>VOFE01000330.1_pt1 | contig 20001 bp, 28 predicted proteins | sample 5384071 | NCBI WGS metagenome assembly VOFE01 (sample SAMN12384724, study PRJNA508395) | human gut metagenome | isolation source: healthy gut D | host: Homo sapiens
CCACGCCACCACCCGCCTGTGCCTGACGGCCCTGGAAAAGCATATCACCGGCGGCCAGACGGTGCTGGACCTGGGCTGCGGCAGCGGCATTCTGTCCATTGCCGCCCTGCTGCTGGGGGCGGACCGGGCCGTGGCCTGCGACATTGACGAAAAGTGCATGGACGTGGCCTATGAAAACGCCGCCCTCAACGGCGTGGGCCGGGACCGCTACACCGTCCGCTGGGGCGATGTGGTAACGGATCAGGCCCTGCGGCAGGAGCTGGGCGGCCCCTATGACGTGGTGGTGGCCAACATCGTGGCCGACGTTTTTGGAACAGGACCTGTAAAATAAAGGAAATGAAACGGAGGTGGTCCCATGGACAGGCCGGAACGGAAGGTGCTGTGGCTCCCGGCGGCGGAAATCCGCCCCAATCCCATGCGCCCCCGGCGGACCTTTGAGGAGACGGGGCCCGGGAGTTGGCGGAATCCATCCGCCGCCACGGTATCCTCCAGCCCCTGACGGTGCGGCGGACCGCGGCGGGCTGGGAGCTGGTGGCGGGGGAGCGGCGGCTGCGGGCAGCCGTGCTGGCGGGTCTGGAGACCGTCCCCTGCCTGGAGGCGGAGGTGGACGGGCGGGCCTCCGCCCTGCTGGCCCTTGTGGAGAATTTGCAGCGCAAGGATCTGCATTACCTGGAGGAGGCGGAGGCCATCGCCGCCTTTCTCCACCAGACGGGCATGACCCAGGAGGCGGTGGCGGCCCAGCTGGGCATGTCCCCCCTCGGCTCTGGCCAACAAGCTGCGGCTCGCTGCGGCTGTCCCCGGCCTGCCGGGCGCTGCTGGTGGAACACGGATTGACGGAGCGTCACGCCCGCTGCCTGCTGCGGCTGGAGGACGAGGGCGAGCGGCTGACCGCCCTGCGCCAGGCGGCGGCGAAGCACTGGAATGTGGCCCAGACGGAGCAGTATGTAGAGCGGCGGCTGGCAGCCCTCCAGACCGCGCCGCCCGCAGGACGGCGGACGTACATCATCAAGGACGTGCGATTGTTTTTGAACAGTGTGGACCGGGGGCTGCGGCTGATTCGGGACGCAGGTGTGGACGCCCGGACGGAGCGGGAGGAGACAGAGGACGAAATCGTTCTGACGCTCCGCATTCCGAAACAGCGTCGGAAAGAGGCCTGAAACTTCTGATTGTTACGGGATTGTAATCCATTTTCCAGAAAAAACGTGCTAAAATAAAATCCTGAATGCATAAGCTAGGACAGCACGGCTTGTCTGGGCGATCCGACAGAACAACAGGAGGGGCTTCATGGAACCGAATACGAACGAAGCCACCGCGCCGAAGCGGCTGAAAACCGGCGGCAAAAAGCCGATAATTATCATAGGAGTTATTGTGGCGGTATTGCTTGCCGCCTATGTGGGCCTGTGCGCCTATGCCAATTCCCTGGATATATTTTACCCTAACACCACCATCAATGGTGTGGACGTGGCAGGCCTCACAGCGGAGCAGGCCGCGGAGCGGCTGCGGCAGGAGATTCCGGAGGAAACCGTAGAGTTTTATTTACCGCTGGCCGATGAGACCGGGGATGGGGAATCCGCGCCGGAGGGAGATATGCTGTACGGCGCAGACCCCGACGCCGTATGCACCTATCGGGAGCTGGGCATCACAGAGGAACTGGACTATGAGGTCAGTGCCCAATCCGCATTTGATGCCGTGCAGGGCCGGAGCAGCTTTTTTGTCAAGGGCTGGGAGTATCTTGCCTGCCTGGTCGGAGCAGATGGACAACTGGGCGTCGTGCTGGAGCCGGAGGAGGATATCTTCCAGGTAAAAATGGAACAGCTCAGTGAGCAGTTCTCCCGGGAGGCCCAGGACGCCTCCTACGAGGTGACGGAGGATGCCGTCGAAATCACAAAAGCCCTGAACGGACTGTCCGTGTCCGCCGCAGATCTTGCGCGGACTGCACAGGAAAGATGGACTGGCAGCGGCAATGGCGCGGCGGCCAGCGTGTTTGTGAACAACGCTCGGATCCTTCCCGCCAAGACCCTCACCGCCCAGGAGATCTACGACGATTGCTCCGGCGTGGTGAAGAACGCCTCCTATGACAAGGAGACGGGCGCCATCGTACCGGAGGAGGCCGGAGCGGACTTCGATGTGGACGAGGCCCAGCGGCTGCTGGACGCGGCCGCGCCCGGCGAGACCGTCACCGTCCCCGCCCAGGTGGAGCTGCCCGCCGTCACGGCGGAGGAGCTGGAGCAGGTGCTGTTCCGGGACGTGCTGGGCGAGGCCCGCACCCATGTGGGCGGCACCTCCGCCCGCCGGTCCAATGTGAAGCTGTCCGCCGCATCCATCAACGAGTATGTGATGAACAGCGGCGACGTGTTCTCCTACAATGACGTGGTGGGCCAGCGGACCGCCGCCCGGGGCTATCGGGCGGCTCCCGCCTATGTCCAGGGGGAGACGGTGGACGAGATCGGCGGCGGCATCTGCCAGACTTCCTCCACGCTGTACCTGGCCTGCCTGCGGTCCAACCTGGAGATCACGGAGCGGTACGCCCACCGCTACGTCCCCGCCTATATCACCGCGGGCATGGACGCCACGGTGTCCTGGGGCGGGCCGGACTACAAGTTCACCAACAACTCCCTGTACCCCATCAAGATCGTCACCATCTATGAAAACAATTACCTGACGGTCCGGATCCTGGGTACCAATGTGGACGGCACCAGCGTGAAGATGACCAACGAGCACCTCTCCACCACGCCCTATGAGACGGTGTATGAGGATGACCCCACCCTGGCGCCGGGCACGGAGAAGGTCAAGACCACGCCCTACACCGGGTACAAGTACCGGACCTACCGCAACGTCTACGATGCAAACGGCAAGCTGATCTCCTCCACGTATGAGGCCACCAGCGACTACAAGTCCCGCAATAAGGTGATCCTCCGGGGCCCGGCGGTAGAGCCCGCCGACGGCGGCGCCCAGATCCCAACGGACACCACCGAGCCCACCACGCCGGTGGAGCCCACGGAGCCCCAGGACCCCGGCGTTCCCACGGAACCTGCGGAGCCCGGCGCGCCCGACGGCGGCTGGACCATCCAGACGCCGGAGCAGGACGGCCAGCAGACAGCGGAAGGGCAGACCGGCACCGGGACCACTGGGGAGTCCGAACTTTCCACGGACGTCCTGCCCCAGGACGAACCCTTTGTATGACCGCCAGGGGAATTCTGTCACTATTTGCAGAAAGAGGCAGCCGGATTTCCGGCTGCCTCTTCGTCTTTTTCCGCCCGCCGCATATACTAGCCCTATCTGACGCGGGCGGGAGGACGGCTATGGAAAACATGCCTTTCATGTCTGGCGGTACGGGGCGCCGCTGCTGGTGCTGGCAGCGGGCGCCGCCGCCCTCTGGCCGTTCCGCCATCAGTTGACGGCGGAGGCCATCGCCGCCTTTTCCCCCCGGCAGACGGTTCTGGCGGCGTCGTTCCTGGTGGGGCTGTACGCCCTCAAGAGCCTCTCCGTCTGCTTTCCCATGTCCGCCCTCACGGCGGCGGGGGGACTGCTGTTTCCCTTCCCCTGGCGCTGGCGGTGAACCTCTGCGGCACCGGGGTGGCCCAGACCATCCCCTTTTTCCTGGGGCGGCGGGAGCAGGGGGACTGGAGGCCCTGGCGGAGCGGATTCCCCGGGTGGCGGGCGTCTGCCGGGCCCAGGCGGAGAACCCGTGGCTGTCCGTCTTTCTGCTGCGGCTGGCGGGGGCATCGCCGGGGGGACGTGGTGAGCCTCTATCTGGGGGCCTCCGGCACGCCCCTACGGCACGTATCTCTCCGCCGGGCTGCTGGGCGGCCTGCCCGGATTGCCTGCGCCACCGTGCTGGGCGGCGCGCTGTGGCAGCCGGGGGAGCGGGCGCTTCTGGCTGTCCCTGGCGGCGGGCGGGGCGCTGACGGCCCTCTCCGGCGTTATCTGGCTCCTGTGGCGGCGCCGCAGGAGGGCGTGATGCGGCTGTTGCTTTTTTCTGCCAAACCGTGTACACTGTTGTCGGCAAGCTCGATCTGTCCAATGAGGGAGATGGTCGGATGCAGACGCTGACACAGCGCCGCGTGCCGGTGGACGCGGCCAAGACCGCTGCCATCTTCGGCACGCTGCTGATCCATGCCTCCGCCACCGGGGGCTTTGCGGGAGCGCCGGGGTCCTTTGGGTGGACCTCCGCCCTGTTCTGGAACTGCCTGCTGCGCGCGCGGTGCCGGTGTTCTTCCTGTGCAGCGGCGCGCTGCCTGCCGCCGGAAAAGGAGGTCACCGTCCGGCGGGTGTGGACGAAGTACATCCCCGCATCCTGGCGGCCCTGCTTTTCTGGGCCGCGCCTATGAGGGTGTGGAGCTGCTGCGGGGCTGGCGCGCGCGGGCGTGCTGGAGCGGACGGCCCTCCGGCAGGCGGCGCTGAATCTGGTGCTGTTCCATCACAAGAACCATCTCTATTACCTCCACATCATTCTGCTGGTGTACGCGGTGCGCCCCTGACCCGCCGCCTTGTGGCGGCGGCGGACCGGCGGCTGCTGAACTACGCTCTGGGGATCTGGTTCTGTGCTGGGGTGTCTGGCCCCCACGCTGAAATTCTTCCCGCCCCTGTCCCTCGTCGGCGGCATCCCTGCCCAGTACCCCATCAACCTGACTTGGTGCGCCGTGGGCTATGGTGTGCTGGGCGATGTTCTGACTCAGGAGGCGCCCCGCCACAGGCCCCGGACCTTTGTTTGGCTGTATTTGGCGGGCACGGCGCTGACCTTCGGCCTGACGCTGGCGGCCTCCGTCAAAACCGGGGCGCTGTATCAGGTGTTCCTCCAGGGGAGCGCCCCCGGCGTCTGTTTGCAGGCGGCGGGGCTGTACGGCTTCTGCGCCGCCCGGTGGCAGAACCGGGACCGCTGGCCCATGGCGGAGACCGTCTCCAAGGCGTCCTTCTGCATCTACTTGACGCACCTGTTCTTCCTGGACTTCCTGGCGGGCAGGGCCTCTCCGCCGGGACGCTGCCGCCCGTCTGGGGCGTGCCGGTGCTGGCGGCCGCGGCCTTCGGGGGCGGCTTTTGGTGTGGCGGGTCCTCCGGCGGGTGCCGGTGGTGAAACCTATCTGATTTGAGGAGAAAACTATGCTGTATGCCCTTTGCGCCGCGCTGTCCCTGGCCCTGCTGGGCCTGGACCAGTGGGTGAAGCACTATGTCACCGTCAACATCCCCGGGGGATGCCCAGCCCTTTCTGCCCGGGCTGGTAGAGCGCGGACCGTCCACAACTACGGCGCGGCCTGGTCCAGCTTCTCCGGTATGCGCTGGCCTGCTGGTGGCGGTCACCTCCGTCATTGTGATCGCGGTGGCGGTGGTCCTGCTCCGCCGGATCGTCCGGCACCCCTGGGGGTGGCGGCGGGATTCCTGATCCTGTCCGGCGGCGTGGGGAACATCATCGACCGGGTGCGGCTGGGGTACGTGGTGGACATGTTCCACCTGGAGTTCTGGCCCTCCTACCCGGTGTTCAACGTGGCGGACATCTGCGTGGTGTGCGGCGCCGTGCTGGCGGTAATCTATTACCTATGGTTCTACGAGAAATACGACAAGAGAGGCAAGGCCCATGGAGACGCGGACGCTCCAAGTGAATCCTGAGGACACCGGCACCCGGCTGGACGCCTGGCTGGCCGGACAGGCTGCCGGATGTGACCCGCTCCGCCGCCGCCCGGCTGTGCGAGGAGGGGCGGGTCACCGCTGCCGGAAAGCCCCTGGCGAAAAACTACCGCCTGGGCGGGGGAGAGGCCGTGTCCGTTACCCTGCCGGACCCGGAGCCGGTGGACGTGGCGCCCCAGGACATCCAAGCCCAAGGGGCTTGGTGGTCCATCCGGCCCCCGGCCACCCGGACGGGACACTGGTCAACGCCCTGCTCCACCACTGCGGGGACTCCCTCTGTCCGGCATCGGTGGGGAAAAGCGGCCCGGCATCGTCCACCGCATCGACAAAGACACATCCGGCCTCATCATCGCAGCCAAGAACGACTTCGCGCACGCCGCGCTTGCCGCGCAGCTGAAGGATCACAGTCTGGCCCGGACGTATGTGTGTATCGTCTGCGGCAATATCAAGGACGATTCCGGCACCGGTGGACGCCCCATCGGCCGCCACCCGGCCACCCCATCCTGGGGGACACGGTGTACGGGGCCAAAAAGCCCGTGGCCGGGCTGACGGGCCAGTGCCTCCACGCGGTGGGCCTGCGGTTCATCCACCCCCGCACCGGGGAGCCGGTGGAGCTGTGGTGCGACCTGCCGGAGGCGTTCCAGACCCAGCTGCGGAAGCTGGAGAACCGAGGATAGAACAACGCCGGGCCGCTCTCAGCGGTCCGGCGCGTTTGCACCCGGCAGCCGGGTGTCCGGCGGGTCCTGGTCCGGGGTGCGGGGGATCCACAGGGGCAGGACTGATCCTCCCGCCGGTCCTTCATGCGGGGATGGGCGCAGTGGCCCAGGCTCAGGGGCAGAAAGCACCCGTTGGGGGCGTTCGGGCCTGCCGCCCGTCCCGCCAGATGTAGTGCCGGGTAAAGTGGCCGCAGGAGCCGCAGTACACGTCATCCCGTTTCTCATATAGAGCCATTTTTATCACCTCATGAAAATTATATCGGCTACACCGATATAAGTCAATATCGCTTTCACCGATGCGGTATGTTATCGCTTGAGGTGATGGCATCATGTATTTGAGGAGAGTCAAGGAACTGCGAGAGGATTCGGACACACCGCAGAAAGTGATCGCGGAGTATCTCGGTGTGAAACAGAACACCTACTCAGACTACGAAAACGGAAAGATCAAGATACCGCTGGAAGTCTTTTTTCAAATTGGCAGATTACTACAAGGTCAGCTTGGACTATTTAGCGGGCCGCACAGACAAGCGATAGAAGGAGGGCACCCATGTTCACAGCCATTCTCTGGGACTACGACGGCACCCTGGCCAACACGCCGGTGAAGAACATCGCCGTCACCAGGGCCGTCCTTGGCCGCCTGGACCCGGCCCTGCTGGACCCGCGCCGGAGGCGCTTTCCTCCCTGGCCGCCTATCAGGCCGCCAACTACCGCTGGCGCAACTGGCGGGAGCTGTACCAGCACGCCCTCCGCGTCCCGGCGGACCGGCTGGACGGCAGAACCCGGAGCAGATCATCTGCCTGTGCGGCTGCATGGCCCAGCGGCCGGAGGTGGCGGAGAAGGTCCGGACCAGCTATCGCCATGTGGACCTGGTGTTCGGGCCCCAGGCCCTGTGGAAGTTCCCGGAACTTCTGTATCAGGTGTATACCCGCCGGGGCCGGGTGTTCTCCGTGGAGAACGAGCACGGCTCCATTGCCGAGGGGATGCCCGTGGTCCGGGAGGGCCGGGTCCGGGCGTGGGTGTCCATCATGTATGGGTGCAACAACTTCTGCTCCTACTGCATCGTCCCCTATGTCCGGGGCCGGGAGCGCAGCCGCGCCCCGGAGAAGATCGTGGAGGAGGTCCGCCAGCTGGCGGCGGAGGGCTTCAAGGAGATCACCCTGCTGGGCCAGAACGTGAACTCCTACGGAAAGGACCTGCCGGAGCCCTGGGACTTTGCGGACCTTCTGCGGGAGCTGGACAAGATCGACGGCGACTACCTGATCCGCTTTATGTCGTCCCAGCCCAAGGATGCCAGCTATAAGCTGTTTGACACCATGGCCCAGAGCCGCCACGTGGCCCACCAGCTGCACCTGCCGGTGCAGTCCGGCAGCGACCGGGTGCTGCGGGCCATGAACCGCCCCTATGACCGGGCGAAATACCTGGACCTGATCGGCTATGCCCGGAAGGTCATGCCGGACCTGGTGCTGACGTCGGACGTGATCATCGGCTTCCCCGGCGAGACGGAGGCCGAGGCCATGGAGACGGTGGACCTGGTGCGGCAGGTGGAATTCGACGCCCTGTTTACCTTCATCTTCTCCCCCCGTCCCGGTACGCCGGCGGCCGGAATGGACGACCCGGTGCCCCGGGCGGAGAAGCAGAAGTGGTTCGACACCCTGTGCAGCACCCAGAACGAGATTTCCGCCCGGCTCCACGCCGGGTATGTGGGCCGGACCCTGCGGGTGCTGGTGGACGGCGAAACCGACGACGCCCGGTGGCCCCTGTCTGCCCGAACGGCGGGGGGGCGGCTGGTGCACCTGGTGGGGGACAAGTCCGCCCTGGGCCAGTACCGGGACGTGAGGATCACCGACAGCAACACCTGGGCGCTGTTCGGGGAGATGGAATAACACCAAGGGGAAGGAGGTTATTGAACGAATTTTTTGCCTTTTCAAGGCAATCGTTCGCCTGCTGGAGGTTCGGGGAAGTTTTGCACTTTTCAACAATGTTTTCCACTACCATTCGACAGATACGCCGCACATGCGGCAGAAAGCGCGGGTGAAACCATGGCGGAGCTGACCCCCATGATGAAACAATATTTGCAGATCAAGGAGCAGAATCAGGACGCCATCCTGTTTTTCCGGCTGGGGGATTTTTACGAGATGTTCGGCGACGACGCCCGGAAGGCGTCCAAGGAGCTGGACCTGACCCTGACCACCAGGGACAAGGACAAGAACAAGCCCTTTGAGGAAAAGGTGCCCATGTGCGGCATCCCCTATCATGCCTCCGACGCCTATATTGCCCGGCTCATCGCCAAGGGCTACAAGGTAGCCATCTGCGAGCAGACCCAGGACCCCGCCACGGCCAAGGGCTTGGTGGACCGGGACATTATCCGGGTGGTGACCCCCGGCACCGTCATAGACGCCGCCTGCCTGGAGGAGGGACGGTCCAACTTCTGCGCGGGGCTGTATCTGGACGACACCTGCGCGGGCTTCAGCGTGTGCGACATCTCCACCGGCAAGACCCACGTCACCGCCTTCCAGGGTCCGGACCGGGCGGAGCACCTGCTCAACGAGCTGGGCCGGTTTTCCCCGGCGGAGGCGGTGGTGAACCAGGCGGCATACCAGTGCGGGCCGCTGCTGAGTCTGATGCAGGATAAGCTCCACTGCCATGTGGAGCGGCTGCCTGCCGGACGCTTTCAATTGCAGGAGGCGGAAAGGACCGTCCGCGCCCAGTTCGGCGACGAGGCCGCCGGACGCCTGCCCAAGGGGAATCCCGCGGCGGCGCTGTCGCTGGGAGCCCTGCTGGGCTATCTCCACGAGACGCAGAAAACCGACCTGCGCCATGTGGACGACCTGGACTATTACCAGCAGGGGCAGTTCATGGAGCTGGACCTGACGGCCCGGCGGAACCTGGAGCTGACGGAGACCCTGCGCAGCAAGGAGAAGAAGGGGAGCCTCCTCTGGGTGCTGGACAAGACCAAGACCCCCATGGGCGGGCGGATGCTCCGCAGCTGGCTGGAGCGGCCCCTGCTGTCCGTAACGGCCATCACCCGCCGCAGCGGCGCCGTGGGCCAGCTGGTGGACCACACCATGGTGCGGGAGGAGCTGGCCCTGGCCCTGACGGGCATCGGCGACATGGAGCGCCTGGTGGGCCGCATCGTATACGGCACCGCCGGGGGCCGGGACGTGGTATCCCTGAAAAACGCCATGGCCCGGCTGCCCCATGTGAAGGAGCTGCTGTCGGCCTTTGACCGGGGCCGCCTGGGGGAGCTGGCCCAGCTGGACCCCCTGGAAGACCTGACGGACCTCATCGGCCGCACCCTGTGCGACGATCCCCCCTTCTCCGTCCGGGAGGGGGAGTTCATCCGGGAGGGCTTCGACCCGGAGGTGGACCGTCTGCGGGGCATTCTGCATGGCGGCAAGGGCATCATCGCCTCTATGGAGGCCGCCGAAAAGGAGAAAACCGGCATCCGCACCCTGAAGATCGGGTACAACAAGGTATTCGGATACTACATCGAGGTGTCCAACTCCTTCAAGGACCAGGTGCCGGATACCTATATCCGCAAGCAGACCCTGGTCAACGGCGAGCGCTATATTACCCAGGAGCTGAAGGACCTGGAGCACGACATCCTGTCCGCCTCAGACCGGGTATCGGCCCTGGAATATGAGCTGTTCACCCGCCTGCGGCAGGAGCTGAGCGGCCATGTGGCCCGGATCCAGGCCACGGCCGCCGCCGTGGCGGAGGCGGACTGCCTGTGCTCCCTGGCGGCGGTGGCGGTGAAGAACAACTACTGCTGCCCGGCGGTGGACGAGTCCGGGGTCATCGAGATCCACCAGGGACGCCACCCGGTGGTGGAGGCCATGCGGCCTGACGCCCTGTTTGTGCCCAACGACACCTATATGGGCCGCAGCGAGGACCGGGTGTCCATCATCACCGGCCCCAACATGGCGGGCAAGTCCACCTATATGCGCCAGGTGGCGCTGATGGTGCTCATGGCCCAGATCGGGTCCTTTGTCCCGGCCAAGGCCGCAAGGCTTGGCATCGTGGACCGGATCTTCACCCGCATCGGGGCCTCCGACGACCTGTCGGCGGGACAGTCCACCTTTATGGTGGAGATGACGGAGGTCAGCGACATTCTGCGCACCGCCACCGCCAACAGCCTGCTGATCCTGGACGAGATCGGCCGGGGCACCTCCACCTTCGACGGCATGAGCATCGCCCGGGCGGTGCTGGAGTACTGCGCCGACCCCAAGCGCCTGGGGGCCAAGACCCTCTTTGCCACCCACTATCACGAGCTGACCGCCATGGAGGGGACCCTTCCCGGCGTGAAGAACTAGCGGCGGTGGGATACCTGGTCGCCATTGCCTGCTGTTCGCCCCCTTTGCGCATGTGTGGCAGTTCGCGGTGGTGAACCGGGACATCACGTATTTCCTGCTGATGCTCCAGTATCTGGTGCCCGGGCTGGTGCTGGCGTGGGTCTATGACCGCACCGGCACCCTGTGGACGTCCATCGGTCTCCATGCGGCGGCCAACGCCCTCTCCGCTTGGACCCTTGTGGCGTAAGAACCGAATTCCGGAATGATGAGGGGAGAAAGGGACAGATGAATTTTTTTGGGACGTATTTGGCGAGATGCTGGTCATCCTGTTCGCCATTGCGGCGGGCTATGCGGCCAACCGGCTGGGGTACCTGGGCGGGGGGAGGCGGACCAGAAGGTCTCCAAGGCTGCTGCTGAACATCACCATGCCCGCCATGATCGTGGCGGCGGTGATCACCGGCGAGGAGCGCCGGAGCTGGGGACCATCCTCTCCATCCTGGAGGTTGGCGTGGTGTTCTACCTGCTGGAGGCGGTCTTTGCCCTGGTGGTGCCCCGGTTCCTGCCGGGCACACAGGGGCAGAAGGGCGTGTGGCGGTATGCCCTGGCCTTCCCCAACGTGGGGTTCATTGGCTATCCCGTAGCGGTGGCCCTGTTTGGAGACGGCGCACTGTTCTATGCCGCCATTCTGGCGCTGCCCTTCAATCTCTTGTCTTACAGTCTGGCCCGCTGCTGCTGGCAGGGGCCGCCCGCTTCCGCTGGAAGCGGCTGTTCACCCCCTGCATCGTGGCCTCTGTCCTGGGATTGGTGCTGGCGCTGACCCGGTGCGGCCGCCGGCCCTGGTGGGCGAGATGCTGGACTTTGTGGGAGACATCACCGTGCCGCTGTCCCTGCTGGTGGTGGGCTCCCTGCTGGCGGGCATGTCAGCCGGACAGGTGCTGCGCTCTCCCAAGCTGTGGCGCTGACGGCCATCCGCCTGCTGTTTGCTGCCGGTGGCCCTGTGCCTGGTCCTCCGGGCGCTGGGGATCGACTCCCTGGTGCTGGGGATCGCTGTCACCCAGATGGCCATGCCCGTAGCAGTGAACGGGACGCTGCTGAGCATGGAGTACGGCGGAGACACCGAGTGCATGGCACAGATCACCTTCCTGACCACGGCGGCGTCCATCGTGACCATTCCCATCGTCGCCGTGCTGCTGCTCTGAGCTTAGAAAGGAAACCAATATGCCTCACATTCAACAACTGGAGTCCCACGTGGCGGACCTGATCGCCGCCGGCGAGGTGGTGGAGCGGCCCGCCAGCGTGGCCAAGGAGCTGCTGGAAAACGCCCTGGACGCCGGCAGCTCTGCCGTGGTGGTGGAGATCCGCCGGGGCGGCATGGGCATGATCCGGGTGACGGACAACGGCTGCGGCATCGCGCCGGAGGAACTCCCCACCGCCTTCCTGCGCCACGCCACCTCCAAGCTGCGGACGGAGGAGGACCTGGGGAAGATCGGTACTCTGGGGTTCCGGGGCGAGGCCCTGGCGGCCATCTCCGCCGTCAGCCGGGTGGACATCCTCACCCGCCAGACCGGCACGACAGGGAGCCGCCCTCCATCTGGAGGGCGGTGTGCCCGGGCAGTGGAGCCCGCCGGTGCGCCGGAGGGCACCACCATCTGCGTGCGGGACCTGTTTTACAACACCCCGCCCGGCTGAAGTTTATGCGCAAGGACAGTGCGGAGACTGCGGCGGTGAACGGCCTCATGCAAAGCATCTGGCCCTGTCCCATCCGGACATCTCCTTCAAGTTCATCAAGGACGGGGTGGAGGCCCTGCTGACCCCCGGTGACGGAAAGCTGGACTCCGCCGTCTACGCCGCCCTGGGCCGGGACTTCGCCCGGGGGCTGGTGCCGGTGTCCGGCAGCGGAGGGACATCACGGTCTCCGGTTTTGTCACCGCGCCGCTGATGGGCCGGGGCTCCCGGTCCATGCAGGTGTTCTTCGTCAACGGCCGGTTCATCAAGTCCCAGCCGCTGACGGCGGCGCTGGAGGAGGCGTACCGCAACCAGATCATGAAGGGGAAGTTCCCCGGCTGCGTCCTGTCCGTCACCCTGCCGGTGACGGCGGTGGACGTGAACGTCCACCCCGCGAAGACTCAAGTGAAGTTCGCCCGGGAGCACGATGTGTTCGACGCGGTCTACCACACGGTGCTAGATGCCCTGGGCAAGACCGGCGCTCCCGCCGCCGCTCCCGCGCAGGAGGCGCGGCTCCCGGCGGCCTCCCGGCAGGACTTCTTCCAGACCATGGACGCCAAGACGTTCCGGCAGGGCGGTGCAAAGCCCGCTCCCCAGCCCGCGGCTCCGGCCCGGCCCGCCTGGAACACCGAGCGCGGGCGCCCGCCCGGGTGGCGGACAGCGGGCAGACCTCTTTTTACCAGACCAAGCGCTCAGAGTCCGCGGCCCAGGGCGCTCTGGGAAGGGCGCCCGCCTCTGTGACGTCGCCGCCAGACACGCAGCAAAGCAGCCCGCCTGCACCCTCCTGCAACAAAGGTGCGCTGGGCAGACCGCCTGTCTCCGTGACCGCCCCACGGGCGGAGCGGACGGCTCCCTCCGCCCCTGGACCTCTGCCCCAGTGTCCGTCCCTGCAGAAAAGACGACCTCGCCGGAATCTGCTCCCCGCCCCTTTGTGCCCGCCATCCCGCCGGAGCGGCTGAAGCTGACGGAGGATCTACCGGGCCAGACGACTGTTCTGGAGACGAAAGAGGCACCCTGGCGCATCGCCGGGGAGGTGCTGCGGACCTATATCATCTGCGAGGATGAGCAGGAAAGCGTGTGGCTCATCGACAAGCACGCCGCCCATGAGCGGATGAATTTTGACAAGCTGAAAAATGCTCAGGAGCCCCCCATGCGACAGACGCTGCTGGCCCCATCGCGGCGGAGTTAAGCCGGGAGGACGGGGCGGCCTGCTGGAGAACCTGCCCCTGCTGGCGCAGTTTGGGTTTGCCTGCGAGGCGTTCGGCGGCGGCGCCCTGGTGGTGCGGGAGGTGCCGGCGGACATCGACGCCGCCGACACGGTGCCCACTCTGGAGGAGTTTGCCGAGCGCCTGCGGACCGGAAGATCCCCGGATGAAAAGCGGGAGGCGCTGCTGCATACCATGGCCTGCAAGGCGGCCATCAAGGGCGGCTGGGTCAGCGATCCGGCGGAGCTGCGGGTGCTGGTGGACCGGGTCCAGTCCGGGGAGATCCAGTATTGCCCCCATGGCCGTCCGGTGGCGGTGAAGCTCAGCAAATACCAGGTGGAGAAGATGTTCAAGCGGGCGTGAGACTTCGAAGGGGACTGCGTCCCCTGACCTCCCCACACCAGTGACGTCGGTCACTGGTGTGCGCCCGAGGCGCACAGGTCAACGGATTTTCGGCAGGTACACGCCCTGCCGAAAATGATTGAGATTTCTTTGTTCGCCCGCGGCGAACGAACTGGGAAAAACCGCAGGGTTTTCCCCAGCCCTTTTTCCTGGCGGAGATGGGAGTGACGAATTTTTCAGGAGGTTTCCTATATGGCAAAAAGGAAAAACGGTTTGTGCGGACCAGTGTGGAGAGCACCGGCTTTGAGGAAAACTCTGTCTGGATGGACCGGGAGACCGGGGTCAACTACCTGTGGCATTCCACCGGCCATGCCGGCGGGATGACGCCCCTGCTGGACCGGGAGGGGAAGCCCATCATTACCACCCTTTTGGAGGAGAAGGAGTGATTTGCATGAAACTGCTGTTTGTCAACGGCTGCATCAGCCAGCGAGGGAGGAATCCCGCACCCTGGTGCTGGCGAGATCGTTTTGGACGCATGGCAGGCCAGGCATCCGGAGGCCGAGGTGGAGACTGTGGAACCAGAGGCCCTGCTGGCGCTGAAGCCCTTTGCGCCGGAGATGCTGAACGACCGGGACGCCCTGGCGGGGATCCGGTGCTTCGATGCGCCGGTGTATGATCTGGCCCGCCAGTTCCGGGCCGCGGACCGGGTGGTGGTGGCGGCACCCTTCTGGGACCTGACCTTCCCGGCGGCATCGGCACCGCCGCCCCCACGGCGGAGGAGATGGAGGGGGTCCCCCATCACATGATCGCCGTGGCGGACCCGGCGGAGCAGTGGTCTGCGGCCCGGTTCTGCCAGGCGGCGGACGCCTGCATTCAGGATATTCTCAGCCGGGGAAAGCTCCCGGTGCTGGCCGGGGGCACGGGCCTGTACCTGGACGCCCTGATCCGGGGAGACGACTTCGCCCCCGGCTGCCAGGGGGGCCGGACCCGCCTGCGGCTTCAGCAGGAGCTGCGGGAGCTGGGGCCCTGGGAGATGCTGCGGCGGCTGGAGGCCGTGGACCCGGAGACGGCGGCGCGGCTGCACCTGCGGGATGAAAAGCGCATTCTCCGGGCACTGGAGGTATATGAGGAGACCGGGGAGCCCATGTCCCGGCGGGACAGGCGGGGCCGGGAAAAGCCGGACCGGTACCAGGCCCTCTATATCGGGCTGAACTTCCGGGACCGGGCGGACCTGCGGGAGCGCATCGACCGCCGGGTGGACGAGATGGTCCGCCGGGGGCTTTTGCAGGAGGTGCAGGCGCTTCTGGACGGGGGCCTTCCCCGGGACGCCACGGCCCTGCAGGCCATCGGATACAAGCAGTTCCTGGCGGTGGCCGACGGCGCGGCCACGGCGGACCAGGCGGTGGAGGAGGTCAAGCTCCGCTCCCGCCAATATGCCAAGCGGCAGCTGACCTGGCTGCGGCGGAACCCGGCGATCCACTGGATCTACTGGGACAAGGAGCCGGATTTCCCGGCGGCTCTCCAGAATGCGACAGATTTTCTCACAGCCCATGGCTTAGGATAAGGGCAGGCGGACAGCCGTCCGCACAAAGAGAAAAGGAGCATTCGTTATGCAGAAAAACAACCTTCAGGACATCTTTTTGACCAAAGTCCGCAAGCAGAGCCTGCCCGTGACCGTGTTTCTGATGAACGGTTTCCAGATGCGGGGCAGCGTCACCGGCTTCGACAGCTTCACCGTGGTGCTGGACACCGACGGCAGGCAGCAGGTGATCTACAAGCACGCTATATCTACCATCGTCCCGCTGCACCCGGTGGCCCTGTATGACCCGTGCCTGCCGTCGGAGGCGCAATAGCACCCCGGCCGGAAGGCCGTCAAGCGTTTTGCCCCGGGCAAAACCTTGGGCACGGGCGGATTCACTTCGCCCGTGCGGAATAAAATCACGGGGCCCCGGATGCCGCCCTGCGGCATCTGGGCAACAGGCAGCAGGTGATCTACAAGCACGCTATATCTACGATTGTCCCGCTGCACCCGGTGGCCCTGTACGACCCATGCCTGCCGTCGGAGGCGCAATAGCGCCCCGGCCGGAAGGCCGTCAAGCGTTTTGCCCCGGGCAAAACCTTGGGCACGGAGAATTTTTGAGACATGCCCCGGCGCGCGGCAGCGCCCCAACACCATCACCCGGCCACCAAAGGAGGTTACGCCATGAAATCCACCCGCGTATTCAGAATTCTGTCCATTGCCCTGGCGGCGGCGGTGGTGTTCTATTTCCTGGTCCAGGGGGTGCGGTATCTGACGAACCCCTACGCCACCACCCGGGTGTATACCAGCACCACGGAGGACGCCGTGGAGGCCTCCGGCTGGCTGGTGCGGGAGGAGGAGACCTTCCGCACCGACGCCGGGACCCTGAGTCCCACCCGGGAGGAGGGGGAGAAGGTGGGCCAGGGCCAGGTCATCGCCGCCACCTATGACAGCCCCGGGGCCCTGGAGGCCGTGGCCCAGATCCAGGCCAAGCGGCTTCAGCTGGAGCAGCTGGAGTATGCCCTGTCCTCCTACCTGAACCCCGACGCCGCCCTGAAGCTGGACGGCTCCATCTCCGACGACATCATAGCCCTGCGGAAGAACCTCACCGACGGGGACTATACCGCCGCCTCCGGCGACCTGTCCCAGCTGAAGGCCGCCATCGTCAAGCGCAGCCGGGCCTATACCTCCAGCCAGGAGATCAAGGCCGAGATCACCGCCGTGCAGGACGAGATCGACTCTTTGCAGGCGGGACTCACCGGGGCGGCCAACATCACCGCCCCCCGGGCGGGGACCTACTCCGCCGTGTGCGACGGATACGAGTCCGTGCTGACCCCGGCGGGGCTGGGTGACCTGACCCCCAGCGCCCTGGACAAGCTGGCCGCCAGGGAGAACACTGCCAACGTGGGCAAGCTCATCTACGGCAACACCTGGTACTATGCCGCCGCCGTCACACCCAGGAGGAGGCCCAGCGCATCGCCGGCTGCGGCAGCGTGTCCCTGCGGCTGACCAAAGGCATCACCGATGACATCGCCGCCACGGTCCACTCCGTCGGCCCCGGCGGAGGACGGCCGGTGCGTGGTGGTGCTGGCCTGCCGGGAGTATCTGGCGGAGACCACCCAGCTGCGGCATCAGACGGCCCAGATCGTGCTCCACAGCTACACCGGGCTGCGCCTGCCCTCCATCTGCCTGCGGCAGTCGGAGAGCGGGACGCTGGGCGTATACTGCGCCCAGGGCGGCCTGCCCCAGTTCAAGCCTGTGAACATGGTGTATCAGGGGGATGACTATGTGCTGGTTTCCGTGCCTGTGGGCATCGACGACCGGTCCATTCTCCGTCCCGGGGACGAGGTGCTCATGACCGGCGTCACCCTGGACGGCTCACAGATATTGACAGGAGATTAATACGGGAAAGGAAGGCTTTCACTATGTCTATTGCGGAGAACATTGCCGCCGTCCGGCAGCAGATGGACCAGGCGGCCCGGGAAATGGGGCGCACCGGCGCCGACATCATCCTGGTTGGCGCCAGCAAAATGAACGACGCCGCCGCCTGCCAGGAGGCCATTGCCGCCGGTATTGACGCCCTGGGCGAAAACCGGGTCCAGGAGATGACCGCCAAGCTGGCGGAAAACGCCTACGCCGGCCGTCCCCTGCACTTTATCGGCCATTTGCAGCGCAACAAGGTCCGCCAGGTGGTGGGCAAGGCCGATCTGATCCAGTCTGTGGGCAGCACGGAGCTTTTGCAGGAGATCGAAAAGGCCGCCGGAAGACTGGAGCGCTGCCAGGATATCCTGCTGGAGGTGAACATCGGCGGCGAGGCCGCCAAAAGCGGCTTTTCCCCGGATCAGATCCACGCTGCGGCGGAAGTGGCCCGGGCCCTGCCCCATGTGCAGGTGCGGGGACTGATGACCATCCCCCCGGTGGCGGCGGAGCCCCACGGAAATTTGGCATATTTCGAGAAAATGCGTTGGCTTTATGTTGACATCAATGCAAAAATATACGATAATAAGATGGAATATCTCTCAATGGGCATGAGCGGCGACTTCGCCGACGCCATCCGGTGCGGCAGCAACATGATCCGGGTGGGCACGGCGATCTTCGGCGCGCGGGACTATACGAAATAAAGAACAGGAGGGACGCATATGAGCCTGAAGGACGAGTTCAGAAAGTTTATCCACCCCTATGACGAGGAGGATGAACCGGAGGAGTATCAGGAGGAGGAGCGCCCGGAGCGTCCCCGCCGGGACGAGGAGCGCCGCAGCGACGACCGCCGCAGCAAGGTGGTGAACATCAACTCCGCCGGGCAGCTGAAGGTGGTGCTGATGAAGCCGGTGAAGTTTGACGAGGATGCCAACACCATCGCTGACCATCTGATGGAAAAGCGCACGGTGGTGATGAATATGGAGAACACCGACCCGGATATCGCCCGGCGTCTGCTGGACTTCGTGTCCGGCGTGGCCTACGCCACCAGCGGCAACGTCAAGCGCGTGGCGGCCAAGACCTATATCGTCACCCCCTATTCGGTGGACCTGATGGGGGACCTGATCGACGGACTGGAAAACAGCGGCCTGTATATGTGACGGACCGAGAGAGAATACGGAGGGATAGAGCATGTACACACCCCAGGAAGTTTCCGAAAAAACCTTTCCCAAGTCCACCGGCCTGACCAGCGGCTATAACATGACCGCCGTGGACGAGTTTCTGGACGGTCTGACGGAGGATTATACCGCCCTGTATAAGGACAACACCACCCTGAAGGCCAAGCTGAAGATGCTGGCGGAAAAGGTGGAGGAATACCGGGCCACCGAGGACGCCATGCGTTCCACCCTGCTGGCGGCCCAGAAGATGGCGGCCCAGATGGTGGCCGACGCCCAGGCGGAAAAAGAAAAAACCATCGCCGATGCCCAGGCCCAGGCGGAGCAGATCCTTGCCGACGCCCGGGGCGAGGCGGATGTCCAGGCCCGGCAGCTCCAGCAGGAGATCCGGGATTCCTGGGAGAAGCTGGCAATGGCCCAGAGCGAGACGGAGGACTTCATCCAGCGCAGCCGGGACCTGTGCGCCCAGCAGCTGGCGTTTCTGGATTCCCTGCCGGAGCGCAATGCCCCGGAGCAGGAGGACCAGGAGCCGGAGAACGAGGCGGTGACCCTGCCCGCCCCGGAGGAGAACGCCGTGCCCGTGGCGGACGCGGAGCCTGTTCCCCAGGAGGAGGCCCCCCAGCCGGAGTCTGCCGCCGAACCGGAGCCGCAGCCGGAGTTTCAGGAGAAGAAAGAGGAGGAGTCTCCCTTCCCCCTGGATTTCAAGCTGAATCTGGAGGACCTGCAGTTTGGCCGCAACTACAACGGCGGCGACCGGCGGTGAATCATTCTGTCAAAAGCGGCCCGGCGGCCGCTTTTGCCTTATCTGCAAGGAGGTGGCAGTATGACGCCCATCGTGGCCCTGCTGTATGACTTTGACAAGACCCTGTGCACCACGGATATGGAGGACTACGCCTTTATCCCGGCTCTGGGCTATACCCCGGCGGAGTTTTGGAAAAAGGCCAACGACTTTGGCCGGGAGAACCGCATGGACGGCCTTCTGGCGTATATGTACACCATGATCGCCGAGTGCCGGGCCCAGAACGTCCGGCTGGACCGGGAGTTTCTGGTGCGCTGCGGCCACAGCCTGGAGCTGTTCCCCGGGGTGGCGGAGTGGTTCGGCCGCATCAACGCCTTCGGCCGCAGTCAGGGGGTGCAGGTGGAGCACTATGTCATCTCCTCCGGCCTGCGGGAGATCATCGAGGGCAGCGGCATCGCCCGGGAGTTCCGGGAGATCTACGCCTGTGAGTTTTTCTATGACCGGGACGGGCTGGCCTCCTGGCCCAAGCTGGACGTGAACTTCACCAACAAGACCCAGTTCGTCTATCGCATCAACAAGGGCGTTCTGGACGTGTCCGACGACAAGAGCCTGAACGACTCCATGCCCGACGACAGTAAGCGGGTGCCCTTTACCAACATGATCTACATCGGCGACGGACTGTCCGACGTGCCGTGCATGAAGATGATTGCTGAAGGAGGTCTATACCGGGGAATATGTCCCCGCGCCGG
>VOFE01000342.1_pt1 | contig 20001 bp, 23 predicted proteins | sample 5384071 | NCBI WGS metagenome assembly VOFE01 (sample SAMN12384724, study PRJNA508395) | human gut metagenome | isolation source: healthy gut D | host: Homo sapiens
GCAAATTTGGGTGCGAACTCAACGAGTTGGGTGCGTCCTGCTGTCTGTACTATTTTTTCCTGTGCCATAACATTGAGTGTTAAAATGCTGAATACTGAAATTAAAAAGATCTTGTTCATAGTTGTTTTATTGTATGAAATTATTGAGTTTATTAGCCGGATTGAGCGGCGTCTGGTCAGACAATATTAACGACTTGACCATGTGCAGCGTCTCCAGCTTGTACCTCTGAAAGTGTTCCGATGCGATATGTTTTTCATAAGCCGCATGACTCGCATACGTTTCAAGAATCGTTATATTGCAGGGATTCTCCTTTTCACCAATCGCATACATTGTCAATACGCCCGGCTCGCTACGCAGGGATATTTCGCCCACTTCGAAAGTATAAACAACATGAAAATAGAAAGAAATAATCATACATAAATCATAAATAACCTGGTATTTTACAATACCACTCCTATACGATATGGGGCAATAGTCGAATGATTATTGCCCCATTTGTTTATAATTCAGCTTAAAATCTCTCGTCTGATCCTAGAACTGTTCTACAATAGTTTATAATAAACTCGAATACCGTTTTACTAAAACTATCAAAAAAGTTTATTATAAACAGAATCGGGTTTATTAAAAGCCACGTTACCTTTTGTCAAAAATAGAGTAAACAAGATTTCTAAGATTCACCATAAAAGATCTACTACAACCCAACAAGTAATATAAATACAGAATTATTCATTTACGTCTTTTTTACACGATCGTTTTCCTCCCTCACATTCCATCTTTCTTTTTTCCCAATTCGTTAATTAAATCAAAAACTTCAATTACGATTTGCCGTATCTACCATATTTTTACATACATTTGCGTCTGACACAGATGTCAAACACGAGGTCTAATTTAAGATATTTGGTATATGAATGTATATAAAGTGGGTTTTAGATATAGGCTCTACTACCGCCAAGATGGTAGTATTGGACAAAGATGGAACTACAGTCTTGTTTTCCGGATACAAAAGGCATCAGGCAAAAATACAAGAATGTTTACTCGGATTTCTTTATCAAATAAAGGAACAGTTGGGTGATATTCCTTTATCTTTCCACATTACGGGCTCTGTTGGAATGGGAATTTCAGAGAAATGCTCTCTGCCGTTTGTGCAAGAGGTTGTAGCTGCAACAAACTATGTGTGCCGGGAGCATCCGCACACAGCCACTATGATCGATATTGGAGGAGAAGATGCGAAAGTTGTTTTCTTTCAGGACGGACAGGCTACAGACCTGCGCATGAATGGAAATTGCGCCGGCGGAACCGGGGCTTTCATTGACCAGATGGCTATTCTGCTTGGAGTCTCCATCGACGAATTGAATGAACTAGCACTTCGTTCCAATCAGGTATACTCTATCGCTTCACGCTGCGGAGTATTCTGCAAAACGGACATACAGAATCTGATAGCCAAAAAAATATATCTAAAGAAAATATAGCAGCTTCCATTTTCCATGCAGTAGCCGTACAGACCACTGTCACACTTGCACGCGGTTGCAATATCGTAGCTCCGGTATTACTCTGCGGTGGCCCATTGACTTTTATTCCGGCCCTTCGAAAAGCATTTGCCAACTATCTGAATCTGTCACAAGATACAGATTTCATATTACCGGAAAAAGGAAATCTGATCCCTGCCTGGGGAGCAGCATTGGCAGAGAACAATGAAGAAAGTATTCATCTCTCCAACCTGATACAGGTAATAGAAAACAAACTAAGTGTTACCTCACCTTTCCAGAGTGATCTTTCTCCTATATTCGACAGTGAGGAAGAATATCGGTCATGGAAAAAAAAAAAGACCAGTATAAAATTCAATATGCCAGTCTGCGTCCCGGATTACAGGAAGCAACTATCGGCATAGACTCCGGCTCTACTACCACCAAAATCGTAGTACTCGACAACAATCATCGTATCCTTTACTCCTATTATCACGACAACAACGGAAACCCTATAAAAACAGTAGAGAACGGCTTGCAGAAACTATATGAAGAATGCCGGAGACGAGGAACTACCCTGCGCATAAAAGGAGGATGTTCTACCGGTTACGGAGAAGATCTGATAAAAGCGGCTTTCCACATGGATGCGGGAATCATTGAAACCATCGCTCATTATGCTGCTGCCAAACATATCAGCAAAGAAGTTTCTTTTATCCTGGATATTGGAGGGCAGGATATGAAAGCCATCTTTGTGAACGACGGGTAATCAACAGAATCGAAATCAATGAAGCCTGTTCCTCCGGTTGCGGTTCTTTTATCAGCACATTTGCGCAATCGCTGGATTACAGTGTGGAGGACTTTGCCAAAGCAGCTTGTTTTTCGCAAGCACCATGTGATCTGGGTACACGTTGCACAGTCTTCATGAACTCCAAAGTAAAACAGGTACTTCGGGAAGGAGCGTCCGTAGCGGATATAGCTGCCGGATTATCTTATTCCGTTGTTAAAAACTGCCTGTATAAAGGTTCTGCAATTAAAAGACACGGAGATACTTGGCGACCATATTGTCGTGCAGGGAGGAACCATGCGTAATGATTCCATCGTACGAAGTCTGGAAAAGCTGACCGGGAAACAAACCTTCCGCAGTAACTGTCCTGAATTGATGGGTGCTCCTTGGTTGTGCCCTATATGCCAAACAAATCGAAAATGCCCGGGTGACGGAGCTGAACGAGATGCTCCAATGGGCGCAATATACTTCCAAAGCAACTTCAATGCCGGGGTGCGAGAACCAGTGCGCCATTATGCGATATACGTTCAACAGTGAAAACCATTACTTCTCCGGCAACCGGTGTGAAGAAGGTGTTTTCCAATAAAGAAAGCCATGCGGACAAAAGGCATCAATACGTATGATAAAAGCTGGAATTATTATTCGACCGGAGCGCAGACATTCCACAACCCCTATTCACCATAGGTATTCCACGTATTCTGAACATGTATGAGGAATACCCTTTCTGGCATACCTTATTTACTGCTTGCGGCATTCAGGTACAGTTGTCGGCCCCCTCTACATTCAGCAAATACGAGACTGCTGCCGGCATGGTGATGTCTGATAACATCTGCTTCCCTGCCAAACTTGTGCACAGTCATATCCGTAACCTGACACTGCAAAAACGTCAACCGGATATTTATGCCGTTCGTTGTTTTCGAGAAAAGGATAAGCAACAGCAAAAAACAGCTATAATTGCCCCATCGTTTCCGGTTATTCGGAAGTCATCAAAAGTGTACAGGAAGAGAATATACCGATAGATGCTCCGACTATCACCTTCAAAAAGATGAAGCATTGCTGTATAAACAATGCTATGAATATCTGAAATCTTTGGGTATCAGGGATGAGGTATGCAAAAATGCCTTCTCACGCGCATTACAGGAACAATATGCTTTCGAAGAAAAATTGCTGCCTATAATCAGGAAGTTCTGAACGAGGGACGGAAAAACACAAACTGATTATCTTACTCGCCGGACGCCCTTACCATAGCGATCCACTGATACAGCACAAGGTTTCGGACATGATTGCTGCGATGGGAGTTTATGTGATAACTGATGATATTGTCCGCCAGCAGGAGATTTCATTGGAAAAGACTCATTACCTCTCTCAATGGGCATTTACCAACCGTATTCTGAAAGCAACCAAGTGGGCGGCAATGCAAGAGGGTGACATACAATATATGCAGATGACTTCTTTTGGCTGCGGTCCGGATGCTTTCCTTATAGATGAAGTACGTAACTTGCTGAAACGATACGGCAAGAATCTTACTTTGCTCAAGATAGACGATGTTAATAATATCGGCTCCATCAAATTACGAGTCCGCTCGTTGGTGGAAAGCTTGAATTTCAGTTTGAAACATTCTCAAGCGAAAGATCCCGAGCCATTTGTTTCAACTGCTCCTTTCACCAAGAAAGACAAAAGAAGAAAATCCTCGCTCCATTCTTTACGCCTTTCATTTCACCACTCATTCCATCCATCATGAAAGTGGCCGGATATGAAATGGAAACGTTACCGTTGAGCGACACCGCATCTTGCGACTGGGGATTGAAATACTCCAATAATGAGGTATGTTATCCGGCAACATTGATTGTCGGCGACATAGTAAAAGCCTTTAAAAGCGGACGTTATGATCCTGCCAATACGTGCGTTGCCATCACACAAACCGGTGGACAATGTCGTGCCAGCAACTATATTTCACTGATAAAAAAGGCATTGATTGAGAATGGATACACCAATACACCGGTGGTATCACTTGCTTTCGGCAGTGGTATTGAAAATGAGCAATCCGGTTTTAAAGTAAACTGGCTCAAGGTTTTGCCAATCATACTTGCGTCTGTGTTATACAGTGATTGTATCGCTAAATTCTATTATGCAGCCGTCGTTCGTGAGAAAGAACGGGGACAGGCCGCCCGTCTGCGCGATCTTTATCTGGATACAGCACAGCCCATCATCCAGAAAAAATAAACCGGAGGACTTGTTGAGTTACTTATATCTCGCTGCCAGAGACTTCAACAAAATCTGTGAACAGAGATCCTGTCACAAAGTAGGTATTGTTGGAGAAATATTCCTGAAGTTCAACCCTTTTGCTCAAAAGGACGTCACCTCATGGCTCATCAACCAGAAGATCGAAGTGATTCCGCCACTGATAAGTGATTTCTTCATGCAGGGATTTGTCAACCTGAAAGTGAGACAGAACCAACACTTGCAGCGAAAACTCACTCCCGACTTTGTTATCGACTGGTTATACAAGAAAGTCCAGAAGCAGATTAATAAGGTGAATGAAATCGGCAAAAATTTCAATTACTTCACGCCGTTCGAATCAATCTTTGAAAAGGCAGAAAAAGCTAAACAAGTCATCTCCCCGGGCACCCAGTTTGGAGAGGGTTGGCTGATATCCGGTGAAATACTATCCTTTGCTTCCCAAGGAGTCAATCATGTCATTAGCTTGCAACCTTTCGGATGCATTGCCAATCACATTGTAGAAAAAGGAATAGAAAAACGTATAAAATCGCTGTGCCCTCAAATGAATATACTATCTTTAGACTTTGACAGTAGCGTCAGCGATGTGAACATAACAAACAGATTATTACTTTTTATTGACAACATAAACAACTAAAAATTATGGCTACAACGGAACATAGCGATTTAGAGCAGCAAATAATAAAAACTGCCCAACAACTTTTTATAGAAAAAGGATTTTGTGGAGACCAGCATGAGTGATATTGCTGCAACGGTAGGAATCAACCGGCCTTCACTTTACATTATTATTTCAGAACCAAAGATAAGATGTTCAAAGCCGTGTTCGGCTCGATAGTCATGTCTTTAATGCCGAAAATACAGGATATAGTAAAACAGGATATCCCATTCATCATCTCTTTACTGGCACTATCCGTCAAGACATCCATCGTACCGCGTAGCATGACACCTCTAAAAAATCTCGTATCACAAAAGTAAATACAGGCATGATTGTTTTCCCTATACTGCGCGACACGCATTGATGAAGTGTTTGTCGTCAGATAAACTGTTTTTATCCCTTCCCGCTTTCGGGGTTGCAACATGGCCTTGATATTAGGAAATCCTTCACTGTCTATGGAACCGATAAAAGCCGTTTTCAGCTTATCAATCATGTTCCCTACTGTTTTTTCCGCATCTCTCATTATTCAATTATTTTAAATGGTTATTATCTGATGCGAAAGTAGGAATATAGAACACAATCAGTGCAATAAAAAGAAAGGGAGAAATATCACTTTTTACGGTTTATGCGTTTCTTCGATAAAGTAATGGCGTTGTTCCAGTATATTGCCGGAAGCTACGGATAAAATAAGAGACGGTTGAGAAATGAAGTTCAAACGCAATATCCGATATAGAGGAATCTGTATAGGCAAGTAGTCTCTTAGACTCATCCATTACTTTATTCTGTATATATTGCTTCGCACTGAGTCCCATTATTGAAGTTACAATCTCATTCAGGTAATTCGGAGTAATGCAAAGTTTATCTGCATAATATTGAACAGAATGCTGTTCTTTCAAATGGGCGTCAACTAACTTAATAAATTTGTTTATATGGATATTGTTGGTTTCTTTACTTGTACTCTCTCCCCGATATCCGCTTTTGATAGGCCCGGTTCAACAACATCAGTACTTCATAGAGTAATGCCCTCAATACATGTACATCATTCTGTTTGTACGAATCAATCTCCGCTTTAATGTTATACAATATCTGAAGGATACGCATATAAAGTTCATCCGACAACTGTAATTTGGATGATGTCTTCCCCGATTTGAAGAATGAGAGGTGCTGCACAAAGAGAGAATCTTAAAAAGAGAAGATAAAAACTCATCTTCAAAGATCAAAGCATAACCATTGACTATGTGGCGGGTATCCCAGTTCCGAATCTCTCCCGGTTTAGAGAAAAACACATCACGGGAAGCCGCCTCGTTAGTCTGATTATCTATCGAAAACTTGCCCCTCCTTCTGTGACAAACGTGATATCATAGTAAGTCAGCGTATGGACAGAACTTAGGGCGAGGAACTTCTTCACATACTTCAGTTCTACTACATCGACCAAAAGTTCACTCCCATACTTATGCTTATAAAAAGTATATCGAGGTATTGAGTTCTTCATTCAGAATACAAAAATAGTATTCCTTACCAAATAATCCAAAGCCTCTCCAACTAAAAAACAGGAAGCCCACAGACTATTTAATAAGGAATATATTAAAGAGACGGATCACAAGAAAATGTTTCTTATTTATGACTGCCAGCCAAGTATCCCAGACTTGTCACGTCAGCCCCTAAATAATAAGTAATGTATTTCAAAGGGACCCTGTACAGGATATCGGGTATTCTGTCAATAAAGAAAGATATCTTTCTCTGATTGTCAGTTTACGGGTATTTACATTCATTTCCTCTTTCAAATAAAACTGATATTCCATCAGCCTGACGCATCAGATTGGCAAACGTTATGGATGTTGCGCATAACTCTTCAATCTCATCTTCACTGATGTAATAGGCAACACACCTTGTCAGTGTTTTTATAGAATGCTTACTTGTATTGTAGCACAAGATAGCATCACCTTCGGACAGGAATCTGATCAGTTTTGTCCTCTCCTGCCGGGTAGTAAATGTATGCAGGATGCCGGAAACAATAATGTACAAGCTCTGCTCTGGCAATGTAGCAGAAGCAATCGTTTCTCCTTTATCCAGATACACCATTTCCATTCGAGCCAACAGCTCTTTCACTTCTCTTTCATCCACCTGATACTCAAAACAGAGTTTCTTCAAATAAGCTTCCATACAAAATTGATTTTAGTTAATATATTCACTTAAAAACACCTAATTCGACATAGCAGGCATCATTGTGCCTTTCAAATAAACTTTCTTCCGTGTATATCGTAAATACCAAATGCATATCAACAATGAAACGACTGTTGAAACAGGCGGAGCAAATCCCATGATAAACAGGGACGAGCTATCTATCTGGCTGAACCAGTACGACAACGGAATCCTAAACAGGAAAGTGGCTATCAGACTGTGAATCATCGGGAATAGTGAATTTCCCTGTCCGCTGAAGTAAGAATTTATGCAGAACACGAAACTAACCACGATGCAGTCGATGCTATACCCTCGCAAATAATCTGCCGCCATTGCCACCACAGCAGCATCTTTCGTAAAGAAAGCAGTAAGAGTCTCCGGCAGGAATTGCGAATAGACGCAAACCGACACACCGAAAACAAGTGCAAGACCTATTCCGGAAGCAAGACATCTATTCATTCGCTTGATAAGTCCCGCTCCGTAATTTTGTGCTGTCATCGTTGCCACAGCCGATGATATAGCCATCGGAGGCAGCATGGCAAACACTATGATTTTCTCTACAACACCCAAAGAGGCAGATGCAATCACTCCCATCTGATTGACTATAACGGTTATAATCAAAAAAGGAGATATTAACCAACGCATCCTGCAACGCAATAGGCGCCCCCAATGTCATGATTCTTTTAGCCAGATTCCGGTTCAGCCGGATATCTTTTCGTGTAAACCCAAAATGGAATCCATGCCGATATAAGAACCAAAGAGATATCACAAAGCTGACTCCCTGCGCCGTTATGGTGGCAACTGCTGCTCCTGTAGCTCCCAAATGGAAATATCCTACCAGTATAAAATCAAGTACAATATTAATCACACATGCCAGCGCTACAAAAACAGAGCGGTGTCTTAGAGTCTCCCAACCCACGCAAAATACCGCATACGACGTTATATCCTACTATAAACAATATCCCGGCCGAACACACAAGGATGTAACTTTTCGTATCCGCCATCGCCTCTATCGGCGTATGCATTAACTCTGCTATCTGACCATGAAAGACCACCATGACCAAAGTTAGCACTACGCCGGTTATTGAAAACAACCATACGGAAGAACCGATAGTGAAAGCTACTTTCTTGTCATCCTTTGCTCCGGTAGCGATAGCAATCAGAACTGTTGTCCCGGTAGTAATGCCCAGAATAATACCCGTTATTGTCTGCATCACCTGGCTACCAATAGCTACGGCTGCTACACTTGCGAATCATCATATTGTCCGACAACGAAAAGGTCAGCCCCGCCATAAAGTGCCTGAAGTACATTAGCAATTAAAAAAGGTACTGCAAACTGCAACAATACCTTCGGTACGCTCCCTTGTGTCAAATCTAACTCTTTCATAGTTTCTTCAATACTTCTCCTCTTTATCTTATCTTGTTACAACATAAAAAAAGTGCCGGACAAGCTGAATGATTTGCACCATTCATCTTATCCAGCACTATAATTATTATTATAGCACCCTCCGATGAGGATTTTCTATGCCTGTCCCTATTTCAGGGCTGCAAATATGGGCTTTGTTTTCATAACTACCAAATTTTAACCGGTTTTTATTTTTATGGAGATGGTAACAGCTATATATCAACTATTATTCAGACGAGGTTTGATCTATAGGATCTCCGTTAGAAAAACGAAAGAAAGCTGCCAACCGATCCGGATTCAGCGTATAACGTGCGCGTTCTTTTAATAAGGGTTCCGCATTCATTACGGCACAAGAATGAGAAACCACGGACATCATCGGCCAGTCCTTTAACGAATTTCCGACAACTAAAGTGTGTTCAGAAGCTAAACCCAAAGCCTTGCATAATGAAGCACCCCCCGTTTTTCAACGTCCTTCAGGATGAATAACTGTAATAAGCGGTGGTTTATAAAAGACCTGATAAGGATTTTCTTTCAACCGAGAAAGAATAGATTCTCTCTTTCTTTATCACGTACCAATATACTATACTTGTATAAACTCCTTCATAACTATGAATAGTAACTTTTGACGATTCTCCATATACCTCCGGATATACTTTCAACCGGCAAACACTTAATCTGCCGCCATATACCAGTAATCCACCGTCGGCAAACACCCCTCCTTCAAATAAATGAAAAGAGCCTTTGCCTAACTTTCTCCGTCGCCTGTTGCATAGATAAAGAAGTAGCAAGATATAAGGGAACAAATTGCGCTATGTACCGCAAAGCGTTAGCATAACTTTCAGGAACTTTTCCCTGTGAATCAGTCAGTGTTCCATCCACATCAAAAAACACGGAAGTAATGAAAGGCTTATCCGGGATCCGCCAAAATGCACCTGCTCCCATTATTCGATGCAAAGGATGATTAGTCAAATTACTGAAAGCAATATAACAGTCACAAACCTTCCGCCGACAAGGAAGCAAGGGGGCAAACATTTGATTCTTGATAAAAATTACCAATCTTCACCCGGCTTCGGGGACAAACATACATATCCCTTTCCAATCGATAAACAATTATTCCTTCCTCCTGAACAGATATCCCATTGAGCTGAAGCATTCTTTAAATCATACTCAAAAGGTTATCCAGTTGCGTAAAGAAACGAATATATTCTACGCTCAACGGAGACTTCAAACCTTGCATAGCATTAATGAATAAATAAATATCCGGTAAAAGAGTATTCCGTAAATCATTAAGTACAGCCTTTGCAGAGGGATTTCCTACGGCTCCGGCACATACCTGTATTCCTGCATTATAAAGGGTATGAAGTCGCCGGACAAACTTTCTACTGAAGTCATTTCCGGATGAAAGCTGGCCCAAATCTTTATCTTACTTATCAATGTCGGTGTAGCCGAAAATTCGTCCAGCCATTCATCGGCAGAGAAAGAAAGGTTAGTCTGACAGGAAATTCCGGACACCTTGTGGCAATGCCGCCAAATGCATTCCTTTCCGATAATAACGATGGATCAATGCTTCACCGTAAGGAATAATAAATAACTGCAACGGTCCTCCCTGCCATTGTTCAATAGCCGTAATAAAACGGATTCCACGCCTGTTCATCCTGCGTAGTAGCTGTCAGATGTGACTTTTGCCGAAAAGGACAATAAGAGCAGGTATAATTGCAGCTATTCAATTTGCCGCGATAATAGATACGCCTGAAGGAAAGTAAACCCCCTCGTTTTTCATTTCCATTTCGTTCAATAAGAATAAGTTTCCATCAGCCCTCTTATTTCAGGAGTAATGAACAACTGACCAATATAATCGGAGTATCCTATTCCTTCGGAAGTCAGACAAACACGACCGTTATCCGTATCTTCTATCCATTGCCGTTCAGCTAACTGTCGGAACAACGTCACATTATCCGGTGATTCTCCAAAGCGACGCTTATATTCGGTCTTGTCAAGCCCCATATAATACATCAGATTCTTAATGATAAAACGTTGCCGCCGTTCTTCCTGCGAGAAAGAATAAATCCATTACGAGCCACTGTAAAATCAGTAGTGCCCATATAATCATCTATCTCTCCGGCAATACAACGCTGGCAAACAGTATACCGGGTGGCATAATGCAAATTACCCAGGTAACTGCGTCCCCCGGAGCCACACGACAGCATCACTTCATCCCCACATGAGATTTCCGCATCAGTAGACGGATGATGAATAAAACGTCGCATCGAAGTTTGTAGAAAACCTCTGTCTTTCAACAAATCACAAGCGGCACAATACATCTGAAAACAGACATCGTCGGATTCCCGCTCCGTGATAGCCGTTCCCGGTCGTACATATAGCGGATAGATAAAGAGTTCGTTAGGCTGAAACAGAAGAGCCTGTTCCAATGAATAAAGAAAACTGGCTACAGTTTGTCCTTTGATTCCGTAAATCAAATCAATATTAAAAAAGGGAATTGCCTCTTCCGGATAGCCCCAGCGCCTGATTAATCATGTCTTGCCGGGGACGTCTTTTCAAAGCAGTTAACTCTTCGTCAAGGAAACTTTGTATACCGATACTTATACGAGCCACTCCTGCCTGCTTCAACAAGTCCAAACGGGCAGGATCAGCATACTCCGGCGATGTTTCTACGGAAGTAAAGGTATGTGAAGGATGCACTCCGAATAAGGCAGCCGTATCCAATAAGTATTCCAGTTGAGGAACAGTGAGGAGCAACGGTGTGCCTCCTCCAATGGCGAAACTATCAAATATCAGTCCGGTGGTGAGAGGTGACAATTGTTGTGCCTGCTTATGAAGGGTTTCCAAATAAGTTGCGATATAATCCGCACGATTTGTTTGCAGAGAAAACAGGTTGCAATATCCACATTTATGACTACAAAAAGGAATATGGAAATAAAGCGATGCCTTTCTGTCCTTCCACCTGTTTCAGGTAAGGAAGCAGCGAAACCGGAGATGGAAAAGGACGATAAGCAGTTTTATGTGGATAGCTATACATATAGTCTACATATCGTGGTAGCGGTTGATTCATTGTTTCGTTAAAATAAAGTGTTTGTAAGGGACTGTATAAACCGTTTCGTGAGATATGCAATGATATTCATATCCATCCTCTCCATAGCAAGTGCCATGATCGGAAAGAGCAATCACCAGCGTATTTCCCCGCTTCTGAAAGGCCTGAAATAAACGGGGTAAGCTGACTGTCGACATATTGCAGCGCGGCAGCGTGTGATTCCTTTATCATCTTTCATTTTACCCTCCACATAATGACAGTTCGGATAATGGATAGCAGAAAAATTGATATACATAAAAATCCGTTTGTCCTCCGGATAGTTTTCGAGTTTCTTCAATGCAAAATCAATTTGTTTTTCAGTACTATCGGGTGCCGTGCATCCAAAGGTCGGCAGCCAATAACTTTTAGTAAAGTAACCGGGAAACACACGCCCCAGTTCATTACGCTTGCTGAAGAAGTTCACCCCTCCTATACAAATCGTTTCATAACCTACATTGGCAAGGCTTTGCACAAAAGTTGCTTCCGTAAACGGATAACTTCCCGCAGGCGGAATACGTCCCGTACCAGCTTGCACAGGGAAAAACAACCACTTACGGCTGCGTAGCGAATGAGGTTCCGCCGGAGAAGGCAGAAATCCTGCAAAGATGGCAAAATGAGACGGGTAAGTAAAATTTCCCGGCGCATGTCTTTTTCCCATTCTCCTCCGTGACTGTTCAGTACCGGTGTTCTTCCCGCCGCTTCTTCCTCCTTTGCTGACATCATAACGCAAGGTATCAAAGCAAAGCATCAATATATCATGAGTACCCACCACCTGATTCATATCCAGATCCGGATTTTGGGTCTGTTCGCCAGCCGGCAGTTCATCTATTTGCATGGTTATATCTCTTTTTATGTTTTTTATCTGTTGAATATAAATAGAATTATGAGCAAACATATCCTGATACACATGATCTCCCTGTCCGTTGACTTCTATTATATAAGGAATATCTGTTCCTCTTTCTATCAGTACATCCACTCCGGCATATTGCAAATCCAAAGATTGCACCGCTTCCTGACACTGAAAATAGATTTGTTGTCGCACCTCTTCGGATAAGACAATTCGTTCCACCAATGCGCCTTATTGTTCAGATGCAGATTCGTTATGCTTCCTTTACTGCATCTCACAACGATATAATCAATTTCAGATTCCCGACACACTACACGAAGATCATAATTCTCTCCTGCAACTGCTCTTTAGGAATCCATTCTTCTAAAATAGCTTCTGTTTGCATCACAGCTTCCGCCAACGGGATCATCTCTTTTTCCGTACTCAAACGGTTGATACGTTTAGTGTTATGAATGACTCCATCCACTTGTTGCAAGGTAGTATAGACTACCCATTTATTCCGGTTGGGTTGATAGCGAACAGCCATAATACCTCCCGCCCCGAACCGTAACGGGGTTTCAAAAAGCATCCTCTACCGCAATCGGCAAGAAGCTCTCTCAACTCATCAAAAGAACGGGGAGAAGGTAACATCGGAGTCACTTTCAACCCTCTGTCCATCAACACTTGTTTAGTTTCCTTTTTATCAAGAGCACGTAATAAAGCATGGGGAGTATTCAAAAAGCACACGTCATCAGATAACCTCATCTCGCCTAAACGTTGCAGTGTCTCCTTATATGCCTGATTCAACAGCGCATATTTCAGGAAATTCAGTTTCATCGCTTACACAAGGTTCCAGTTTGATAACTGCCTGCCGCAATAGCGGCAAGCAGCTAAAAAGTTCCCCATAAGTCATAAAACAAACTTCTGTCTGCAAGTGCTTGCCTGCTTCAACAAAATATTCTATACGTTTGGATAAAGAGTTGCTGACAACGATTATCTGCATCTCCTATTCTGTAATCATCGGGTAATACCACAATTCACCATCATATTCATCTGCCTCTTCAGTTTCAGCAATGTCTATTTTCATAGGAAGGTTCTGCAACTGTTTCTTCATGTCCTTGCTCAAATAATTATAGCGCATATTGATAAACTTCAAGTGAGCGATTTTATCCATATTATCCAGCAATAATTGGGCACCTTCATCTTTGAGAGTACCAGCCGAAACATCCATTGTTTCAAGTTGGGGAAGAATATCCGACTCCAGGAACATTTCTACAATGCTGTCCTGTTCTTCAGAGTTAACAAGCCCCAGATAGGTCAGCTTCGGGAAACGCTCTTTGGAGAAAAGCGGACGGAAGATCTCAATATCACCTTCAAATCCATAATCTTCCACACCAACATATAGAATCAGTTTTTCCAGATTGGGGAAATCAGAACCAAGAATATCTTCTACCACTTCAGGTAGGCAGGCCACCACTGATAATTTCGAGTGACCGCAACTCCGGCCGTGAAGTCTTTCCCAAACGCAGATTATTGGTTCCTTTGATTTTCAGATCTTTCAATTTAGGCATGGCATCGAGCAGCGGACTAATATCAGCTTGTTCAATCCATGAAATCTCCTGTTCTTCCTGCTCAATATCTCCCCAGAACAAGCCTTCTATTTGTGCGAACTTCTCCTTATTTTCAATCATTCCCTGCAATAAGGCAGAACAGTCGCCACCCTCATAATCCCAACAGCCGATTGTTATTTGCTTATATTCAGAGAGATGTTTGTCTTTCAATATCTTATCCAGAAGATTCACATTGTTTTCATACTCATCATAACTCAATGTATATTTCTTGGCTTCCACTTTCATTTCACGTGCTGTTTCTTCGGCAGTTTCCACATAACCTTTTTTGGTCTTTTCCGCAATCAGTTTGCTGGCTGCTTTTTCAGCTTCTTCAGTAGTTGCGTAGTTTTTCACTTGTGTTTGTCCGTCGGTCCCCAACTTACCATAATTTACAGTAACATCTGTTCCGACTACCTCTATGCTCCAGAATTTCTGCGATTTAAAATCTTGAAAAAACGAATACTCTCTTCATAATACAGTTTTTAATGGTTGATATTTGCACACTCAACACAGAACGCGCATGAACAATACCTGCAAAAATAACCATTTTATGTAATGTACAAAGAAATCTGTTTACTAAACTTTCAGAGTATTCAAAAATACAACCCAAGATATGCAACAAAGGCTGCCTTTTGGGGGCAGCCTTCATTATTCTATTTCTGTAATATATCAGTTTAATCTTCAATAGTACATATACTTACACGGTTCCAATCCGGTTCAGTAAACATATCGCCTACACCCTGACCTTCAGCAGTGATACGAGATGCACTGATTTTATACTTGTTGACCAAGATCGTTTTTACAGCCTCTGCACGAGCCGCAGCAATTCGGGCATTGACTTCCACACTACCTTCCGGAGAAGCATATCCCTTGATCACTACTTTTGAGTCGGCATATTTCTTCATATAAGAAGCTACACGTTCCACATTAGGAAGCTGTGAAGCATCAACCGATGATTTACCTTGTCTGAAAGTAATGATAGATTCGGGTACACGGGCGGTTTTCACTACAGTCTCTACCGGAACCACCTTTGTGCGGCAGGCTTCAAGTTCTTCTTGCAGTCCGTTGATGCGCTGGTTTGCATTGCTGATCTCACCGTCTTTGTTGTTTACATCTGCACGAAGTGCATTGATTGAAGAGTTCAGTCCGTCAATTTCAGCTTGGTTGTACACTCTCACTTTTGCAAAATGATGTGTTCCGTTACTTGTCTTAAAGTGATATGTCAATCCGGCTGTCAACTCAAAACCTGCGTTATTAGCATTGAAACGGCTCTTTGTTTCAGGGTAAGTACCTTGCATATCATACACAATGGCAGGTTTGATTCCTAATGTCCATGCTTTACTTTCACCCAAGTTGAAATTGAAATTCAATCCCAAACGGGTAGACCAAGAGTTCTGATCGCCATCGCCATTCACATAATAATGTAACCAGCCCATTCCGGCAACAGCTTCCACTTCAAACAAACGGGGTTCGCCTTTGTAACCTGCAAATAGATTCATCAAGTTGACTTTACCCAATACGCTGACATCCGAAGCATCGAAAGCCGTTTTACTGGATGTGGTATTGATATATCCCATTCCTTGGAATCCCAAACCAAATATAGGAGTTAATTGCTTGGAAACTCCGACTCCGAAACCGGGACGCATACTTTTAAAGAAAGCGCTGTGAGTAAGGGGAGTGATCACACCGGCGTTGACTCCTACAGACCAATTATCTGTAAGTTTTGTACCTTCTACAACTGATTGGGCATTTGCTGTAACGCCACCCAATATCAAGGCTAATAAAATAATCGATTTTCTCATAATCATAAGTTTTAAAATGTAATGTTTTATCTGCTAAATCATTAGAAATGTTTTATTTGTTCATGTCTAACTTTCTAGTTCATTTTTTAATTCGTTATTCACTTTAAACAACATATCATATCAAAAATTAGTTCGCAAGCCATGAGCTCTATTAACATCTATTATGCTTTCGAAAAATCTAAAATATGGAAACATCAATGCAAACGCCTCATTCCCTGAAGAGAAAGGGATCCCAACATCGCTAACCATTATGCATCTTGTTTCATTATTCTACACTTTCATTCATCCATCAGAACTATCCCCGTAGCTGTAAGTTTTATCCTCCCATAGTGTGGGGAAGTGTTGTGACATTCTCAGCCACTGGTTATTGTGAAAACCGGGAAGGCGTTACAACGGAAACAAGTCAGAAGACCTGCCGTTATTGTTTATATCATTCATGGCTTTCGGGTGAAAGGCGATAGAACGAATCATACTGATCCTTTTTATTACTGGTTTCCATGAATTGTCGTGTGTGAAAGACTTATATTGAATAATGTGTGTTTTGTATAACCTTAATTTATAAGTATGATCAGTTCGGAGGTATTTATTATTAAGAGGGACGGGAAAGAAAGAACTTTTCTCCCTCGACAAAATTAAGAATGCAATATCCAAGGCATTCTTGTCAGTAGGAAGTTTTGCAACACAGGATGTGATTACTACTGTATTGAGTCGCGTTAGTGTCAGTGATGGAATGAATGTGGAAGAAATCCAGAATCAGGTGGAGGTGGCCCTGATGGCTGAACATTATTACAGCGTTGCCAAGGCGTATATGCTGTATCGTCAGAAACATTTGGAGGATCGTGAGGTGAGAGATAAACTGAAGTTTTTGCTTGACTATTGTGACGCTTCCAATCCGGCAACCGGCAGTAAATATGATGCGAATGCCAATGTGGAGAATAAGAATATTGCTACGCTGATAGGAGAGTTACCCAAATCAAATTTTATTCGTCTCAACCGTCGTCTGTTGACTGACCGTTTGAAAGACATGTATGGAAAGGAATTGTCCGATCGTTATTTGGAACTTCTGAATCATCATTTTATTTATAAAAATGATGAAACTAATCTGGCTAATTATTGTGCCAGCATTACTATGTATCCTTGGTTGAATAATGGTACGATAGCAGTGGGAGGGAACTCTACGGCTCCTACTAACTTGAAATCTTTTTGTGGTGGATTTGTCAATATGGTTTTTATTGTATCCAGTATGTTAAGTGGTGCCTGTGCTACTCCAGAGTTTTTGATGTATATGAATTATTTCATTGGTTTGGAATATGGGCAGGAATATTATAAGTATCCCGATAAGATTGTTGATTTATCTACCAAACAAAGAACAATAGACAAAATCATTACAGACTGTTTCGAGCAAATAGTATATTCTATTAACCAGCCTACAGGGGCGCGTAATTTTCAAGCCGTCTTTTGGAATGTAGCTTACTATGACAAATATTATTTTGAAAGTCTTTTTGGTAACTTCTTTTTTCCCGATGGAAGCCAACCTGACTGGAATTCACTAAGTTGGTTGCAGAAACGTTTCATGAAATGGTTTAATAAAGAGCGTACACGTACTGTTTTAACATTTCCTGTAGAAACAATGGCGCTTTTGACTAAAGATGGTGATGTATTAGATAAGGAATATGGTGACTTCACGGCTGAAATGTATTCCGAAGGTCATTCTTTCTTTACTTATATGAGTGATAATGCAGATTCTTTAAGTAGTTGCTGCCGTCTTCGCAATGAGATACAGGACAATGGTTTCAGCTATACTTTGGGAGCAGGTGGGGTTTCTACAGGCTCAAAAAGTGTGCTGACTATTAATTTGAACCGTTGCATCCAGCATGCGGTGAAATCCGGTATACTTTATCCGTTTTTTTTGGAAGAAGTGGTTGATTTGGTACACAAAGTCCAGTTGGCTTATAATGAGAATCTGAAATTGTTGCAGTCGAAAGGTATGCTGCCTTTGTTTGATGCTGGTTACATCAATATGAACCGTCAGTATCTAACTATCGGTGTTAATGGTTTGGTGGAAGCAGCGCAATTTATGGGTATTGAAATCAATGATAACCCTAAGTATGAAGCATTTGTTCAGGAGATTTTAGGAATGATTGAACGATATAATAGGAAGTACCGTACAAAGGATGTTTTGTTTAATTGCGAAATGATTCCTGCTGAGAATGTAGGAGTGAAGCACGCTAAATGGGATAAAGAAGCAGGATTCCAGACTTACCGCGAATGCTATAACAGTTACTTCTATATCGTAGAAGATCAATCGCTGAACATTGTCGATAAATTCCGTCTGCATGGCCGCCGCTATATAAAACATCTAACGGGAGGCTCGGCTTTGCACATGAATTTGGAAGAACATCTTAGTAAGGAGCAGTACCGGCACTACTTCGGGTTGCTGCTACCGAAGGCTGTAATTACTTTACATTTAATATACCGAATACCATTTGCAATGAATGTAAGCATATTGATAAGAGATACTTGCATGAATGTCCTGAATGTCATAGTCAGAATGTGGATTATCTGACACGTGTTATCGGGTATATGAAGCGGATCAGTAATTTTTCTCAGGCAAGGCAGAAGGAGGCTGCACAAAGATATTATGCTCCGTTACGTTGATTATGACATCGTATTTCAAGAAATTCCGGATGAAGTCACTCTGGCGATCAATCTCTCTAACTGTCCCAATAGGTGCAAGGGCTGTCATAGCCCTCATTTGTTGGAAAATGTAGGAGAATCTTTAACGGAAGAAAGTCTTGGGCATCTTTTACAGAAGTATGGAAAGGCGGTGACTTGCGTCTGTTTTATGGGAGGCGATGCCGAACCTTTTGAAGTGGAAAGGTTGGCAGGATTTCTTCACCGACAGTCTATCGCTTTGGTAAAGGTGGGTTGGTATTCGGGGAAGAATGAATTGCCGGAAGGTCTTTCCGTTCAGATCGGCAGAAACAATATTGGCAATCTGAATCCCCGCGAGATTAAAAAAGCTTTACTGGGCGAAGTGCAAGTTATGGAATGCATCTGAAACTCTTCCGAGACAGAAGCAAAAGGAATATACGTATGTCCCGGAAAAACAAGTTCACAATGAATTTCATCTGATACTACCCACACATCATTTCGGAGACATATTTCGCCCAAACGAGTTAGTTCCTGCTTTGTCCAGACTCTTCCGGCAGGATTATGCGGATTGCACAATAACAACACTTTTACACCCGGATCAGCCACTTTCTGTTCTAAATCTATAAAGTCCATCTGATAAGTTCCATTCTCATAAATCAAAGGACTGGTAATCACCTCACATCCGTTGTTGCGGATAGAAGAAAAAAGCAGTTATATACGGGGGTCTGCACCACTACCTTATCACCGGAAGTGGTCAGTGCCTTGATTACAGCCGACAGGGCCGGTACTACTCCGGTAGTATAAATAATCCATTCTTTTCGATCTGCCAGTTATGACGTCCGGCAAACCATCCTGCCACCGTCCCATAATAAACATCGGGTACACGCACATATCCGAAAATGCCATGTTCTACCCGTTTCTTCAACGCTTCCACAACAGGGGGAGCTGTACGGAAATCCATATCAGCCACCCACATCGGCAACACATCCGCATCTCCGGCAGAATCCCATTTATAGGAGTTCGTACCTCTGCGTGGAACAACTTCATCGAAATTATACTTCATATCTCAATCAAAACAGGTCAGGCCATCCCAAAGTTTCAGTTCACAATCTCCCGGAGATTTCAAATTCTCATCCAGAATAATCGTTCCGAAACTTTCAGCAACAATACGTCCCGTACGAGGATTTTTTACGCTATGAACGGGACTTTTAATCGTTGCTTGTACACTGCTATGTTCGAAAGCAAGGTCAGCATCTTCTGCCATCGTACAATTTTCCATTATCAGGTCGTGTGC
>VOFE01000394.1_pt1 | contig 20001 bp, 34 predicted proteins | sample 5384071 | NCBI WGS metagenome assembly VOFE01 (sample SAMN12384724, study PRJNA508395) | human gut metagenome | isolation source: healthy gut D | host: Homo sapiens
CCTGGGGATGCGCCTCCCGGCGATATCCGAAACTGCCTTCAGGCCATGGCCAACGCGGAGCCCATTATGGAGGATCTGCTGGACTACCGATTCAAGGAGGGCAGCTTGGCAGGTCAGAGTTTTGGGAATTTATTCCTGGCGGCGCTGAACGGTATCTCTCCATCTTTTTGACCAGGCGGTGGCCCGGATGAGCGAGGTACTAGCCATCAACGGTCAGGTGCTGCCGGTGACCAACGAGAACGTCAACGTGGTGGCGGAGTTTGAAAACGGCACCTCGGTGATGGGCGAATCAAGATCTCTGCCTTTAAGCGGGCCCAGAACTGCCGGATTACCCGGGTTTACATGCGCCGGGAGCGCCTGGCGCCTCTGGACGCTGCCCTGGAGGCCATCCGCCGGGCGGACATCATCCTGTTGGGGCCGGGGAGCCTCTATACCAGCGTGATTCCCAACCTGCTGGTGGACGGCGTGGCGGAGGCCGTGCTGCGCCCAGGCGGAGGCCTGCGGGGTGCTGCTGTACTGCAACTGTCCGAGGTGAAGATCGTCACAGAGTCCCCGGCCTTTGCCCAGCGGCTGCCTGGGCTGTTCCGAAAGGCTTTCGGGGTGGAGTTTGATGAAAAAGGGACCCGGATACCCCCGGGAAGCGGATTTTCACCATTTCCGCCCCGGAGAAGCTGGCCCTGCTGTGGGAGCTGTGCGCCTTTGACCCCAGCGGCCCGGCCCACCACATCAACTTCGGCATGCTGGAGGAAACCCACTGCCGGCTGTCCTTCCTGCGGGGAGCCTTTCTGGCCGGCGGCTCCGTGACCGATCCCCAGAAGGGGTATCACCTGGAGCTGGCCACCACCCACCTCCGGGTGAGCCGGGAGCTGGACACCCTGCTGCTGGAGCTGGGCTACGCCCCCAAGGAGACCACCCGGAAGGCCAACTATATCACCTATTTTAAGCAGAGCGAGGCCATTGAGGACCTCCTCACCGCCATTGGTGCCCCGGTGTCCGCCATGGAGCTGATGAACGCCAAGGCGGAAAAGCTCCTGCGCAACGGGGTCAACCGCAGGGTCAACTGTGAGGCCGCCAATGTGGACAAAACCGTGGACGCCGCCCTGGAGCAGCGCCGGGCCATCCAGATTCTGCGGGACCGGGGGCCCTGGAGACCCTCTCTCCCAAGCTCCGGGAGGCCGCCCAGCTTCGAGAAGCCCACCCTGAGCTCTCCCTGGCCCAGCTGGCCGCTCTGTGCGAGCCCCCTGTGACCAAGTCCTCTCTGAGCCACCGGCTGCGGAAACTCATCCAGCTCAGCGCCCAGGACACCGCCCCTGAGCCCCTGTGACAGGTCTCGGAGGCTGTCTGTCTGTTTTTTCATGTTCTATCCTGACAAGAGAAAGAAAAGGAGTCTATATTCTATGAACCGTTACGAACAAGCTGTCGCATATCATCACAAAGGATTTAACTGCTGCCAGTCTGTGCTGGCCGCCTATTCCGATCTCACCGGCCTGTCCCAGCAGGCCAGCTTCGACATGGGGGGCGGGTTTGGCGCCGGCGCCCAGACCGGGGAGCTGTGCGGGGCCATCACCGGCGCCATTCTCACCCTTGGCATGCTCACCCCGGTGGACCCCCAGGACCCTGTGGGCAGCAAGCGCCGCACCGGCGCCCTGGCCAAGGAATTCCAGAAGCGCTTCCAGGAGAAGTTCGGGGACCTGCGATGCAAGCCCCTGCTGAAGGCCGGGATCCAGGCCACCGACGCCACCCCCGTGGCCCGGGATATGGCCCTCACCAACCGCTGCGACGTGCTCATCATCACCGCCATGGAGATCGTGGAGGAGATGCGAGGGAGAATGCTTAAACCCAGGGAGGGATTGCCGTGTCTTTTGTCCATCTGCATGTTCACTCGGAATACAGCCTGTTAGACGGCGCCTGCCGGATTGACGGCCTGGTGGCCCGGGCCAAGGCCCTGGGGCAGACCGCCGTGGCCGTCACCGACCACGGGGTCATGTACGGGGCGGTGGATTTTTACCGGGCAGCCAAGCAGGAGGGTATCAAGCCCATCATCGGCTGCGAGGTCTATGTGGCCCCCGGACCCGCTTCGACCGGGTCCATGAGGTGGACGACCGCCCCTATCACCTGGTCCTCCTTGTGCCGGAACGAGCAGGGGTATCGAAACCTCTCCGCCCTGGTCAGCCGGGCTTCACGGAGGGTTTTACGGCAAGCCCCGGGTGGACTGGAGCTGCTCACCCGGTACCACGAGGGGATCATCGCCCCGTCCGCCTGCCTGGCGGCCAGCTCCCCCGGCTGCTGCTGGCCGGGGACTACGAGGGGGCCAAGGCCCACGCCCTGGCCATGCGGGACCTGTTTGGTCCGGACAGCTACTATCTGGAACTGCAGGACCATGGCATCCCCCCAGCAAAAGCAGGTCCTCCAGGGCCTGGTCGCCCTCCACCAGGAGACGGGCATCCCCTGGTGGCCACCAACGACGCCCACTACCTCACCCGGCAGGACGCGGCCATGCAGGACACCCTCATGGCCATCCAGATGGGGAAGACGGTGGACGATCCCAACCGGATGCGGTTTGAAACCCAGGAGTTTTCTAAATCAAGTCCCGAGAGGAGATGGCCGCCCTCTTTCCCCGACTGGCCCGGAGGCCCTGGAAAACACCGCTAAAATCGCGGCGGACTGCAACGTGGACTTCCAGTTCGGCGTCCACCACCTGCCTGAGTTCAAGCTGCCGGAGGGATATACCGACAGGGACGCCTATTTTGAGACCCTCTGTGCGAGGGTTTTGCCCGGCGCTATCCCCAGGGCAGCGAGGAATATGAAAACAGCTGGCCTACGAGATGGACATGATCCGGCAGATGGGCTTTGTGGACTACTTCCTCATCGTGTCCGACTTCATCGGCTATGCCAAGTCCCAGGACATTCCGGTGGGGCCGGGCCGGGCTCCGCCGCCGGGTCCATGGTGGCCTACTGCATGGACATCACCGACGTGGACCCCATGAAGTACGGCTCCCTCTACTTTGAGCGATTCCTGAACCCGGAGCGCGTCAGCATGCCCGATATAGATATGGACTTCTGCCAGAACCGCCGCGGCGAGGTGATCGACTACGTCAACCAAAAATACGGTGCCGACCACGTGGCCCAGATCGTGACCTTCGGCACCATGGCGCCAAGGCGGCCATCCGGGACGCCGGCCGGGCCCTGAATTTCCCCTACGCCGAGGTGGACGCCATGGCCAAGCAGGTGCCCTCCTCCCTGCATATCACCCTGGACTCCGCCCTGCGCCTGTCCAAGCCCCTGCAGGGGAGATGTACGAGAGGACGAGCGGGTACAAAAACCCTCATCGACACCGCCAAGGCCCTGGAGGGGATGCCCCGCCATGCTTCCACCCATGCGGCGGGGTGGTCATCACCCGGCTGCCGGTGGACACCTACGTGCCCCTGGCCAAAAACGACGAGACCGTGGTGACCCAGTTCACCATGACCACCCTTGAGGAGCTGGGCCTGCTCAAGATGGACTTTCTGGGCCTGCGGAACCTGACGGTGCTGGACGACGCCCGGAAGATGATGGTCGCAGCTGGGAGCCGGACTTTGACCCGGCCCGGATTCCTGATGACGACCCGGAGACCTTCCGAGATGATCGCGGGGGCCAGACCTCCGGCGTGTTTCAGATGGAATCCGGCGGCATGACGGGGTCTGTGTGGGGCTGAAGCCCACCTCCATTGAGGACATCACCGCCATCATCGCCCTGTACCGCCCGGGCCCCATGGAGTCCATCCCCCGGTTTATCGCCTGCAAAACCGACCCCAGCGTGATCCGTTACCTGCACCCGTCATGCTGGAGCCCATTCTGTCCGTCACCTACGGTTGTATCGTCTACCAGGAACAGGTGATGATGATCTTCCAGCAGCTGGCGGGTTATTCCCTGGGAGGCGCGGACATGGTGCGCCGGGCCATCTCCAAGAAAAGGCCAAGCAGATCGAGGAGGAACAGGACGCCTTTCTCTACGGCGACCCGGACCGGGGGATCGCCGGCTGCGTGGCCAACGGGATCCGGAGGCCACTGCGGAAACACATTTACGATGAGATCTACGATTTTGCCAATTACGCCTTCAACAAGGCCCACGCGGTGTGTTACGCCATCGTGGCCTACCAGACCGCCTATTTCAAATGCCACTACCCTCGGGAGTATATGGCGGCGCTGCTGACCAGTGTGCTGGACGTCTCCGGGAAGGTGGCGGAGTATATCGGCGAGTGCCGGGAGATGGGGATTCCCCTGCTACCGCCGGATGTGAACGAGTCCGGCCCCGACTTCACCGTGGTGGCGGAGGGATTCGGTTCGGCCTGGTGGCGGTCAAGGGGATCGGCCGGGGCCTCATCGACCAGATGGTGGCGGAGCGGAAGAGGGCGGAGCATTCCGTACCTTCCAGGACTTCTGTGACCGGATGTTCGAGCGGGACCTGAACCGGCGGGCCCTGGAGAATCTGATCCGCTGCGGCGCCTTTGACAACATGGGGCCAAGCGGAGCCAGCTGCTCAAGGTGCTGAACCCGGTGATGGACGGCATCGCCGCTGCCCGGAAGAAAAACCTGGCGGGCCAGTTCGATCTGTTCGGCGGCATGGAGCAGGACAAGCATGCCGGTGAGGTGCCTCTGCCCAACCTGCCCGAGTTTACCAAAGCGGAGCTGCTGAACATGGGCAAGGAGACCACAGGCCTCTATCTCTCCGGCCATCCCATGGACGCCTACCGGGAGCCAGATTCAGCGGGTTCAGGCCAGCAAGATGGGGCCATCACCGGAGACTTCGCCCAGGAGACCGGACCGGAGCCTTTCACGACAACCAGAAGGTGCGTCTGGCGGGGGTGGTCACTGCCGCCAAGACCAAGACCACCCGGAACAACTCCATGATGGCCTATGTGACCCTGGAAGATGACACCGGCTCCATGGAGCTGCTGGTCTTTTCCCGGACGCTGTCCGAGTGCGGCAACTACCTGACTGGGGAACGCGGTGATCGCCGAGGGAAAATCTCCGTTCGGGATGAGAAGGCGCCTCAGCTCCTCTGCGACCGGATTCACCCCCTAGGCCGGAGCGCCTGAGCCGGAGCGGGAACTGCCCCGAAAGGGCATCCTGCGGGAGGCCCGGAAAATCTATCTGCGCCTGCCCGCAATGGACCATCCGGCGGTAAAGAAAATTCAACAGATACTGATTCTGTTCCCAGGGAATCAGCAGATGGTCTTTACTTTGCGGACACCGGCAAACGGTTCGGTGCCCCCTGCCTGATTCACACGTCGCTGATTCGGGAACTGCGGGAGCTGCTGGGGGAGGAGAATGTGGTGATCAAATGAGCGAACACGCAAGCCAGCGGATCCAGGAACCAAGCACAAAAAGTTCCAGCGCATTGCCTGGGCCGGCTGACCCACCGGCTGTTCTTTGACGTGCTGTTTATCCTGTTGCAAATCTATGTTGGCTGCGATGGTTCTGGTGTTCCCAACTATTTTGTCTATTTTTACGCCGCCTGCATTGTGCTCACCTTTGCCGCAGTGATCTGATTATCTCCACCTGGAAACCACCCGGACTACAAAATCGCCTGGATCATCCCCATTATGACCGTCCCTGGTCCCTTTGGCGGACTGCTCTACCTGCTCTTTGGCGGCAACCGGCTCAGCCAGCGCACCAATCGGCTGCGGACCCTGGAGGACCCTCCAGCGCCAGGCCATGGGGACTGTCCACCACGGGACCTGATGCGGTATGGGCAGACGCCATGCAGCAGGCCTGGTACCTGGGGCACGCCGCCCTGTGCCCGGCCTACACCAACACGGAGACCGCGTATTTTACTCCTCCGGCGCGTCCTTTTTCCCCAACTTTCTGGAGGAGCTGGAACAGGCGAAAGACTATATCTTTCTGGAATACTTCATCATCCAGGAAGGGGGAGATGGTGGGACGATTCTGGAGATCCTGGAGCGGAAGGCGGCGGCCCAGGGCTTGGATGTACGGGTGCTCTATGACGATATCGGCTGTCTGTTCACCCTGCCCAAGCAACGCCCGGACCAGCGGGACGAAGGGCATGCCTGCCGGGTGTTCCAGCCCCTGCTGCCGGTGCTCTCCATTCACCAGAACAACCGGGATCACCGGAAAATCTGCGTCATTGACGGCCACACGGCGTTTACCGGCGGAGTCAATCTGTCTGACGAATATATCAACCGGGTGGTGCGCTTCGGCCACTGGAAAGACAGCGGCATCCGGGTGAAGGGGAGGCGGCGTGGAATCTCACCGTGATGTTTCTGTCCTCCTGGGGGTGACCGAGGAGGTGAGGAGGAGTTCAGCCGGTACCGGCCCTCCACCTACCTGGAAGAAGAATTGCCCACCGACGGTCTGGTCCAGCCCTTTATGGACAGCCCCTGGATGACGAGGCGGTCAGCGCCACCATCTATCTGAATCTGATCACCCGGGCGAACCGGTATATCTATATCACCACCCCCTATCTCATCATCGACCACGCCATGATGGATGCCCTGTGTACGGCGGCGAAATCCGGGGTGGACGTGCGGCTGATCACGCCGCACATTCCGGATAAGCGCCGGATTTTTGAGCTGACCCGGGCCCACTATGGCCCCCTGGTGCAGGCAGGGGGTGAAGGTGTATGAGTACCTGCCCGGCTTTATCCACAGCAAGGCCTGTGTGGTGGACGACCAGTTCGGCATGGTGGGGACCATCAACTTGGACTACCGCAGCCTGTACCTGCACTTTGAGTGCGGCGTGTGGCTCTACCAATCCCGGTCAGTGGGAGACCATTCGGGATGACTTCCTGGCTACCCAGGCCATGAGCCAGCAGGTGCAGCTGGCGGAGATTCAGCAGCTGAGCTGGTGGAAACGCCTCTACCGCAACCTGCTGCGGGTGTTTGCACCGCTGCTCTGAGCCCCTGCCAAAGGGAAGTGAAACAAGCGCTCCGTTCTCTGCGGGAACGGAGCGCTTGCCTGTTTTTTTTGATGGTTCAGGATTTGGTTGTTCTGTTTTCCTTTCGCTGTTTTTTCAGCTGGGCGAACCGGGCGGTGCGTTCGCCCCGGAGCCGGGCGGCCTGCTCCTTCACCAGCTGGGAGAGAAGGGGCGAAGGCGCGGGAGGACAGCAGCATAGCGGGCCCGGAACCGGGCGGAGTGGTGGGCAGCCTCCTGAGGAGGTGGGTTTCTCCAACTCCAGTTTGGCCAGGGCGGCCTGGAGGCGCACGGTCTGGAGCTTTGCAGTCCGGCGTCCCGGAGCTGGTTCCGCTGGGTCTCCAGTTCCCTGCGGACCTGTTCCGCCTTGCGCAGGAAGCCCGAGGTCAGGGCCAGGCGGCGGATGGTGAGGGCCGTGTCGGTCAGGGTGACCGCCAGCAGGATGGCCGCCAGCGCCGTCTGCCACAGGGGGGACAGGAGGTGGAACAGCCGGACGGTGGCCGGATGAATCCAGTAGATGGCGGCGTAAGCGGCCACGCCCCAGTACAGGCAGGTCCCCAGGCAGATGCGCCCCTTCAGGTTAAAGCGGTTCTGGGAGTAGTCCCAGTATTTCATGCGGGTGGTCACCTCCAGCAGCCAGCCCACAAAGTACTCCCAGGCGGACATGGAGACCGTGGCAATCAGGTAAAAAGAGGAGGATGTTGTCGGTAAAGTGGCTCAGCCACAGTACCATCATCAGGACTCCAGAAGCCGTAGATTGGGCAAATGGGGCCCTTCAGGAACGCGGAACACAAAGTGCCGCTCCTTACAGGAGCAATAGATGGTCTCCATCACCCAGCCAAGAAAAAAGAGTACCAGAGAAAGTAGAGGAAGAGCAGGGGCAGGGGATGGCCCAGCACGGTGACAGCGTAAACGGCCATGGCTCACCTGCTTTCCTCGTCCAGCAGGGTGGAGAGGACCGCGTGATACACCTGCTCGGCCCGGCCCTGGAAGCGCTGGGCCAGCAGCTCTGCCTGGAGCCGGTCGGGCGCGGCCATTTGAGGGTCATCACGTTGCCGGCGTCGTCATCCAGCACCATCTCCACGGTGTACCGTTCCCGGTTGAGGTGGGGTGACGGCGGCACGGATCTGGTCCCGCCGCTTCAGGTCGCGGTTCAGGGCCTGGGGTGCTCCGGTCACACTTGGTGCGGACAGAGTAGGGCAGTTCTTTGGCGCAGATGGCGCAGTTGGAGCGGCCCTTGTCCGTGATGCTGAGCAGGCCGTCCTCGCCCTGATTCACGTGGCCGTTTTCTGTCAGTGCTCCCCAGGGCGTCGGCAAACTGGAAGTAGTCCATGCCCCTCGTCGCACAGGGCGAGGTCGGTCAGCTCCGCCATGGTTACCGGCAGAATCAAACGGTCCAGAATATAGAGGATTAACAGCCGCACATCCAGCGGATTACGGATAAAACCACGTGCCATAGTATTCCCTCCCACGATAAAATCATTATTTTTCAGTATACCTGAAAATAATTGAAATGACAAGAGGGGCCATAGTTCTCCTTGACAGGCAGTAGGGAATTGGATATGATAAACAGCAGAGGAAAAACGAAATGAAAAACGCTAAAATGGAGAAGTTCAAAATGAAAAAATCTTGAGTTTATTGCTGGCGGTGGGCCTGTTGCTGGCCCTCTCCGCCTGTACCTTCGGCAGCGGCGAAACCGTCAGCAGCGCGGAGCCGGAGCCCGTGGAGTCCACGGCGGCGGCCTCCTCCACCGGCCTGGATGGGTACCGCAATCCCCTGACTGGCGAGGAGACTGAGACAGACATCTCCCGCAACTGTCCTGTAGGCGTGATGCTGAACAACGTCAAGGAGGCCCTGCCCCAGTCTGGCAACCCAAGGCGGATATGTTCTACGAAGTGCCCGAGGAGGGCGGCATCACCCGGATCCTGGCCCTGTTCCAGGATGTCACCGGGGGTGGGCCAGATCGGCACTGTCCGCAGCACCCGGCCCTATTTTGTCCGGCTGGCGGTGGGCCAGGACGCCCTGCTGACCCCACTGCGGTGGCAGCAACCAGGCCTATGTCATCATCAAAAGTACATGGAGAAGGCGGACTTCAACGATATTGACTGTCTGAACCACGGCACCAATTGCGCCTACAGCTACTTTAAGCGCAGCGAGGCCCGGCTGAACGCCGGTTTTGCCCTGAAAACACCATGTATATCCACTCGGACAACATCCAGGCCTTCCTGGAGAAGAACAAGGACACCATCCGCACCACCCACAAGCCGGACTACACCCCGGCCCAGCAGTTTGTGGAGGACGGCACGCCTGCCCAGGGCAGCTCTGCCAAGTCCATCGACGTGGTTATGTCCCAGTACAAGCATACCCTGTTCGACTATGACGAGAGCACCGGCTCCTATGGAGTCACTGAATTTGGCTCCCTTACATTGACGAGGTCACCGGGGAACAGATCCATGTGGAAAACGTAGTGGTGCTCCTGACCGATATCTCTGTAAACGAGCAGTCCAAGCTGGGCCACCTGTCCGTGGTACTCACCGGCACCGGCACTGGCTACCATGCCTGCGGCGGCAAATTTATCCCCATTACCTGGGGAGAAGAAGTCCGTAGAGGATCAGCAGCGGTTCTATGACCAGGACGGCAACCAGATCAAGTTCGGCATCGGCAAGACCTATATCTGTGTAGTGGACAAGGCGCGGAACATCACCATGGACGAAGTGGTCCAGCCTAAGCCCGCGGACGCCAATGAGGCGACACCCAGGTGGATTCCATGGCCCAGGTCAACTGATGAAACCAACCCTCAAACAGCATATACAGTAAAATGAGTCCGGCATCCTGAGGGATGCCGGACTGTTTGCTTTTCTGTACGTATGAGAACCCTTCAACTGAGTGATTTGATCTGGTTTTCCTGCATTGCGTCAGGAAGAACCGCTGCTCTTTTATTTCGCGGGGGTCAGGGTTGCGGTTTCGCTCATCTGCGTAACGGCGTTGTTCTGGATGTACACTACATAGGCATAATAGGTCTTTCCGTTCTTCAGGCCCTTGACATGTGCGCCCTTTGCGTTGTAGTTCACCTTGCTGTAGGGCTTGAAGGAGCCTTCTTCACCGCTCTCGGACAGGTACAGAACGTAACCCTTGCCATTTGCGGATGCGATATCGAAGTTGATGGAGGACTGGCCGTTCTTGTTGTCCACAGAGGTGACGTCAATTTCTTCCGGTGCAACTTCTTCTACGCCGAAGGGCTGGGTAAATGCGATGCCGGTATCGCTCTTGAGCTGCGCGCGAACATAGCTGCCGATTTCCTCTTCGTGGTCGTTCAGATCCAGGGTTTTGCCGGTTGCGATCACTTCGCCGTCCGCAATCCACTCAATGGTGTCATAGTCTGCGCCGCTGATGGTGATTGCATTGTCCGCATCGTCCACATCAATGTCAGTGATGCTGGGTGTTTTCTGATCCAGGAGGTACAGGGTGGAGGTGTTGCCGCTGCCGGGCATTGCGCTGCCATCCGGCAGAGTGGCGTTGATGCCGTCCAGACGGGAAACGCGGCTGACTGCATAGAATGCGCCGGTCTCCATGGCGGTTCTGGTCTCCGCTTGCGTCAGTTTCTGGCATGAGCATCATGTTCCAGGAATAGCCGGTTGCGTTAAGGCTGTGGGTATCATCGTTGGAGAAGCCCCAGACAAAGCGGCCCTCCGGCATGGTCTCTTCCAGGATGTTGTCCCAGAGGATGCGGTCGCATCTGGACTCGTTGTCGATCTTGTTGACAATTTCCATGCCCACGCAGGAGTCATACGCCTCGAACAGGTCTACGTACTTCTGGACAGTAGCGGGATTATTGGAGGCTGCGATGCCCTCGGCTCCGCCCTTTTACCGCCGGTGTAACGGCCCGGATGGTTGATGTGGGTGATGCCGCCCAGTTTTTCCACAGATTCAATGGTGTTGGCCATGGTGGCGCCGGAGGTGTTGTTGAAATCGGCGAAGAAGGAGTTGATGTGATCCACAATGGACTGTTCCTCAGCATCGTAGATGTCGATCATACCCTTGCCGTCCCGGCCTACACCGGCTTCGATCTGGGCCTCCCGCTCGGCGGTCAGGCCGTTACCCGCCTCGGACCACTTGGTAGTCAGGTAGTTGTGGTCGGTCATGGACAGAATGTCATATCCTTTGCTGTAGTGGTCCTCAATGGTATCCTTTGCCAGCACACCGCCGTCAGAGTTAGTGGAATGCGCGTGGAAATCTGCTTTGTACTGATGGTAGCTGTCCCAGTCCACCTGTTCATAGGGGCTGGTGATGGAGTACATTTTTCGTATCCGGACGGTACCGCTGTTGTTGCGGCAAAGGCCATTGCAGACAGGGAACTTCCAACCATTGCCGTGATAGCCAGGGAAGGATGCAATTCTTTTTGTTTTCACGAAAGTATCTCCTTAATCTCAGTTTGAGCGCAAACGCTGTGCTGTGGGGAGGGGAAAGTGGCTTTCAAGTCTTGTCTGCCAGCGCGATGCCGTAGTTAATCACACCGTTATAGGTGCCCGGCTCCACGGAGCTGTAGTTCAGCACTGCGATGCGGCGGGTCTGGGTGCCGTGGTTGCTGCCGGTCCAGTCGACAATTTCGTCGCCGATGTTGTAGCGACCGCCGGACATACGGTCAGAGTAGTAAACTTCATAGGACGCTTCGTTCAGATTCTTGCTGTCCCAGACGGCGAACTTGTTCAGGGTTCCGGGATAACCGGCGCTCTCAATGGTGACGGAGACCTTTTTGCCATCGGGGATAAAGGCTTCATCGTTTTCTAGCGTCAGGGTGTACTTCAGATCTTGAGCGGTGGCGGCCAGTTCCACTGTAGCGGGGATGTCCACGGCGAAGGAGGGGACGACTGCCTCGGTCTTCTCCAGGACGACCTTCTGCTGTACGTCGGCGGAAGGGGCGTTGATGTTGACATCTGCTGCCAGTGCGGTTGCGGATGTGAGGGCGGTGGCGGCGATGACCAGTCCGGACACAGCCAGGGTTTTGTACCGTCTCAGTTTCATTGTTGATGTACCTCCTTTAAATGTCTTTTGTTGCCTTGTTGTCAGTTCTATATCCATCAATCCCAAGCTGGGAAGAATGGCCGTTCAGGTCACATGAAGCTGCACTTTGACGCTGCCGCCGTTCATCGGCTCCTGATCGTCCAGGGAACGGGTGCTGATCTGGATGTACAAGGTGTAATCGCCCTGGTTCAGAGCGGCGGAAGGCTGACGCCCTCCAAGGCCTTGCCGGGTTCTACCCAGTCGCTGGACAGGAGTGCCTCCTGGGAACCGTCCATAGTGACTTTAAACTGGAACAGGCAGGGGTTTCCCTCCGGATTGGTCAGAACGATGGGCACCACCTGATCGCTCTGCTGGATGGTGATGTCGGGATAACCGGGGAAGCGGATGCTCAGGGGGTCTGCGGCCTTCGTATCCTCCGACTGGAAGTCCACTGCGTTTTTATCCAGTACCACCCGCTGTTGGAGTCGGACGCAGTCTGACCGGATCGGTAGAAAACACGGCACAGAACAGACCGGCAACTACAACAAGCAGTACCACTGCAAGGCCGATGCGCTTCTTTTTCGTCATTGGAATCGCCTTCCTTTTCTTCGCCTCCATTGTATGGCCTGGGCTGGCGGCCTTCCATCAGCTGGGCCCGGTGTTTGGCGTGAAGGGCGGCGCTGCCGGCGGCGGTCACGCCCCTTCAGGTCATCCCCATGGAGGACATCAACCTGCACTTCACCGGCGACTTCCACGCCATCGGCATTGCGAACAACCTGATGGCGGCGCTGATCGACAACCACATTCATCAGGGCAACGCGCTGAACATTGACACCCGTAAAGTGGTCTGGAAGCGCGTGGTGGACATGAATGACCGTCAGCTGCGCCACATTGTTGCGGAATGGGCGGTAAGGCCAGCGGCGTGCCCCGTGAGGACGGCTTTGACATCACCGTCGCCTCTGAGATCATGGCTGTTCTGTGCCTGGCCAGCGGCCTGTCCGACCTGAAGCAGCGCCTGGCCAAGATGGTCGTGGCCTATACCCGCGATGACAATCCGGTCACTGCCCATGATCTGAAGGCGGAGGGCGCCATGGCCGCGGTCCTGAAGGACGCCATCAAGCCCAACCTGGTTCAGACGCTGGAGGGGACTCCCGCTTTCATCCACGGCGGTCCTTTCGCAAATATTGCCCACGGCTGTAACTCCATCCAGGCCACGGAGACGGCGCTCAAGCTGGGCGAGTACACTGTGACCGAGGCCGGCTTTGCCGCGGACCTGGGCGCTGAGAAATTCCTGGACATCAAGTGCCGCGCCGGCGGCTTCCATCCCGACGCCGTGGTGATCGTCGCCACCGTCCGCGCGCTGAAGTATCACGGCGGTGTGGCAAAGGCCGATCTGAACCACGAGAACCTGGAGGCGCTTGAGAGGGGCCTGCCTAACCTGCTGCAGCATGTGGACAATGTGACCAACGTGTACGGCCTGCCCTGCGTGGTTGCCATCAACGCCTTCCCCACCGATACGGAGGCCGAGCTGAAGATGGTGGAAGAGAAGTGCAGGAAAGCAGGGCGTCAATGTCGTCTGTCCGAGGTCTGGGCGAAGGGCGGCGAGGGCGGCCAAGACCCTGGCGGAGGAAGTGATCCGTCTGTGCGAAGCTGCCCCACGAGTTCCGGTTCAGCTATGAGCTGGACCAGCCCATCAAGGAGAAAATCAAGGAGATCGTTCAGAAGGTCTACTATGGCGGCGACGATGTGATCTACTGCCGCCGCGACGCGGAAAAATCCATTGCCAAACTGGAAGAACTGGGCTATGGCGGCCTGCCCATCTGCGTGGCCAAGACCCAGTATTCCCTGACCGACGATCCCCTAAGCTGGGCCGTCCCCAGGGCTTCACCGATCTCTGTCAGCAAGGTGAAGGTGTCTGCTGGCGCCGGTTTTATCGTGGTTCAAGACGGGCGACATTATGACCATGCCCGGTCTGCCCAAGGTGCCCGCCGCGGAGCGGATTGACATTGACGCAGACGGCGTAATCACGGGTCTGTTTTAATTTCATTTTATAAAAATCCCTGTAGTGCACGGCTGTGCGCTACAGGGATTTCTCTGCTCTGGGTCACAGAAACGGACACAGTTTCCCGGAAAACCACATAAAACATGAAGAGAGAATTAAATTTAGTTAAAACCCAACAGGAAGCCCCTTGTCTTATCCCCCCAAAGCAGGTAAAATACAGACATCAAGGGTAAACAAAGTGTCATGGATAGGAGGTACTAGAATATGGCATTCAATTTTGATGATTTAAAAAGAAAACGGAAGGCCTGACCCAAAAAGGCGCCGACTGGGCGCAGCTGGGTGTGAACAAGGCGACTCAGGTGGCCAACATTGCCAAGCTGAAGGCGGCAAACCTGGGCGAGGAGGAGACCATCCGCAAAGCCTATACCGAACTGGGGAAACGCTATTACATGGCATACGGCGCCGCGCCCAGCGTGGAATTTGCCGACGTTATCCAGCAGATTGAGGAGGCCAAAGCCAACATCCTGGGCAACAATGCGAAAATCGCCGATCTGAAGGCGAAGGAGGATATGCCCAGCGAGGACATTGTCTTTGAGATGAATGTGGATGATCTGCCTACAGAGCCTGCGGCGGAGCCCCAGAAGGCTAAGCCGGAGCAGCCCGTCCCGGAGGCGGAAGAGGAAACCGTCGAAGAACTGAAATTTGACGACTGATACAGTATAAAAACCTGTCTGCGAAAGCAGACAGGTTTACTTATATAGAAACGATTAAATGACACGGCGCACTGCCAGGATCTTCTTATAGTTGACGCTGCAGTAGGTGATGCCGTACTTTTTACCCAGTGCGCTGAGCAGCTTGCCGCCGCCAGCGTAGATGCCCACATGGCCGCTGTAGCAGACAATGTCGCCGACGCGCATGTCGGAGGTGCTGACTCCTCTGCCCACGCCGCGGTCAGCGGAGGAGCTGTGAGGCAGACTCTTGCCGAAGTGTGCGAACACGCTCTGACAAAGCCGGAGCAGTCGCAGCCGTTGGTCAGGCTGGTGCCGCCCCATTTGTAGGGGTTGCCCACAAATCTCTGGGCATAGGCTAGAACAGCGGAACCGCTGCCGGAGCTGGAGCTACTACTGCTGTTGGAAGAAGAGCTGGATGTAGACTTCTTCGTAGAGCTGGAGCTGCTGCTGGAAGAGGCGCTGCTGGAGCTGGAAAGAAGAGGAACTGGATTCTGTTTCGGTTTCCGTTTCCGTCCGGATGACCGTTGCGGGACCATTGCTCTTGCTGGTGTAGGAGGCATTAATATAACCCTTCTGAGTGCCGTAAATGACCTTGTACCAGCCGTCCTTCATGCCGGAGACAGCAACCACAGTGCCCTCAGGGATGCTGCAAAGCAACTGTGCGTCCATAGAGGACTTGGTGCGCAGCGCCAGAGAAGAGGCGGTGATCTTGGCGAAGTCGGGGTAAGCCTTGAAACCGGCGGACGTGGTGGAGGAGACGTAGTCACCGCACACATAGCCCGTCGTGCCGTCGTACTCGACCCTATACCAGCTGCCGATGGAGTCCTTGACGCTCAGCAGAGTGCCGTAGGGGACGATGTCCAGCTGCTTGTAGTCGGTGCCGGCGCCGGAGCGCAGCTTCAGAGAAGTGGAAGTCACCTGAATGTAACCGGTGGAAGTGGTTTCGCTGGTAGAAACATATTCCGCCTTGACATATCCGTTCAGGCCGTTAAAGGTGACGCCATACCAGCCCTTTTGCTGCTGCTGATCTGGAAGGTATCGCCCTGCTTCAGGTTGGTAACGATGGAGGAGTCGGTACCTCTGGAGGCGCGCAGGTGCAGGGTGTCCACCGTGACGGTGCCATAGCCCTTGCTCTTGTCGGTGGCCTCAGAGGCGACACAGCTGCCGTCCACATAGCCGATCTGCTGATCGTATTCTACCTGGTACCAGTCACCCAGAACGGCCAGGATGGAGACCTTGCTCTTTTCGGGATCACTGCCAGCATGTCAGAGGAGCTGTCAGCAGCGGTGCGCAGGACTGCAGTGGAAGTGTTGATGGTGCCGGTGGAGATACTCTTCACCTTGATATACTTGCCAACCATGTAACCCTTGTGGGTACCCTTGGAATCCTTGTAGCGGACCTGATACCAGCCGTCGGCGTCCATGGAGCCGGACAAAGTGACAGTTCTGCCTGCGGGCACCTTGCAGACAACGTCTGCCTTGGTGCTCTTTGCTGACCGGATGTAGATGAAGTCCCGCTTGGTCTTGACCACGCCGGTGAGCTTGGAGGCGGTGTTATTGTCCGCATCTACGTACTCTTCCCGCATGTAGCCGTTGTAGGTCTTACCCAGGTTGTCGGTGTAGCTGACCTGATACCAGCCCTCCGAGTCTGCGTCGGCGACCACGTCAAGGACTTCGCCGATGGGCACCTTATAGACGATCTCAGCGTCAGTGCTCTTCTCAGCGCGGATGTTGACGATAGTGTTGGTCTTTACTGCGGAAACAGTTGCTGCGGTAGTAGGCGTCGTTGTAACAGCGGTTTCTACGTACCGGCTCAGCATATAGCCGGAGTAAACAGTATTGTTCTTGTCGGTGTAACGCACCTGATACCAGCCAGTAGAGTCCTTGTCGGCCAGAACCTCAATGGATTTGCCTACAGGAACCTTGCAGAGGACGGAAGCGTCTTTGCTGTTGTCTGCCCGCATGTTGATAGCGGTGTATTTTTTCCGCCGTCAATAACGGTGCCGGTGCCCCAAGGCAACATCGGACGTGTTCATGCAGCCTTCTGGGTGTCTCGGTGGTGTCAGCGGCCTGCTCAGTTTTGGCTGCGCTGGCCTTGGCGGTGTTCTTCTCCGTCTTTTTCTTTGCTGCCTTTTGGGTCTTTTTTGGTCTTGGCGGAGTCAAGTCTTGATAAATTCAGCGGAGACGTAGCCGGTGTGGGAACCTTCATCGTCGGTATAGGTGATCTTCAGCCAGCCATCGTTCTCGCTGTCCAGAATGGAGACTTTGTCGCCCTTTGCCAGCATGCCCAGCGGGTCAGAAGAAGTGCTGGCGCTCCGGCGCAGCCGGACGCAGTCATCGGTAACGGTGCCGACGTCCGCGGCAAGGGCCATGGAACTTAGACTTGCAGTGAAAGAAGCAAAAGTAAAACAAGTGATGTGATTTTTTAGTCAGTCGTCGCATTTAAAACCTCCGTGATTTCTAACTGTATCGGGGAAAAGGACGAACAGTTTTAATTGTTTGCCAGAGCCCGGTCCAGCCAGACTGCACCTCAGGTCCATCGCAGCGTACAGACTATTTTTTCACTTTTCCGCACCACGCGATCTCTGGATTTCAAGTCAGGATCGGTGAGCTGCAACTGCACAGAAACTTTGGTGGCCAGGTTCAAGTCATCCAGCACGGCGGAGTCATGGATCTGCAGCATAATGATATATTTTCAGCCATACTGCCGTAGTAGATGATATTATCCTTTCTGCGCAGGGGATGACCCTTATAAGTGAGCAGGGATGCTTTTTACATCAGCCACGGGAGCACCTCCTTCCGAATAGATTGTAACCGAATTGTAACACATTGTTGTCTGGATGTCAATCTTTTTATCCGCAACCTTTTTGGTGTAAACCGGATTAAGAGGGAGAAAAAGTAAACAAAACGCCCTCCCGATGGGAAAGACGTTGTAGAAAATGCCAAAAAGCAACAAAAAGTAACAATTTCCAATCGAAAATGTCAAACATTTAGGTAATAGCGCACCAATTCCTGGAGCAGCTCGTCCCGGTCCAGTTTCCGGATCAGCGTGCGCGCATTATTGAAATTTGTAATATAAGTAGGGTCCTCGGAGAGGATGTACCCCTACAATTTGATTGATGGGGTTATACCCCTTTTTTCTGAAGGAAGCGTACACTTCCGTGAGGATTTCGCGGGTTTTCCCATTCATCGACATCCGAGATGTCAAAACGACGTGTGTAATCAGACATAAACAAACCTCCTGCGCAGGGAAAAAAAGGGAAAATGTAACAAATACAACTAAACTAACTCAAATTATAACCGAAATGAAACAGCTTGTAAAGAGGGGTAGGGGAAAAACATTCCCGGCAGGAATGGTCCCGCCGGGAATGGGCGCTGGAAAAGCGGAGGGGGAGAAAGTCAGCGGGCACGGCGCCCAGCTCTTCCTGCAGCAGGGCGAGGGACGGCCTTCCCGTCACTGTCAGCTTCTGCGTCGGTGAGGTGTGGTCCTCGTGGCGGAGTTTTAGGGCAGAAGGCCACGCCCTTTTTGTCCTCGGGAATGGGCTTGCCGGTGTAGATGTCGAAGAGCTGGATCTCCTGGATCAGCCCCGTGGCCGCCACGGCGGATGCAGTCCTCCAGGTCGGAACCGGATGCCCCGGTCACAGACCACGGCGATGTCCCGTTCCACAGCTGGGGAACTTGGGCAGGGGACGATAGCGGACGGCTGTGGGCCGGGCCCGCAGCAGGGCGTCGAAGTCGATTTCCGCTGCGAACATGGGCTGCTCCACGTCGTAGTTTTTTGCACACCAGGGGGTGAATCTGGCCCATAACGCCCACTACGGTGCTGTCGATAGAGAGGACAGCGCAGCGCCCCCGGGTGATAGGAGGGTTGCGGCGGGCGGCAGTGTATGACGCCCTGGATGTGGAAGGAGTCAAAGATAGTCTCCACAGCACCCTTGAACTGGAAGAAGTCCAGATCGCCGCCGTAGCCGCCCAGGGAGATGAACTGCTTTTTCGTCACAGATCCTGACCCTCCAAGGGCAGATGCACCTTTGCCACCTCGTACACACCTTTGCGGAGGGTTTCGATGGCTGTTGTTCCGTCTGGGGTCTCCAGCAGGAGGGGGGCAGTGGTGCGCATAATGGGTCTCCTCGCCCAGGGGGTTCAGAATGGCAATGCTGCGGCGGCGGGGTCGTTCTCCGGCAGCCGGATCTTATTATAGTAGGCCGGGGCGATGAAGGGTAAGGTGAGGATCTCGTTGTACCCCAGACCGCGGCACACCTCGCCACCTGACGCTCCGCCTTCTGGCGGTCGGTGAAACCCCGGGTGGTGTCGCCCCGCATGAGGGTGGTGGGCAGGTTGTTGTAGCCACGAACCGGGCCACTTCTTCGGCCAGATCGGAGTAGTGGGACACGTCGTGCCCCTTGCCAGGGGAGGGCACCACCAGCATGTCGTCCTCAGGAGGAGGAAGCCCAGGTCGGTGAGGATCTTCACCATTTCCTCCCGGCTCACGTCGGTGCCCAGGAGGGCATTGATCTTATCGGTTCCAGCTGGACCATGGTGGGGGTGAAGTCTGCTTGCCACCACGTCCAGGACGCCGTCCACCACTTCGCCGCACTCAGCAGTTCCACCAGCTCGCAGGCCCGCTCCCACGGCGGGAGGGTGTTCATGGGGTCCAGACCCTTCTCGCATAGCGGCCGGAGGCCTCGGTGCGCATCCCCAGGGCCATGGCGGTCTTGCGGATGGAGACGCCGTTGAAGTTGGCGGACTCGAAGACATCCGCGGTCTGTTCCGTGATCTCAGTTGGCGCCGCCCATGACGCCGGCCACGGCGACAGGCTTCTTCTCGTCGGCGATGACCAGCATGGATTCGCTCAGGGCACGGGCGGTGCCGTCCAGGGTCTCCGGTCTCGCCGGGGCAGGCCAGACGGACGTCAACTGTTGCCCTCCGCAGGGGAGAAGTCAAAGGAATGCATGGGCTGGCCGTATTCAGCATGACGTAGTTGGTGATGTCTACAATGTTGTTGATGGGCCGCACACCACAGGCCCGAAGGCGTTCCCGCATCCAGCAGGGGCTGGGACCGATCTTGACGTTTTCACCAGACGGTAGGTGTACCGGGTCCACCACGTGGTCGTCCAGCCCAATGGTAGTGCGGATATCATCGCCTGGCTTCAATCCCTTGGCCTTTAGGTCGGGGTCCGATTCCAATAGAAAATCCCGTCTACCACACTGTACGGCCAGTCGTTGTCCGTCATGCCCAGTTCCTTATAGGAGCAGAGGATGCCATTGGACTCCACTCCCCGGAGGCTTCCCTTTTTATATGGATTCCCCGGGCAGGGTGCTGTTATCTTTGGCCACCGGGACCAAGTCCCCCTGG
>VOFE01000532.1_pt1 | contig 20001 bp, 25 predicted proteins | sample 5384071 | NCBI WGS metagenome assembly VOFE01 (sample SAMN12384724, study PRJNA508395) | human gut metagenome | isolation source: healthy gut D | host: Homo sapiens
GGATATTATCAGGAACATACCTATTGAAAAAGGAAGAGAAACAAAACTGATGCAACTTCACGGAGGGACGCCTTACGGATACTTGTTGAAGTATATTTTCCCAAGTTTGCGTGTGGCTATCTGCAAAGTGAATTACGAAGTGCGGGATTTTAGTGTGGAGGAAGCAAAAGAGATTATCAAGACGCGTCCGCAGAATTTGAGCTTGAATGAAATGTTTCTGGTAGCTAATACCTATCCGACAGGCTCGCAAGGAATTTATCGATGTGTTCGAAACGGCTGTCCGGATGTATCCGAAGGATGAGATTGCGAATATAAATGCAGCTACTGCCGCTTTATCACGCAATGATTGGTTTCGGCTGAACGTTATCTGGGCATGGTGAATTCGAATAAGAATTTGCCGGAATATAATAATGCTATGGGAATATTAATGTTAATGAAGGGAGATTATGAATCATCGAAGAAGTATTTGAAGTTTGCAGAGCAGTCAGGTCTGGATGCAGCTAGGGGCAATCTGGAAGAATTAGTCAGGAAGAAGGCTAATGCTATTGCAGGAAAAAATGTAAAAAACGAATGGTAAATAAGAAAAACTTACTATTAAAGTGAATAATTATATCAATTAATTCTAATAAATTTTTGTATTATGCTAAAGATTAAATCAATTTTAGTTTCATTGCTGGCCGTTGTGGCATTAGCAAGTTGTTCAAATGAGAATCTGGAGGAAAATCCGGAGGTTGAAGGGGAGCAGGTTATGATGTAGCTTACGTATCAATTAGTCTGACTAATCCAAAAGTGCCTGGTTCACGTGCTTCTGGTGAACAGACGGCTTTGCCAGAAGGAAAGTGCGATTAATGAGCTCTATTTGATTACGTTCAATGCGAGGTAAGGTGGTGACTATGGATGAAAAGGCAACTAAGTATGCCACGGTATTGGGAGAAAAATCTTTCAGGACAGATAGTGGAGTTACGACTCCGAATACTCCGGTTAAAGTGAACCCGAATACAAAGTATCTGCTTGTTATTGCCAATCCAGGTTACCAATTAAAGGATCGCTTGGATAATCTTTCAGCAGGGTGCAACCTATGCTACCATCAATGGAATGATTACAGTTCCTGAAAACAATACTAAGCCCAACAATGCTTATCTGGTAGAGGAGGTTGTACACTCCAATGGTTGTGCAATGATTAATGTCGGATTCTACGATGATTCCGATTCAGATCCATCCAATCATGCATGGGAGGATGAATGTCTGCTTGATGTATCGGACAAGATTGTTTTGGTCAGCGACTATAAATCGGAAGCGCAAGCTCAGAACGCGGCGAAAAGTAATCCGGCCACTCTTGAGATAGAACGCCTTGCTGCAAAGTTGGAAGTTATGATTGGCAGTCCATTAGCAGTTGGACCTTTTGAAGATGGAACAAATGCAAGTCTAGGACAGTTTGATTTTGGAAATTGGACTATAGATTACTACAACTCCCTGTTCTTTCCTTTTGCAAAGGAGACTACCACAGCATCATCTCATACTACCGGATTCTACAAAAGTAACTTCTATACAGTCTGACCCGAACTTTACGACTGCGGGTGGAACCGAATATCTTACAGGCATTATTAAGAATACACTCGATGCTGCAACTCGCGAACCTAAGGTAGAATGGGTTGCTGAAAGTGCAGATGTAGGTGATAATTACAAATACTGTATCGAGAATACGATGGCCGCAGGATATCAGAAGTTCGGTGCGGCTACGCGTCTGGTACTTAAGGGACAGTATGCACCTTGGAAGTCTGGTGAATTTACTTTAGGAAATGACTGGTATCGTCTTCCTAACGGAACTAACTCTGTAAACTTCAAGAGTTTTGCTGACTTGCTGGCTGCTTATACACCTGCTAAAGCTAAACAAACAAACTCAGAACCTATGACCGCTCAGGATAAACTCTTGGTTACAGCATGCGAACTGTTCTATACTCAGATACAATCTGAACTTACCACCAATGATCCGGGTAGTTTTGCTCTTCTTACGCAGACTATTCTTGATGACAACAACATTAAGAATGGTGGTGAACTGTGTAAAAAAAGAAGGTTGCATCTATTGGTATCCAAAGAGTCTCAACTATTACTACTATGAGATTCGTCATGACAATGCAGCCAACTCTTATATGGAGTATGGAAAATACGGTGTAGTACGTAATAACTATTATACGCTTACGCTGACAAAGGTGAATGGTAACGGTACACCGTGGTATCCTGGTGGTGGTCCCGAAGATCCGGATGAAGAAGAAGATATCGATAAGAAAGGTGCTTATCTCCACTTTGAGATTAAAGTTGCTCCGTGGATATACTGGACTACAAATTTCGAAATCTAAAGAACCTCTTTACTTTCAAAGAAAACAGGGCAGTGCGGACTGCCTGCCCTGTACTTTTTTAATAGATATTCTGTGCGGAACAGACCGCCGAAAAAAGTAAAAACAAGCCGGTGACAGGCTTTCCAAAAACAGCACTGAAATATACCGGCGCATCGAGATGCAATGAAATGCAAACCGCGCGCCCCCTAAAAAAGAGGAAATAACCGGAGATCATTAAGCAGGGTCTCTGACAATATAAAATGGCAAACCGATAGGGTTGCCCCCTAAAAGAAAAAAGATATGTTCGGAAAAACCAAATCGCTGTTCCTTATCGTTGCTTCGATGCTATGTATGGCTTCGTGCGATAGTATAAGTGAGGATTTGCCTCGGTGTGAGCTTTGGCTGGAATTCACATTCGACTACAATATGGAATATGCGGATGCGTTCAATCCGCAGGTTAAGTCGGTAGATGTATTTGTGTTTGATAGTGATGATAAATTGCTTTTCACCAAAAGTGCCAAGGTTGCTGCGTTGGTTGGTGGAAACCGGATGTCGTTGACCGACGAGCTCGATTTCGGAAGTTATAAAGTACTGACCGTCGGAAGTCTGTCTGACAGATTCCGGCTTTCGGACAATGCAGGTAATAAACTGGTGCCAGGAACAACCACCCTCCAACAAGTCATTGTATCCCTGAAGCGGGAGATCGGTGTTGTTAATTTCGAATTTCAGCATCTTTACTTCGGAGAAGTTGTGGAAGTGGATCACCTGCCATCCAATACCAACCATAAAGTTTATCCGGTGAACCTGATACGTGACACCAATCGGTTTAATCTCGCGTTAATGGGATATGAGGAAAATAAAGTGGATGGCACACAATATACATTTGAAATTCAGGCACCGGAAAATGCGGTTTATTCCTGGGAAAACGAACCCACAGGACAGGGCCGGTTACTTATGTGCCTTACTATACAGGTCCGGGTGAAATATCCGATGTGGTTATGTCTGCACGCCTGAATACGATGCGTTTGCTCAACAGGAGCGGATGGGATTATAAATTTATTATAAGGGATGCGAATACCGAAGCCGAAGTCTGGAGCTACAATCTGATGACACTATTGAGCATTGCCCGGCCGGTTTCCCGTTACGACGGAACGGAACTTCCCTTTTCAGGAGTATCTTGACAGGCAGAGTGAATGGAACCTGATATTTACAGTTGTTGAAAAAACCCGGAGGAGGATTCCTTCAAATTGGGATTGTCGTGGGGACCTGGATTCATTGGCTCCACGGGATGGAAGTTTAAGAATGAGAAAAAAGCTATTACATATCATTTATCTGGCATCCACCATCCTTTTGTTCTCATGTAGTAGAGAAGCTGATGTGGCTTATGAGTTGCCTGCCCATACTACCAGGGCGCAACTTAGCATCGACTTGGTGAACAATGGGGATGTGGAACAACAGGAGAAGATAAACTCCATGCGGTTTATGGTATTCGGCAGTACGCCCGGTGGCGTGAGGCTGGATGTGAATGAACACATCCTGTTGAGCACTCCGGAGACAGCTACTGATATAGATGCGCAACTTCTCGAAGTGACTTCCAGCAATGATATTCTGGTCGTAGTTATTGCCAACGAACCGCAGAGTCTCACAAGCCAACTTGACGGTATAGCTAATCTTTTGACATTACAAGAGATGATTTACGACATCTCCAGCATACTGAATAATGACGGGCAGATTATTTCGGCGACCGGAATGCCTATGACAGGAGTGATCGGGATATATCCATAGCACCCAGATGAAACCAAAACAGTGCAAATGGTGATCGAACGTGCCGTAGCCCGGGTAGATGTCTTTATCGAAGCTATAGACGGCGGGGCGGTGACCGGATATATTGCCGGAAGCACTAGTGTCACCTTTGCATAATTTCTCCTACGATAGCTATTTCGTGATGGGAAACGTGGACAACGGCACGCGTGATAACACCGACTCTTCAAAAACTACGGAAAGGTGAAGGAAGACGTGTCGGAAAGCAATTTATTAACGCATAGCTGGACGGCTGCGACTACAGAAACTTGGGCATATTCATCGGCTCCCGGAGCTGAAAACCGGAAGTTGCTTTGCTCGTTCTACACAGCCGAACGTCTATTCAAGTCGGATTATTCCGACCGACTGTCTATCAGTATGGCTAATGTCCCGAAAGGCCCTTCGGACGTCACCGGAATAACCGAGAAAGTAATTGAAAGCGTAACAAAGGTTGACGGCACAGGCAGTCCGACAGCGCAACCTTTTACAGAGATCCGTCGGAACAATGTGTATCAGGTAACGGCACGCGTAGGAAAAATAGGTATTCAAATACTGACGATAAGCGTAGAAGGATTGGGGTGAAAGACAAGACATTGATTTGGATATGGATTGTAATATCTTTCGTTGATTGTTTTTAATTTCGGAAAAGAATAAGATGATAAAGACTATAAATAATATTAAGATGATTATAGCAATGGCTGTCCTTTCGGCTGTCCTCTTTTCGTGTATCAGAGAAGAGATGACGTGCGGAAAAGATTGTTGTGCAACGTATTGGAGAAGATGGAGGTGCCTTACCCGTGGTACGGTTGTCTCTTCCGTATCCGATCTGGAGAATCAATTATTCGGCTTTTCAGCTTCCCTGACACCTGCTGCGTCTGCTACACAAATGTACTTCAACGAAAAAGCCCGGGTGAATGCGGGCGGCATAACGGGCACGATATTGCCGGAACAATACTGGCCGGCCCTGCTGGGAGCCAGCATGAAGTTCTTTTCATGGTATCCATATGAGGGTACGTATGCGCCTGCCGCAACTTTCGCTAACCCTGCACAAATGTTGCTGAATTATACGGCTGATGCTGATGCTGCCAATCATGTGGATGTGATGGCTGCCGTATCTACACCCGGCTGGAATGAAGGCGTGGGTATACATTTTTATCATACTCTGACCAAAGTTACTTTTACGTTTCAAAAGAAGGATCCGGTACCTGATGTGGTAACTATTCAGAAGATTGAATTTCAGGGTGTGCCGAATGTTGGTAAACTTACTGTGGGCACTATACCTCCAAGACAACAGCGAATGGAAAGCCTGACTTTGTGTGGAATGACGTCACTACAGGAAATATCGTTTCTACTCTCAGCAGTAATAATACGGTAACAGATGATAAGGTCTTGCTTGGTGACACATTTTTGATGTTGCCTACCGATCAATTCTCCGATGAGGCGAAGATTGTTGTTACCACTAATTTAGGTGAGCGGGAGTTTATGCTCAAGGATATTGTTGCTACCAAACCTCATTCATGGGAATCGGGTGAATACATCAACTATAACATTACAATCTCGAATACAATCTATCAGATATCGGCTACTCCGCTTCCGTGGGATAAAAATCCGGTAATAGATGTGATTTTTGACGGACAGTATTATCTTAAATTGTCACAAGCTAATGTGAGACTGGAAGGGAAAGGTAATACTGTGGATATAGTAGTAAAAACGAACTATAATGCGATACCATACACAGGCTATCCCAGGAGCGCAATTAACAGTAACCAATACAGCTTGGTCTGAAGTTAGCCTGCTTAATTCGTCCGAAGCTAATGGCGTATATACTTATACTATTCGTGCCGTGATAAGTGACTATGTCGGTACTGTTGCCGACTTTCGTGATATGGATTTTATATTACTGCCGGTAACATGAATCTTGGTGTACCTATACAACAGTGGGGTGGAGCTGGCAACTGGATAACCCCGGATATCGTATTTGCCGATAATGATCCCACTACAGAAGGAATCAAAAGGCGGCGTAAAATAGTCTTTAACACGACTGCCTTAACTAACTCTACAGACAGTTGGAAATGGAATTGGGAAATAAGCGAAATAAGAGATCCTGATAATATTCTGCTGAATGCTGAAACAATGCTTTTGGCAAATGGCACAGGTGGTGGGTGGCTTTACTTCTATTACAAGGCCAATGCCACAGAGGGATCTAAAGCCACGCTGGTATTACAAAATACAAATGGTGACAATCCGGATGTGGAGATAGAATTAACTGTACCGGACGATGCGTCTACTACAGCATAGATATATGAACCTTTTTAAGAGAAAATTATAATGAGATATACTGTTTCAATATTCAAAAAAGCATTTGTTGATGTATACTCTGATGACAGTGGTATGCCTCAGTGGGTGTGTACAAGAGGAGTTTGCGACTCCTCCAAAGAAAACTGAAAACAGCGTGGAATTTAGTCTGTCTGTTTTCGATGTGAAAATGCCGTCAGTCGCTTCACGCTCAATGGTAGGAGTGGGGAGGCTAATAAAGAAGATGAGGTACAAAGTGTAGATATTCTGGTGTTTGATGCTTCAGTAGAACCTGCTGTTCTTTTGGAATGGGTGGAAGTGGAAAGCCAGAATATTGAGCAGAATTTAGCTGGAGGTAGCTCAAAGGTAGATTTTTCAGCTCCGCTTACTCTCTCTTCTAAGAAAGTGTGCATAGCGGTAGTGGCAAATTGCTCACTTTCCGGTTTAACGAAAAGGAACTCCCAAAAATGATGTATTGAACAGTCTGATTTTTCAAAATAGCGGAAAGTGGCTTGCTGATGCTGATAATTACACCGCAATTCCTATGTACGGAGAGATAGAGGTGGCGAAGATAGAACCTTCGGTGAGTATAGCCAACATTGAGATGAAGCGAATGTTGGCACGTATAGATATACAAAATTCAACTTCTAATTTCAAGATAGAAGATGTATATCTGGCCAATTTCAACACAAATGGATATGTGTCTCCTGAATGGGATAGTAATGGGAAGATAAACCTGACACCAACTGCCCCCAATATGCCATCCGACCCGTGGTAAGACTTTGGGTGCAGAGAATGCTATTAGGTATCAGGTGAATGGCGCTGCCTCTTATATTGGAGAAATCTATGCTCTTGAAGCTTCTGCGGCAATAGATGCCGGTGGAGTGGGTGAGGACGGTAATGCAAGTCGCAAGAATGCGACATGTCTGATTGTAATGGGGAAGATGATTGAAAATGGAGTTGCAGTTGGAGACTCTTACTATTATCGGGTAGATTTTACCCAAAAGGTCACGATAGAGGAAGGAACGGAGGTAGAGTATATGCCTTTGATGCGAAATTACAAATATGTTGTTGACATTAATGAGGTTTCAGGTCCGGGTTTTACTGATAAAGTTGACGCTTTGGCTTCCTATACAGTAATGTCTAACATGAAAACGCGTGTGATTAGTTATAACCGTAATAAAATAAAGGATGTAGTCTACAATGGGCAGTATATGCTTGGTGTGAGCGTAACAGATGTGCAGATATCTCAATTCCAGATTAGCGAATATGCCATAGATGTATTTACTGATGTTCCTGGCGGCTGGACAGTTACCGTTACAAGTGGGGAGAGTTGGCTCAGAATTAATGATGGCACTACCGGTGGGAATGTTACAACGTCTGGCGCATCAAATAGTGATACACAGTTTAAGCTGAGTATGGGGTATTTTGATAATGCGTTAGGAATCGGTGACACTCGTACGGGGACTGTTCTGCTGAAAACGGCGAGGCTTTCCCAGGAGATTACAGTGACGCAGAAGATGATAGAGCCGGGGGTAATCAAGTTTGTGGATGCATACGGAAATGAAATAGAGAATCTCTTCTTTCGCCTTAGGGCAACTAATGTTGCCGCTAATACCATTGAGCCGCAATCTGTGTATGTGATGTTTTCTACGGATAGACTTGATGCGCGGCTTGAGCCGGGCAGGGATTTTGCGGGCTTAATAGCCGGCGGATTGGGGAGGTTTAATTCCGGCTCTGAATCCGGATAGAGTGACAATTACACCGTTTTACGGCAGTGTACAGGCCTTTAGCGTAGAGCCGAAAGTTAAAGTGGATGGCGATGGGAAAAGTGAATATTGGCGTGTAGACAAGTTATTGTTTACTTTACATAATAAGGAGGGAATATTGTTAGGTGCACAAAGAGAGTTTACTATCGTTCAGGCGTTGTTGGATTTCTCATTTCAGTATTATGAAAGTTTGAGTCCCCGTAGTTATGAAGTACATCTTGGAGCAGAACAATATTTGCAACTCCTTACAAATAATAATTGGGAGATTACCAAGATAGAACAGTTGGATATTATCGGTGATGATGGAACAGGGTTAATAGTGTCTGATTCGGAAAATGATATAGTTGTAGGTAGAAGCAATACGGATAATATTATGTGGGAGTATTCTGTTGTAGATAATCCAGAAGAGCCGAATATAATCCGTTGAGTATAATTGGTCGTGGATACAATTTCAGATTAAAGCTTCATCCTGGTAAATGGAAGGAAGGGAAAAGTGGAACGATAAGAATTACGTTTAGAAACGTGATGCGTGCTGGGAGTCAGGAATCTTATATAGATTATCCGTTTTATACTACAATTGATTTGAAAATGACGTCGGAAAAAAACATCCTATACTGATAGTGGAGAACCACTTTTCTATCTTTATCCGCTTCGGTTCGACAAACGATTATACTATGATGAAAATAGAGCAAGCGAGGGGCTTAAAAAAGATATTACTGAAGCCGATAATATATGTAAGGCTGTGGGGGATGGATGGCGACTTCCTAATGCTAATGAATTGATATTATCCTATGTTTATCGCGATGCTTTGGGGGAGATGCAAATCAAGGCAGCGGCTATGCTGGACAAAATATATTTGGATGGTTTGCAGATCGGAATTGGTCTTCATCGGTCGATCCTATTGATTCAAATACACGTTTTACAATGGACTTCTCAAGTGGTGTAACTACAACTAATTCTATTTGGGATTGGGATAAACAATACTTCCGATGTGTCAGAAATGGTGCCAGTAGCGGAGGTTATCCAAAAGTCTCGGGAGCTACTATTATCTCACGCGACAATAGTGGAGGTGTGAAGTCTTCTATATTGCTTGCTTCAGGTGAATCTCCGGCTCAATATAATAAGGTGGCTCCGAAGTTTGAGGTTGATTTGGTGGATAAGGTAAACACCGGAATGGGCGCAAAGGCCGAATGTGAGGGAGATCAGGCAATTGGCGGTTACCTACTCAAAGGGAATTATTACTAATCTATGGTTTAGGTGGGATGCAAACCTCTTATAATGGTGATGGTTTTACTGTGCCGACTTGGTCAGGTGGATTCGTGAAGGTTGATAATTGGCTATGGTCACAAACCGTTAGTGTATCCGGTAAGTTTTATGTAGTTGGTCCTAGTCCCAATGCTTGGGAAAATGGTCAACTCCAAACGCAATCGTGGGATTATACAGACTCTGGTTTGTCTTGGGTTCATTATCGCTGTGTGAGGACTATAGACTAATTTATAAGAAGGGGATAGCTGAACTATCCCCTTTCTTATAATACATCAATAATATTCCTCTGTTTCTCAATAAATGCAATCCTCTGTGCCTCTCCACTCCCCGAAATCAGTGTGGAGTGCCTTTTCAAAGACTGTATCCAGTTCTTCTGTATCTGGCAGATCTGGGGGCTTTGCGAGTCCATCGAATTAATGGAATACACTCTGAAAAGGCTAATCTGATAATCCTTCCTGCTAACATAACTGTATGTTGCTTCAAAATCAATGTTCGACAGGTAGATGTATAATTCATGTCCTTCGTTGAATTCACCTTTAATGGATAAGTGCTCCAGATCCGTGAGCAACTGTTGCAACTCATTTTTCAGGTACATGACATCCGATGTGGATATCAGGTTCAATCCGGCAAAGTACTTTATCTCTTTCACGACAGACTGAAAAACATTGCTGTCCCATACAAAGTAGGTTTTCCTACCTTTCTGATGCTTTCACTCAGCTTTTTTATGAGCGTTGATGATCTTTTCAGGCACATGCATATCACTCAGAGAGTTAGGCGTTTTCATCTTCCCATTCTGATAGATCCACCGGCATATACGGAACTTGGACAGATATTCATAAGATGAGTAGAGGGTGAAAGGAATGGTGTTGGTGGCAGAATATGTCTCACTGTTTTCATCGCTGTTCACAAGTTGGAATATACGCAGATAGCGTTCTACAATCTCATAGTAACTTTCCATCAAGTTGGGTGAATGCAGCAGATTCAAATCAAAAGTAACCCGGTTGGATAAGTGGTTTCCAATAATCTGATCGATAGAGATACCCAGATTATGGGAAATGACGGCTATTTCGTCAAAAGTGAATGCAACTTCTCCTCGTAGCCTGCGATAAACCGCTTCTTTCCCCATATATAATGTATCCGTCAGATAATTAGCTAAATTATGTCCGGGGGAATCCTCTCTTTCATTTCATTAATCAACTCTTTTACAATATAATTCTTTGTCATAGCCTTCTTCTTTTTTATTAATAATCAATTATCATAGAACGTTTTGTGACTTATACAAATATAGAACTTGTATATGAAACTTCTATGTACGATATCATGTGTGCAAAGGCAGAGATATTTTCTGTTTGAAAAAGAATGCTTAGGGAAATAGTTGAAACGTGAAAAAAAAACAGATAGTCGGTCTATCTGTTTTCAATATAGGATAAATATCTTTGGATATATTTCATTATTCGAAAGAAAGCGCTACAATGTGCTGATGATTTCTCGCTGCTGCTTAAAGAACTGAATGCGTTGCATCTCGCCGCTTTCGGATATCAGGGTTGAGAATTTTTTTAATGATTGAATCCACTCCTTCAATCCGCGGAACATCTCGGGATCCTGTGTCGTAATGGAGTTGATGGAATAGATGCGGATCAGGCTGAGTTGCGTGGAACTTGTCTCCAGATAACTATAGGTCGCTTCGAAGTTGATATTCGAAATATAGATTCTGACGTCGTTGCCTGCTTTGCTTTTCCCTCGGGCGGCCAGTGCTTCCATTTCATCTATCAATACGAACAGTTCTTCCTTCAGGAGATTCTTGTCTTCATCCGTAATGAGGTGGATACTGCAAAAGTATTGGATGTCCGTGACCGGTGACTGAAAATCATATTGTCCCAGATGTAGTCTACGGAATGGATGCGGGATACCATTCGGGCATACTCCTTTTTGTTTGTCTACCATATTCTGGGGAATATCCAATTCTTCAAAATGCTTGCATCGGATGTTTTCATTCTGATACATCCATTTGAATAAGCGGAATTTGGAGAGCATGTCATAATTCAGAGAGAGAGTCTGGGGAATGATGTTGGAAGAGGTTCCTATTTCCGAGTTCTCATCTTCCTCGACTGCATGAAACAGTTCTACCTGCTTTTCCAACATGGAATAGTAGGTTTCGAGAGGCTTGTTGCTGCCCACTATATTCATGTCGAATACAGCATTGTCCTGGAAACTTACGCCTATCATCTTATCCAATGATATACCCAGTTTTCTGGATATAATAGCGGCTTCGGTCAGTGTGAAAGGTACTTCACCCCGTAGCCGGCGGTATATAGCTTCTTTGCCTATATAAAGAATGTCCATTAAAGCATTGGCAAGATTGTCTTTGGATGGGAGTTTTCTCTGACGGCATTTACTAATCCTGTGTTTAACTCGTTTGTTATCATAATCTTCTGTGTGAGTTAGAGATTTGTCTATTGTCTATTTAACACTTTTCGAGGGCTACTTGTTTCGAAAATCGTAACATTTCTTTTTAGAGATACCCCATTTCCGAAAAAAAGTGCCGGAGCTTGTTTGCCCCGTCATATATAGAAAACCCGGATGCTTGATCTTTCTTGTTCTTGCCACAAATGTATATGCATTGTGATGTAATTTTGTAGTGCAGTTAAGAAGCTGTTATTACTAACTAATAAGGAATAGAATAAATGATGAAAGATAGAAAGAAAATGGCGGCTGAGCTACATCATAGGAAGCAGGAAGGAAATGGAACTTCGATGATTTTCGGAAGAAAGGTTCCTGTTATTAAGGAAGTGTACGATCCGTTGACGGGTTTGCGTAATGGCACGATTACTCCGAATGCTCCGGTCGTTATTACAGGTGAAAACCTGTGTCTATCTTCACTTGGAACTATTTACCTGGGGCTTTCTCCCGTCTCCGATAAGGGCACATTGATACATGTTAAAAGAGTGTTTAAGTATACCGACACAGAGGTGTTGGTGATCCTGCCTAATTTGGAGCCGGGAGAATACTCCCCGGTAATGATGATTCATACTGGTGATAAGGTAGATTTTACCTATACGTTGCCGGTATCGTGGAAGGTGCTTGATGAAAGGTATGTGAACCTTTTTGTAAGAAGAAGCTGTAGCGATTTGATTTGATATTCTTTAAGCTTGGAATAAAAACATAGAGGTATTTGAACGTTGAATATGAAAAAAACGTATCTTTTGAAGGTGAACAAGTGACATATAGTATTGTGTATATGTCCTCCTTCCTCTTTTTATCTTGCGAATGCGGGGTCCTTTAGGTGGCTCCGCATTCTTTTTAGGTTCCGATTCGTACAGAAGTGAAACTCGTTACGCTTTATTCCGGACAAAAAGTAACCGGAATGATTCTTTTAGTGACAGAGGCTTTTCCGAAAATATCAGAAATAGACTCCGGATGCATAATATGCAGAATATACATCCATGTTTTTTGCATAAAACGAGCTGTATATGCAATACGTATGCAAGAAACTATACTTCTTTCACAAAGGAACTATGGATGGGACGCGAACAATCTATAGATGGGACAGGAATAATCTATATATCTAATGCGAACTATCTATAGATGGGAGACGAACGGTCTATATATGGAAGACAGACCATCTGTTTTTAGCTTACAGACCGTCTGTTTTTCTTTTTTATTAGAGTTGTATGTATTTCTGTATTGCGCTGTCAGCCAGTGAAATGCCGATATTCGCTCGTTTCTTTTTGTTCTTCTACCCATTTCCAGTCCGCGCAGTTCTGCCAGTCCGCGCAGGCGGCCGATGCAGGAGTATCCCGGATTGGTTTTCTTCTTCAGGTCGTCCACCATCTGGTGCCCGTGGTCGGGACGCATGGGGATGGATACCTCTTCGTTGTTGCAGTTCGAGGAAAGCTTTCATGACGTGATACATATCCACATCACCTTCCAGGTGGTTGGCTTCGTAGAAGTTGCCTTCTGCGTCACGCTGTGTACTGCGGAAGTGGACGAAGTTGATACGGTCACCGAATTGCTTCATCATGCCTTCCAGGTCGTTGGAGCTGCTTACACCGAGCGAACCGGTGCAGAGACAAAGACCGTTGCTCTTGTTGGGAACGGCATCTATCAGTGCCTGGAAATCGGCAGCGCTGCTCATAATGCGCGGCAGGCCGAGGATGGAGCAGGGGGGATCATCCGGATGGATAACCAGCTCTACACCGGCTTCGTCGGCAACCGGAGTGATTTCCTGCAAGAAGTAAATCAAGTTGGCACGCAGCTTTTCAGGTGTGATGTCTTTGTAGCGGTCGAGTTCCTGCTGGAATTGCTCCAGTGTGAAGCTCTCTTCCGAACCGGGCAGTCCGGCAATCATGTTGCGGATGAGCAGTTGCTTGTCGGCATCCGTCATTTGCTCAAAACGAGCTTTGGCCTTGGCCTTTTCTTCGTCGGTGTAGTCCGTTTTCAGCGCCGGGGCGCTTCAGCAGGAAGAGGTCGAAGGCGATGAAAGCGGCACGTTCGAAACGCAGGGCGCGGCTGCCGTCGGGCAGTTCGTAAGCGAGGTCGGTACGCGTCCAGTCCAGTACAGGCATGAAGTTGTAGGTCACGATGTTCACGCCACACTTACCGAGATTACGCAAGCTTTCTTTATAATTATCGATGTATTTCTGGAAATCTCCTGTCTGAGTCTTGATATGCTCGTGTACAGGCACGCTTTCTACTACTGACCAGCGCAGACCGACGGCTTCAATCATTTCTTTCCGCTTCTTGATTTCCTCTACTGTCCATATTTCCCCGTTTGGAATATGATGCAAGGCGTTTACAATGCCGGTAGCCCCGGCTTGTTTGATATCCCACAGGCTGACGGGATCATTAGGACCGTACCAGCGCCAGGTTTGTTCACAAAGAATCATGTTATTTATTGTTTGATGATTTGCAATTTACTATTTACATGTCGAATGCGTTGAACCCTCCGTCCTACTACAGCCACCGTACCGGTGACAAAGCTGGAAGCATCGCTGATGAGGTATTGGATGGTTCCGCAAAGCTCTTCTGCACGGCCCATACGTCCGAAGGGAGTTTGGCGAATCACATCTTGCCCACGTTCCGTGTAGCTTCCATCCGGGTTCGTCAGCAGGGCACGGTTCTGCTCTGTGAGGAAAAATCCGGGTGCGATGGCATTTACACGAATACCTTCACCAAACTTCTTGGCAACTTCCGTAGCCATGAAGGCTGTGAAATTGGAGATACCGGCTTTTGCGGCAGCATATCCGGCTACACGCGTCATGGGGCGGAAAGCAGCCATGCTGGAGAAGTTGACAATAGCGCCTGTCTTCTGCTCCACCATCGGTTTGAGGAAGACTTGTGTAGGCAGTACGGTACCCGTCAGGTTTAATTCCAGCACCCGTTGGAACTCTTCTATCTTCAAATCGAAGAAAGTGCCCGTGGGCGCGATGGTGGCACCCGGCATATTTCCGCCGGCTGCATTCAGCAGGGCATCTATGCGGCCATAGGCTTTCAGGATGTCAGCCAAGTTCTGTTCCAGCAGTTCACGGTTCATCACGTCGGTTGTCAGGAACATGGCTTCTCCACCGTTTGCCTTGATTTCTCCGGCAATGGCGTCCCCTATTTCTGTCTTGCGTCCCAAAATGACGACCTTTGCACCTTCTTCTGCCAGATGAAAGGCGATGGCTTTCCCCAATACTCCTGTTCCGCCGGTTATGACCACTACTTTGTCTTTAATGTCAAATAAGTTTTTCATGATTCGTTCATTTAAAAATTACGTTGTGTTTTATTTGATTAGCGTTGCAAAAATACGGAATAATCCGTTGTGCTGCACTTGCAATCGTACAAAAAAGATGTATTTATCATGGTTATTTCATTTAAGAGAGTTATCAGCCGACAAGTCGGCTTAGGAGTTAACGTCCAATACTTCTGTTGATGTATAGCTCTCTAACTCCCTTCAATTCCTTTAAATTTGAAGCCATTCACGTCTTGTTTGTCTACTACTGGTTATCCAATGCTTCCTTGCGTGCCAATGCTTCCAGATAGAAATAATCGGCATAGTTCAGCGGCACGTCGATTTCGCTCCCTCCGGGATGATGCCCGGTGGAGTGCAGCAGCAGGAAACCGTAGTGTGTGCCCGGTTCTGCTTGGTAATGCCTGCCGAGGTTGCCGACAATCTTGTCGGCAATGGATTTGTAGCGTTTCCCTTTCTCCGGAGTGATATATGTGCAGAGCTCATAAAGGCCGGAAGCGATAAGGGCGGCAGCCGATGCGTCACGGGGCACACTGTCAACTGCGACGTGACTTTGCAGACCGTCTACTCCGGGAGCTTTCATGTCCCAGTAGGGGACGACGTCTTCGGGCATGTTGGGCAGGTTGAGGAAGAAATCGGCAATGCCTTCAGATTGCTTCAGATAGGCGGGGTCTTTGGTGAAGCGGTAGCACATGGCAAAGCCGTACATCCCCCAGGCTTGTCCGCGGCTCCAGAAGGAGTCGTCCGAGTTTCCCTGGTGTGTACACTTCATGCGGACTTCACCGGTTTCCGGATGGTAGTCTACCACATGGTAGGAAGAGTAGTCCGTGCGGAAATGATTTCTTCAGGGTAGTATTGGCATGGTTCACGGCGACATTCCAGTAAATGGAGTCTCCGTAACTGCGTGGCGCGGAACAGCATCTCTAGGTTCATCATATTGTCGATGATGACGGGATAGCTCCATACCTCACGGTTGTGGTCCCAGGAGCGGATGCTTTTCACCTTCGGGCTGTAGCGGGTCATCAGAGTCTTGGCACTTTGCAGCACTACATCCTTGTAAGAGCGTTCACCAGTCAGCTCATACGCCTTTCCGAAGCTGTCGTACATCATAAAGCCGAGGTCGTGCGTACCCTTGTGCCACTTGGCCTCTTCAATAGGCCACGTCCACGAGATGGCAGCCTGACGCCAGTAATCATCATGCGTATAGGCATATACCTGCCACAACGAGCCGGGGAAGAAGCCCGAGCACCAGTCGTGGGGATGTACCATAGCCAGCGAACCGTCCTTGTTGATGCTACGCGGGATGACGCGACGCCGGGCAGCATTCTTCTCTCTTTCTTTGCTTTGTCGGCGCACTGCATGGCAAATTCCAGTTGTTTGCAGGCAAAGGCATAGGCGTTATCCACTTCGGAGGGTTGCACATAGAGCAAGTTGAAGCGGTCTTTCCACTGAATGACTCTGTGGGCTTTGGATAGTCTCAGATAGTCTTTGCGTGCAGGGTTGAGCAAGCCGGCACGGTATAGGTCTTTACAGAATTCCTGTTGTTTGTAGTCCCATTCGCTAATCTGTTGGTAAGGCCATTCCTCTGAGGCTTTTTCCTGCATATTGCGCCAGGAAATCCATAGCCGGTAGAAGTTGCGTCCGTCGGGAGAAGTGGCGTTGTCTATATGGGTTCCGATTCTCCTTGCCATCAGCAAGATGTCGATTAAATGAGTCAGGTTGTATTGGGAATAACCGAAGGCAAGCGTGCGGCGCAATTCATGCGGCTGCCGTCCGTCCGGTTCTATCTGGGTGAAGATGCGCTTGGCAGGAACGGCGTTGATAACTTCCCGGGCTACTTTAAGGTTGCCGGTGTAGAGGGCAATGGCTATCACCTGGGCGTCGTAGGCCACACTGTGGTTGTTGGCCTGGCGGGATTCTTCTTGTCCCTGCGGGCTGGTCAATATCCAGTTCAGCAACTTGCCGAACCATGCTTGCAGCTGCTTGGAATCTTTGGCCGTAAAAGACTTCGATTGCTCCAACAACTTCACGGCATCCAGCATCTCTACAAAGGAGTAACTGTCCAGCAGTCCGTAGCAACGGCCCTTGCCGCCGTTGTGTCCGGGTATCATCTGCGCGTACTCCAGATTAGGATTCATCCGTGTATCCTTGTCAGAACCATACACGGATAAGCTCAGTAGCTTTCTGGGCATACTTCTCTTCTCCGCTGAAGTACCAGGCCAATGCCAGCGTGGTGATGCGGCTGGCGGTTGCTCCCAGACGGTTGCGGTCGAGCTTGTTCAATTCGGGATTCGATTCGCCGTCGCGGTTGATGTAGGGTAGGCCGTCAGGTTTTGCAGGGTCGGGCCAAAAGTAGCGGGCCTGGCTCATATAGTCGTGCTTGTCACCGCTGGCGGGTGTCTTTTCCTTCATCATGACGGAAAGAGGCTGTGCATCCGATAGTCTGTCCGCTTCCTTCTTCAGTGTCTCGTAGGCTGTGGCGTAGAACGGTTCCCGGATGGAGCGTTTCACATTGGCAAGGTGTGTTGTGTTCCATACGGATTGCGCTTGCATGCAGGGTGCCATAAGCAAGATGGCAAGCATCCATTGGGCTGCTGCTTTCAGTTTCATGTCTTTTTATTTTAGAGTTAGTGAATATTTCGTAGTTTGATACCGTTCAAGAAGCATGTTCCGCTTGCCGGATGGAAGCGTATGTCTATGTGGTCTGTATCGTTGGTGATTATGTATTTCTTTCTCATGGCCTGGCAGTATCCGCTTTCTTTGCAGGGAGAAAGTTTTTCTTCCAGCATCTTTCCGTTTACGGAAATGCCAAAGGTGTTCTCACGGTTTTTGTTCTCCCTCTCTTCCCAATTGGTAGGCTATTCCTTCGTTCTGGAGAAAAATATCCGTAAAGAGGAGCTCCACTTCGTATACTCCTCGGGGAACATCGAAACGGTATCCTTCTATTCCGTTTCTCAAGGTCTGGAAAAGAGGGCCGTCTGCCGTTCTCCGGATTTCGGTCTGTGTGCTCAACTCTTTGCCTCCGATGTATCCCCAGCTGCCTTTTGTGTAGGGCTGGTCTGGAAGCCAGGTTAATCGACTTTCATCGGATGTATAGAAACACTGGCTTCCTACATTGACGGCCAGTTCCAGGTCTTTCAGTCCTGTAGAGTTCAGGTTTGTCGGGATGGGAGTAAAATGTACCTTTATTCCATCTTGAACAGTGGTTCCCTGGTAGTTCCCTTGAACCAGTAACAGTGGTTCTTTGCTGCTGAACGGTGCTTTAAAAATGGCAGTATAGTTGTCTACCTGTTGTCTACCCAGTGATTTCCCGTCGATGGAAAGTTCCACTTCGGGAAGATTGGTATATATCTTGACCGGCAGCAGCACGGAGGAGTCACCTTGTTGTATTCCGGTACGGTATATCCAGTCACGGCTGGCGATGTGCAGCACCGGAATATCTTTGCGCCAGGCTGCTTTATAGTAGTAGAAAACATCTTTGGGAGTCCGGTCAGAGTATGCTAGTCCCTTGTTGTTGATGCGCGGCATGGATTCATCTCTGAGTGCGGAAGAGAAGTCTATGAAGTTCCAGTGGGTACCGCCACAGACATAGGGCGTATTTTCTAGTATGGGCAGATAGTGCTCAAGGAACTTTTGTTGGTATTCGATGCTGAAGTCAAAGGCACGGGGATTCAGGGAGTGCAGCCGTTTGTCCGAACCGGCACCATATTCGCTGACAATCATCGGATGGGTGGGGTAATTGCGGTGTTGTTCTGCCAGAAACTTCTCGAATCCGGTGACATCGCCTCCATACCATCCCTGGTATAAGTTCCAGCCTACAATATCGGTGATTTTGCTTAATCCGGTTTCGTTGTAGCTGTTGCTGCCGTGGAATGCCATGGAATCGGGGGGACAGAATAGGGGAGGTTTCGGTGCGGAAAGAGTATAATTCTCCACCTTTTATCTGGATAGACTGTTTCTGGGTCTGGGCAATACTTCCATCGGGATTGTAGATGATATGTTCCAGTTCAAGAGATGCTTTCTGTTCTGCATCGTTCTTTATCTCTCCGCGAATAAGTATTGTGCCTTTTTCTTCGGATACTTGCGGGGTACTGATAAATATTCCTTCTGAACCATAGTTCGTCAAATGGAAATGTTGTTTGGGTACGGCTGTAAGCCATACATCCCGGTAGATACCGCCGAAGAATGTAAAGTCGGCAGAGATGGGGAATATCCTGTCGGGCATTATCTACATGGATAGCGAGAGAATTAGGAGCGTCAAATGAACAGAATGGGGTGATATCGAATGTGCAGGCAGTATATCCACCGTTATGCTCACCTATTTTTCGTCCATTCATGTAGATGGCAGCGGCCTTACTGGCTGCATCCAGTTTCAGGAATACCTGTTTGGTTTGCCAATTTTTCGGTAATGTCAGTGTACGGCGATACCAGCCTGTTCCCTGGTAATACTTTTTTTTCTGTATATGCATCCGTATTCCATGTGTGCGGGAGATGTATGCTGTTCCACGCACTGTCATCATAGGTTGCTGAAGCGGCAGCTTTGCATTCTCCCTGATAGAATTTCCAACTGTCGTTGATCGTTTTGCTCTCATGTTGTGCGTATACTTTGGGGAATAGGAACAGAATAGCAGGTATCAGGATCAGGTATGTCCCGATTCGATATTTTTTCTCTTTGCTCATGGTATATTTATTGTTGGTTTATTAGCTGAAAAAGAAAGGAGGCAGTTACCAGGCCGGTTATGCCAGTTTCTGCCTCCAAACCTTCATTCAATCTTTTTACTTATATCCTTCGAAAACTAATCAA
>VOFE01000669.1_pt1 | contig 20001 bp, 30 predicted proteins | sample 5384071 | NCBI WGS metagenome assembly VOFE01 (sample SAMN12384724, study PRJNA508395) | human gut metagenome | isolation source: healthy gut D | host: Homo sapiens
GCCGGCAGATTCAGAGCCAGCAGCACGCCGGTGAGCATGGCACTGCCGTCGGTATAGGTGGTTTCTTTCTGCATCAGCTTCTGACAGACCATTTCGGTGAACATGCTGATGACAGCACAGAACACAACCAGAAACAATGCTCGCGGTCCAAAGACCACCGTCGCCGCCACGATCGCCGGCACCAGAGCCAGCACCACCAGCAGCATGATCTTTTGCGTGGTCATGCCGCTTCTCACGTGAGGTGACGGAGAAACAGTCAATAATGATGTCATGGTTTTTCCTCCTATTTTCATGGATTGGTCGGAGAGTCTGGGGGATTTTAAATATGTGCAGTTGTAATATGAGGTATCGTTCTTTTCAGAAGGATCTCACAAAGCAATACATATTAAATATAACACATCGAGTAAGACCCCTCCACCAGCTTCGCTGGTCCCCCTCCCCTTTCAGGGAGGCTTATTTAGTTGTCACTATTATAATGAATAGCGGGGCGATGTGGCTTGCTATCCTTGGGCAAGTCTGCCGTCGCCATTTCCGCTGGGCGACGGGCTGGGCATCGTCCCCTACAACAAGGGCTGTCAACTCTCCGGATGCCATGCTTATTTTTTGATGCTGGACATATAGAATGCCTTTGCCAGCTGGTTGGTTTCTGCCACCGGACGCTTTGCCGGACAGGCGTAAGTACAGCAGCCGCAGTTCATGCACAGGGTGACTTTCAGTTTGCCCAGTGCTTCGCTGTCCTCCTGCCGGAACGCCTTGGCGATCTCCGTGGGCATCAGCCGCAGGGGACAGGCGTGAACGCATCTGCCGCAGTGAATGCAGGCGGTAGACTTCGGGAAACGAATTTCTCCAGAGCCAGCACGGCGTTATTGGCTTTCAGAATCGGGTCGGCAGTGTCCGGCACAGCGATGCCCATCATGGGACCGCCGTAAAGCACTTTCTTTGCCCGTTCCATATCGCACTGTGCAAAATCCAGCACGTCCTGCACCGGTGTGCCCATAGGCACCATGACATTGCAGGGCTTGCCTACAGCATCGCCGTCCACCGTCACCATACGCTGCACCATCGGCATGCCGGTTTTCAGGTAGCGGCTGAGAAATGCCACGGAGGACACGTTCATCACGATCACGCCCTGATCTGCCGGCAGCTGTCCCTCCATGACGGTGCGTCCCAGTGTGTGATAGATCAGCACCTTTTCTGCACCCTGCGGGTACGTGGTGGGGAGAGAAGATCTGAATCTCCGGTTCGGACTTGGTCTTTTCCGTCAGGACGCGGATCGCCTCCGGCTTATTGGGTTTCAATGCCAATGACTGCCTTGGGGATTTGCAGCCAGTGCAGCACCTGCCGCACGCCGTCCAGCACTTCGTCCGGTGCTTCGATCATCTGGCGGTAGTCCGAGGTGATATAGGGCTCACACTCTGCCGCGTTGATGACCAGCGTGTCCACGGTCTGTTTGGGGTTCAGCTTCACGTGAGTGGGGAAGCTTGCACCGCCCATGCCCACCAGTCCGCTTTCCCGCACTGCCTTGAGGAAACTCTCTTTATCAGTGACAGCGGGCGGACGGACATCCGGAGAAACAGTCTGTTCGCCGTCGGTTTCGATCTCCACCATGGGACATGTCCTGCCGTTGGACATACGGTAGGTGGAAACTGCCTTGACTTTGCCGGAAACACCGGAGTGGATCGGCACTGCCATGAATGCGTCGGTATCGCCGATCTTCTGCCCCACCAGCACGGTATCCCGCGGCTTTACAAGAGGTGTACAGGGTGCACCGATATGCATGCTCATGGGAATCCGCACCAGTTTCGGCAGCGGCAGCGGTACAGAAGCACTGTTTTCTGTGTTTTTATGGTGTGCCAGATGCACGCCATGCAGTTTCTTCATAGAATACAGCTCCTTTCACTTTTTCGGATTGCTTTACTTTAGGAAACACTGAATAAAGCACGCCTGACGGCTTTGCACGCAATCTGCGTGCAGTGTTTCTTTATATATCTACAGAAACGGAGTGGTTTCTGCGATAGGCGTTGGGAATGATTTATAGGGTGGGAATTTTTTTCTTCATGTGTGAAATTCCACAGAAGAATCCCTCCACCAGCTTCGCTGATCCCCCTCGTACTGAGCGGTCCCCTCTGCCCTGCGGGCATCTCCCCACCCGTGGGAGTCACCCCTTTTCAAGGGAGGCTTATTTCTATAGTTTTAGCTGTTCATCGTATTACAATGTACAGGAGGTTTTACGCATTGGGGGTGTGCAGCCCGTCGCTGACGTACAGCTTGCCGGACTGGTCTTGTGCTACGATCTGATAATCCTCTGCGTGAAGGTGTTCCTCCAGATGCTCTGTGCCCTCCAGCCAGATCAGCGTGGAGAGAAAGTCGGATTGCAGCCCGCTGTCACAGAACACCGTCACTGTGGTCAGGTCGGATTCCGCCGGCATGCCTGTCTTAGGTCGAGAATGTGGCAGTATTGCTTTCCGTCATCAGCAATAAAGTACCGTTCGTATCCGCCGGAGGTGGACAGGAAACAACTGTCGTTGACACGGTGCCCAGCGTACCGTCGCCGGACGGGTCACGGATCTCGATCTGAAACGGTTTCCCGTCAGGCTTCTCCCCGTAGCACAAAATGGAAGATGTCATGGAAACTGTGCCATAGCCGGCGGTGTCGGACTGGTCGAGAGCCTCCTTCACGCAGTCCAGACTGTAGCCCTTTCCCACGGCTCCGCAGTCCAGCTGTGCTCCGTCGGTAAGGGTCACGGTGCCGTCTGCCGCCGTCACGTGGTCGGGAGAAATGGTTTTCAGTACCGGTTCCAGTTCCGCCGCCGTGGGCACATGAGGCGTATCTGTGGTAATGCCCCACAGTGTCGTCAGCTGTCCCACGGTCAGGTCTACACTATCCCCGAATCGTTTTTGCAGGGCAGCCGTTTCGGACACCAGCTGGTATATGGTATCGTTCCCAGAAATTGTGCCGCTCTGGTTCAGCCGGGAGATCGCACTGTCCTCCTGATAATTGTCCAGCGTCTTGTCCAGCGTTTTCAGCAGCGAAGCCGTTTCGGAAACGCCGCCGCCGTGGAGAGAAATGGTACAGGCGGTATCCATTGCCCAGACGGTTTCGGTCTGAGCCGGTTTTGCAGAAGTGCATGCCGTCAGCACCAGCGGCAGCAGCAGCGCAAAAAAGTTTTTTCCCGTGCATCATAAAACAGCTTTCTTTTCCGAGGGAAATGTGATATAATTAAAGGCAACCCCGCACAAAGCCCGCCTGATGGCTTTGCACGCAATCTGGATGCAGCTTACGCACAAGCTTTGTGCGGTGTTGCCTAAAAGCCGGCATTTCCGGACGGAACTTGTCCGATTTCTTCAAAAATGCCTACCCTTTATTATAATACAAGCCGTTTATTTTGTAAACGGTAAATAATTGTTTATTTTACAGCGAAATTATTACCTTTTTCGCAAAATTTCCGAAGATGTATCGACTATCCAACGAATTCCACAATGGAGGTTTATTTTTTATGAAAGGTTACCGCATCAGCGTGATCCGCCACGGCAGAACTGCCGCAAATGACAAAGGCATTTACATCGGCAGAACCGATTTTCCGCTTTCCGACAAAGGGGCGGCAGAACTTGCCGGCAAAATGGACGAGTTCCGGTATCCCAACGTGGCGAGGGTCTACAGCAGCCCACTGCGTCGCTGCACCGAAACCGCGGAAATTCTCTTTCCGGACGTACAGATCCAGACGGTGGACAATCTCATTGAAATGGATTTCGGCACATTTGAAGGAAAATCCGCTGACGAACTGGTACACAAGCCGGAGTTCAAGGAGTGGCTGAAAGGCGGTATGGACTGCCGTCCGCCGCAGGGCGAGAGCGTCAAGGAAGTGCAGCTGCGAATCTTCCGTTCGCTGCGGGAGAGCATTCAGGACATGATGCAGGAGGATCTGCTCCACTGTGCCGTCATCACCCACGGCGGCATGATCGCCAACATGCTGGCAGGGTTCGGGCTGCCGAAAATTTCCCCGCAGGAGTTACAGTGCCAGCCGGGAGAGGGCTTCGACATCTACGTCACCGCCGACCTGTGGCAGCGTTCACAGGCGTTTGAGATTCTGGGCATGGTGCCGTATTCCCGATGAGGATAGCTTTATAATAGTAGGAAATATGAGTAGAAAACCGCACCCTTTGCCGGAGTTTTCCGGAAAAGGGTGCGGTATTGCCCATAATATGTGCTAGAAACAAAAATAACCGCCCCACTCTCCAAAATTGTGGCGGTTATTTCTGTTAACCAAAACAGCGGGAGCAAACCGTCTACTGATAAGCTCTCTTTATCTTCATTATACTATAACGCCCCGTGTTTGTAAAGGGCGATTCTGCAATTTTATTCCGGAGCATACCGCATGAAAGAAAGTTTTCGTGTGCATATGAAAACGATTTCGCACGGAGCACATATTATTTCGAAAAAGCACGTTTTTTTAAAAAGGCTTGTATTTTTCTGCATATTATGATATAATGTGTTTATTCCTATCGAAACGGGAATTTCGGCGGGATTTCCGAGATTTCCGAAGACAATACTTCCGGTACGGCTCCGGTTTTTCAAGAAAGGGTTATACACATGACGTATGAAGAAGCATTGACTTATCTGACTGCCCACGGTCAGCAGCACCTGCTCCGGTATTATCCCACTCTGACACCGGCACAGCAGGAACACCTGCTGGAACAGATCTCCGACCTGCATCTGGAACGCCCCCAGTTCCAGAACCGCGAAGCGGCGGCACAGCAGCGGGGACACTTTGCACCGCTGGGGGCTGTGACACTGGAACAGATCGCAGAAAAGGCGGACGAATACCGCAGGATCGGCTTACAGGCAATTCGTGATGCCAAAGTGGGAGCCGTTCTGCTGGCTGGTGGACAGGGCTCCCGTCTGGGATTCGATCACCCCAAGGGCATGTACAACATGGGCAAGACACGGGATCTGTACATCTTTGAATGCCTGATCCACAACCTGAAAAAGGTCACTGACGAGGCGGAGGCGTATGTGCCGCTGATGATCATGACCAGCGAACAGAATGATGCGGAAACCCGTGCATTTCTGAAAGAACACGACTACTTCGGCTACAGTGCGGACAACGTACACTTTTTCAAGCAGGAAACGGAACCGGCAGTGGACGAAAACGGCAAAATTTTCCTGAACGCTCCCGACCAGATCGTACTTTCCCCCAACGGAAACGGCGGCTGGTTCTCCTCGATGCAGAGAGCCGGTCTGCTGCAAACGATCGAGGAGATCGGGCTGGAATGGCTGAACGTCTTTGCTGTGGACAATGTGCTCCAGCAGATCGCCGATCCGGTATTCATCGGGGCAACCATCGCTTCCGGCTGTGCCTCCGGCGGAAAGGTCGTCAGCAAGGCAGATCCGGACGAACGGGTGGGTGTGCTCTGTCTGGAGGACAACAAACCCTCGATCGTGGAATACTACGAAATGACCGAAGAAATGCGGACACTGCGGAACGAGGACGGCTCGCTGGCGTATCGGTTCGGCGTGATTTTGAACTACCTGTTCCGCATAGATGCTCTGATGCATACGCTGGGCTCGGATTTCCCGCTGCACATCGCACACAAAAAAGATCTCTCATCTCAACGAAGCAGGGGAGCTGGTGAAGCCGGAGGAACCCAATGGCTACAAGTTCGAAACGCTGGTGCTGGATAGGGTGCACATGCAGGACAGCTGTCTGGCGTTTGAGGTAGACCGCAGCAAGGAATTCGCTCCGGTGAAAAATGCTGTGGGCGTGGCCTCTGTGGAAACCGCCCGGGCACTGCTGGAGCAGAACGGTGTCGTACTGTAACCGATACCGGAAATGATCCGATTCTGAAAGAGGGCAAGACGGCTTGTCCTCTTTTTTGTTTTCCCTAGGGCAATACCGCACAAAGATTGTGCGGCAGATGCGTCGTCAAATTTTTCGTCAGATGAAACAAAAAGCGGAGTGAATACTGGATGTATTCACGAGCATTTTTGTGAAATATGACGGAAAATTTGCAAGCAGATGGCGTGCAAAGTCGCTAGACGCTCTTTGTGCGGTATTGCCCTAGGGCAACATTGCCCAAAAAATGAGGAATTACAGAAAAATAAATTGACAAACTACGAAAATTGTGGTATAATGTATAGAGTATGTTCTGCGTTCTTTCGCATGCATCTGACAGCATCAAGCATGCTTTGAAAATTAAAAAGCAGTACTATGCACAGCTTATACAGTGCTGCTAAAAAGAAAGGATTTTTCTTTTATGAAAAAAGTAGTGATTTTAGGCGGCGGTCCTGCCGGTCTGACAGCAGCGTATGAACTGCTGAAAGACACCAAGGACGAATACGAAGTGACCATTCTGGAAGAAAGCGGCGTATTGGGCGGCATCTCCCAGACGGTTCGCTATCACGGCAACCGCATGGACATCGGCGGACACCGCTTTTTTTCTCCAAGGACGACACCGTCATGAAATGGTGGTCAGACCTGATGCCCATTCAGGGACAGCCGTCCTTGATGATAAAAAACTGGGACAGGGAAAAGCCGCTGGAAGCCGGTGGCCCTGATCCGGAAAAAGGAAGACGTAGTCATGCTGGTGCGTGACCGCGTTTCCCGCATCTATTTCAACAAGCATTTCTTCGATTATCCGGTGACTATGAACAAGAACACCATTCAGAGCATGGGCTTTGCCACCACCATGAAGGCTGGCTTCAGCTACCTCGGTTCCTGCATCTCCAAGAAGCCGGAAACCAACCTGGAGAACTTCTACATCAACCGGTTCGGCAAGGTGCTGTACAGCATGTTCTTCGAGGGCTACACCGAGAAGCTGTGGGGCAGACACCCCAGCGAGATCTCCGCAGACTGGGGTGCTCAGCGTGTCAAGGGGCTGTCTATCCGTGCCGTGCTGAAGACATGATCTCAAGCGTTCCGGCAAGAAGAACAACAAAAATGCGGAAACCCTCTCTGATCGAACAGTTCTGGTATCCGAAGTATGGTCCGGGACAGCTTTGGGAACTGGTCGGCAAGAAAGCCGAGGAAAAGGGCTGCAAGATCCTGTTCCATCACAGCGTCAAGACCATTCACACCGAAAACGGCAAGGTGACTTCTGTAGTCTGTGAAACACCGGAGGGCAGCAAGACCATTTCCGGCGACATCTTCATTTCCTCTATGCCGATCCAGGATCTGATCGCCGGCATGGACGGCTGCCAGAATACCGAGGTGCAGCGGATCGCTGCCGGTCTGCCGTACCGCGACTTTGTCACCGTGGGACTGCTGGTCAACAAGCTGAATCTGGTCAATCAGACTGGGACTAAGACACTGGGCAATATTGTACCGGATTGCTGGATCTATGTACAGGACAAGGGTGTCAAGCTAGGTCGTATCCAGATCTTCAATAACTGGTCGCCTTATATGGTAGAAAAGCCGGAAGACACCGTCTGGATCGGTCTGGAGTATTTCTGTGCCGAAGGGGACAAGTTCTGGAACATGTCCGACAAGGAGTGCGTGGACTTCGCCGTCAAGGAGCTGACCAAAATGGGCGTTATCTCCGAGGGAGCCGTACTGGACGCACACCGCGAAAAAAGTCAAGAAGGCTTATCCGGCATATTTCGACACCTATGCACAGTTCGATCAGGTAGTGGATTATCTGAACACCTTTGAGAATCTGTTCTGCGTGGGCAGAAACGGACAGCACCGCTACAATAATATGGATCACTCCATGCTGACCGCCATTCACGCAGCAGAAGCGATCAAGCACGATTCCACGGACAAGGGTCCGGTCTGGAACGTCAACCAGGAAAAGGAATATCATGAGCAGAAGTAAGCTCTTTTCCAAAAACAGCAAACGCACCGGCAATCGTTCTCACGGCTGCCGGTGCAGCTATCTGCCTGCCGGCGGCGGAGTCCAACCGGTATTTTCACCTGCTGGAACGGCACCCATATCTGTGCAGTCTGTTCGTGTGTCTGCTGCTGAATGCACTGTACTTCGGGGGAGAAGCGTATCTGGCACAAAATGCCGTGCTTCTGGAAACGCTGGCTCTGCTGGCGGCGGGAGCAGCGGTCTTGTGGCGGCTGGTGCGGTATCAGCCCCAGAAGAAACCGGCGGCGGTCTGCGTCAGTGTGGTGTATACGCTGCTGGTGCTGGCTGGGGCGTGGTGTTATCACGAAGCCAGACACTCCGGACTGTGGGTGCTGGTCGGCGGCTGTGCTGTGCTAAGCGGACTGTTCTGGCTCACCCGAAAGCAGTACCACAACCAGCGGCGGCGGGTTTCACTGCTCCTGCTGGGGACAAGCTTTCTGCTGAAATTTTTCTACGTGTGCTATACACCCATTACCCGACGGCAGCACGATGTGGGAAAATTCGGGGACGCGGACAACCACGCCGGCTACATCACCTATCTGTTGCAGCATCACCAGCTGCCGGATTTTGATCCGCGGGGACACTGGCAATTCTACCACCCGCCCCTGCATCACATGATCTCTGCCCTGTGGCTGTGGCTGTCGGAACACGTGTTCGGCATCAGCAATGCCGCGGCTCAGGAGTCCCTGCAAACGCTGTCCCTGTTCTACGCCATGGCGATCGTCATCACTGCCTACCGCATTCTGCGGCACTTCCGGCTGGAAGGCATGGCGTTGTATGTACCGCTGGCGGTGGTAGCATTTCACCCCGGCTTCATTCTCTTTTCCGGCAGCATCAACAACGATGCGTTGTCGGTGGTGTTCATTCTGGGGGCAGTGCTGTGGACGCTGAAATGGTACGAGAAACAGACGTGGGGAGGGCATCGTGAAAATTGCCCTCTGCATCGGGCTGGGCATGATGACAAAGCTTTCGGCGGCAATGGTGGCAATACCGGTGGCGGCGGTCTTTCTGGTGGTGCTGGTACGGCAGCTGCGGCAGAGAAACTGGCGGATCCTCGGGCAGTTCGGCGGATTTGCAGTGATCTGTTTCCCGCTGGGACTGTGGTATCCGGTGCGGAATCTGGTGCGGTTCGGCGTACCGCTGACCTATGTGCAGGAAATGCCGGAAAACTCTGTGCAGTATCTGGGGGAACAGTCGTTTTTCTCACGGATCCTGGACTTTTCGCCGCATCAGGTGGCAAGCGTTTTCGAACAGTGGGTACAGCGAACCGGCGGCAGCTACAACGAGTATAACCCGCTGATCGCCCTGCTGAAAAACGCCATGTTCGGGGAGTATATCAACGAGTACACGCTGGATTGCAGCCTGTGGCGAATCCTCACCGGTGTGGTGCTGTTCTGGCTCAATGTGGTGCTGGCGGCGGCAGCGTTTGCGGCAATGCTCTGGCTCTGCGGCAAACGGGAACAGACTGGCGGACGGCTGCCGAAGCTGTTTCTGGTGCTGTTCTACGCGGTGCTGATGGGCGGATTTTATCAGCTTTCCGCGGCGGAACCTTTTACCTGTTCCATGAACTACCGCTACATTACGCCGACTTGTGTCATCGGGGCAGTGTTTCTGGGGCTGGCATTCCAGCGGCTCCGGAACGGGAAAAAGCCCGTGTGCCGCTGGCTCTGCGGCATCGGCTGGACGTTGTGCGGCTGCTTCGCGGCATGTGCGGCGGCGTTTTACATCGGGCTGGGTTTGATCAGCTAGGGAAGTTTTAGAAATGGGAAAACCGGCAGGAGATAGGCTCTGCCGGTTTTTTGTTTCACGTGAAACAGTAGGTGGGGTTGTGCTTTGCCTTGTAAAAGGTTCTCCCCTGATATGTCAGACTTCATGGAAGAACCTCTTGAATGTGTAGAGGGCGATGCCCACATCGCCCCGCAGGATTGCCCGAGGACAGTGATTTTCTAGGGCAGCCGTGTCGAAACCGTCCGGCGGAATTCGCTCGTTCCTCGCTGTCCGCCTTGGGCTTGCCAACGCCGATAGTTACCCTTGCCTGTATCGGTAATGCTGATATTCAGGTGTTTTCCGGTGAAAACGGGTAACTTTATGAAATATGGCGTTTGGTAAGTTTGCATTTCTAGACCTTGTTTGAAAAATCAAGATAATTGTATCATTTCAACAAAATCATAATAGAAGCAAGGTAAACAAAGGAAAGAAAAGAAGAATCCAACGTATCATAACGAGTAGCAATTCTGCGAAACCATTTTAATTTTTGAAAAAAACATTCTACAAGATAACGTTCTTTATAGAGATAATAATCACATGCCCAAGGGTCTTTTGTATTTGATTTTGGAGGTATTGTATAGGATTTTCCGTTTTCTGTAATATACGACCGAATTTCTTTTGAACCATACGCTTTATCTCCAAGGATATTGCTTTTTGTGATGTCTAATTTTTTCAATAAATCAATTGCATGCTTGCTGTCCGCATCATTTCCGGCACTGATTAGAAATTCTACAGGATTTCCAAGACCGTCTACAATTGCATGGAGCTTTGTGTTCAATCCTCCACGGGTTCTTCCGATGTATTTTTCTGCCCCTTTTTAAAGCCACCGTTTGTGCTTTGGTGTGCTTTTTGCCATTGTAGAATCTATGCTCAAATTTTCCATATCTGCATCACTGGAAAGCGTATGAAAAATTTTTTCCCATACACCATCTTTCTGCCATTTTCTGAATCTTGCATAGACACTCTGCCATGGTCCATAGCATTCTGGCATTTCTCTCCATTGAGCTCCTGTTCTTGCAATCCACAGCATTCCATTCAACATGATGCGGTTATTTTTTGCCGGTCGTCCTCTTTTGCCTGTTCGCTCTGCTGGCAGCTTGTCTTTGATTCTTTCCCATTCGCGATTGCTGATTTCATATCGTTTCATTCTTCTATTTTATCATTTTTCGGTTCTTTTGTGCAAGTTTTATTTTTTTATTTTTCAAACAAGGCCCCGAACTGCTCGTTCGTTTCTCCTATGCACGCCCTGCTGCCGGAAGAACGCAACCTGAAACAGCGTCCGGACGGCTCCTACTACGATCTGGAATACGGCAAGCCCATTACCGTGGGCAGCAACTGCTGGTTCGGCAGCAATGTCACCGTCGGCGGCGGCGTGACCATTGGTGGGGCTGCGTGATCGGTGCAGGCAGCGTGGTAACCAAAGACATTCCGCCCCATTCGCTGGCGGTGGGCAACCCCTGCCGTGTGCTGCGGGAAATTACGGAAAAGGACAGCGTGCAGTATAAAGGAATCACTGCATAAAGCCCGCCTGCATGCCAATATTATAATTATAGGGATATGGGAAAATCTCCGCACTTCACACAGAAAGGACGATTCATATGGCAGTGATTCGATTGACAAAGGAAAATTTTCAGGCAGAAGTGATGCAGGCGGACAAGCCGGTGCTGATCGACTTCTATGCAGACTGGTGCGGTCCGTGCCAGATGGTTTCGCCGATCGTGGACGAGATCGCCGGCGAACGCAGTGACATCAAGGTCTGCAAGGTGAATGTGGACGAACAAATGGAACTGGCACAGTCTTTCGGTGTGTCCAGTATTCCCACGCTGGTGGTGATCTCCGGCGGAGCTGGTAAAGCATGCCGTGGGTGCACAGCCGAAGTCTGCGATTCTGGACATGCTGGAAGCTGTAGAATGATCCACATATTCCCGAGGCAACACCGCACAAAACCCGCCTGACGGCTTTGCACGCAATCTGCGTGCAAATTTTCCGTCGTGTTGCCCCGAAAAAACAAAGCCGCTGTCCTGTCAGCTTCGCGGGGCAGCGGCTTTTTGCGGAGATGCGGCAAAAAGTCCACGGGCAATACCGCACAAAGAGCGTCTGGCGACTTTGCACGCCATCTGCTTGCAAATTTCCGTCATATTTCACAAAATGCTCGTGAATACATCCAGTATTCACTCCGCTTTTGTTTCATCTGACGAAAAAATTTGACGACATCTGTCGCACAATCTTTGTGCGGTATTGCCTTCACGAAATATACGATTCTGATATAATTTTCATCAGAAAATGTACGTTTTTTGCTAGTAATCCGACAATCGTTATGCTATGATAGTTACAAATCAAATGCACAGCAGGTGCAGGAAGGGAACTGCCTTATGATTAATATTCCGAAAATGAAAGTCGGCATCGTTGCAGTCAGCCGTGACTGCTTTCCGGAAAGTCTGTCCGTGAACCGCCGCAAGGCTCTGGTCGATGCCTATACCCAAAAGTACAACGCAGAAGATATTTACGAATGTCCAGTCTGTATCGTGGAGAGCGAGATCCACATGGTACAGGCTCTGGACGACCTGAAAAAGCCGGCTGCAATGCCCTGTGCGTCTATCTGGGGAACTTCGGTCCGGAAATTGCCGAAACACTGCTGGCAAAGCACTTTGACGGTCCGGAAGATGTTCTGTGCCGCTGCCGAGGAAAACACCGGCGTGCTTTCTTCCAGCCGCGGTGATGCGTACTGCGGCATGCTCAACGCCAGCTACAATCTGAAGCTGCGTGGCGTGAAAGCGTACATTCCGGAGTATCCGGTAGGAACTGCCGCAGAGTGTGCGGACATGATCCACGATTTCCTGCCCATTGCACGGGCATCATCGGTGGGCTGAACCACCTGAAGATCATTTCCTTTGGCCCCCGTCCGCTGAACTTTCTGGCATGTAATGCACCCATTCAAGCAGTTGTACAATCTGGGGGTAGAGATCGAGGAGAACTCGAACTGGATCTGTTCGAAGCGTTCCACAAGCACGAAAACGACCCGCGGATTCCGGAAGTTGCGGCAGACATGGCGGCAGAGTTGGGTGACGGCAACAAGAAGCCGGACATTCTGCCAAAGCTGGCACAGTACGAGCTGACGCTGCTGGACTGGATCGAGGAGCACAAGGGCTATCGGGAATTTGTTGCCATTGCCGGAAATGCTGGCCTGCATTCCAGACCCAGTTTGGTTTCGTACCCTGCTATGTGAACAGCCGTCTCACCGGCAGAGGAATTCCGGTTTCCTGCGAAGTGGACATCTACGGAGCACTCAGCGAATTCATCGGCACAGTGGTCAGCGAAGACGCTGTCACTCTGCTGGACATCAACAACACGGTACCGGCAGACCTGTATGAAAAAGGAAATTGCAGGGAAGTTCCCGTACCGTCTGACGGACACTTTTATGGGATTCCACTGCGGCAACACCACCACCAAGAAGCTGGCGTTCTGCGAAATGAAATACCAGCTGATCATGGCACGGAGCCTGCCGGAGGAAGTGACACAGGGCACACTGGAGGGCGACATTCTGCCGGGCGATGTGACATTCTTCCGGCTCCAGTCCACCTCTGATGCGAAGCTGAATGCTTACGTAGCAGAGGGAGAGGTACTGCCGGCAGCGACACATTCTTTTGGTTCCATTGGCATTTTTGCGATTCCGGAAATGGCACGGTTTTATCGGCACGTACTGGTAGAGCACCACTTCCCGCATCACGGTGCGGTAGCATTCGGGCACTACGGCAAGGCAATCTACGAGGTATTCAAGTATTTAGGCGTAGACGCAGGAGAGATCGGCTACAACCAGCCCAGGGCATACGCTACCCCACAGAGAACCCGTTTGCAACAGCGGCGGCGGCGAGTCGCCACTGACCTTACGCCCGCGGCGGGTCGCCGCTGACCCTACGCCCCAATTTCAACTGTAAAAGGGTAGTGTTACGGCGGCGGTAGCCGCCTGTATGCCCGCCGGGGAGTTTTGTTGATGAGAATCTATGATGACAGTTTCTCGTGTAATCTTCGGGTGATATTGGAATCTTACAGTACAGGTGAAACGCGAACTCTTTTCTTTTCTTTTTTGCTTCTTTTTTTCTTTTCAGTAAAGAAAGCGGCGGGTCGCCGCTGACCTTACGCCCCAATTTCAACTGTAAAAGGGTAGTGTTACGGCGGCGGCAGCCTGTATGCCGCCGGGGGAGTTTTGTTGATCGAAAAAAATGTTATATCTTCGGGTGATGCATTTGCCATACAGTACAGGTGAAACGCGAACTCTTTTCTTTTTTGCTTCTTTTTTTCTTTTCAGTAAAAAAAAAGAAGCGTAACTCCTTGTGAAATCGGTTGGCTGATGTGGCGGATTATACGTAGGAACCCCTCCACCAGCTTCGCTGGTCCCCCTCCCCCTTTCAGGGGAGGCTTATCACAGCGAACTTGCAAACGCCGTATCAAATAAAGTTGACCGTTTGCACAAGTAACGCCTTAGAAAAACAACATTGCAAATACAGGCAAGGGCAACAACCGGCGTTGGCGAGCCCCAGGCGGACAGCGAGAGAAACGAGCGAATTCTGCCGAACGGTTTCGACGCGACTGCACTAGAAGTTACGCTTTGCGTAGGAACCCCTCCACCAGCTTCGCTGGTCCCCTCCCTTTCAGGGGGGAGGCAATATTGGCGGGGCGATGCGGGCACCTATTTCAGGGGAGGCTATAAGCTGATATAATGGTAAAGCTGGTGAAAGAGTTCGATACAGAACTCCTTTACCAGCTTTTCTGTTTCCCTTATGGGCAGGTTTGTAGCTGCAATTTTCTGCGGGACACAGTGGTCAAAGTCACAGATTCTGCAAAGTTGCGGTAAAATATTGACAACCCCGCTGAAATGGGGTACAATAGAAGAAAGCGTTTTTTCGGAAGCATTTTTTCCGGACAAAGGCAACACCGCACAAGCTTTGTGCGGTGTTGCCTAAAAATTACTTTGCTGCAAAAAGGAGATTTTTGTATGAATATTGCTGTTGCCCAGTCCGGCGGACCGACCTGTGCCATTAATGCTTCACTGGTAGGCGTTTTCGGGAATCCCTCAAGGAACCTGCAATTGATGCGATTTTTGGCTCTGTCAACGGTGTAGAGGGCATTATTCAGGATCACCTCATTGATCTGAAAACCATGATCCGCACCAATGAAGATATGGAACTGCTCCGGCAGACTCCTTCCACCGTGCTGGGTTCCTGCCGGTATAAACTGCCGGATTTTCACGAGGACAGCAGTGTCTACGAAAAGATCGCAGCTGTGCTGAAACGCCGCAAGATCTGTGCGTTTTTCTACATCGGCGGGAACGATTCCATGGACACCGTACAGAAACTTTCCGCCTATTTCAAGGAAATCGATCTGGACGTAAAAGTCATTGGCATTCCCAAGACGATCGATAACGATTTGTGCATTACCGACCACACTCCCGGATTCGGCTCTGCGGCAAAATATGTTGCCACTACTATGCAGGAGCTCATTCGCGACAGTTCTGTGTACAGTATTCCCTCTGTGACGATTGTCGAGATCATGGGACGGCATGCGGGCTGGCTCACTGCTTCCAGTGCTGTGCTCCACGCCTACGGCGAACCGGCTCCGCATCTGGTCTACGTGCCGGAAACCCATTTCTCCGCTGAGCGTTTTCTCCACGACGTGGAGCAGGAAATGGCAAAACATAAGGCGGTGATCGTGGCAGTTTCCGAGGGCGTTTCCGTGCCGGAGGGGGTACAGTCCGGTCTGGTGGACAACTTTGGACACAAGTATCTGTCCGGCATCGGCAAGTATCTGGAGCAGCTGGTGCGGGATACATTCGGCTGTAAGGTGCGTTCGGTAGAGCTGAACGTCATGCAGCGTTGCTCCTCTCACCTGAGTTCCAAGACGGACATTGACGAGGCGGAACAGATCGGTGCAGCCGGCGTGCAGACTGCCCTCCGCGGCGAAACCGGACGGGTCATGATCTTCCGCCGGATTCACAACAAGCCCTATACCATTACTATGGAGCCAGCAGACGCGTCCCAGATCGCCAATCGGGAAAAGTTCCTGCCAAGAGAGTTCCTCACGCCGGCAGGAAACAACATCAGTGACGAAGCAATGGCATACTTCCTGCCGCTGATCCAGGGCGAGCTGGATCTGGTAATGCGGGGCGGCATTCCGGTACACTTCACCATTCAGGAGTCCGTGTTGAAGTAAGCGTAATTTTTTCAGGCGAATCGTATAAAGGCAATACCGCGGCAGTGTTTCACGTGAAACACTGCCGCGTTTTTTGATATTACGGAAACAATGCATCAATCCTTTGCTGCATCGGTATCATCTGATTTTTTTCTGTTCTGTTCTGATACTTCTGATACCAGGCACTCTGCTCTGCCTGGCTCATGTTCTCCCACTTTTCCTCCCGCTTTTCAATTTTCTCAACGGTGTATGCGTCCATGCCGTAGCACTCATTTCCGTCCATATCCTGATAAACCGCAATATCGTCTTCCAAACCGTGATAGATATACTCGTGACGCATCAGGTTGCGAAAGGTGATATAATCCACTAAATGTTGATTCATGGTCTGCATGCTGCCGTAGTGCAGAGAGAGTGTTTCTACGATTTCAGCATAGTCCTTTTTCCCTCTGGAAAATACAATTCTTCGAGAATGGCAGCAAGCACATTGTCGTTGAATTGCAGGGTGACTGCGTCCTTGTCTGCCTTGACCAGCGAAACGTCGAAGTCCCGCAGAATCACCGCAAGAGCGGCAATCGTTTGTCCGGAAAACCGATCCTGGCTCTGGATCAGGCTGTCTGTGCTGACCTCAAAGTAATCCGCCAGTTTCTTCAAAATAATCGCAGACGGAACGCTTTTCTTATCGATATAATTGCGAATGGACTTGGGGTCAACCAAAATTTCAGCCGCCAGCTTGTTGATGGAGATGTTCCGCTTCCCCATGAGCCTTTGCAGCGTGTCCGAAAAGTTCTTTTTTCCACGCAGTTTCGTCAATTTCATAGTTATTCATCATGAAAATTCCTCCTTTGAAAATTATCCTGTAGAAAACTCCTTGCTATCTCGATTTCCCTGTGCTAAAATAAGGGTATGACTAAAGTCACGGCAAATGCAGAGAAAATTCCTCAGTTCAGTGCTTAAATATACCGCATTTGTTTCACTTTGTCAAGAGAAAATTACAAAAAATTTTTTTTGGCGAATGCTTTGGGCAATACCCCGAAGCATGTTTGCAGAAATGGGAACACGCTTCAGAAAAGGAGGTCTATGATGTTATCACATAAAAAATACATGGAAATTCAGAACCTGAACCGCGAAATCGGTGACATGTTTGAGCCTGGAGATCAGATCATCATTCAAGAGAAAATCGACGGTTCCAATGCCAGCTTTCAGTATGATCGGGAAACAGACAGCGTGATTTGTTTCAGCCGCAATCAGATCTTGTCGCCGGAATTGAATCTTCGCGGCTTTTACGAATGGGTACAAAAACTGGACAAAGAGCGAGTACATGCGGTTCTGGGTGACAATCTGCGAATGTTCGGAGAGTGGCTGGTACGGCATACTGTACCCTATCCGAAAGACTGCTATGAAACGCTGTACTGCTTTGATGTGTTCGATATGGAACAGCACCGCTACTTGCCGCAGGATCAGGTAAAAGCCCTTGCGGAGCAGCTGGGGCTGCGATATGTTCCTGTGTTCTATGAGGGACCTTTTACCTCGTGGGAAGACTATCAGCCATTGGTGGGAAAAACAGAACTGGGCGGTGAGATCGGTGAAGGAATCATCATCAAGAATCTGAGCACCCTGAGCGGCAATCTTGCATACACGAAAATCGTACACGAGAATTTTTCTGAAAACAAGAAAACGTGGAAAAAGAAACAACGCCGGAAGCCCAGTCCGGAGGAACTGCAAAGAGCATGAGCGTCTGCTGGAACTGGCAAAAACAGTTGTTACCAGACAGCGTGTACAGAAGATGCTCTACAAGCTGGTAGATGAGGGCGTGATTCCGGAGGATTTTTCTCGACAGAACATTCCGCCATTTTTCAGCATCTGCCTTCAGCCATCTATTACGATTGCCTGAAAGAGGAGCCGGAAGTGGTCAATCGAATTGAAAAGTTTAGCAAACTGTCCAGCGAGATCAGCCGCAGTTTGGTAAAGGAAATTATCGCCGAAAAGGAGAGTTAAGATGCGAAACATTGGTCTAGGAGATCGCATGAAGCAATACGAACAAGTCACACAAGTCCGCTTGATACGGCGTATGCCGGTGATTCTCCGACTGGACGGAAAAAAGCTTTCACCGCTTTACCAGAGGCTTTGAGAAGCCCTTTGATCCGGTAATGCTGACGGCAATGCAGAACACCATGCAGGAGCTTTGCAACTGTGTGGAGGGCTGTGTGTTGGGTTACACGCAGTCTGACGAGATCTCTCTCGTGCTGTGTGATTATCAACAGCTGGACACAGAGGCATGGTTCGGCAACAAGCTGCAAAAGCTTTGCAGTATTTCTGCAAGCATCTGCACCTCTGCCTTTCAGAAATATTTTCGGGAGGCAGCTTCCACTCTGGGATACACCGACTATCTGAAACGAGCAGATCAGGCGAATTTCGACAGCCGAGCATTCAATCTGCCAATGGAAGAAGTGAATAACTACTTCGTCTGGCGGCAGCGAGATGCGATACGAAATTCCATACAGGCAACTGCACAAGCCTATTTCAGCCACAAGCAGCTGAACGGTGTCAACTGCAAAAAGCTCTGGAGATGCTGCTGACAGAGAAACAGGTCGATTGGGAAACGTTTCCTACGGTGTGGAAACGGGGGACTTGCTGTATCAAAATGCCGCAGCTGTTGAACCAAGGCACACCCAGTGAAATCGTTCGGGAGAAATGGTGTCTGGATTTAGAGATTCCGGTATTCTCAGAGGACTGCACCTATGTGGAGAAACGCATTCACTTTGAAGATGCCGAAGCAGAGGAGGACATATGATCTTTTTTTTACCAGTGATCTGCATTTCGGGCATGAACATATTATCCAGTTTAACCACCGCCCTTTTCGGAATGTCACCGAGATGAACCGGCAGCTGATCTCCAATTACAATGCCGTGGTGCAGCCGGAAGATACAGTTTACCTGCTGGGAGATCTGTCCTTTCAGATTTCCGTTGAAAAGGCGAATGCACTGATTGCACAGCTGAACGGAAAAAAGCATTTGATTTTGGGCAATCACGATAAGTCCTATGCACCGGAACTGTTTGAGGAAATTCTGATTTATCGGGATCTGCGGGAAATGCAGAAGTGGTGGGTGCTGATGCACTACCCGCTTCTGGAGTGGAGAAGGGAACGCCATGGGGCGATCCACCTGCACGGGCACATTCATTCCAAAGGACTGGACAACAACCTGTCCAACTTGCAGAAAGGAATTCGCCGCTATGATGTAGGCGTTGATGCAAACGGATACTATCCGGTTGCCATGTCCACGATTCTGGATTTCTTCCAGTTGTCTTAGGGAAACACTGCATAAAGCCTGCCTGACGGCTTTGCACGAAATCTGCGTGCAGATTTTCGGGCATAATTTTGTTGCAGACAAAGGAAAAATACGCAGATGGGCTGTCGGTCGCAATCCACCCTAGTGCGACACGCCTTTGTTCTCAAGAAGAACCTGCCTCAAACGCAGTTGTCCGGCAAGTATTTTTACGCAGTATGCAGCAAAGTTTACCGAAAAGGCACGTGTAGATGCTTACATGCAAACAGCTTCCGGCAAATATCAAAGAAAGGATACCAACTTCGAGCAATCGAATGAGGATAACAGCGTATTCAGGAAACATTGAATACGCTCCAGGTGACAGAGAATGATGAAAGGTACATTTAAAGCGGCTTAACCGCAGCAGATTTGAAAACAATGGGCATCAAGCTTTCCCCGCCGCAATTTGACAGCAGCCTGCACTTTGACGTTTCTGTCACTGGTGACAGGGTGGAGGCGTTACAGAATCGGGAAGTTTTCTGCAATGTGGTAAACGTCAACCTGAGAGCCGCGGGGAACTTTATTCCGCGGCTGGAATATGCAGAACTTTTGCAGCCCCATGTACGCGATCCAGAAAAGATGCAGCCTGCCGACTTCAAGGTTCGTGTTTTTGGCTTCGTTCGGGAGAACAGAACAGCGGTCGTCAACTGGCAGCTGGAAGATGTTGCAACAGACATCAAGAAGATCTGGAAAGGCATTGTCCGGCAGATTCAGCTGGTGCGTACTGTGAATGACGTGATGCCCGATGCAGACAAAATCCTGCGTGCATTCAAAGTCAAAGAGGTATCTCAGGATTATACTGGCACAAAGGGTGCTTCTGGGCGGAGAGTTGGCAGGAATCCAGCCGAGCATTGCAAACATGACGAATGTGAGCGAA
>VOFE01000723.1_pt1 | contig 20001 bp, 16 predicted proteins | sample 5384071 | NCBI WGS metagenome assembly VOFE01 (sample SAMN12384724, study PRJNA508395) | human gut metagenome | isolation source: healthy gut D | host: Homo sapiens
GAAGACCTTGGGGTCACGCACGATGGCGCGGCCGATAGCGACACGCTGGCGCTGACCGCCCGAAAGCGCCTTGGGCTTACGGTCGAGGTACTGGGTAATGCCCAGAATCTCGGCCGCAGAGCGAACCTTACGGTCGATTTCGTCTTTGGGGACCTTCTTGAGCTCAAGCGTAAACGCCATGTTCTCGTACACCGTCATATTGGGGTACAGAGCATAGCTCTGGAACACCATGGCAATGTCGCGGTCCTTGGGTGCCACGTCGTTGACGCGCTTGCCATCGATGAGCACATCGCCCGAGGTGATGTCCTCCAGGCCGGCGATCATGCGCATCGTCGTGGACTTACCGCAGCCAGACGGGCCTACGAGAACGATAAACTCCTGGTCATGCACGGTGAGGTTAAAGTCCTCCACCGCGAGCACGCCGTCCTCGGTAACCTTGAGGTTGTGCTTCTTCTCCTCGGTCTTCTTCTTTTTGCCAAAGAAGCCCTTCTTTTTGGACTCGTTGTTGGGATACACCTTCTGAACATGTTTGAGAACGATCTCGGCCATGTCTTTACCTTTCGATATGCGGCGCCATGTTGAAGGCGCCACAGAAACTTGCAAAACAGTTGCGGCATCAGCCCTTGACGGCGCCTGCATGATGTACTTCTGGCAGAAGATGTACATGATGACGACGTGGGGATGACGACCATCATGATGCAGGCCATCATGGGGCCGAGCTCGACGTGGCCATAGCCTCCACGGAAATACTGGATTGCCATAGGGATGGTACGGTACTTCTTAATATCCAGCACCAGCGTGGGCAGCAGGTAGTCGTTCCAGATCCACATCGTCTCCAGAATGGCAGTCGAAATCATCGTCGGCTTCAGGATGGGGCATACGACCTTGAAGAAGATCTGCAGCGGATTACATCCGTCGATCATGGCGGCTTCCTCGATGGCGATGGGCATACTCTTGACAAAGCCGGTGAACATGAACACCGCAAGACCCGCGCCGAAGCCCAGATAGATGATGCAGATGTTGTACGGGGTTATTCAGCTTTAAGGTATCGGCGGTCTTCGCCAGCGTGAACATAACCATCTGGAAGGGGACGATCATCTGAACACGCACAGATAGTACAGAATACCCTTGGACAGGGTGTTCTGCACGCGGGTGATGTACCATGCGCACATCGAGCAGCACAGCAAAATCAGCGCGACCGACGAGACTGTGATGACTAAGCTATACCAGAAAGAGGACAAAAAGTCCATCTCCTGAATGCCGTAAATGTAGTTTTTCAGCCCAACGAAGGTCTCGGCATTCGGCAGCTCAAAGGCATGGGTCGTCGTGATGGCGCGCTTCAGTCTTGAGCGAGTTCATGAGGATCATGAACACGGGGTACATCCAAGCAATGCACAGGATGGTCAGCAGGACGGACATCACCGCATTGATGCGGCGGTCATTTTGGTAGCACCCATTATGCCTGCACCTCCTTAGAGCGGGTCAAATGCAGCTGGAGCAGCGAGATCACAACCACAAACAGGGAAGAAGACAACAGCCTTTGCTTGGCCGATACCCTTCCACTGGGGTCCGGAGCGGGCATAGAACGTATCGTAGATGTTGTAGGCCAGCATCATAGACTGCTTGGCAGGCTCGCGAGGTTCTGGTCGAACAGCTTGAAGGAGTTCGTCAGCGTCAGGAAGGTGCAGATCGTGACGCTCGGCATGACCATCGGAACTTTGATCTTGAACAGGATCTGGCTGTTCGTCGCGCCATCAATGCGCGCAGCCTCAACCAGATCAGTGGGCACATTCTGCAGACCGGCGATGTAGATGATCATCATATAGCCGATCTGCTGCCAGCACATCAGGATGATCAAACCCCAGAAGCCGTAGGTGGCGTTCAGTGCCAGCAGCGGCTTGCCCAGCGCGGACAGGATACCGTTGAGCAAAATCTGCCAGATATAGCCCAGCACGATGCCGCCGATGAGGTTCGGCAGGAAGAAGATGGTACGGAAGGCGTTCGTGCCGCGCATGCCGCGGGTGAGCAGCAGCGCGATGGCGAAGGCCAGCACGTTGATCGTGATGGTGGACACGACCGTGAAGGCCGCCGTGAACCAGAACGCGTGGGTAAAGGTATCATCCGCCCAGATCATCGCATAGTTGCTCAGACCCACAAACTTCACATTGTTAACCGTGGTGAATTTGCAGAACGACAGCCTTGTACCCCAGATGAACGGCCAGACAAAGCCGATGATGAAGGCAATGAGGGTCGGCAGTACGAAAACAGGCCAATAGCGTCGAATGGCTTTTTCCATAAAAACCCCCTTTTTGTGAATTTAGGATTCCATAAAAGATAGCGGGGCGGGCGTAGCCGCCCGCCCCGCTGACCGGTGATAAGAGATTTAAGGAGAAAAGCGAGAGAAAAACAACTTAGGAGAAAAAGGTAAAGAAAGAAAAGCTAAATCGGAGGATTTGCTCAGAGAAAGTGCCTTATGTTACGCTGCAGCATTCAGCGCGGCCTCGGATGCCCAGCCATCGACGAAAGCGGTGACGACATCATCCCAGCTGCCGGTACCGGCGGCGTAAGCGGTCAGAGCAGAACCAACACCGTTCTTCCAGTTCTCGGAAGGCATGGTGGAGAAGTTCCAAGCCACAGGGGTCTTGCCGGCGGCGGTCATTTCCTTATCGGCCTTGACGAAGACGTTGGGGGACTCGACAGCATTCTTGAAGGGGATGACAAAGCCCATGTCGTCGGCCATGGCCTTGGTGCCCTGCTCGGAGGTGACGCACCAGTTGATGAAGTCGAGCGTTGCGTTGATGTCGTCCTCGCTGGCTTCCTTGTTGACGCACCAGTAGTTCTCAGTGCCGGTGCACAGACCCTGGTTGGCTTCATCGCCGACGCCAATGTAGATGGGCAGCATGGTCAGATCGTCATCGGTGAAGGGCTTGCCGTCGCCGACGAGGTTGGTGTACTCCCAAGAACCATTCTGGAAGAAGACAGCCTCATCGTTCAGGAACTCGTTGCGGCTGTCGTCGCCGGTCTTGCCAGCCAGTTCAGTAGGATCGCAGGTGGAGTTGTTGATGTACAGGTCGAGCCAGATGGGTGGTATAGCGCCAGCAGAGGAGCCGTCCATGCCGGCAGAAGTGAAGGCACCCTCAACACCAAGCTCGTCCTTGCGGGCCTGGATGTCGTCGGCACAAGCCTTCAGCTTGTCGAAGGAGTTGATGTCCTCGGCCTTGTAGCCAGCCTTCTCGAGCAGCTGCTTGTTGTAGATGATGCCGTAGCTCTCCTGGACCCAGTCGATACCCAGATCCTTGCCATCGGACTGCAGAGCCAGGGAGTCGTCAATGAGCTCACCGCGGAGCTTGGTATCGGACAGATCGGCGCAGTAATCCTTCCAGTTCTTAAGACCGGTGGGGCCGTTGACCTGGAACAGGGTCGGAGCGGAGCTCTTGGACATCTCGGACTTGAGCTTCTCCTCGTAGGTGTTGGAGGCGGCGGTCACGATCTTGACCTCGACGCCCTTCTCCTTCTTATAGGCCTTGGCGATCTCCTTCCACTCCTTGTCGACCTCGGGCTTGAATTGGAGGAAGTAGACCTCGGCAGCGTCACCAGAAGCAGAGGAGCCGGAGCCGGCGGAGCCACCGCAGCCCACGAGACCCAGACCAAGAACCGCAGCCGCGGAACCAGCAAAGCCCAGGAACTGCCTTCTGCTCATTTCGTTCTTCATTACAATCCACCCTTTTCACACCGTGGCGACACCCTTTGCCGCCGCCTTCGGAGATTGGCTCGGGGACTTTGCCCCTTTTGCTGATTTGAACGATACGCTATTTGGCTAGTTGTTTGAACAAGTATTACTAGAGCGGTAGAAAAACTTCGGTGAACGGTAATTTCAACTTGATACTTGACAAGTTTTGTATAAACAATTATTTGTTATCTAATGCAGAAAACGCCCGGTCAAGCCGATACATCGTCGGTTTGACCGGGCGTTTTCGCTTTGAGGGCATGAGTCTCGTCAGGCTGCGAGCTAGCCAGCTATCGCTTGGAGTTGACGCGGTAGTGGAAGATCTCGGGGTGCGTGCGGGCATGCGTGACCTCGAACAAGATGCCATCCGAGGTGTACGACTGGCTCTCCATGACGGCAACGCAATTGTATTTGCCAAGGTCAAGATAGCTGCAGTCCTCATCGTTGGCGAGCTCGACACTCACCGTACGGCGGCTCGCCATCACTTTGACGCCGCGCTTGTGCTCCAGATAGTCGTAAATTGACCTTGCGGCGATTTCGGGCGTCAGGCCTTTGGCGATCGACTCCAGAAAATAGCCGTGGTCCACCTGGCGAGCGTTACCGTTAAGGCTACGAACACGCACCACGCGAATCAACTTCTCGCCCACCTTAAAGCCCAGGCGACGAGAGAGTTGCTCGGTGCAGACCAGATGTTCAAAAGACTTAACGTCCGTCGATGCAACGGCATTGTTGCGCTTTGCAAACTCGCCAAACGACTCGACTTCCTCGAGCGCGCCCAGCATATCGGTCTCGCCTTTAAGCCAAATGACGCGCACGCCCTTGCCGTGTATGGGCTGCACAAACATCCCGTCGGCCAGCATACCCAAGGCGCGACGGACGGTATTGCGAGTGCATCCGAACTCCGCGGTCAGCTCGGCTTCGGTTGGCAGCATCTCCTGAAACGCATAGGTCCCATTAATGATGCGCGAGCGTATTTCTCGGTAGATTCCTTCGTAAATCGCTTTTGGCATGACTTCACCTCTAATGAATATGTATGGCTAGGTACGATAGCATTTCTTTGAGTTGTTTAAACCGATTATCGGTAAAGCACGGATTATTTACCGTCGACGGTTCCCCCGAAACCCAAATCGGACCGAATCAAAACCGTCAATGTGGCAAGCAGCCAGTCCTCTACAATGAGTTCATTGTTTAAACGTTCTTGCTCGCACAGCATGTTGCATCCGAAAGGCATATTATGCTGCAGAAAATCCAACGTTTTGGCGGAGCCATGTTCGCGCCCGCCATGCTGTTTTCTATATCAGGCCTCATGGTCGGCATCTCCGCCCTCGCCACGACCGTAGACATCGTCGGCGATCTCGCCGTATACGGAACCCCTTGGTACGTTTTCTGGACCATCATCCAGCGCGGCTCGTGGACGGTCTTTAAACGTCTCCCGCTCCTTTTTGCCGTAGCGCTGCCTATCGGTCTTGCCCAAAAGCAACCGGCACGCTGCTGCCTCGAGGCACTCGTGGCTTATTTTGCCTATTGCTTCTTTTTGAGCGAGATCATTAAGCTGAGCGGCGACAACCTTGGACTTAAGTACCCATCGTCTTTGACCCCCGCCAGCGGCATCACCGTCATCGACGGCATCAAGACGCTCGACACCGGCATTATCGGCCCGCTGGCGGTATCGGCAACCGTCGTCGCCATCCATGATCGCTTCTACGATGCCAAGGTTCCCGATTGGCTCGGCACCTTCTCGGGTTCCTCGCTGGTCTACCTCATCAGCTTTTTGCCGTGTTTGCCCTTGCCGCCATCTCGGCCGCCATCGTACCCTTCGCATACGCTGTGACCGAAACGCTGCGCCACGCACTTGCGGGCGTCGGCCCCTTCGGCGTGGGCATCTTTGTGTTTTTGGAGCGAGCACTCGAGCCCATGGGGTTGCACCACCTGCTCTATATGCCCATCTATTACGACAATCTGGTCATTCACGACGGTATTTACGCCACGTGGACCAATCTGCTCCCCATTCTCTCCCATAGCACGCGCCCTTTAAATGAACTTGCACCCTGGGCAGGTTTTACCGCCACCGGCTGGGGCAAGCTCTTTGGCCTTTCCGCCATCGCTGCGGCGTTCTACACCACCGCAAAGCCCGAACGCCGCGCCGGCCTCAGGGTCATCCTTGTTCCCGCCATCGTCGCCTCGGTGGTCTGCGGCGTCACCGAACCGCTCGAGTTTCTCTTTATGTTCACCTATCCCGGACTCTTTTTGCTCTACGCCGTCCTATCCTCCTGCCTTGCCATGACCATGAACTTCTTTGGCATCGTCGGCATCTTCTCGGGCGGTCTCATGGAAATGACGGCCTTCAACTTCATCCCACTCATGCGAATGCATGCCGGCTCCTACCTTTTGGCGCTCGGCATCGGCCTTGCCTTTAGCCTCATCTTCTTTGTTAGTTTTCGAGCACTCATCTTGGTCTATGACCTTAAGACGCCGGGCCGCGAGAATCGTGTCGCCAATCGCACGACAATCGATCGTTTAACAGAAAGCGGCTTTGCCAAAGAGCAATCTCCCAATGACGAGGTCAATAGTCGATCCGATCAAGATCACGTTCTCGCTGAGCGGGTAATTCAGCTTTTAGGTGGCGTTGGCAATATCGTGGGCGCAACCAACTGCGCCACGCGCCTGCGCGTCGAGGTCGCAGACCCTTCCATCGTTGCAGATAACGCGTCGTTTGTCGCGGAGGGCGCCAAGGGTCTCATCATTACGGGCAAGACCGCCCAGGTAATCATCGGCATCTCCGTTCCCCGCGTTAAAGAGCATTTTGACCAGATCATGGGCCTCGAGCCGAGATTTGCGCCCACCACCTCGGCCTCCCCTGCCGCCAGCGCAGCCCATAAGCGCGGCGATATCTGCTTCTTCGATATCGACGGAACGCTCGCCTGGCAAGACCCCAGGCTCGCCCAAGACCTTCCCGAAGACGAGCGGGACCTCTCCCCCTATCCCAACGAGGCGGTTTCGCAGGCAATCCGCGAGTTTGTCGCCAACGGCAACATGGCCTTTATCTGTACGGGGCGCACCCTCAGCTGCATCCACCCCAAACTTCTTGAGCTGCCCTGGACCGGCATCGTCTGCCTTGCGGGCGGTTACGCCGAGATCAACGGACACGCAATTCGCGATCTGTCGATGACGCCCAGTATGCTGCAGCGTCTTGCCCCCTACCTTGAGCAATCGGGCGAGGTCATCCGCTTTGAGGGCCTCAACGGCGTCGTGCGCATGAGTGCCGATGCCCCCGATGCCCCCGGATACGCGCGCACCCTGGGCGACGCAGTCACGCAGCTGCAACATTACAGTGCCTACAAGATCTTGATGTCTACATCGCTCGCCAACCACATCGCTCAAGATAAGGTACTTGAGCCGCTGCTGTGCTTTAACGAGCTCGAACTCGAGGTAACCGAAATCTCGCCCCGCGAATGCACGAAGCGCGGGGGCATCCAGTCTGTACTCGACGCCCTCGATCCCCACCACGGAACCGTATACGGCATCGGTGATGCCAGCAATGACATCTCGCTGATGAACGCCGTCGATGTCGGTATCGCCATGGGCAATGCTCCGGACTTCCTCAAGGAAAAGGCCGACTATGTCACCGACAGCATCGACCACGACGGCGTCGTCACCGCGCTCGAACACTTTGGGCTTATCTAGCCAAGCCCCTACCGCACTTGCGGCCGCATGGACCAATCGTCTTCAACCGCCGCGCTCGACGCCCTAATGTGGCAATATGTTGTCTGCATAATGCAACGATGCAACCTATCAAAGAATGCGAGAACCCGTGTCCAGTCCGTTTACCAGCTTTTTAGCCCAGCACTTTGACCAGATTAACGACTATCTGGCCACGTTCTTTGACGGACAGGCGACTTCCGCCGATATCGAGCGCTACCTGTATGCCCCGCTCTCGGCATTTACGGCAAACGCTGGCAAGCGCCACCGCCCGCTCATCTGCATGCTCGCCGCCACCGCGGTAGGCGGCAGCTTTGAGAGCGCCCGCAGCGCCGCGGCGGCCATCGAGCACTTTCAGTCGGGCGCACTCATCCACGACGACATCGCCGACAACGGACAGCTGCGCCGCGGCAAGCCCTGCATGCACCTCACCGAGGGCACGGGCCTTGCCATCAATTGTGGCGACCTAGCGCTCACCATGGTCACCAAGACGGTTCTCGACGACCCCACGCTGGAGTCCGACGTGAAACTGCGCGTGCTCCACGAGCTCACCGAGATGATCGTTCGCACCATCGAGGGCCAGGCGCTCGACTTGGGCTGGGTCCGTGACGCACGCTTCGACATCTCGGTCGACGATTATCTGGACATGGCGACGCACAAGACCGCGTACTACAGCGGAGCCACGCCGCTTGCCACCGGAGCCATCATTGGCGGAGGCAGCGAGGAGCAAATTGAGGCGCTGCGCGCCTTTGGCCTGCACACGGGCCTTGCCTTCCAAATTCAAGACGACCTGCTCAACTTGATCGGCACCAAGGAGGCCGCCAACAAGGACTTCCGCACCGACATCACCGAGGGTAAGCGCACGCTCGTTGCCGTGCACGCCCTGTCTGATGAGCGCTATCACGACGAGATTGAAGCGATCCTTTCCTCGGGCACCGAGGACCCCGCGCAACTCGCACGCGCCGTGGAGATCTTCCAGGAGACCGGCTCCATCGATTATGCCCACACTTACGCGCTCGACCTGACCGCTAAGGCCAAAGCGGCCATCGAGAACGTTGAGCTTGATCCGCACGCACGCGAGCTGTTCCCTCCATGGCAGATTTCTTTGTGGAGCGCCTTAACTAACGGGGGTTATAAAACCTGTCAGCAGCGTATTTAGGCACAACTTGCTACACTATTGAGTGCATGTTTATGCATCCCTTTGCGTTGTCTATCCGACAGACGCTCAAATAGTACGAATGGTACGCCGAAAGGGGTTCGTTCATGGAACCTATTACAACGGGCTTGCAAGGAGCAGCCGTCGAGGACGTGCAGTCTCGTCTCCTGCAGCTCGGCTACACGATTGATGCCGCCGAAGTCACCGACAAGTACTTTGGAGCCACCACTGAGCAGGCCGTCAGCACCTTCAGGCTCGACAGCGGCCTTGCTGCCGGTCATGCCGTCGATATCCCCTGTTGGAGCGCCCTTGTAGACGCTTCGTATAAGCTGGGCGACCGCACCCTCTATCTGCGCATGCCCAATTTCCATGGCGCCGATGTGCAGGCCCTGCAGCGCGCTCTCAACGTTTTGGGCTTTGCCTGCGGTGAGGACGACGGCTATTTTGGCCCGCACACCGAGGCCGCCCTGCAGCAGTTCCAGGAAAATGTTGGCCTATTTGCCGATGGCATGGCGTTCCAGGATACCTACGCCTATATCAACCGCTTGCATCACGTGTGGGAGGGCAAGCCCTCGGTTACCGAGGCCGAGTCGCGCATCGGTTTTGCCCGCGCCGCCAATGTGCTCGAGCGCTTCCAGATTGCCGTTATCGGCGAGGACCCCATCGCACGCAGCGTTGCATCGCGCATGTGGAACATCGCCACGGCAACGACCGACAACAGCGGCATGATGCTCTGTGACTCCGAGGTCCCAACCGACGTTGACCTGGTGCTCGAGATCGCAAGCGATGAGCTGCCCGCCGACGCCGCACCGCGCGCCACGATTGCCCTCGCCGAGTGCCACAACCTGGCCCAGCGCATCCGCACTGCCAATGTCGCCGCGCAGCAGAAGCCGGCTCGCATTCGCATTGAGCTCACGGGCATGACGCGCTACAACGGCACCTTCACGGCCAGCGACGCGCAGACACTCGCCGTACGCCTGCTCGATGGCGTTTGCGATGCCCTCGCAGATTAGGTAAACTAAACGAGTTGCTTTTGGGCAACACTACACATTGGGACGTAGTTCAACGGTAGAACTCCGGTTTTTGGTGCCGGCTGTTGGGGGTTCGAATCCCTCCGTCCCAGCCAAAGAAACACGCCTCTCGAACGCATAGCCGATCGGGAGGCTTTTCTTGTGAGCAAGTGGAGGGATTCGAACCCGCAAGGAATCTACCTATATAAGACAAACGCCCCAGGCCCATAACGACCAAGAGCGCCTTGCATCTAGAATTATCAGCCCTGTTCCGAAAAGCGAGCCGCATGCAACAACCAAGTAACCACAGGCCCCGGGAGAGCGGGGACACCGCTTAGGTTTATCGCGAGTTCCGCACGAACAGGAGGCCACTTAATGTGGCCTCCGTCGTGAGCAGGACTGTAGAGCAGGAAACCTAAGCCGGTGTCCCCGCTCTCCCGGGGCCGGCGGAATCTAGTTGTTCAGCATGCGGTCGAAGCTTCCCGAGTCGCCATCCCGATAGTCGGCGGTCATCAGAATCTCCTGCGGAATGCGCCCGCCTTCACGTAGCACATTGCGGAACTGCACACGCGTGACCATGGGCAGATCCTTGATCGTCGCCGCCAAGTTCTGCGGCACGCCCTGGTTGGCAGCCGCGGGCTCGCACTCTCCGCCGGCCTTCACGCGACGCTTGTGCTCGGCGAGCATAGCGCGGTACATGCCGGCATGCAGGCGGATCTCAACCACATTGGCATTGCGAGCCTGCTCGACGATGCGCGCGCCCTCGCGGTCGATATCGCCCACGTAGTAGACGTAGTTAAAGCGATAGCCGATCTCGGCCAGATAATCGTCCAGGGCATGCGAGACGCTCGCCTTGCATCCGCCGCCAAAAATCACGCCGCCCACCTTGATGCCAAAGAGCTTGGCGTGCTTGCGGCCACGCAGCAGTTTGACGATCTCGTCGTAGGTATCCAGGTTCTCAACCATAATGAACGGCTTGTCGGCGCCCAGCGTAAAGAAACCCGTAAAGTGCACGGGGCGGTTGGGGGCGACCTTAATCGCCTGCATGCTGATGCCCTTTTCGGTCATACGCCGAATTAGGCGCTCACCGTGCTTGCCGTCAAAAGCCTTCTCGTCGTTAAAAATCTGGTAGGCACGCTGGCGGCGCGAGGCAACCGGCGTATCGGCACCTCGGTTTCGCTCGATCCAAGCCTGGATGATTGCGATTTCCTCGGCAATCTTGCGGTTGGACATCTCGTTGTGCTGAGTGCGCTGCGGAGCCTTTTTGCCGTCCTCGCCCTCGACCTTTACGATCTGTGTCTGCTGCTCCTTGATCTTAGAGAGCGCCGTAGGCGTAGGAACAACTTTGAGCAGCTGCCTGCCTAAAACGCGGGCAAGGGCAAACGCCGATACCTCGCCGTGGACGGCCGACTCGGGCTGCTGGGCAGCAGCATCTGCTGCGGCAGACTCCGGCTTCTTCTGAGACTTGCGCTTAGAATCGCCTTGGGAATTGTGCTCGCGCTTTGGCATAGACGCCTGCTTCTGCGGACGATCGGACTTGCTCTCCTTCGCCGGCTGGCGCTTAGGCTGCCCCGAAGAAACCTCGGCAGTCGCATCCTCGTCCTGCGGCGTGGTCTTCGCGGTTGCAGTCTCGGCATGGGAACTGCGGCCCCCGCGATGGCGACGGCGGCGAGGCTTGCTCGACGCGCCCTGCTCCGTCTGCTCATCAGTAGGCTGCTCGCCCTTGGCCTCGGCATCAACCTCAAGCTGTGGCTCAACAGGCTTCTGTTCGCGAGCCGCCGGCTCAACGGTTTTCTCGGTTTGTTCGGCCTTCTTGTCCTGAGTGGTCGAAGCCGGCTCGCCCTTCTCCTGACGCCTTACGGGATACGCGCGCCTCGCAAAACCACGCCCGGGACGGCATGAACCTGGAGCCTTCTTGGCAGACTCCTCAACATCGTCTGCAGCCTCGGAAGGCTCTTCAACCTCATGCGCGACATCCTGCTGCGCAGCCTTAAAGTGGGCACCACGGCGACGCTGGGGCTCTTGGGCCTCCACGGGCTCTTGCTCCTTCGCGGGCTTCTGCGACTCGGCAGCAACCTCGTTCTCAACAGCCTCGGCATCCGTCTCACCCTTTTGAGCAACGGCGCGACGGAAGCGCTCCTGCTGGGCACGGCGCTGCGCATCGCGTTTGCCACCCCCGCCAAAACCGCCGCGTCCTGCCTTGGCCGTAAAGGCACGCACAACATTCTCATCGAGCAACTCATCGGTATCGACATGCTCACGCGGAGCAGCTTCTTCCACAGCAGGCGCGTCAGCGGAATCCTCGACGACAAAATCTTCGACGGACTCGGCAGGCTGCTCCTGGGCATCGCGGATCTCGGCATTGATGGTATAGAACGCCGGGCGCCCGTTAATGCCGCTACCCTCGATCTTGGTCACGATATTTGCCTCGATAAGCTCATCGCGCATCGCCTTGGTGTCGCATTCCTTATCGACGGAGCGGAAAATCTGCGCCAGCGCACTCGACTTAATCTTGAGCGCCTTGCGGCAAAGCAGGTCGTAGGCAACCAGCTTGGCACGCTCAGCAGAAAGCGACGTCTGGCTGCTCAGGCGCTCAGCCAGGGCATCGACATTGTTTTGATTATCGGAATATACCGTCTTGGCCACGGGGCCCCTTTCATATGCACACATATACGTCCATATGGTACAACGCGCGAGCCTATCCACGCAAAACATCTGCGAGAACGCCCTTGCACCACCTGTTCTCACAAGAAAAAAGACCGGGTCCGCTTGATTGCGGACCCGGTCTTTCCGAGTCAAATAGATGGGAGATTCAACCCGTCCGACCGACTAGGCCTTGGCGGCCTCGGCGTCGGCAGGAGCTTCAGCGGCAGCGGCGCGACCGTACTCGGCCTTGCCCATCTCGGACCACTCGGGCTCCTCGTCAGGCATGGAGCCGGCCTCCTTGCCGAAGAACTCCTTGAGGCAGTTGACGGCGACGATGAGGCCCAGGACCATCAGCAGGACGGCGAAAACGAGCTGCAGGCCCTTGGTGGCGGCGACGGAGACGGCGGCCGTGGTGGCGGTAGCCGGGATGGTACCGAAGAAGCCGTAAGCCTGGACAGCGGTCATGCAGCCCATGGCGCTCTGGACCAGCGAGGTGAAGGTGCAGCAGAGCAGGAAGGCGACGGGCACGTAGAGCATCCAGCCCTTGCGGCCGGTGCACTTGCAGAACACGGCGAGGGTGATCATGGTCATACCGCCGAGCAGCTGGTTGGAAGCACCAAAGAGCGGCCAGATGTTGGCATAGCCACCAAAGGCAAGGGCGAGACCAGGAAGCAGGGTGACGACCGTGGCGAACCAGGGGTTGCCGAGAACCTTCATGTAGCCGGCCTTGGACTCGATGGCCAGGGCGTCGTTGGTCTGGGCAAAGAACTCGGAGAACGAGGTGCGGGCGATGCGGGCGACGGCATCGAGCGAGGTCAGGGCCAGAGCGGAAACGTTCATGGTGCCGCCCAGCAGCACCCACAGCAGGACAGGCAGCCAGCCGAAGGCAGCGGCCTGAATGGCACCGGTGACAGGGCCGGCACCTGCAATGGAGGAGAACTGGTGGGCAAACACCGTCCAGCCATTGGTGGGCACATAGTCCCGGCCATCCTCGTGGACGACAGCCGGAGTCTTGCAGGTGAATCGTGCGCCCGGCCTTGGTCTCCTGTTCAATGTAGAGCGTCACGGCCGTTTTAAGCCCCGAAAGCGAGAAACGATAGTCTCCCCTGCTGTTAAGTGCGCGGGGAAAATCGATCGCCTTGGGGTTGCCCGTCTCGGCCAGCTTGGAGATGATGGGGCCACCGGGATAGCCCAGACCCAACGCCTTGGCCACCTTGTCGAAGGCCTCGCCCACAGCATCGTCGAGTGTCTCACCAAGTACCTCGTAGTCGCCCCATGCCTTGACGTGAACAAGCATGGTATGACCGCCCGAGACGAGCGTGAAGATAAACGGCGGCTTGAGGTCGGGCTGCGCCAGCAGGTTGGCAAACAGGTGCCCCTCCAGATGGTTGACGCATACGAGCGGCTTACCGGCAGCGTAGGCAAAGCCTTTGGCAAAGGCAACGCCCACCACGAGCGCGCCCACCAGGCCCGGACCCTGCGTCACACCCACGGCGGCAAGCTCACTTGGTGCAATGGCTCCGCCCGTAAGGCCCAGCGATGCTGCGGCATCCTCAAGCGCCGCATCCACGACACTCACAATCACCTCAACGTGTTTGCGCGAGGCGATCTCGGGCACCACGCCGCCAAAGCGGGCATGAAAATCAATTTGCGTCGACACCTGGTTGGCCAGCATATTGCCATCCGCATCGATAATCGCCACGGCCGTCTCGTCGCAGGAACTCTCGATAGCGAGCACTAGGCGGCGGCGTTCAATTTCGGCACGCTCCCCCTCGGAGCGCCCAGGCGCAGGCAGCGGCCATACGCGCTGCTCTGCCGCCGTCGGCTCGGGCGAAGCATTGTCGACCGGAAGCACCAGGGGCAGCGGAGCCGTCATGACGATGGCATCCTTGCCGGCACCATAGTAGCCGCGGCGACGGCCAGCCTCGGTAAAGCCCAGAGCGGCATAGAGCGCAATCGCTCCCTCGTTACCGTCCTCGACCTCGAGCGAAGCCGTGGCGCAGCCGAGCATCTGGACATCATAGCTCACGTGCGACAGCAGCTTGCGGGCAATGCCCTCACGGCGATGTGCCGGGTCGACGGCGACATCCAGAATCTGCACATCACCGTCCACGACCATACCGCCGGCAAGGCCCAGCAGCTTGCCGTCGTCGTGTGCCACCCACCAACTACGCGGCGCAGCGACGTCCTCGCCTAGTTCGGACAGGAACATGCCCGGCGTCCACGCCTCGTGTCCGGCACCTTCAAAGCAAGTAGCCTCCAGCGCGCTCGCGCCCTCGGCATCCGCCGCGCCCATGGGACGGAACTGCAGATGACGACCGGCGAGCTCATCGGCAACACCCGTAATTTCGCTCTGCGCACTCTCGGCAAGACCAAGACGCTTGCGCTCGTTTTCCTCGGCATCCGAAAGGCGCGTGTAAATCGGCAGGACGCGGGCCGGATCGCCGTCACCCGCAGCGTGCGCGAGCAGCAAGCCCTCGCCCGAAGGCCACCACAGGTCGCGCTCCACGCAGCGGGCGGCCTCGTCCTCACCCAGCAGCTTGCCATAGCGCACGAGACCGTCACCGGTCAGCTGAACCTGGTCCCAGTCCGCTGCTTGGCGCCACTCATCAAGCGCCACGGCAGCCTTGACCACGTGCTCGCGCTCAAACTGACGCTCGGGGCCCTCGTCGCCCAGCACATACAAAGCCGGATACACCTCGCCGCGCATGGCATCGGCCAGAATGCCGAGTTTGCCACGCACGCCAGCCTTCCACGCGGTCCATGCGCAGGCATCGAGCGTCGACACACCCAACAGCGGCACGTTGGCGCCGCGCGCCAAGCCCTTGGCGGTGGAAATGCCGATACGCACGCCGGTAAACGAACCAGGACCGCGACCGACGACGTAACTGCCCACGTCAGCACGGTCCATGCCAACCTGAGCAAGCACACTGTCGACGGTATTCACGAGCTCCACATTGGCATGGCGACGGCACATATGGTCGCCACTCACCAGCTTCGCCTCGCCCGTCTGCCCATCAATCCAGCTTGCCGCGCAGGCAAGCATATCGGTCGAAGTATCGAGCGCCACCACCAGCGCGTAATCGTTATGCAAGCTCATCTTGTACAGCCTTATCAATCAAATCGGATAGCTCCGCTGCGCGTTCGCCGTGCGCCTCGAGCGTTATCGTTCGCACGTCGCTATCGTTCTCATCACGCTTAAGCGTTACCGAAAGATACTCGTCCGTCAGTTCGTCCTGAAACTGTTCGCCCCACTCCAACAGACAGGCACCCTCATAGCCCAGTACATCGAAAATGCCCGTATCCTCGAGCTCGTAAGCATGCTCCAGACGGTACAGGTCAAAGTGAAACAGCGGAATACGCCCCTGGTCATGAACGGCCATGAGTGCGAATGTGGGGCTCGTGACCATATGGCCGTCGCCCAAACCACGCGAAACGCCCTTGGTAAAGTGGGTTTTGCCCACCCCGAGGCCGCCGGTCAAAATCAGCACATCACCGTCTTCCAGACACGGCGCAACCAACTCGCCAAAATGCTCCGTATCGGCAGAGCAAACCGTTTTATAAATACCTACCCCCAGGCGCTCCAGGGACATATATGCTCCTTATTATTCCGAGGCACCCTCTGGCGCGGGATGCCGCTCCAGATAGTCGCCCAGCATCTTAAAGTCTTCCTCCAGTAGCTCCTGCCACGCCGGATTACGCAGCGCCGCCGCCGGATGGAACGTGGGCATCACCACAAAATGCCCCATCTGATGGAACCTGCCGCGCAGCTTGGTGATGCCAATCTCGGTCTTAAGCACAAAGTGCGTCGCAGGGTTACCGAGCGTCACGATGATGTCGGGCCAAATGCTTCGAATCTGCTCACGCAAAAACGGTGAACAGGCCAGCACTTCCTCGGGCCGAGGATTGCGATTTCCCGGCGGTCGACACTTAAGCACGTTGGCAATGTAGACGTCTTCGCGCTTGAGGCCAGCCAGCGACAGGATGCCGTTGAGATCCTCGCCCGCCGCCCCCACAAACGGTTCGCCTTGCAGATCCTCGTTACGCCCCGGCGCCTCGCCGATAAACATGACGCGGGCGTGGGGTTTCCCACGCCAAACACGATGTTATGGCGCGACTGATAGAGCTGGCAGAGATGGCAGTCGCCTAAAACAGCCTCAATCTCCTCGAGTGCAACCTCGCGCGGCGCTTGGTGACTATGTCCGGGGATGTGCATGACACCCATAGTGGCTCCTACACGTAGACCTTGTCGAGACGCATGCCAAAGCCGCAAGCAACCTCGTAGTTAATCGTGCCGCGCAGGCGAGCCATCTCGTCCATGGTGATCTCGGCATCACCATCGCGGCCGACAATGATCATCTCGTCGCCATGCTCGGCCTCGGGAATCTCATGCGCCGGATTGGACTGGATGGCGACCATAAACTGGTCCATGCAGATGTTACCCACCTGACGCACACGTTCACCGCGATACAGCACGTCCATGCGATTGGAGAGCGTACGCGAAAGACCGTCGGCATATCCAATCGGCAGCGTGCAAATCTGAACGCGTGTGCGCGGCACGCGATAGGTAAATCCGTAGCCCACGCCTTCGCCCATTGCAGGATGTGACACACGCGTCACGCGCGCATGAACGCTCATGACAGGGTCCAGCTGCATCACGCGGCTGCTCAGCTCGCACGGCTGCAGGCCATATAGACCGATGCCGGCGCGAATCATATCAAAATGCATCGAGGGATCGAGCATCGAGGACGGCGTATTGGCACAGTGCACGATACCGCACTCAAAGCCCGCGTCCTTAATGGCTTGAACGGCCTCGGTAAAGCGCTGGCACTGCAGCTTATAGTCCCAACCGCCAGGCTCATCGGCCGTTGCGAAGTGCGTAAAGACGCCATCGCACTGGATACCGCGATGGAAGCTAATGCCACGAACAAAGTCGAGCACCTGCGTGTAGTGAACACCGATGCGGTTCATGCCCGTCTCGATGGCTAGATGGTACTTGCCCACCTTGCCTGCCGCGACAGCACACTCGCCATAGGCAAGGGCGAAATCGGACGTATAGACCGAAGGCATGATATCGAACTCGAGCAACGTCGGAATGGCCTCGATAGGCGGCTCGCTCAGGATCAGGATGGGTTTTGTGATCCCGCCCTGTCGAAGCTCAACGCCTTCACTAACCGTCGCCACGGCAAACATGTCGGCACCGGCCGAATACATGATTTTGGCGCACTCGACGGCACCATGGCCATAGGCATCGGCCTTCACTACGCAGCACAGTCGCTGACGTTGATCGAGCAGATTCTTGTAAGCCCTCGTGTTGCGGCGAAGCGCCCCTCGGTCAATCTCAACCCAGGACCAGCGCGTCAAATCGGCTTTATTCATGATTAGTCATCCGACCCTTCGTCCATGATTCCCAGATCATCGAGTGCATCCTTTGCCGCCAATTCCATGGCAGGACCGATCAAGTCGATCAGATCGGTCGCAATAACACTCTTCTCACCGTACTCCGTTGCCGCGGCAAAACCCGCGTAGCTGTGAAGCGCAACGGCATACGAATACAGCAGCTCCCAGCGATCCATCTCATCACGCATGGTAGCCAGTGTGCCGGCCAAAATGCCCGCAAGAACATCGCCCGAACCGGCAGTCGCCAACGACGCCGGACCCGAGAGCGGCAAAAGCACGCGCTCAACGCCACAGATAGCCGTCGTCGGTCCCTTGGCAATAACCACGAGATTGTCGGAGCCGGCAGCCCAGACAACCTTCTGCGCGGCCGCGATTGCAGTCCCCAGATCGTTAACCTCGTCACCGGCAACCAAGCGCGAAAGCTCGCGATAGTGCGGCGTCATGACGAGCGGTTGCTCACGGCGGTACATCTCAGGGTTGCTATCGATACCGTCGATAGCAATCTTAGAAAGGCAGTTGAGCGCATCGGCATCAAGGATCAGCGGCACATCAAGCTCCAACAAGCCCGAAACCACCTGCATGGCACCGGCAGACGTCGTCATGCCGGGACCGCACAGTACGCAGCTGTACTTCTTTGCAATCTCGCACACGGTCATACGAGCAGCGGCACCAAAAGAGCCGCGGGAATCGGACGGAATAGCAAAAACCGGAATCGAGGGAAGTGCCATACGAATAAGATTGGCACACGCATCGGGCGTCGCGACAGCCACATAGCCGGCACCCGCGCGGGCAGCAGACTTGGCGGCCATAATAGCAGCGCCAGGATACTGCGCCGAGCCGGCGACAATAAGGACGGAACCGCGAGAATACTTATCGATATTCGTGGGCAGCGGAGCAAAGAAATCCACCAGGTCACCGGGCTCGACAATCTCGGCGGCATGGTCGACATCATCGATGACCTCATCAAGGCGATCATAGAGGCCACCGCACACCAGATCACCGGCGTACTCTGGGCCATCAGCGCTGTAGAGTCCGATCTTGGGCGTGATCATCGTGACCGTGCGCTCGGCACGGATGCAGTCGTCGTCGACAACACCGGTCTCGGCATTCAGACCCGAAGGAACATCAATGGACACCACATGGTCGGCGCAGTCGTTAACTGTCGGAATCCAGATGGAGAACGGTGCACGCAGGTCACCGTGGAAACCGGTACCAAAGATAGCGTCAACAACAACGTCGGCCTTATCGATCAAAACCTCAAGCTCATCTCGCGAGGGACCGACACACACATGCACGTCACGACCGGCGGTACGGCGGGCAACATGGCGAGCCAGAGCGGCAGGAATCTCATCCGGCTCGACCGGAGACACGATATCCACGTCAACGCCCTTATGACTCAAAATATCAGCCGCGACCCAACCGTCACCACCGTTGTTGCCAAAACCGACCAGAACAAGGACGCGATCGGGATTGAGTTTTAGAATTTCACGAGCAGCAAACTCACCCGCCAGTTCCATAAGCTCGGCCTTCGAAGTTCCTTCGCGTTCGATAATATCCTCGAGGCGAACGACTTCCTCGGTACTCAAAACCGGTTTCATCTATGCTCCTAGCGTATCTTGCGAAGCATCGCCCTGGTGCTCCGTCAAAGCTGAATTTTGCAGTTGCTCAAGCTCATCTAAAACCGAGCGAGCCTCTTTATAAGTTTGTGCAACGCGTTCCTTGGTGCTCACCTTTTCTTCCTTAGGCTTTGGTCGAGCATCCTTGGTGATCGCAATGGCATTGGCTACGGCCAGATCACCCGTCAAAGTAATGGAGAGCGCAACTTCAACGACACCCAACTCTTGAGCAATCTCGAGCGCTCGACCCGAAAGCACCGCTTTAGGCTTTCCGAGGTTATCACGCGTCACCGAGACGTCTTTGCGGCCGACGCCCTGACTAAAACCCGTACCAAGAGCTTTTGAGAACCGCTTCACGAGAAGCAAAACGGCTCGCATAGTGCGCCGCAGGACGCGATGAAGCGTCGCAATATGCGCACTCTTCTTCGGTAAACACACGCCGAGCAAACGACGGCGTCTTTTCAAGGATTGATTTCATGCGGGAAATCTCGACGATATCAACACCATCCCGTCGATATGGACTCTTGGGAATGATCAGCCTGTTATCCCCGGGGTACCTTTTATCCGTTGAGCGATGCCGCGCCCGTGCGCCGGCACCGGATCACTATCTCCGACTTTCGTCCCTGCTCGGACCGTCGTCCTCGCAGTCAAGCCCGCTTGTGCGATTACACTCGACACCCGATTGCCAACCGGGCTGAGCGGACCTTTGAGCGCCTCCGTTACTCTTTGGGAGGCAACCGCCCCAGT
>VOFE01000895.1_pt1 | contig 20001 bp, 39 predicted proteins | sample 5384071 | NCBI WGS metagenome assembly VOFE01 (sample SAMN12384724, study PRJNA508395) | human gut metagenome | isolation source: healthy gut D | host: Homo sapiens
CCCTCGCGGCTCGGGCAAAGACAAGGGCCTCCACCTCATAGTCATAAGGCGTAAGCACCGCCTGCTTGGACATAATCTCCGCCTGTTCCGTAAAATAGACCCGGGATATCCAGCAGCTGCTCGCCTGAAAATTCAAGGGATTGTAAGGCCCCATTGGAAAAAGGCAGTCCCCGGCGCTGAGGATCTTGACAGACAGCTCCAGCGGCGTTGTCAGTTTTGCTCCCCCGCTCCGGATAAGTGAGCAGATCGAAGGCGGTCCTTTTGCTTTTCGCCGGGAGACGAAGCGCGAAAAAGCGTAGTGGACTGGGTCCGATGCCTCAGGAGGTACCGTCGTAAACGTCATACACCTTTCCCCGTAAAGGGAAAACAGAGCTCTCCCTGCACACTCAAAATCGGCCGGGAATCCGAAAGCGTGATATTGCCGCCGAGTTTGCCGTATTTCTCCTGGGCCCCATGGAGGTCATACTATAGGTGTAATATTCGCTCTCCCTGAGCAGTTCCGCCATACTGAAAAATCGTGTCCCAAAGGGAATTATTCGATCCGGCTCGCATCGTGCCGGGTAAAACCATCAAGCCAGCAGAACGGCGGCGCAGCCCACTCCCAATGCCGCCTGTCCTATTCTCCTTCGCGGCGTTAAAATCCGCCGCCGGTTTTTCTGTCCACATACCGCCAATAACCGCCCCGGGCAAACAACGCCAGGATCCCGATCAGCAAAATCAGCCAACCGGCAAAATTCTGATGATAGCCGCAAATTTTCAAAAATACAAGCAGTACCCCCGTCAGCGCCGCCATTACCGCCCGCGCCGTGGGTACAACGCACCAATCCATAGACAATCAGGCAAACGGCCAGCCGAAAAAAGCGTCTGGGTCAAAAAATATAAAAACGAAGTGAGAAGCGCGGATTACTCGAGGAAGCTGGCGGCCCACCAACGGATATACTGCCACACGCTCCCCCCTGCCGTCGCCAGAATCAGCGCCAGCAAAACCGCTCCGTCAGCAAAGCGATACGGGTGCCCTGGAATACCGGTCCAAAAGAAAGAATATGCCAGTGTTCAAAGCACATTGAAGGCATAATCCGATACCGGAAGAAACAAAAGGAAAAATTTGATCCAGCATCCACAAAACCCCGAGGGAAATAAGAAAACAACAGATCGCCTCCGACAGCGTCAGAAACTCTCCGTCCTTGGATTTCGTCCGGATTTTCTCCCTCATAGGCCCCCTCCAACCAAACCGACACCTGCTCCGCCCGCGGTACGGCGATCTGATACAGGCCGTCCTCCAGCTCGATACGGGATTCCTCCCGGCGTCGGCGTCCGGCATGACCCATACCACCGGAAGACGGTGGGCTATCCCCGTCAGTCCCCGTCGTATGTCATCCTCCATGCGGTCCGTCACCACACATACAAGGTATGAATCGCGTCCAGGTGTTGGAAGAGCCCGGCAATTTTCTGGGCCAGCTCCGGTGTATACAGCCAGGGAATCACCGTCAAAAACTCGTACAGGGGGGATTTCCGCTTTCCCTCCAGGCGTATTTCCCCGTTTGCCATTCCCGGTACCTGCAGGCACACCGCCTCTTCCCTCAAAGCATGATGAAGCACGATTTCGCCTGCGCACTCGCACAATAAATCACTGCGGTCCAGAGGATCTCCCCCGCCGGCCCGTCCAGACATGATCCAAAAGCACCAGAGCATAAGGCTCCGCCGGTATCTCGTATTGTTTGGAATACAGCTCGCGCATTTTGGCCGTGATTTTCCAATGAATCTGTTTGAGGGAATCCCCCTGCCGGTAGGGCGCACCCCGCGGAGGAATCGCCCGTATCGGCGGGAATCAGGTGATCTTCCGAATAGGCCGTGTCCTTGGGAAGGCGGGTGCGGATTGATCCCGATGCGTGCAGACGCGGGTATACCGCCAGAGTATGGAGTTCTTCCCGGTGCCGAAAAAAAAAAAAATCAAGCAAGGGCAGAGAAAAGAATCCAAACAAGTCACGCACCTTCAGACGGCGAAGCTGCATTTGCCAGATCCCCCGATGAGGACACTCGATGGGAACACAAAAGGATTGAGGATTCCCGCCTATCGACAATTGAAAAGCGCATCGGGGGAATACGTCGTCACCCGTCCCCGCCTGAAGATACAGGACCACGGGAAAAAGCCGGAAGCCGCTGATTTCTATGGTAAAGGACGCCTGATCTCCCGGATCAGGCCGGAGGACGGCGTCTGTACCCGATAACGAACGCACAGCGCCATCCATACGGCGGACACGATGCCGTATCCCAGCAGCAGCCCCATACTGAGCGCTGTCAATGCGATTTCCCGACTGCCCGTGAAAGCCGCGGCCCCCGACAGCATGACAAAAAAAGGCCGTAAAGGCGATACCCCGCCCGGTCATCGTACCACTTCGGCACCGGGATGGTGCGGATAATGGCCCGGATAATCTCCTCCGGCGTTTTTCGCCGCAACCCCGCCCGGCTTTTTGAGCACCAGGCGGTGGGCCCATACCGGTATCGCCATTTTCTGTATGTCGTCGGGGAGCACATATTTCCTTCCACTCAAAAAAAAAAGCACAGCCCTTAGCTGCCTCCATCAGAGCAATACTGCCCCGGGGGCTCACCCCATTTCGATTTCCTCAAAAGAACGGGTGGCCTCCGCCAACGAAACGATGTAATCCAACACCGGATCCGAGCAGGTTACCGCCTCCACTTCCTCCTGCATACGCAGCACATCATCCGCTGAGGCGACGGGACACAGCTTTATCGCCTGATTCTCCCGGGTATGGCGGGACAATATCTGCATCTCTTCCCGATGGGAGGGATACCCCATGGAGATCCGCATCAGAAACCGGTCCATCTGTGCCTCGGGCAAAGGATAGGTTCCGTCATCTCCACAGGGTTCTGAGTAGCCAGCACCATAAAAGGAGCGGGCGCGGGGTACGTCTGTCCATCGATCGTCACCTGATTTTCCTGCATAACCTCCAACAAAGCAGACTGGGTTTTGGGGCTGGTGCGGTTGATTTCGTCCGCCAGCACGATCTGGTTGAGAATGCTGCCCTTGTGCAGCTCCTGCTCCCCGGTCTTCATGTTGAACATGCTAAAGCCGGTAATATCGGAGGGCAGAACATCCGGCGTAAACTGGATCCGCCGGAAAGAGCAGCCCAAAGACGCCGCCAGAGCGGACGCCAGCGTGGTTTTTTCCCATGCCGGGCATATCCTCAATCAGTACATGACCGGAACACAAAAGAGAAATCATCAGCAAATCCACCGTATCGTCCTTGCCGATGATCACCGTACGGATATTGACCGGATATGCTGCACCACGGAAGATAATCCAAAGGAAATTCCTCCTCTTAACAATAATTTATGACGGGGAGACAGATCGCTGATCATCAGGAAACCGACTCGCTCCAGTCGCCAAACATTGACCAAATTGGACGGGAATATCCGAAAATCAAGCTCCCGTCGCGGCGATGATCCGCAGACGAACAGTGTGGAGGAAACCCCTCCGGGGAGAAGCTGGATCTCTGGGACGCGTTTCAAAGCCGTGAGTTTAAAAATCTATGAATGCTTACTTTTACCTCATAATAACAAGGATTTTTTTACAAATCCTTGTTATGAACATAACCAGTATAACAAAAAATCGGAATAATGTCCACACTTTTCTTCGAAAAATGCGTTTTTGAAAAAGGAAAATGTGTGACGATTGGGCACTTTCCTTTTTTCACTGTGTTTATAGATGCTCCTCCTTTCCATGGTAGATAGGCGACTATATTCGACTTTTTTATATGTTTATGGTATACTGGACCCAGGGTCATTATGTTGCAGGTAGAGGGAGAATTCGAAAGAATTCTCCAACCCCAGGGCAATATACCATAGAGTTATCTGCCGTTCAGGCTCTGGGGCGCTGGACCAACGCTTATGGTAAAATGGAAGTGTAGATGGAGAAGCGCCTTGCAAGCCTTCCCCTTGAGTGGGAAGCGCCCGTCCCCCATGGACGGGGATTAAGGAATAACTCCCAACAATAAACGGGATTTACAAGGAGTTGATCATATGGCCTTTCGGGAATACAGCGAGAAGCATTTTGGCTGCTGGCCGAAAACCGCTTTCAAGACAGCCGTTCTTTCTATGAGGAACACCGGGAGCAGATACGTAAGGAAATCGTAGAGCCTCTGAAAGCGCTGGCCTTCGACCTGTCGGAAACCGTACTGGATATTGATCCGCGGATCGTAGTGGACCCCTAACCGGAACGGTACCGTCAGCCGGGTCCGTCGGGATAACCGTTTCACCCGGGACAAATCCATGTATCGCGAAAATATGTGGGTGGCCTTTTTGCGCGATAAAAGGTATGGCACTGTGTACCGGGCTTTTACGCGGATTTTTCTCTTCAGGGGTGTTCGTATGGGATGGGCTTTTATTTCGCCTCTCCCTCCCTGATGGATCGCCTGCGCTGCTTGATGGACGAGCTTCCCGACCGCTTCTTATCCGCTGCCCAACAGGCAGTGGACGCGGGCTTCGCCGTCTCTGGGGAACGTTATGCCCGGCCCAAGCGGGAGGGTCTGCCGCCACTGCTGGATGAGATGGCCAATCGAAAATGCTTTTCCTTTGACAGGGAGGAACCGGATCCTTCCTTTTCGGATCACCAGCATTGACGGAACAGCTCATCGGCGGCTTCCGCGCCTTGGCCCCGATTTACCTATTGTTGATGGAAGCGGTGGAAAGGGAACAAGACGAAATACAGTAGCTTTTTCTCCAAACAATGGGACAGAAGGAAGAGAAGGGTCCGGCGATCGCCGGACCGCCTCTTCCTTCTGTCTTAAATAATATTGTCGTCTTCGTCTTGAGAGGCGCGGCGGGAACGGGACTTGTCTTTCAGACGGCGCATCTCCTGCTCGGAATACTGTCTCGGTATCGTCCGCTTCTCTTCCTCTTGTTCCGGAAGGGTGCCCTCCGTCCTGCCGGTATCATGAAACAGCCGATCATCCTCTTCTTCCGTTTCCTTTTTCGTTTCCTCGGGAGCCGGCTCCACTTCCACATTCATCATACGCTGGGCCTCTTTCCGCTCTTCCGGATGGGCCTGATAATACGGATCGATCATATGCTTCTTAATCAGCGGAAAGACCGTAAACTGAATCAGCAAAGAACGGAAGGCCGGGAAAATAAAGAGGGCGATTACCACAATCGGTATCCCAAAATGCGGCCAAAGGTAAAGCAGCAATGCTGCCGCCACATACAGCACCCCAAAAAGGAGAAACAATAAAAGATTGCGGAACAGCCCTGCAAAAGCCAAAAGGAAGCTGTTTTTATAAATTTGCTTCAATGTCAAATCGAAGGTAACCATCAAATAATAGCAATAATATTTCATGAAGCTGAAAAAGATGCCGAACATAGCCACCAGGGCCATCATAATAAAGGGAGCTGACGCCTTTTTGTCAGATAGAAAAAGTAAATATCGAAAACAATAAGCAGCGTCAGCAGCGTATTGACGATTCCCATGGGAAGCGCCTGCTTCCAGTTCTTTTTGATGGTATCAAAATAATCGGTAAGCAAAAGACTGGCTTTTCCCGTGTGAAGTTTCGCGTAATATAGGTCAGGCCCGCGTTGGACAGCCCCAATGTCACAACCGGAAGAGGTAACCAGATACAACAGGTTTACCTGCAGCATCTTCCAAAACTTTCGGAAAAAGTCTCCCAGAATACAAGGAATCCTCTTTTTTAGGAGCATCCTTGCTGACGCCGGGTCCCGGCTTGGAATAATCAAAAAGAGTCCAAAAAAGCCATGCGATCCTCTCCTTACATTACGACGTCCTGTTCCGGTCCCCGGCTATACAAAAAAAAAAGAAAACAACAGGCGCAGACATACATCCACTATGCCGGACGCCAGAGCCAAAATAAAATACAGGAAAAAGCGCATTCCGTATCGACGAAAATCCTGCCATAGTCCGCCCATCGGCGCATCCGGGAGCAATTGAGCGCTAAACTGCATCGACATGCGCGCCGCTTCCGCCCCCGCCAGAATCAGGGAGATCTTAAAGCAATCAGACTATGGGGACTACCAACAGCGCGGAAAATCCGACGCCCGCCCAGCCGGTGCTGTAATAATACGCCTCCGTAATTCCCAGGCCCAGGCCGTACAACAGCGGCGCTATCAGCGCGAAGGGGGCGCCGCAAGCGGACAGTCCCAGTAAAAACAGCAGACCGATCATGAGAAACGGGGCCAGACAAGAGGCCATCAGCGCAGACAAGGCACCCGGAAATCCCTCCGAACTCCCCGCACCCTGAGCATCAGGGAAAGATCCTGGGACCATTCGTCTCCGACGGTCAAAAGGCAATAATCCCTATCGCCGTACCCGCCAAAAACAAACAGGTAAAGAGCAGCAGCCGGCTGTGAGCAGCCACATACGATGCCACTCTGGGCAGCAGGGCAGGACGGTTTGTCCGGTTCATATGGCGATCCCTCCGCATCAAATGTTTTCCCATCTATTCCTATGCGGGAGATCGACGTACTATGTCAACCGGCGGCATCCGCCAACGCGGCTTTGATCATGATCGCGCATTCCAGACGCTTTTTTTCCAGTTCACAGGAAAGCGTATGCGCCTTGAGGATGTCGCCTTCGTATTCCTGATTATTGGCATTGCAGCCCCTGAACAATAGAATTTTGCCCAGCAGGAGCGGCACTGGTCCTTGCTGTATACATTGGCGCGGGCAAACCGGGCTTTTTGTTCCGTATCGTATTCCTTGGTCAATACGCTGCCCATTTTCCATTCCGGCTTGCCTACGAATTGATGGCAGGGGAACACATTGCCATCCGGGTCAATCGCCGCATATTCGTTGCCGCAGCCGCAGCCCCGGAGCCGCTTGATGGCGCAGGGCCCCTGATCCAGATCCAGCATAAAATGGAAGAAATTGATTCCCTTCCCTCTTTTTTTCGCCGCAGCATTTCCAAAGCCAAACGGTCGTACTCCTCGCATACGCGGGGCACATCTTCCTCGGTAATGGAGAAGGGGAGCTTCGGGTCGCTGACCACCGGCTCCACGGATACCTGGTCAAAGCCCAGCTCCGCCATGTGCAGCACATCCTGTGAAAAATCCAGGTTCTCCCGGGTAAAAGTGCCTCGGACATAGTAATCCTTGTCCCCCGCTGGGCGATAAATTTCTGATACCGGGGAACAATGGCATCATAGCTTCCCTTGCCCCCCGCGTTGGGGCGCATGGCATCATTGATCTCCCGCCTGCCGTCCAGAGATAAAACGACATTGTGCATTTCCCGATTGAGAAACGCCGCCTTTTCATCGTCCAGCAGCACTCCATTGGTCGTGGTGGTGAAACGGAACCGTTTGTTGTACTTCTCCTCCAGACTCCGGGCATATGTCACGGTTTCCTTGACAACCTCAAAATTCATCAAGGGTTCTCCTCCGAAGAAGTCCACCTCCAAATTGCGGCGCCCCACGGATTTTTCGATCAGAAAGTCGATGGCCGCTTTGGCCACCTCCCGGCTCATCACCTTATTCTCTCCACCATAAGAGCCTTGGCTTCGGCAAAGCAATACCGGCATCGCAGATTACAGTCGTGGGATACATGCAGACACATGGCTTTCAGCGGAGAAGACACCATACGATCGGCAAATTGCGCGTAGTCGTCTTCGCTGTATAATTGTCCCGCCTTGTACAGCTCCCGCAGCTCCCCGTAAATCTCCCGCACTTCTTCAGCCTGATCCGGAGCGAAGGACTCCAGCACCTCCGGCGGGCAAGCCTCCGGAAGCGTCTCCCGATCCTCTCCCAACAGCTCGAGAACCCGGTAGGTCATGGGGTCGACCACATGAACCGCCCGCTGTTGACATCCAGCGCGATAAAGTATCCGTTATTTTGATAAGTATGTATCCTCATTCCGCTTTTCCCGTCCCTCAAATCATCATGCTCCCCTCGGGCACAGAAACAACGACAGGGCGGATATTCATCCGCCCTGACGGTGAATCCACCAAGGAATTACTTCTCGCACTTCTGGTTGGCAACCGTGCAGGAAGTCTTGCAAGCGGACTGACAAGAAGTCTGGCACTCGCCGCAGCCGCCCTTGACAGCCGATTCCTTCAAATTCTGCTTATTAATGGTCTGAATGTGTTTCATCTGCTATTCCTCCGGTTCTTTCGGTTTCTTACAGTATACACGAACGCGCCTATAATTTCAATACGGCGCAGGGATCTCCTCTATCGCCGGTGACAATTGACGCCGAGGATGCCGCCCACAGAGGCACAAACCACCATCAACGCCAATTTTACCAGAGCATAGGTTCCCCGAATATCGCGCAGCACGGCAAAGCCCGCGGCCATAATCAGGAGATACAGGATCAGCCCGCAAATAGCGCCGAAAAGGATACCGCGGCTTTTGGCGATCCGCGCGGCAGTGAATCCCCCGAAAAAAGCCCCTGCTGCCGCCGCCGCCACAGCCAGCGGCGTAACCGCCCCTGAGGGATATCCTGAGCCGCCAAAATCGCGGCGAAAAGCAGGAGCAAAAGCAGACAGCATCCGGCGCCCACCGCCACTCCAATCAACACAGGCTTTGCCATTTTCCCCCACAGGGGTTTTTCCTCTTTATGCGTGGATTTCATTCTATCCCTCCGCAGAATACAGCTTATACCATAGCCTATTCCGCAGAAGCACCATTTATAACCCGGAACAACTGCTTTAGCGGTAATTAGATATCGTCGTCATCGTCGTCGTCATCGTCCTCTTTGGGGTCATGAACGGTATCGCAGCTCTGGATCGCCCACTTTTTCACTGTCATTTTGTTGCGATCAGCACCGGTTTCGATCACCAGCGAATCGTCACGAATCGTTACCACCCGGCCGCAAATACCGCCGATCGTGGTAACTTCATCACCCACGCGCATGTTGTTGCGCATCTTCTGCTCCTCTTTTCCCTCTTCTTCTGAGGCCGCAGAACGATGAAATACATCAAACGATAACCAATACGATGGGCAGCAGGGTCCCCAACGTCGTCATCATGGAATCGCCCGAGTTCGCCGCTTCTCCTTCCGCCAGGAAAGTCAAAATATTGGACAAAAAAACACCTCCCAAAAATCCTTTTCATTATACCGGCTTTTTCCCCGGATAGCAAGGCGTCTTCAAAAAATTTACAATTCCCTCATACTTGTCCTCTACTCAATAGACCTCGTCAAATCCGGCGATCGAGTATTTCCCGGTAATGACGGTAAAATTCGTCGTAGGTTCCTGATTCCAGTTCCGACCGTATCCTTTCCATCAGGCGATTGTAAAATAGAGATTGTGAAGCACACTGAGACGCATGGCAAGCATCTCGCCGCTCTTGAAAAGATGACGGATATACGCCCGGGAATACCGTCGGCATACCGGGCAATCGCACTCCTCATCCAGCGGGGATTGATCCAGAGTGTATTTCTGATTAAGCAAATTGCGGTGCCCCTGCCAGGTGAATATGTGGGCATGACGGGCGTTCCGGGATGGCATCACACAGTCGAAGAGATCAATTCCCCGCGCCACTCCCTCCAGAATATTCACCGGCGTTCCCACTCCCATCAGATACCGGGGCCGGTCCGAGGGCATGTGGGGTTCCACCACCTCGAGGATATGATACATCACCTCCGACGGTTCTCCCACCGCCAGTCCGCCGACGGCATATCCATCCAAATCCAATTCAGCGATGCGTTTCATATGCTCGGAACGCAAATCGTCAAACGTACAGCCCTGGTTGATGCCGAACAGCATTTGACGGGGGTTCAGAGTCCCCTCTTCCTCCCGCAGACGCCGCATTTCCCGGTCGCAGCGCTCCAGCCAACGCACTGTACGCGCACAGGAGGAACGGGCGTAATCGTAAGCAGCGGATTTTCCACGCATTCATCGAAGGCCATGGCGATAGTGGAGCCCAGATGGGACTGATACGCATGCTTTCCTCCGGGCCGATAAACAAAGCGCCGTCCGTCCACATGAGAGGAAAAGCTCACGCCCTCCTCCCGGATTTTACGCAGCCCGGCCAAGGAAAAAAGACCTGAAAGCCGCCGCTGTCGGTGAGAATCGGACCGGTCCATCCGGTAAACCGGTGAAGCCCGCCCATCTGATAAACCAGATCGTCCCCGGGGCGTACATGAAGATGGTAGGTATTGCAAAGCATCACCTGACACTTGATCTCGGAGAGATCCTGTGCCGAAACAGCCCCTTGATAGCCGCACAGGTAGCGACATTCATAAAGGCGGGCGTCTGCACCGTGCCGTGAGGCGTAAAAACTCTCCGCGCCGGGCCGTTCCTCCTGCTTTAGCAAACGATAATTTGGCATTATCATTGACATAAATCCTTTCCCCGGCCCCAGGGCCTGAACAATGTTGAACGGCCCGGGGGCCGGCATATAGATTTTTATCTTTATAAAGGCCCAAGCCTACTATACCATGAACGCCGCCTAACAGAGTTCTGTACCAATGTATACCGGCGGCGTTCTCGAGAAATGCTTTCGCATTTCTCCCGACCTTTGTTATACCATAGACGTAGAGGGAGAATTGGCGATGCCGCACAGCGGCAAGAGGTCGTTCCGACTGACAGCCAATTTCTCCAGGCCCAGGGTCTTCCCACATCGTTTGTTCCTGTGCTTATAGACCCTGGGCCCATTATACCATAGACGTAGAGGGAACCGGCCCAAAGGGACGGGGCTCCAGACCGGGACATCCCCATGGTTTGTGCCTGCAACATAAAGGCCCTGGGTCCATTGTACCACAAACGTAAAGGGAGAATTCCGGGGAATTCTCTTGGCCTTGGGTCTGGCCACATAAATTTCATATCGTTATAAAGGCCCAAGGCCATTGTACCGAGAAACAGCGCACAAATCAATACCCATCAAAAATCCCGGCGCTTCTTGTTCGCGCCGGGATTTTGGGTTGAAACCTATTCTTCCGCCTGCTGCAAGGCATCGTATCCGCTTTCTCCCGTACGGATGCGGACGACGTCCTCAACATCATAGACAAATATTTTACCGTCGCCCACATGGCCGGAATACAGGGCTTTGCGGGCCGTCTCCACCACCTGGCTCACTGGCACGCGGCTGACTACCACGTCCACGCGGATTTTGGGCAATAAGCGCGCCTCCTCCAGCTTGACGCCGCGATAATACGTATCATAACCCTTCTGTGTTCCATATCCCAACACCTGTGTTACCGTCATACCGGTAACGCCAATGGCGTTCATTGCCGACTTTAACGGCTCAAAGCGATCCTGATTCATGACAATACTGACCTTGGTCAATTTCGCCCTCCCCTCCGCCTTCGGTTCAGCGGATACCGTCACCGCCGTATCCGCCGATGCTTTTGCGGCAGGAGAGGATAAGGCCGTGTCTCCGGTCAAAATCTGGGGAGGCGCCGGCAGAAAATCCGCATAAGAGCTAGACAACCCATGCTCGGTGGCGTCCAGTCCGCGAAGCTCCTCCTCCCGGCTGGCGCGCAGCCTATCGTTTTCTTGATCACCAGGAAAACCACCGTCATCGCCGCCACGATCCACGCGGCTACGGAAAGAACTCCCAGGGCCTGCGTTCCCAGAAAACCAAAGCCTCCTCCATAGAACAGCCCCAAAGATTGCCCGCGTCATCGGTCAGATGATAGGCAAACAAGCCGGTAAGCAGCGTTCCGGCAGCTCCGCAAAAGCCGTGGACGCCAATCGCTCCCACCGGGTCGTCGATTTTCAATACTTTATCCACGAATTCGATGCCGAACACCACCACAAAGGCCGCAATGAGCCCGATAAAAAAGCGCCCACCGGCGTCACCGCATCGCATCCCGCCGTAATCGCCACCAATCCGGCCAGCGACCCGTTGAGGGTCATGGAAATATCCGGCTTCTTATACCGTACCCAAGTGATGAGCATGGCGGTTACGGTAGAAGTGGCCGCCGCCAGGTTGGTGGTCACGAAAATATTGCCCGCCGAGGTCATTGCATCATCCCCGGTCAGAGACAGCGTGGAGCATCCGTTGAACCCAAACCAGCAGAACCACAGAATGAATACCCCCAGGGCCCCCAGCGTCAGGCTATGTCCTAAAATGGCGCGAGGCTTTCCCTTTTCGTCGTATTTTCCGATACGGGGCCCCAGAATCTTGGCTCCCACCAGGGCCGCGACTCCCCCACCATATGGACCGCCGTAGAGCCGGCGAAATCATGGAAGCCCATCTGAGCCAGCCATCCGCCGCCCCAAATCCAATGGCCGGATATGGGATACACCAGCAGACTGATCACCGCACTGTATATACAATAAGAGACGAACTTGGTTCGCTCCGCCATCGCGCCGGATACGATGGTCGCGGCCGTGGCGCAGAACACCGTCTGAAAAATAATAAATACCGGCGTGGGGAACACTCAGGCCCAGAAACGAATAATCCTTCTGAATGAGGAAATCGATCCCGCCGACCAGGGCGCCGGTGCCTCCGAACATCAGACCGAAGCCCAATAACCAGAAAAGGGGCGTGCCGATGGCAAAGTCCATCAGGTTTTTCATGATGATGTTACCGGAGTTTTTCGCACGGGTGAAGCCCGCCTCCACCATCGCAAAGCCCGCCTGCATGAAAAACACCAGCGCCGCTCCCAGCAGTACCCACAATGTGTCTACCGAAGAAAACATGGGACATCCCTCCAACATAAATTTCTATAACAACAGGCAAAGGCGCCGGAAATCTCCGGCGCCTTTGCCTGTTGTTGCCCTATCGGCTATATTTCATCTGCATGGGCGTACAGCGGTGTGACATATCGGCCGCTGAAGCAGGCAAAGCAAAAATCCTTACCCCCATACGCTTCCCTGCATCTCCTCCTCCGTAAGAAAACGGAGGGAATCGGCTTCCACAAACCGGCACAGCTCCTGTGTGGACATATGAGCGGAAATCAGCTCCTCCCGGGTGGAAATATCCACCCCGTAAAAACAGGGATAACGGAGCGGCGGTGAAGCGATACGCAAATGGACCTCCGGGCCCCCGCCTCCTTGAGCAGGCGGACAATGCGGCGGGAGGTAGTGCCGCGGACAATGGAATCGTCCAGCAGTACCAGACGCTTTCCCTGTACGACAGAACGGTTGGCCGAAAGCTTCATCTTCACGCCCGTATCCCGCAGCTCTTGTGTGGGCTGGATAAAGGTACGTCCCACATAGCGGTTTTTGATAAGTCCCATCTCATAGGGAAGGCCGCTCTCTTCGCTGTAGCCCATGGCGGCGGAGAGCGAAGAGTCGGGCACGCCAACCACTATATCCGCTTGAAGTCCCTGATCCCCTTTAGCCAGCAGCGTGCCGGTACGCCTCCTGAGCGTATGCACGTTGCGCCCTTCCATATCGCTGTCCGGCCGGGCAAAATACACGTATTCCATCGCGCACAAATGATGCTGGGCCTCTCGGGTATACCGATACGATTCCATGCCCCCGGCGCTGAATTTCAGGATCTCTCCCGGCTCCAGCTCCCGGACCTCGGAAGCCTCCACCAAATGGAAGGCGCAGCTCTCGCTGCTCACACAATAACCGTCTCCCTTCCCGGCGACTGACAGAGGCCGCAGCCCGTTGCGATCCCGTATGGCATACAGATTTTTTTTCCGTCAGCACCAGAAAAGCAAAAGCGCCTTCCAGCCTCCGGCAAGCGGCCTGCAGCTTTTTCCAGCAGAGTCCCATGGCCCCGCTGAATCAGATGCAGCAGGATTTCACTGTCGCTGGTGCCATGAAAAATGCTGCCCTGCTCCTCCAGCTCGTCCCGCAGCTCCTGAGCGTTGGCGATCTGCCCGTTATGCACCACCGCCAAGCTGCCCACTTTGGCCCGCGCCACCATGGGCTGGATATTCTCCCATTCGTCTCCGCCGGCGGTGGAATACCGCACGTGGCCGACAGCGTTATCGCCTTCCATCTTTCCCACCTTCCGGCTAAGCAGCGCTTCCGTTACCAGACCGCGGTCCTTCAGACAGCGGAGGGAGTGGCCGTCGCTGACGGCGATCCCGGCGCTTTCCTGCCCCCGGTGCTGCAGAGCATGCAGACCAAGGTAAGTCAAACCGGCGGCACCCGGCAGACGATACACGCCGAACACGCCGCATTCTTCATGAAGCTCTCCCTGCATGGACGTCCTCTTCCTTCCCGCCGTCAGTCCTTACCTTCCGTAAACGGAGCGAAAACGCTCCATCGCCTCCAAAGTATCCTCTCGGGTGCCAAAGGAGGTCAAGCGGAAAAACCTTCCCCATTACGGCCAAACCCGCTGCCCGGCGTTCCCAGTACCTGGGCACGGCTCAACAGCTCGTCGAAGAATTCCCAGGAGGACAGGCCGCCGGGGCATTCCATCCATACATACGGGGAATTCCTTCCGCCCACATGCCAGATGTTCAGCTCCGTCAAGGCATCGGAAATAATCCGGGCATTCTCCTGATATACCTGCAGAGAACGACGGCATTCCGCCAGCCCCTCCTGGGTAAAAACAGCCGCCGCCGCCCGTTGGACCGGATAGGACACGCCGTTGAATTTGGTGGTCTGACGGCGCAGCCACATTTTCCGCAGCGACATCCCCTCCCGCGTCAGTGCGGCGGGCACCACGGTATACCCGCAGCGCGTACCGGTAAAGCCCGCTGTCTTCGACAAGGAACAGAATTCGACGGCGCAGGCTTCCGCTCCCTTAATTTCAAAAATGCTGCGGGGCACATCCTCCTGCACAAACGCCTCGTACGCCGCGTCGAACAGCAGGATCGCCTGCTGCTCCTGGGCGTATTCGACCCATTGAGTCAGCTGTTCCCGGTTGTAGGCCGCGCCGGTAGGATTATTAGGCGAACAAAGATAGATCAGATCAGCCTTTTGGCGCCGGTCGGGCAGCGGCAAAAGCCGTTTCCCTTATGGGCATCCAGGTAAACGATGGGACGTCCCGCCATACAGTTGGTATCCTGATAAACGGATATACCGGATCGGGAATCAGCACGGTATTGTCCTGATCGAACAAATCCAGAATATTGCCCACATCGCTTTTGGCTCCATCGCTGATAAAGATATCCTCCGCGTCCACCGCGACGCCGAAGGAGCGGTAATAGTCCTGAATGGCCTCACGCAAAAAAAGGATACCCCTGCTCCGGTCCATACCCATGGAAGGTCTCCGCCTTCCCCTGCTCCTCCACACCCGCCTGAAACGCCCGGATCACCTGAGGACACAAGGGACGCGTCACATCACCGATCCCCATCCGAATCAAGCGTTCTTCCGGATGTTCTCTCTGATAGGCCGCCGCCTTTCGGGCGATTGTAGCAAACAAATAGCTCTCTTCCAGATTCCGATAATGCGCGTTGATCTTCATTTCCTCACGGCTCCTTAATTTATGCTGTAAAGTATAAAGACTATACAGTTAATGGCAACTCTACTTCTCCACGGAATACGGTGCGTGCTTTTCCTTCCATCCACACAGTGTCAGGGGCAACAATAATTTTAAGTTCCCCGCCCAGCAAATGGACTGTGATCTCTTCGTTTTCATCACAGAAGCCATTGCGTACAGCCGCTGCCGCGCTGGCGCAGGCACCGGTTCCGCAGGCCAACGTTTCCCCGCTTCCCCGTTCCCACACACGCATGCGCAGACGGCGACGGTCCAGCACCTGGACGAATTCCGTATTGGTCCGTTCCGGAAAGGCCGGATGCCTTTCAAAAAGCGGGCCCTCCTGCGCGATATCCAAAGAGTCCAGCTCCGGCCGGAAAAGCACGCAATGCGGATTGCCCATGGATACGCAGGCAACGCGCTGCGTACCTCTTTCATATTCCAGAGGAACATCCACCGCCTCCTCACCGGGGAGAAGAACGGGGATCGCCTCCGGGCAAAAGGAAGCAGCGCCCATATCCACCTTGACACTGTCCACCTGCCCGTCACGTACCGACAACTGTAGTATTTTGATACCGCTTTTGTCTCCACCCGCAGCCGGTCTTTTTTTTACGCGCCCGCTATCATAAAGGTATTTCCCTACACACCGTATCCCGTTGCCGCACATCCGCCCTTCGCTTCCGTCCTGATTAAAGATGCGCATCCGGGCGTCCGCAATGGAGGAGGGCTCGATAAGGATAATCCCGTCGCCTCCGATACCAAAATGCCACCGGGATAAAGGTATCGCGTTTTCTTCCGGATTCGGAAATTCCCGGTCGAAGCAATCAAAATACACATAGTCGTTGCCGCAACCCTGCATTTTCGTAAATGTCCAAAGCATGGCGTTCTCTCCTATACAATATCGTGCTGCCGCAGAATCTCCTCGGCAATTTCCCGTTTGGTCAGCCGCCGGTCCATGGCTTGCTTTTCAATAAAGCGGTGGGCCTCCTCCTCCGTCAGGCGGGTATATTGGATCAGCAGACATTTGGCCCGGTTGACGATACGGATATCCTCTATACGCTGTTCCACCTTTTCCTTTTTTGTGGCAGCGCCGTCTCCAGCCGCCGGTGAAGAGTAAGCAGAAGCTGCACCGCATAAGAAAACAGCTTCCTGCCCATGGAAAAGGTATAGACAAAAACCCCTTTATCCGTCAGGCGGCGGGCGTTTTCCTCCTGCCAATCCGATTTCACCACCAAGAGAATTCCCGCCGTTCCACGGACAGCCGTTTCTGCCAGATCGATACCGGATTCGTCGCATAACGGGGCCAAAATCACCACCAGACCGAACGTGTCCTCCAGCAAATCTTAAGCGTGCTTCCCCGCCGCTGGCCGCATAGTGCAGCGCCACCTCTTCCTCTTTAAGCAAAGAGGTCAAAAGGGCCGTCCCCTTTGCCAGAGAGGACACCACCAATACCTTTTCCATGTAATCTCACCTGCCCGAGAGGATTTTCCAGGTCAAATACGGGAAAACTCGCGTGTCAGAAAATATTGGCGGGGATCGGAGGCCTGATATTCCTCCCATTCTCGTTTCTTTTCCGCCAGATATTTCTCCACCACCGATTCCGGCAGCACCTGCCGGATAAACGCACTGCCTTCCGCAGCCTCGATCGCCTCGCTCAGGTCCCGGGGTAAAGAAGGAAGTTCTCCTTCCTTCTCTTCAAAAGATTGCGGTTGCAGGGAGGTGTCAGCTTTGCCTTCTGCTGAATACCGTCCAGCCCCGCGTGAAGCAGCAAAGCAAAGGCCAAATACGGATTGCAGGAGGGATCGGCCGAACGCAGCTCCATCCGGTTGTCTTCCCCAAAAGAGGCGGGGATACGGATGAGCTGCGACCTGTTTTGATGGGACCAGGTGATGTAGCGAGGCGCTTCGAACGACCCGAAGCGTGCATAGGAATTGACCAGCGGATTGAGAAAAACCGTTATCTCCGCCACCCGGTCCAGAATCCCCTGAATAAAGCTTTCCGCCTCCTGACAGTGACGGGGTCCGGTCTGAAAGATATTCTTCCCGCACTGGATCAGAGACAAATTGATATGCAGGCCGTTGCCGCAGTCATCCGGCAGCGGCTTGGGAAGAAACGAGGCATACAAGCCGCTTTCCATAGCCAAGGCCTTGACCACGGTCTGAAACGTCGTCATATGGTCCGCCGCAGTCAGCGCGTCGGCATAACAAAAGTCGATTTCATTCTGCCCGGCCCCTTGTTCGTGATGGGAGCTTTCCGGACGCAGGCCCATGCTTTCCAACGCAAGGCAAATAGCTCGGCGGATATTCTCCCCTCTGTCCAGAGGAGCCACATCGCCGTAGCGTCCCCGGTCAAAGGGTTCCTCGATGGGATTCCCACTATCGTCGGTTTTGAACAGGGTAAACTCACATTCGGTGCCTACCCGGCACAAATAGCCCATCTGTGCCGCCCGGTCCGCCGCCTGCCCCAACAAATAGCGGCTGTCCGCCTCGAAAGGAGCGCCGTCCGGTTTCTTGATGGAGCAGATCATGCGCACCACCCGCTCATGCGCGGGGCCGCCAGGGCATGATGGCAACCGTCGAGCAGTCCGGTTCCAGCAGAAGGTCGGAGCAGTCCGCCTCCCGGAAGCCCCTCACCGCCGAGGCGTCAAAAAGCGATCCCCTGTTCAAAAGCACGGGGAAGCTGGTCGGCCAGAATGGCGATATTCTTTGGCCCCAAACAAATCACAGAAGGCCAGCCGGATAAATTTCACATCGTTCTCCCGCACAAAATCCAGCATTTCCAAAGCCGTGTCGCCCAGCATAAATCCCCTGCCCCTCTCAGTTGGAAACGTACAGCTGCTTATACGGATTCCGGCTATCCGGCGTAATCCGATAAAAAGGCAGCGCCTCGATCTCTTCCATAGATTCTTCGAAAAGCTTACTGAAGCGCGCCAACACCGGACGCAGAAAATCCAGATCCTCTTCGTCCGCCGGCATACAGCAGCAGCCGTTCGGGCAAGAACCGGCCGGAGGACGGCGGGATCGAAGATAAATCCGCCCGCCGTACATACCCATGCCGCAAAAATTCCCCACCGGTTTGTCCGCCTGGGAACGCAACCCCAGTACCACAATGTTGCCCTTAAACCTGATACTCCCCAGGAAGCTTCCGGCCGTGCCGCCTACCACCAACAGCGGGCATTTCTCCTGATACTCCTTCATGTGGATACCGCCGCGGTATCCAATATTCCCCTGGATCCAGATACTTCCGCCGCGCATCGCGTAGCCGGTCGCGTCGCCGGAGGAACCATGGACGCAGATCATTCCATCGTTCATGGTATCGCCGGTGGCATCCTGGGCGTTTCCCCGCACCACGATTTCCGCTCCATCCAGATAGGCCCCAAAGCGTTGCCCGGCGTCCCCTGGATCAGGAGCTTCTTTTTCGACAAGCCGCTGCCGATATACCGCTGGCCGATACAATTCTCTATCTTGATAGAGGAACCCTCCGCCGCGTGGACGGCATCATTCAGCGTCTGAAAATGCATCCCCTGCGCATTGATTGTCATATCCTTTGTTCCCTCCCTAGTCCTGACCGGCCAGAACCTTGACGCGTTCCCGCCGCGTAAACGCCATCAGCTGGGGCTTTTCCTTTATCAGTTCGAAATCCAGCGTGTCCAAGGGCGTCTGTTCCCGTATAAGCGACGTATAGATACCGGCCCGCTCCACCTCGCCGATAAGGATGTATCCTTTGGAGCACATTATCCTTACAAACAGCCGTTTGTAGCTTTCCCCGTCCTCCACGGTATAAGAATCGCCGATATAGCTGCCCGCCGTCAGCACATGATAGCCAAAAAAGCCAATGGCGTTCATGGGAATCGCCTTATTGTACAGATGACCGTCCCCGGCCGCCATATGCATCCCGGCGCATTCTCCTGCATATATGCATTGGGAAGCAGCGCCAGCACGCGATTTTCTCCCGTGGTAATATCGGTGGTTTCCGTACAGTCGCCGGCGGCGTATACGTCGGGCAGACTGGTGCGACCGCTAGCATCCACCTGTATACCGCGACCCACGGCGCCGCCTGCCTCCTTGACCAGCTCCACATTGGGCCGGACGCCTACCGCCATCACCAGAAGGTCAAAATCCACCGCCCGCCGCCGCTCTTGAGGCAGGCGCGGCCGTCGGTAAATTCCTCCACGCTGTCGGACAAATAGAACCGGATCCCTTTCTTTTCCAAATACTCCTGTATCATATGGGGAACCGGTTTCATCCAGAATGCTGGGCAGAATCCGGTCGGCCAGATCCACCACGGTCAGGCTGCCCACCCGGTCAAAAAATCCCCTCCGCGCATTTGAGGCCGATCAGACCAGCGCCCACGATGAGCACCCGCGCCTCCGGCGTCAAAGCCGCCTCCAGCTTCCGGGCGTCGTCCAGAGACATAAAGGTAAACTGCTTTTTCACCTTATCCATACCCGTCATCGGCGGGATAAAGGGGCGGGACCCGGCGGCCACCAGCAGCTTATCGTAAGGCAGCGTACCGCCATCCTCCAAGGTCACCGTTTTCTCCTGCGGGCTTATCTTCACCACGGTTTTTCCGGGAAGAAACCGGCAGCGATTTTTCTCATAGAAACTCCGCCGGACGGTATTTCATCCGCTCCTCATCGGTTTTTCCCCACAACAGATAAGAAATCAGCGGACGGGAATAAGTAAAATGCGGTTCGGCGGACACTAGGG
>VOFE01000926.1_pt1 | contig 20001 bp, 34 predicted proteins | sample 5384071 | NCBI WGS metagenome assembly VOFE01 (sample SAMN12384724, study PRJNA508395) | human gut metagenome | isolation source: healthy gut D | host: Homo sapiens
CTTGGGGACCTTCGCCGCCAGATCCGCCCACTGCATCTCGCCGAAGGTCACGGCAAATTCCGTCAGGAACGGCAGGCCATGTAAATGCCGTCCAGCCACATCTGCTGGGGGGTAGAGCTTTTTGTGCCAGAAGCCGCCCCTCCGCCGTCGTCGGCTGACCCTTGATCTGCTCGATGAGGCGGCGGCAGGCCTTTTCATATTTCGCCTCGCCCGTCGCCTTGAACAGCCGCAGCGCCGTGCGCCCCATGCAGATCATATCCAGATTGTATTTGTCCGGCTCATAGGTCAGAATCTCGCCGTCCGCGGTCACGTATTGATCCACGTTCGCCTTGGCCGCGTCGTAAAAGCGGCGGTCGCCCGTCGCCGCGTAAACGTCCAGCCACGCCTTGGTGATGATTCCCCGCTCGTAGCACCAGTGGTCGTTATATCTCCTGCTCGCGCGCGAGCGTTCCTTCACCCGCCCAAACGGTCTTCTCGTAGCTCATCGTATTCCCCTTATTCCACGTCGTGCAGCGTCACGGTTTCCCCGCGTGCGCCGACGATGCGCAGGTCGGTCAGATGCAGGCCGCGCACATGCTCGGCCGTCAGCCCCGCCAGCGTCACGGGCTGCTGCACCGCGTTCATCACCGGGAAGCTCGGCGCATCCTCGGTCAGGTGAATCTGCGTGTTCACGATGCTGATATCCTCCAGCGGCGCTTCCGGCAGGCCGTAGAGGCAGGCGGCCGCGCTCTTCGCGTTCGTCACCACGATGTCGGCCATGCGGATGCGGCGCACGTGCGGCGTTTTTTCGGTCACAGGCTGGGCGTTCGGGTCGGATACGATGGGCAGCTTGCCGTCCTTGCCGCAGAAATACATCAGGTTGACGACCAGCGGGCAGAGCACGTCGTTCATCACGACGCCCGTGACGCTCACATCTCCACCGCGCCGCCGCGCCCGCGCCGGCTCTTGATGCGGATGCCGCGATCCGTGCCGTCAAACACGCATCCGGTGATGGACACGCGGCGGATGCCGCCGCTCATTTCGCTCCCCAGCACAACGCCGCCGTGGCCGTGCACCATCGTGCAGCCGGTGATGGTGATGTTTTCGCAGGGTACGTTCTCCAGCGCGTCCTCCGTGCCCGCCTTGACCGCGATGCAGTCGTCGCCCACGTCGATGTGGCAGCCCGTGATGCGCACGTTGCGGCAGCTCTCCGGGTCGATGCCGTCCGTGTTGGGCGAATCAAACGGGTTGACGATCGTCAGCTTGTCGATCGTCACATCCTCGCAGCGCACGGGATGGATCGTCCAGCTCGGGCTGTTTCGGACGACGAAATCGCTCATGCGCACGCGGGTGCAATCCTCAAAGCAGACCGCACAGGGGCGCGCGGCGGAAAGCGTCTTCGCGCGGAAGGCCGTCCACCACTTCTTTGCCCTGCCCTTCCAGCGTGCCCAGACCCGTCAGCGCCACATTGACCTCGTTTTTCGCGTAAACCAGCGGGCGGTGGCAGGGCTGCTCATAGCCCTCCCAGCGGATGTTCACGACGGTATGCGTCAAAATCATCGACGAAGCGCAGCACGGCGCCCGCTTCCAGATGCAGTTCGACGTTGATGCGCAGAACGAGGCCCGCCGTCTCATACTCGCCCGCGGGCACGCTCACGCGCCCGCCGCCCCGCGCGGCCGCCGCAGTCAATCGCGCGCTGAATCGCGTCGCCGCAAACGCCCCCGCTTCGCGCCGAAATCCAGAATGTTCATCAGCCCAGGTCCTCCCGTTCTCGATGGCGGTGATCTGGTCGATGCGGCGCTGATGGCGGCCGCCCTCAAACTCGCCCGCAAGGAAGCTCCTTGCGATCATGCGCCCCAGCTCCGTGCCGACCACGCGCGCGCCGAGGGCGAGCATGTTCGCGTCGTTGTGGACGCGGCTCATCTCCGCGGAGTAGCAATCCGAACAGGCGCAGCAGCGGATTCCCTTCACCTTGTTGGCGGCGATGGAAATGCCGATGCCCGTGCCGCAGCACAGAATCCCGCGTCGCACTCGCCGCTCACGACGGCCTTGGCCGCCCGCTGGGCGAACACCGCGTAGTCGCAGCTATCCTCGGTATAGGTGCCATAGTCGTGGTAAGGCAGATGCATCCTCCAGCAGCGCGATGATCTCCTTCTTCAGCGGCAGACCGGCGTGGTCGCTTCCCAGTGCAATCATGTAAAATACCTCCTGCAACAAATGCTCAAATTTTTTCTCTCTCAGTCGATGAAATCCTCGGGTCGGAGCGGTTCGCGCCTGCCGTCGCCCGCTTCCTCCTGCGCCTCGTGCTCCGCCGTGTGATCCACAAACGTCAGGTTGCGCAGGTCTTCCCGGCTGACGACGGTGTTCGTACCCATGCACGCCCGGCAGCGGTACAGACATTCCGGGCAGACGCAGCCGAAGTCGATGCCCTCCGATTGAATCATATATGTTCCCGCATTGCGGACATCCGCATCTCATGGTCCAATGGCCTCCTTGTTCCGCATCCGGGCAGCATGAAGTGCGCCGCAGCGGGAGAGGATCTCCGCGATCCTCCTCCCCGTGGAAAGCCGCCTGAATTCATAGCCGTTTTCGCGGAAATACGCGACCAGCTCCGGCAGAATCCGCCGCGTTCTGGTCTTGCCCTCGTGCATCAGCAGAATCACCACGTCCTTGCCGTGCGCCTGCCCCAGCGTGTATTCCAGCATCTCCCTGTCGCTGGAAAACGAATACTGCGCGTCGCCGGTCATCGTGTTCCAGTCAAACCAGGCGTAGCCCGCGTCCCGCACCTTCGCCTTGATGCGCGCCTTGTAGCTCGAACTGCCGCCGGGAAAGCGGAACAGATCGGTCGAAAAACCCCGGCTCGATCTCCCGCTCATCATCTTGTTGAAGCGCCCGATGTCGCGAAGGACAAAGTCCTCGTCCTTCTTGATCGCCCCGGCCGCGTGCCCCATCGTGTGGCAGCCGACCGCGTGACCCGCCTGCACGATCTGCCTGGCGTATTCCGGGAAAGGCGCGCACGCCCAGCCCCACCAGAAAAGAACGTCGCCGGCATCCAGCGCCTCCAGCGTCCAGCAGCTCGGGCGTGTCCTTTTTGGGGCCGTCGTCAAAGGTGAGGTAGACCACGCGCCGCGCGTCCGCCTGTTCCTGCCGCCGCGCACGGCAGCGCCATGCACAGCAGGAGCAGCAGCGCAACCCCTCGTTTCAGCATCTCTTCCCCTCTCACAGGAGCTTTTTGCGTAAACCTGCGCCGTTCCGCCGCGAAATCGCCGACGATATCCCGTGTCCGCGCCGAATGTACTTGTAGGAGCAGAGCCCCTCCAGCCCCATCGGGCCGCGTGCGTGAATCTTGCCGGTGGAAATGCCCACTTCCGCGCCGAAGCCGTACCGGAACCCGTCGGCAAAGCGCGTCGAGCAGTTCTGATACACCCCGGCGGAATCCACCAGCGCGAAGAATTTTCCGGCCGCCGCCTCGTCGCTGGTGATGATGCCATCGGTGTGATGGGAGCCGTACCTGTTGATGAAGGCAATCGCCTCGTCGATGGAATCCACCAGGACGGATCGTCAGCGCCATTCTCGCGCCCCAGTCGCATCGTCTTCGCCTGCTGGCGACGCCCGCGGCGTAATTGCGCGGCGCGGGCGCGGCTGTCCGCGGCGCAGGGTCACGCCCGCCTCCGTCAGCGCCCGCGCAATCACGGGCAGGGCGTTGGCGAGCTGGGCGGTGTACCAGCAGCATTTCCGCCGCGTTGCAGGCTGCGGGATACTGCGTCTTGGCGTCGGTGACGATGCGCGCGGCCATCTGCGCGTCGCAGTCCGCGTCCACATAGATGTGGCACACGCCGTCGCTGTGCCCCAGCACCGGATATTGCTGTTTTTTCCATGATGTAGCGCACAAAGGCGTTGGAGCCGCGCGGAATGATGAGGTCGATGTCCTCGTCCATTTTGAGCATGACGGAGACGTCCTCGCGCGTGGTCAGCAGGCCGCACCAGCCGTCCGGCATCCCCGTCGCGACGCTCGCGTCGCGCAGAATATCGAACAGCGCCTCGTTGGTGCGCATCGCCTCGCGCCCGCCCTTGAGCAGCACCGCGTTGCCGCTCTTGAGGCACAGGCCGCCGATCTGAATCAGCGCGTCCGGCCGCGATTCAAAGATCACGCCGATCACGCCGATGGGACAGCTGACGCGCGAGAGCACCAGCCCGTCTCGGCTGCGCAGCTGCTCCCGCCCGATGGGATCCTCCATCGCGGCCAGCTGCTCAAGCCCCACGCAGACGTCGTCCAGCTTATGCGCGTCGAATTTGAGCCGCTTGAGCGCGGGCGCGGCCAGTCCTTCCTTCTCGGCCTGCCGCATGTCGATTTCTGTTCGCCTTGAAGACCATGTTCGCCTTGGCACGCAGTGCGGCGGCCACCGCCAGCAGCGCGCTGCTGCGCGCCTTGCCCGGCGCCGCGGCCAGCGCGAAGCTCGCCTGTTTGCGGCATGCGCCGCTTCGGCGGCAGGGATTTCCGTTTTATTCATAGAGCGCCTCTTTCACGGTCTGCTGCATCGCCGCCGTGTCGGCGCGCAGCGGTTCTTCGCTCGTCCGCTGTTCCTGCGTCGGCAGGGCAAGCTCGCTGCGGTCGTCCCCGCTCTTGACGGCGGAGGCCAGCGTGACGGCGGTCATCGCGTTCAGGTTCGTATCCAGCGCGCCGAGCAGCTGGTGCCCAGCCCGAGCATGCTGCCCAAATCGCCGCTGTTGACCCCTTCGTAGAGCATCTGCATCAGCAGCTCGTAGCCCCGGCTGCGGGCAGGGTCGTCGCCGCCGTCAAGGCGCAGGCGGACATAGGTCAGCGCCTCCTCGCCGGTCAGGTCGTTCCAGCCGAGATCCAGCCCCATCGCGGCCGCCTCCCGCTCGTCCAGCTCCATGCTCACCGTGTCAATCGCGTCCACCAGCTGGGGCAGGTTGGTCACGTCCAGCGCGACGTAGGTGCCGATGTTCAGCCCCAGCAGCGTGTTGATCGTGCGTTCGGCCAGCATGCCCCGGCATTTCTGCGCGCCCAGCGCGTAAACGTCGGCCAGCCGCGTTTCGCCGGCTTCCGGAACATCCACCATCAGCCTGCAATCCACGCGCATCATCACCGAGCGCCCCGTGCGGCTGTTGATGGAAGCGACCATCATCGTATCGGTCGTCTCGCCGTCCTGCAGGAGCACGAGAATGTTGGCGACGTTCTTATCCAGCCCGGCGGCCATGTTCACGTCGCGCTTGGTAACGGTAATATCCGCCGCGGCCACGGCGGCTGTCAGCGTCATCCATACAAAGAACGCTGCAAAAGACGAATGGGTTTCATGTTTCGTCCTCCTCGGTGTGTGTGCGTTTTCTTCTTTTATTTCTTCTTAAAATGAACAGCTTCGAGAACACATAGTTCAAAATGATGACCACGATGTTCACCAGCAGCTTCATTGCCAGATCGTTGAGGCGCAGCACCTCCACCAGCAGGAACATCAGCACCGTCTCCATGCCCAGCGACACAAGCCGCATCGCAAAGAAGCTGCCCGCCTCGCGCAGCAGCGCGCCCGTGTCGGCGCAGTGCGTCTTGAACACAAAGAGCTTGTTGGCGACATAGCCGAACGCCACGGCGATCACCCACGCGACCCACGTTCCGGCCATGACGCTCAGCCCCCGCGCGCGTCGCCAGAAATAGGCGACATAGTTCACCAGCGTCGTCGCCACTCCCACAAACAGATAGCTGACCAGTTCGGTGTTTTCCCAGGGCTTCAGGCAGGCTTCGCCCAGCTTCGGGGAGAGCTTGCCGATCAGGCGGATGACGGCGCGCGCGAGCCAGTCGATGCCTTTCCAAATCGTCTTCATGATGGATTTTCTCTTCTTTCTGTGTTTTTTCAGATGAGCGCATTTTCGTTCGTTATTATAACACGACCATCTATCCGGTCATTCCCGCGAGGCTTGCGCCTCTTTTCTCCAAAATGAAGCGATTGATCGCTCAACCTGACGCGCTTCCTGCAAATTGCGCGGCAAAAAAGCCGCCGCGCGCCGTCCCCTCGTTTTGCATCCCCGGCTGCACAGCCCTGCGTCCATTTTTTGTCCGCACAAATTTCCCGCCGCTCTTCCTTTTTGGCGGGCCATCCTTTATAATAACAGAAAACGAACACCGCTAAGGGAGGCAAATCCATGGATAACCCCATCGTATCTTGGCTGTTTGAAACCGACGCCGTGCGCGTCTGCCCCGAAGGTCAGCCGTTCTGGTATACGTCCGGCAAGCTCGGCCCGTTCTACATCAACACGCAGTTCCTCTACGGCAGCGAGGCTGCGGCCAACGCGCTGCTTTCCGTCATCGAGGAGGCCTGCGCGGGCGACAAGCTGGCGTTTTACGGCAAGGTTTACGGCGAAATTGAAAAGCAGCTTGCCGCCTGCCCGATTTATCATCAGCTCATCGACCTGATGTGCGAGGCCGCGCGCAGCATGGATGTGGATTTCGTCTCCGGCGGCGAGCGCCGCGATTTCTTCTTCTCCATGCCGGTCGCGCGCCGTCTTGGGCTGGGCCATCTTTCCATCTTCAGGATCTTTCCTGCGTCTACACCGATGCGGACGGCGCGAGCATGCCCGCCGATCAGGCCGGCCTTTCCGGCAAGCGCAGCGTGCATATCGCCGATCTGGTGACGGTCGCTTCCTCCTACATCCGCGCGTGGATTCCCGCCGTGGAGGCGCTGGGCGCGAAGATCGCCTATTCGCTGGCGGTCGTGGATCGCGATCAGGGCGGCAGCAAAATCCTTTCCGACGCGGGCTGCCCGCTGACGACGCTGGTGGTCATCAAGCCCGAGCTGTTTGAAACCGCGCGCAAGCTCGGCCGCATCAGCGACAAGCAGCTCGCCCTCGTCCTGCATTTCATCGAAGATCCGGATGCGTTCATGCGCAGCTTCTGCTGGCGCACCCGAATTTCCTCGCCGATGAAATCGCCAAGGGCGGCAAGAGCGCCCAGCGCGCGCAGCTCTGCATCGCCAGCGGCTTTGCGCCCGAGGAAGCCCTGCCCAAGGCCTGATGCGCGTTTCGCTTCTCCCGCTCGATCCGCCGCCGTCCCTGCGCTTTTTCATCCGCGCGGACGGGCTTCACGCGGGCGGAATCACGGTGCACTCCGTTTCCGGCGCGCGCTTTTCCTACGGCGTCGCCGTTTCAAAGGCGATGCGCAGGCGCGGCGTCGCCTCGTCGGCGCTCCCGCTGCTCTTTGCCGCCATGAAAGCGCGTGGCTTTGCCGTCTGCGCCGTGCAGATTGCGCCGGATAACGCGGCCTCGCTCGCGCTGCACCGAAGGCTGGGCTTTGCCGAAACCGGACGGGCGCCGCCGCCGTGACCATGGAAAACACTGTAATATCATAAGGGGGACGCTCCGTTTGCCGAGCGTCCCCCTTGCTTTATGCCGTTTTTTGTGCCGTCGGCTTTGCGTAAAACGGTTTGACCCGCCGTTTACCTGCCGCGCTTTCCCACGTCGTCCACGCCGTAGCGGCCGAGATCCCAATAGAACTCCGTCTCAAACGGCGTATCGCGCATGGTGCGGATGAACTGGGTCGCCATCGTCTTGCCCGCGATCAGGTGGTCGCACCGGGCGAGGATGGCGATGGAGGCGAAGTAATACAGCCCGTTCAGCTTTCTGTCCACGCCGCGCTCGGCGAATCCCTCCGCGACGGATTGCCCCTGCACCGCCGTCAGCCGCGGGCACTCGACATAGACAAGCTTCCCGCCGTATTTCGCCTTCAGCGCGGCGAGAATCGCCTCGTCCTCCGTCGCGACAAAGATCTTATCGACCGGGTGCGCCGCCAGCGTCTCGTCCGTCTTCTTTCGATGATCTGCGCGACGGTCGGCTGAATCTGGTGCTTATACGGGCGCTTGGTGAAATAATCCGTCCCGCGGCAGAGCAGGCCGAGCGTCCGCTCCCCCCGGCGCAATCAGCTCGCGAAAGCGCGCGTCCACAAACGCCGCCGCCTCGTCGCTGGGCACGAAATAACGGTCGTAAATCGCCTTGATCCGGTCGAAATACTTCTCCCGATTCTCGCCGTAGACCCAATCGACGATCCTCGTCGCCTCTCGATACGCCTTTTTCTGCGCCCGCGTGAAATCATACGGGCAATCGAGCCGGTTGACGATATACAGCTCCTTGGCGCGGTAGCCTTCCTCCACGCCGACGCCCGCGGGCTGCCTGTAAAAAATATTCGTAGGCGTTGACCCTGCCCAGCAGCTCGTCCTCCAGATAGAGGTTTTCGACGTTCTGCATGTCGATCACCGGGATATAGCCCATGCGCTGCGCAAAATCCACCCAGCGCAGAAACGCCAGCAGGTTGCAGAAAATGCCCGTCCCGCGCATCGTAATGCCGGAGATCATCAGCACCGGGCGGTTCGGCCCGGAATCGCTCGGCTTTCGGAGCGGGTCGAGCTGCGCGCGCAGCTTGAGGTAATCGCGCTTCTGCACCGCGGACGGGCGGTTGACGATACGGTTCTTTACGCGCCGAAAACCCTTGCGAACGTATTCCATAGCGACCTCTCTTTACCACGTCGCGCAGAAGCCCGTCACATACCAGTCGTCCTTTTGAAGGGTGTACTGACAGTTTTCCTGCGTGATTTCATCCGTCGGCACGACGGACATATTTCGATACGGCTGCTTCGGGTTCGCGTTGTAGCGATAGTTCAAGCGGCGCACGGTCGAGTTCAGATTGCCCTCGATCGTCGTCAGCCGTACAGCCCGCCGCCCAGTTCCTTGACGCTCTCCACAATCGCGACATGCGTGTACGGCGTGGATTGGCGCACACCGTAAATCACCAGATACCCCGGCTTGGGCGCCGCGCCCTGCGTGCCGTCCAGCCAGCGGCCGTGTTCCTCAAAGGCGAGGCGCACGTTGCCCACGCGCCCCTCCATCGCGGAGATGCAGTCGCCCGGCTGCACCTCGATATCCTGCCGATAGCGGACGAGCTGCAAGCCGCTGTGATACGCGCAGTAAAGCTGGAACACCGAGCACCAGCCGATTTCGCGCTTATCGTGGTAATACCACTGGGTGTATTCGTTGCACTTGGGCAGGCGCGCCCCGCCGTTTTTCTCAAATTCGGCGCGCGCAAAGCGCACAAAGTTGCGCGCCGCCAGCGGCATATCTGCCGGGAAGGTCAGGCCGTAATCCTCCAATTCGCCTTCCGCCTGCGTCGTGATCGCCTCCGGCGGAACGGCCATCTTCACCGGCGCGGTATCCGCCAGCGCCCCGGCCGCCGTCATCATCAAAAACCAAAACAACAAAATCCATTTTTTCATCGCAACAGCCTTTTTAATCTTCCAAAATCACCGAAATCTCGCCGTCGAGCGGGAGCGCCTTTCCTCGCCGTTCTCCGTGATGCAGACCGTCCAGCCCTGCTGCGCCGTCCGGATCGTATAGCGGGCGCGGCTCGGGAAACGCGCTCGCTGGTCAGGGTCGAACGAAGCGTCGCCGATGCGCAGGTTTTCCAGCTTCCAGCCTTCCCAGCCGATCGGCGTATGCGGACGCCACGCCATCGCCTTGCGCCCCGCGTCGGGCTTCACGCCGAACAGGCATTCAAATGCGGGGCGGATCATCCCCTCCCGCCTCGCGCGCCTGAAGCAGCACGCCCGGCGCAGCGTCCTCGGTGCGCACCGAACCGGGCAGACCCGGCGCGGCGGAAGCGGCCATCTGCTCCATGCAGACGATCACCTGCTCGACATGCTCATGCTCGCCGTGCCAGCGCGCGCGCTCGGCCAGCGTCGCGTTCGGCGCGATTTCGCCCTGCTCCGGCTCGGCCGGGAGTTTGTCAAGCAGCGCCCGCGCCGCCGCGTCGTCCGCGCCCGTCAGCTTCAAAACATACGCCGCATGGCCGACGAGCGCCGCGCGCACCTGCGCCAGCATATCCTCCTGCACATCCTCAAAGCCCCGCGTGCTGCGGCGCAGATAGTTGACGCACAGCCCGGTCATCGGCAGCATGTCCGCCGCAAACGCCCGGTCGCCCGACCAGAGCAGCGTGTGATGCACCAGCGCGACGAACTGCGCGCTCTCGCGCTCGCCGCCCGCCTGCAAAACCCGGCCGGAGAGCGACACGCTGCGCGCCACGCGGCCGGGCGCCAGCTGCGCCTGCGCGCTCACATCGACGAGCGTGCGCAGCAGCATCTCCTGCACGCGCGCCGCGCCGCCCAGCGGCAGCAGCGCCTCCATCGTTTTCGCCCAGCCCTCGCCATACAGCGCGGGTTTTCCGGCAGCTCGCAGCACAGCGCGCATCCGCCGCGCGGCAGGGTGCGGAGCATCCAGTCGGCGTAGAGCTTCGCCCAGTTGACGCACTGCTCCAGCGCGGCGTCGGGCAGCGTCGCGTCGCTCAGCGCCTTCATCGCTTCAATGCGCGCGCGCTTTTCTTCGAGCATCGTCTCGGCCTGCCCGCGCAGAAGCGCCAGCGCCTCGGCCTTGGAGCGGGAGGGATAGCCGCCCGCAATGTATAGCCGCATGGTTGCCTGCGCGTTCGCGGCGAGGCGCAGGCGGTAGAACAGGCGGCCGTTCACGCCCTTGCCCTGCGTGTTGCCAAAGCCGTAGACACTCTGCGGCAGATCGGCCTGAAGCACGCGGCAGCCCGTCTGCGCGCCCCAAACGGCGTGCCACGGGGTGCGGCTGTCGCGGGCAAAGAACGCCTGCTCCTTCTCGCCGTATTCGCCGACGTCGCGGCCAAGCTCCGCGCCGTCCCTCGCCGCGCGCGGCGGCGGCGTCAGGATATCGGTGCGCACGGTGAAGGACACCTCGGCCATGCGCGGCGCGTTTTTGAGGTTTTCAATCGTCAGCTCGATCACGCAGCCGCTCACGCCGTCGGGAATGAACTGGCGGCGGACGACGTGCAGCCGCTCCTTCTGCATGCGGTAATGGAACGCGGTGACGACCGGGTGGATTTCACAGGTGTCGGCCTGCGTCAGCGGCACGTCGTCAACGGCCAGAAAAAAGCCGTCGCAGACCTTCTTTTCTCCGGCCCAAAGGCCGCCCATCTCGCCGGAACGGCGTAGCCCATATCCGGAAAAAGGCCGTTCTGCGCGCCAATGAGCACGGCGGCGCTGCCCCGCGGTGACAACCGGCGCATCCAGCCGGTCATAACGATAAACCTTGTAATCGCTGCGCATGTAAAGCTCCTCCTTTTATCCCTTGACAACCGCTGCAACGGTTTTTAGAATCAATTTGATATCCGCAAGCGGGGAAATTTCCGCAGATATTTCATGTTCAGCTCGATTTTATCGGGCATGATCTGCTCGATGTACGTCTTTTCGGGGGTCTTCCGCCCCGGCGAGCAGATCGTTTTCGTTTTCGGTAGGCAATCGAGGCGTAATCCGTGATGCCGGGGCGCACCAGGAGCACCTGCCGCTGATACGGCGTGTAGAGCCCTGACATATCGCTCCACCTCCGGGCGCGGGCCGACGAAGCTCATCTGCCCCGCGAGGACGTTGGAGCTGCGCCAGCTCATCCAGCTTGGTCTTGCGCAGAATCGCGCCGACGCGGGTGATGCGGCTGTCGCGCCCGACGGTGATCGCCGGCCCCTTCTTGTCCGCGTCCGTCACCATCGAGCGGAATTTGAAAATTCGAAACGGCTTTCCGCCCCTGCCGATGCGCACCTGCCGGTAAAACACCGGGCCGGGGTCGTCGATGACCACCGCCAGCGCGATGAGCAGCAGCAGCGGCCAGAGCACTGCCAGCGCCGCCGCCGAGAGGACAATATCCATGGCACGCTTGGCGATGAGCTGCGGCTTTCGCCGCGCCAGCACCTCGGCGATATCCATCCGTTCTTCTTTCTTTTGCATGGTCGCTCCTCGTCTTTCGTCATACCCGGTCAAATACGTAGGTGAACAGGAAGCACATCGTAAACGCCATCCGGCGCCGCATCAAAAACAGCTTCACGCCGAGCTGCGTCGGAAAATCGCTCGGTTTCACGTCGTCAAACAGCGCGGCGATATCCGGCCTGTTCATGTATGCCTTTGCGCGGCGCACGCGCTCCCCAAAACGCGTAGGGCGTTCCGGGATAGCAGAAATTGCGCACGGTGCCGACGGCCATCTTTCGGCGGCGGATCTTCATCCGGCGCATGCACTCCGGGCTGTCCGCCAAAGCGCCTCCAGCGCGTCGTTGGATTTTTCATAGCTCTCCGGCACGTGAAAGCTGAAATGCTTGGTCACGCTGCCGCTGTGAAAGCGATAGTGGTAATACGCCCTGTCCACCGCGACGGCGCATCTCGCGTCCTTCATGCAGGCGACGATGAACAGCAGGTCTTCCGCGTATCGGATATCCGGGCGGAAGCGATGGCTGCCGATCGCCTCGCGCCGAAACAGGTTGCGCGGCGTGTAGCCGGAAAGGGGCAGCCTCGTCGCTGTCCGTCGGCCGGGAGAGCATGGCCGGGATCAGCGTCCGGCCGATCTCCCGCGGCTGAACACCGTGCCGTCGTCAAAGCCCAGCGGCACATCCTCCCGCGCCTCGCCCCTGTCCTTAAACACCCGGCAGAAAGCGACGTCCGCCCCGGCTTCCTCCGCCGCGCGCAGGAGCGTTTCGTACATCTGCGGCTCCGCCCAGTCTCGTCGCCATCGCAAAAGCCGATGTAATCGCCCCGCGCCGCGTCCAGCCCGCGTTGCGCGCCGCCGATACGCCCTGATTTTCCTCAAACGCGATCACGCGAATTCGGCTGTCCAGCGGCTCCCACCTTGCGCAGAATCGCCAGAGAATGATCCGGGCTGCCGTCGCAGACGAAAAATCAGCTCGATATCCCGCAGCGTCTGCGCGCGCAGAGAGAGATGCACGTCGGCAGAAAACGCTTCCGCCCCATAGACCGGGACGATGACCGAAACCTTCGGATTCATGAACACTCTCCTTTATGCGGCGCAAATCGGGGCGGGCTTATTCCGCGCGCCAGAGCGGCGCCTGAACCAGAAAATACGCGCAGCCGATCACCGAGAACGGCGCGTAGACCGATTCGAACATGCCCACCAGAATGAACACCGTGCAAAACGCCAGCGGCGTCGCGGCGTAGGGGCTCTCCTTCCGGTGCGCCCAGTAATACCGCAGGGCGCGGATGAACGCGAGCGCCGTGTAGGCGACCAGCAGCAGGCCGGCGATGAAGCCGTTGTTGTAGGCCACGCCGAAAAACGCGTTGTGCGCGTTGTAGTGGCGGTCGCCCGCGCCGTCCTTGGCGACCCATTCCCAGATCACACTGTCCTTATGGCCGTTCCACGTCAGGTTTTCCAGAATGGTCGTCCAGATTCCCCAGCGGTCGCTGGTCAGGTCGTCCATGCTGATCGTCCTGCCCTCCGGCTTGGGCACGGTGATCGGATTGCCGTATGTCTCGTGGTTGTACACGGCGAGGTTGTAATCCTCCACCGCCGCTTCATACATCTTGTCCTTCGTGATCTTCACGCCCGCCGCGCCGCAGAGCACGATGAACGCAGCCACCAGCGTCAGCAGCCGCGCGGGTGCTTCGCCGTGCCCGCGATGATCGCCGAAACCAGAATCACCATCACGCCCGCGAACGCCAGCAGCCCCTGAGCGCGAGCGTCGCCAGCAGCGTCGCCGCCGCCCAGACGCCCAGCAGCAGATACGCGGCCGCCGCCTTCATCCGCTTTTCCATAAAGCTCGCGTAAGCCAGCAGCAACGCCGCCGTCGCCATCACGATGCAGCACATCGACAGGCAGTTCGCGTCATAAAAAGACGCCCGTAGCCCGGATAGGCGAAGCTCAGCGGCACGGCCGCATACGACCACGCCAGAAACGGCAGCACCGCAAACACCGCGCCGCGCAGGATGGAGCGGAACGTCGAATCGTCGTCGCGCGAAACAAAGACGGAAAACACGATCGGGTAGCAGATCAAAAGCGGCACGCTTTCCGGCAGCCAATCCTCGTAAAACAGGCCGGAAACCACCATCATCCCGTGCAGCGCGAACCAAAGCCCCGCCATGCCCTTGTGAAAGTGTACGCGCGCCTTTTGTCCGGGGTGCGCGCCGTCAGCGTCACAAACGCCAGCAGAATCATGCCGAAGAGCACGAAGATCATCCAGCGCATCGGGAATTTCCGCTGCGTGAACAGCGAGCAATAGCCAATCAGCGCGAAAATCGCCGCCGTCAGCAGCCGCGAATCAAAAATCTCGTTGAAAATGCCCGTCACCCTGTCAGTACAGGTTGAGCATCCCCGTTCCGTCAATGCCCTGCTTGCGCATGTTCTTTCCTCCAATGCTCCATGGCCTCGCGGTAAACCCCCGCGGTGATTTCGGCGTTGTGCGCCCACGTCAGCTTGCGCGCGTCGCGCATGCCCCGCGCGCGCAGCGCCTCGTATGCCTCGGGATGGGCGAACACGGCGCGCATGACGCGCTCCACCGCATTCGTATCCCCGGCGGGCACGAGAAAGCCGTTTTCGCCGTCCGTGATGGTGTCGGCAATGCCCTCGTTTTTCCGCGCCGACGGCGATGCAGCCCGCCGCCATCGCCTCGATGTAGACGATGCCGTAGCCCTCGCCCCAGCTCGGCAGAACGAACAGGTCGCTCTGCGCCATCCGCCGCAGAACCTCCCCGTGCGGCAGGCCGCCGGTCAGCGTCACGCGGCCTTCCAGATGCAGCTCGGCGATTCGCGCCCGGAGCGCCTGCTCCATTTCGCCAATGCCCACGATGGTCAGCGTCGCGTCGCCGTATTCATCCGCCAGACGCGCGAACGCCTCCAGCGTTTTATCCATGCATTTCCTCGCCTTGAGCGTGCCGACGGAGATCACCGCGCGCGGCCTTCGCGCCTCGTTTTTTCCGGCACCAGCGAGATCCACACCGTTTTGCACGACGCGGCTGATCCGCCCCTCCCCGCGATACGGCGCGACGCGCGAAAGCAGCAGGCTCGACACCGCCATCAGCGCATCGACGCGCCGCGCGGTTTCGACATTGCGCTTCCACGGCGTTTGGCCGGGGATGAAGTAGTGAAACACGTCCGTCCCGTGCACGGTCAGCGCCACGGGCAGGCCGAGCGCCCGCCCCAGCAGCCGCCCCGCGTGTCCCTCGCGGGGAGCATATGCGCGTGAAGGAGATCAAACGGCTTCTGCGCGTGCAGCGCTTTGGCAATCGGCAGCGCCGCGCGGTACATCGGCCATCCGCCGAGCCATCTTTCGCCCGCGTTGCCCAGCGTCAGGCAGCGCGGAAAATACACGGGAACGCCGTCGATAACCGCTTCCTTCGGCGTTCGCCTGTCCGTCTCATACAGCGCGGGGCGGAGCGCCTTCATCATCGGCATCGTGCCGACGCAGGAGATCACCGTCACGTCATGCCCCTGTGCCCGCAGCGCCTTCGCCTGCTCATGCACATAAAAGCAATACGGCGAATTATCCGCCAGACGGTGAATCATCATCAATATCCGCATGCGGCCACCTTCTCTCCTTCAGTCAGCTTCGCTGACAGCTCCCTCGAAGAGGGGCTCCCGATACAATTCCATCCCATGCCCGCGATCCGCGGCCACACATACCGCCTCGCGCCCTCTATACATCGCTTCGAGCGCTCCGCATAGCCCTGCATGACGCGCCCAAGCGCCTGCGCCTGCGCCCGCACGTCGCCGCACGGCACGGCATAGCCGACCTCGCCCTCGGGAAACTGGCCGTCAAACCCCTGTCCCTTCGTATACAGCACGGGCACGCCCTGGCTCATGGCCTCCAGATAGACCATGCCGAACGTCTCCGCCGAGGATGGCACGAGCAGCACGTCGCAATCCGCATAAAACGTCTTCATCGTGTCCATGCCCGATATGCGCCCCAGATAGCGATCCTGCGGCTGCATTGCCGCGCAGAATGCTTTCCTTCAGCGGCTCCGTCTCCGCAGGCCGCCACGGCATAGCCCGCCTCGTGCGCCGCGTTCAGCGCGTCAAGCGGGCGCTTCCGCTCGTTCATCCGCCCCGCAAAGCCCACGCGCACGGGCGTGTGCGCCGCCGTTCGGGGCGCGCCGTCCAGCCACGCGGGGTCAATGCCGTTGGGGATGACGCGCAGCTTGTCCGCCAGCGCATCCCGCGCCGCGCCCTTAAACCAGCCGAGCACCTTCTCCTTCGCCGCGCCGCCGAGACAGACGACCGCGCCGCGCCGCCGAGAATCCGCCGTGCCATCGGCCGCAGGTGCGGCTCGTATTTCCAGATGGCCTCGATGTCGCTGTATCGCAGCGTGACGGCAGACGGAATGCCATGCTTCTTGGCCAGACGCGCCGCAATCGAGCCGTCGGTGAACAGCGTATGCGCGTGAATCAGCGTCACGCCCGCCATGTCGATCTGCTCTTCAATCGCCGGAACGCTTCTCTGCGCCTTGCGGAAGAAAAAAAACAGCGCGTCGCTTTGCCTGACCGTCAGCGCGCGGATGGTCTTCACCCCGCGCGGCTCGTTTTTGCCCAGATCCGCCGCGCGCTTTTCCGGCACGAACACCACCTGCTCAAGCCCCTGCGCGGCCAGCGCCTCAAACAACTGCGGAAAGACGGTTGAACCGGCGAGGTTGCAGCAGATATGCAGCACCGTCACCGCCCGTCACCCGCCTTTTTTTTTTTCCTTCTCCGCCCTGACGAATTTCGGCAGCGCCGCAATGCCGCACAGCGAGCCGAAGCCATAAGCGAAGTGGAACGCCGGATAGAGGATGATTTCAACCGGCAGGAATTTCCAGCCCTTCTCCTTGGCGATGGTGTAGGAATAGAAGAAATCCAGCAGCAGATACGCGCCCCATTCCAGCGCCAGCAGCCCGCCGAAGAGCATGCTTTTCGTCAGCAGCGTCAGCAGCACGAGGAGAATCGTCGAGAGCACGAACGCCAGCGGCACAAAGTGGCGGACGCCCATCGAACCGGGAACGAGCGTCATCGTGATGACGTTCCATTTGCCGTTCATGTAGCCCATTTTCATAATGCCGCGCATCGTATCCCGGCAGTAATACTGCACGCGGATGTTGTGGTTGAGGTAGATTTTGCCGCCGTTTTTGCGAATGCGGAAATTCAGCTCGTTATCCTGATTGCGGGTCATGCGCTCGTCAAAGCCGCCGATGCGGTCAAACAGCGCCCGCTTGAAGCAGCCGAAGGAACGGTATCCCATAGCCGTCCTCCGTCGTCAGGCGATAGGTCGCGTTGCCCACGCCCAGCGGCGTCTTGAGCATTTCCGCGATGGCCTCGCCCATAAAGCCGCGCCCATGCGTTTCAAACACGCCGCCCGCGTTGTCGCAGTCCTTCGTGAGCAGTGTCTCCACGGACAGACGGATATAGTCCACCGGATACTCCGCGTGCGCGTCCAGCCGCACGATCACCGGCGCGCTGCTGTGCGCAATGCCGATGTTCATGGCGTAGGGCACGGTGCGGTTCGGGTTATCCAGCACCACAATCTGCGGATGCTCCTTCTGCATGGCATGCAGCAGCTCGACCGTTCGATCTTCCGAACGGCCGTCCACAAAAATCACTTCCATCTGATCCGCGGGATAATCCTGCGAAAAAATGGAATCCACACACGCGGCGATGTATCGTTCCTCGTTGCGCACGGGCAAAATCACCGAAATGAAAGGCAGCTGCATGCTTATCTCCCAACTTCCTGACAAAAAATCACAAAGGTATCGTCTGATTATAAACACAAAGACGATGAGAAAGAAAGACGAACGCAGATTCCTTGTAAAAATTGAAATTCAGGGTTGACAAACCCCCGCCGCTCTATGCTATACTATCTTTCGTTCCGAGTGACTTGGTCTGTTGGCTCAGTTGGTAGAGCACATCGTTCACATCGATGGGGTCACTGGTTCGAGTCCAGTACAGACCACCAAATCAGCCCTGCGAGGTTAGCCTTGCAGTTGGTTTTTTCGTTTTGATTTTGATTTCCCGATTGATTTTCCGCCCGTTTGCACCCGACGGAGTTTTCCGGCGGCCGCCGCCCGCAGCGGATTCAGGCCGACGGAAAACGGTTCGAGCCACGCGAGCCCTGCGGCCTTTTTCGCTTCCTCCAGTCAGAAACTATTCAAAATCCTTTGTAAGATTTCTTCATCATCTGCGTCTAATAAAGTGAAGGGGGGAGAACGCATGCAGGCCGATTCGTTTACTCAAATCTATCAAAGCTACTTTGATCCGGTATACCGTTACGCACTCTCCCTCTCGGGCAGCCCGCATATTGCCGAAGAAATTACACAGGAAACTTTTTTTCAAGGCATTGCGATCCCTGAATCAATTTCAAGGCAGGAGCAGCCTGAAAAGCTGGCTCTGTGCCATCGCAAAAGAATCTATGGCTGTCCGAGCAGCGAAAGAGAAAAGATCAGCCGATCGACGATGCCATGCATCTTTCCGATCCATCCGCCGGCCCGGAAGAAGCGATTGTGCGGCAGGAGAGCATATGCGTATCCACCGGCTTCTCCATCACCTGAGCGAACCCTATCGGAGGTATTCACCCTTCGAACTCTGGGTCAGTTGAGTTTTCGGGATATCGGGGAACTTTTTCGGCAAATCGGAAAACTGGGCTTGTGTCGTTTACCACCGAGCCCGAACGAAGATCATGGAAAAAATGGAGGGATCACCATGAAACTGCCTTGCGCCGTCACGCGCGATTTGCTGCCGCTGTATGCCGAGGAACTGGTGGAGCAGGGAAACCCAAGCCCTCATCGAGGAACATTTGGCCGGTTGTTCCGCGTGCAGGGCAAAAGCTTTCGAACTCAAAACTGAAACAAGCGCGCCCATCGAAACGGCAAAGCCGCTTCAATCGCTGAAAAAACAGCTTCAAAAGCGCCGCCTGTATTCCGCTGTCATCGCTGCGCTTTGCGTTTTTATCGCTGTTTATGCATGGTTTTATCACGCAAACGAACGGAAGCTGGTTCCATGGGAAGACGGTTTGATTCAGGCAGCGGGGATAGAACAACGCCCTTACGATGAAGTTTTGGTCAAACGGACGCCCTCGATGAACCACATCGCTCAAATGTGGATGTGCTGATTCTGCGGGTGGATAACCGGATCACCGGAACATCCGAAACCCTGTTCATGGATGATGACGGCTCAAGAACCGTTTTGCTGCAGGGATGGACATCAAGCAGCAGCGGGTACTTTTATCAGAGATTGGCAAAGCTGTCGTCCAGCGCTTCGTCATAGGCTTTTTCCATGTAATTTTCCCGCCGCAGGGTGTGGATGGTGCGGATGCAGCGCAGCGTTTCCGGCACATGGGCGGAAGCCCGCGCCACAGCGGAACGGTTTTGCAGCTGCGCTTTCAGCATCCGCTTTTGCACCACACGGGTAAAGAGATACAGCAGCGGCAAAACCACCAGCAGGATCAACGCCAACCCGCGGTTCTCTGCAAAAATCACGGCCAGAATGCCGCACAGGCGGCAGGCATCCGCAAACATGCTGATGATGCCGGAGGTGAACAGCTCTTCCACCGTGTCCACATCACCCACAAAGCGGGAGACCGCCGCGCCGGATTCCTGGTTTACAAAGGCTTCCGCCGGGAGCTTGTCCAGCTTGGCGCACATGGCGTTGCGCAGGGCGTGGGTCATTTTCTGGCCAAACACGGTCAGCAGACTTTCCCGCAGGGAATCCAACCCGCCGGAAAGTGCCAGCAGCCCAAAGTACCCCAACGCCAGCGCAAAGGGCACCACCTGCCGGGCCGTCAGGCGGTCCACCACGCGGCCCAGTACCAGCGGCGGCAGCAGGCTTGCCGCCACCGCACCGGCCACGGCCAGCACCAGCGCGGTGCAAAGCAGCGGCTGGCGGCGCACGGTACCCAGCACAACGCTGCGCACGGTCTCATTTTTCCGGTTCATCCTGCTCGCCTCCTTCCTGGGCATTTACCAGCGCGGCATACTGCGGGTTCTGCACTATCAGTTCCTCGTGGGCTGCACAGACTGCTTTGCCGTCCTGTATCCACAACACGCCGTCCATCTGGGGGAACAGGTACAGCCGGTGGCTGATCAGCAGCACGGTGCTGCCCACGGTCATTTTACGCAGGTTGGCAAAAACCTGTTCTTCGGTTTTGCGGTCCAGGGCCGAGAACGGGTCGTCCAGCACCAGCAGCGGGCGCGGGTGGGCCAGTGTGCGGGCCAGC
>VOFE01000933.1_pt1 | contig 20001 bp, 24 predicted proteins | sample 5384071 | NCBI WGS metagenome assembly VOFE01 (sample SAMN12384724, study PRJNA508395) | human gut metagenome | isolation source: healthy gut D | host: Homo sapiens
GGCGGCAACTTTTACAAATCCATCTCTCATTTTCTCATTTCCTTTAACTCGTCGATGTCAAAATGGTACGCTTTGTTACAGAACTGGCATTTTACCTCAATCGACTCTCCGTCGCTTACGATGTCGTCCAGATCCTTTCTGCTCAGTGTCGCAATCGCACGGGAGACGCGCTCCTTGGAGCAGTCGCACTGGAATGCGGCATCCACCGTATCGTTGATCTCAAGCCCGAACTCGCCGAGAATCAGCTCCAAGATCTCCTCCGGTGTCTTCCCATCTTCCAGCATCTCCGTGACGGAGGCAATCTCCGTGATCTTCTTCTCGAGACGATCCACCACGTCGTCCGGTGTAAACGGCATCAGCTGGATGATAAATCCTCCCGCCTGTCTGACCGACCGGTCCGGATTCACGAGAACACCGAGTCCTACCGCGGACGGCACCTGCTCGGAGGTGGCAAAATAGTACGTCAGATCCTCCGCAATCTCACCGGTCTGCAGCGCGATCTGTCCCACGTACGGCTCCTTTAATCCCATGTCCTTGATGACGCTCATCACGCCAAGCCCCAGCGCACCGCCGACGTCCAGCTTTCCCTGTGCATTTAACGGCAGTTCCACATCCGGAACATTCGGGAATCCCTTGACATGTCCGTTTGCATCCGCGGTCACCGTAAAGCCCTTCGCCGGGCCGCCGCACTGGATCTGTATCGTCAGAAGATCCTTCTCCCCCTTCATCATCGTTCCCATCATCGCCGCACCGGAGAGAAGTCTGCCGAGCGCTGCCGTAATCACCGGGCTGGTGTCATGATCCACTCTCGCCTCCTCCACCAGATGGCGCGATGTGATCGCAAATGCGCGGATACTTCCCTCCGCTGCGGTAGCTCTTACAATATAATCTCTATCCTGACTCATTTCGTTCTCCTTTTCTATTGTTGCTGTATTTCGGATTTGCTACATCTTCTTTTCCTGCTCCGTTTTCATGCACGGTATCTTTTCTTTCTGCTCCGTTTTCATATACTGTATCTTTTTCTACTCAGTTCGGATTCGTTGTTCCTGTATCTTCTCAAAGCCTTCTACCTGCGCGGGCGCGCCACCACATAGATCCGCTCCGAGTCGTCCCTGACCGGTTCCTTTGTGAACGCGTCGTAGGCTGCCGTAAGCTCCATTCCCGCATCCGCAAGCAGTCTGCCAATCGTCTTTAAATCATAGGCCCGCTGATAATGCACTTCCTCAAACCGGCGGTAGGTTTCACCGTCCTCGCGGATATAAAGCGTCAGATCGTATTCATTTACGGCACTCTCCTCATCAAAATAATTCTCCCAGATGAAGCTGCCCTCCTCGCGGTTTTCCGCAATCGTCGTCTCTCCCAGAAGATCCCGGTACTTGTATACCGTATTCAGGTCAAAAATAAAGATGCCATCCTCCTCCAGATACTCGTGCACACGCGAAAACACCTCGCGCAGATCCGCTTCCTCCAAAATATAATTCATGGAATCGCAGACCGACACCACCGCGCACACGCTTCCGTACAGTTCCAGTTCACGCATATCCTCGAGCAGATAGAGAATTCCCCATTGGGCAGCTCGTCCGGTTCATCCGGCTCGCCCAGTTCTGCATATTCTTCCGGCTCATCGGTTTCGTCAGCTTCGTCCCATGCTTCTGCCGCACTCCACGCATCCGCCTCATACTCTGCCTCGCGTGCGATCTCAAGCATCTCCTCGGAATTGTCCACGCCGATCATATCGTACCCTGCCGCCGCCAGCAGCCTGGTCATTTTTCCGGTGCCGCAACCCAGTTCCGCAACCGTTCCGCTGCAGATGCCGTATTCCCGGAGCAGCCCCGTAAGATAGGACCCCCATTCCTCATAGGGAACATTATCCATAAACAGATCATACACTCTCGCAAAGCTCTCGTATGCACCCATATCGTTCTCACTTTCTCTTCCGCCAGCATGCGGAACATTTCTATGTAATACTACCAAGTTTCCAATGTGAAATCAAGGTTTGCCGACAGATTCCCCCGCACAAATCTTCTTGATTATTTTTCCGGTAAACCGTATACTTATTCCATAAAATGCCGTTTTTTCCGATGTTTCTGGAAACACAGCAAAATACAGCAAAGGATCTTACACCTATGCCCGATCAGTTTGAACACTATATTACCAAAAATATAAAGTCATTCTACAAGCGCAGACTGCTGACACCGATCCTGTATCTGATTTTTCTTCTGGTACTGTGGTTCGTTCTCTCGCTGTCAGCGCCGCTTTTTCCGGACACGCTCGATGCCCCGGATACCCTCGAGAGCACCTACAGACGGCATGAAGAATACATATCCGCCACCTTATCCGATCTGAAGTTCACCGGTTACACCCAGTCCTTTCTAGGGCACATCAGCGGTTACTACTATTACACGATGCGGAATGACGAGTGCATCATCGTGCTGCTCTCCCCGAATACCAGTGAACAGGGACTTCCGGAGATTCCGCAGGTGTCCGTCCGTGCCAAGATTCTTCACGGTTCCGAGAATTTTGATGAGCTGTTAAATCATCTCGCTTCGGATCTGAACTGGACCGAAAACGGCATTCACAACAAAGTCTCCCAGTATGTACTGAGTGAGCCTGATTACAATCTGCTCGGAAACACGCTGCTCTACGTCGTATTTTTTGCGACCGGCGGCTATGCCCTGATCTGCATTGTATTTTTCATCCTCTATATCTGCTTTCCAATTCTCTCGCCCGCGTGCCAGGATCTCGCGCTGTTCGGCAATCCGAAAAAGCTTTTGGAGCAGGCAGAGGATGAACTTGCGACGCTGCCGCAGCTTGCAACGGAGGATATGTTTATCACAGAACATTTCTTCATCGAGACCTCGGTGTACGGCAATGCCATTGTACCGATCGATGAGATCATCTGGATCTACAAATACTCGACGCTCCACAAGTTTTTCTGGTACCACTTCAGCATCTCCTACACGCTGCATATCAGTGCGAACCGGCATCTCTACATCCAGTGCCCGAAGAACATCAAGTCGGACATCGACGGTATCATGGATTACCTCGCCGAGGCGAACCACAATATTTTAGTCGGATTCTCCGAGGCGAACCGCCTGAAGGTGCAGGAGATTCAGGGAACGCCGATGCATTTTGAAAAATTTATTGCCATCCTGAAAAAGCGCGTCTAAATCCTGCGCCAACACAGAACGGATCTTTTGCAATCAGCTCTGAGTGTCCTTTGAGCGACAGGTAATAGTTGGAGAAGTACATCTTACAGATTTCAGATGGAAATGCATATGGAAGATTCTTTGTGAAAAAATGAGAGCATTTCTTCCTGACGGATATTTGCATCAGATTCCGTGTCTCTTCCACGTTTGGACAATCCAGCGGGGACATGTCCGACACACCGGAGACAATGGGCGGACTTTCTAGCCGCCCTAACTGTACTCCCTCATAGACAATATAAAACCGCGCGAACCGAAACTCGCTGCCATCTGCTATTGAAAATATGGCAGATGGCAACTCAGACATCGGCTTCGCGCGGTTATGTTATATTGCGGGAGTACAGGTAAGGGCGGCACAAAAGTCCTACAAATTGTCTTCGGAGTGCGGACATGGCCCGTGGAGTGTTCCAAACTTGGAAAGACACGGATCATCGCGGATGCAAATATCCGGCTGGTTAGAAATGCCGCATTTTTGAACAGAATTTTCATATGCATTCCATCTGAAATTGAAAGATGTAATCTTTTTATATATTACCTGTCACTCAAAGGACACTCTGTGCCGATTGCAACAGTTCCTTTCTGACGCTAGCGGCAGGAGGTACTGATCGACTCAATCGCCACGGCGCCGCCTCTTACCACTTCAATTCTCTTGAATTTTGAGCGGAGCAGGGCAATCAGTTCGTTGTTGCGCCGCTCTGTCAGCTTACATTCCAGCAGCACGCTGTCGTTTCCGACGTCCGATCCCGTCTCATCTTCCGTCGTACCAACCGTCAGTGACTGTAAATTGTAGGATTTTCCGGAAAACAATCCGGAAACCTTCGCAAGTACACCTACATCATTTTCTACATACAATGCAATCCAGCGCTTTTCATTTCAGACATTGCTTTCCTCCTATTTTAAGATCATTTCACTCATCGGATTCCCGCTCTTCACCATCGGAAGTACCAGTTCATCGGTGGCAATCATAAATTCAATGATCGTCGGTGCATCCGTATGCTTCTTTGCCTCCGCAAACGCTGCATCAATGTCTTCTTCCTTCTCTACACGGATTCCGTATGCTCCATAGCTTTCTGCCAGTTTCACGAAATCCGGAACATATTCCGGACACTGGTCATTTGGTCCCTTGCATCCACCCGGACAGGATGGGCGCCGGCGCAGACAGGTCGCACTGTAACGCTTTCCATAAAACAGTTCCTGCATCTGGCGGACCATACCGAGATAATTATTGTTCAGCAGACAGATCGTAATTCCGGTACCCTGTGTTACCGCCGTTGCCATCTCCTGAATATTCATCTGAAATCCGCCATCTCCCGTGATACACACGACCGGTTTCTTTGGATTTGCAATTTTTGCTCCGATTGCGGCCGGAAATCCGAATCCCATCGTTCCCAGTCCGCCGGATGTGATGAGCTGACTCTGTTCATCCAGTTCCAGATACTGGGTTGCCCACATCTGATGCTGCCCGACATCCGTCACATAAATACTGTGTGGAAACTGTGCATTAATGTGCTCCATGATCATCTGTGGACTGATCCCACGATCCCTGCGCATGGCAAGCGGATTCTCTTTCTCCCACCTGTGAATCTGTTCCTGCCACTTTGCCGTATCCTTTTTCTCTGCCCACTCTAACAGCTTTTCAAGTGCCACACCTGCATCTGCAACCACCGGCACATCCACAACCACATTACGCGAGATGGAAGCAGTATCTACATCAATATGAACAATCTGTGCATGCGGTGCAAATTCATTTAAATCTCCGGTAATCCGGTCATTGAAACGGGTACCGATGGAAAAGAGCAGATCACATTCCATAACTGCCATATTGGCTGCGTACTTTCCATGCATTCCGCAATTGCCGATATACAGCGGATGTGTGGTCGGCACTGCGCCTTTGCCCATGATTGTTGTGACAACCGGAACATTTTCTTTTTCCATAAATTTCTTCAGCTTCTTCCCGCATGGCTGATGTTGACACCTCCGCCGGCAAGAATCAGAGGTTTCTTTGCAGACTTAAGCATTTTATAAGCTTTCTTCAACTGTCCGATATGTACCCCGTGAATCGGCTTATATCCACGGATATCCACATGGGAAGGGTACTCTGCCGATCCGGATGCCGTCTGGATATCCTTTGGAATATCAATCATCCCGGTTTCCCGGTCTGGGCGATATAAAATGCCATCTTAATAATCTTTCCGAGTCTTCGCACCGAATGCTCGTCATACCAACAATGTCCACTTCCTGAAATGCATCGTTCCCGATCAGTCCAAGTGGCACCTGTCCGGTAAAACAGACCAGAGGAATACTGTCGTAATGGGCATCTGCAAGTCCGGTAATGATATTGGTTGCTCCCGGTCCGCTCGTTACCAGACATACGCCCACCCGTCCGGTAGACTTGGCATATCCTTCCGCCTCATGGATCAGCCCCTGCTCATGCCTCGGCAGGATCAGGTTGATACTGTCGGTCTTATATAATTCATCAAATAAATCCGTAACGGTTCCACCCGGGTACCCAAAGATGGTGTCTACCCCTTCTTCCTCCAGAGCCTTTACGAATAATTTTCTTCCTGTAATATCCATAAAAATGATATCCTCCTATATCAGTCCAAATGTGCGAAGTAAAAAGATCCAGAACGTCAGCGTAAATGCCGCAAACAACGTCGTTGCAACAATAACACTCGCCGTCAGAACCCCATCATTTTTCATACTCTTTGCCATGATGTAACAGCTTGGCGTTGTCGGGGATGCCAGCATAATTAAAATTGCAATCATCTTTTCCCCGGAAAATCCCATATAAGCTGCTACCGGTAAAAAGACCAGTGGCTGGATCACCAGTTTGATGGCAGCTGCCCAGCACGTCGGTTTGATCTTTGCGATAGCTTTGCGCCCCTCAAATCCCGCACCGATCACAATCAGTGCCAGCGGTGTTGCAAGCTGTGCGACAGAGTTAATCGTCTTATTGACAATGGTCGGAAAATGAATCCCCAGAAGGGAAACGATAAGTCCCAGAAAAATCGAATCAATAATCGGATTTTTCACGATATTGACCAATGCCTGCTTAATTTTTCCCTTATCCCGTTTTCCTTGCTCGTCCTGCGCCTCAAATGTCAGTACAATAACGGAATACACATTGTACAGCGGAACCGCTCCCACGATCATCAGCGGACCCATGGCAGAAGATCCGTAAATATTGTTGATAAATGCCATTCCCATGACGGCTGCACTGCTTCGGAACGAAGACTGTACAAACGCACCACGGATACTGTCATCTTTGACCGCAAATTTACTGATCCCCCAGATGCCCCAGAAACAGATACTGCTGACAATTGCACAGTACAATACAAATTTCAGATCAAATACTTTTGATATTTCTACGGAAGCAATATCCCGAAACAGCATAAACGGCAGTGTCACCTTAAAGTTGAACCGGTTTGCCACGGTGACAAAATGCTCATCGAGCATACCGATCTGATGCAGTACCCAGCCTATAACCATCACCAGAAAAATAGGAAATGTGACATTAACGCTAAAGATAAAATCACTCATTACTTCTGCACTCTTTCATATTTATAGAAATAAAATTCCAGATCAAAATATGTCTGTTCTTCACTGTCTGCTGTAATTTTCCACTCCGGTTTTTCATCCAGATTCGGGAAATACGCATCCGCGTCATATGCATAGTCGATTTTTGTAATATGTGCAACATCACACTCATCCAAAAGCTGCTCATATATTTTCTGTCCGCCAATCACATAGACGTCATTGGTATCATACTTTTCCAGTTCCCTGTGCAGCTCTTCCATGGAATGCACGACAATCGCATCTTTAACCTGATACGCCGGATTATGTGTCAACACAATATTGGTGCGGTTTTTCAGCGGAAGACCATTCGGAAAACTCTCCAACGTCTTTCGTCCCATCACGACAACTTTCCCGGTTGTTGTCTCGCGGAAAAATTTCTGATCCATCGGAATCCGTACCAGAAGCTCATTATTTTTTCCAATTGCCCAATTTTTATCTACTGCTGCAATGATATTCATGATTTTCTCCCTCCTGACTGCTATATTGCCACCGGAATGTTTTTGATCTGCGGACCGGTCACATAATCGGTCACTTTGATATCATCCGGTGTAAACTGATAAAAATCTTTAATCTCCGGATTCAGCCAGAATTTCGGTGCCGGATGCTGCTTACGCGTAATCAGCTCTTTTACCAGTTCCACATGCCGGTCATAGATATGTGCGTCCGCAATGACATGTACCAGTTCCCCGACCTTCATATCACATACCTGCGCCAGCATATGCGTCAGCACCGCATACTGGCAGACGTTCCAGTTGTTGGCGGCAAGCACATCCTGCGAACGCTGATTCAAAATTGCATTTAAAGTCAGTTTGTCATCGCCCGGATGCTGCGTCACATTGAACGTCATACTGTAGGCGCAGGGATACAGATTCATCTCATGCAGGTCCGCATGCACGTAGATATTCGTCATGATGCGCCTGCTGAAGGGATTGTTCTTCAGATCGTAGATCACACGATCAACCTGATCCATCATGCCCTCTTTATACTGATGTTTCTGTGCCAGCTGATAGCCGTATGCCTTACCGATCGAACCGTTCTCATCTGCCCACTCATCCCAGACGTGGCTGTTTAAATCATGAATGTTGTTGGACTTGCGCTGCCAGATCCAAAGCATCTCCTCGGTACAGGTCTTGATCGCCGTCTTGCGCAGTGTGATTGCCGGAAACTCTTTCGACAGATCATAACGGTTATGTTTTCCAATGCCGGCTCCATCAGCGGATACATTGTCTCCACCGTCTCATCGAGATTGACCATGGAGACGGACTGAATCCGGTTTTCATCCACAATCACCTGCATATCCACCGCATGCTCTCCAAACTGGATCGATGACGTGTACACTCCCGCCACATACCTCATTGTCTCTACCGACTCTCCGTCCTCTTTTCCGGGCAGGAACATGAACAGCAGTAAAAAAATCAGCAGAATTCCAAGTCCTGCGAAAATCAGTGTATAAATCAGTTCTTTCATATGAAGAACCACGACCTTTGTCTTTGCACTCATCTTAAGCCTCCGCATACTGATTATTACATTATATGTGGTGTACTCTTTCCCATGACTGCTTTACTCTCAAAAACGCTTTAAAATCACAAATTGTTCAAGTTTTTCAAAAAATATAAAAAAAGGCGTTGACAAATTTTCATTCACGCTGTATGATATCAAATGTGTCCGGCAGACATAACCGACACAACAAGCTATGCGCGAGTGGCTCAGTTGGTGGAGCACGACCTTGCCAAGGTCGGGGCCGCGGGTTCGAGTCCCGTCTCGCGCTCTCTTTTAACAAAAAGGACATCCGATGGATGTCCTTTTTTGTTAAATCGAGTCCTGCCGGACCAGGTCGTTCGAGGTCTACGCTCCGCTCCGGTCGGCGCAGAGCAGACGTCCACTGGACGTCTTGCGCCGTCTCGCGCTCTGCTGTTGAAAGCCTTGGCAATTTCTGGTTAATTAACCATTGGTCAAAAAAATCTTCTCTTATTCAAACTCGGCAAATCCGAAGATGGATTTAAACATATTTGTTTCGTTTTTCTGCCATTCTGTTACATATATTATTTTGGCACGCTGATTTTTTGTTGCCAATTTGTTGCCACTTCAAAGCAAGCATGGCATAAGTGTTTCACAATCGTTATTTTGAAAAGACTGCATCATTTCTGGAAAGAAGATATACACAATACTGGTTCATGCTAATTCCTTCTCTCTGCGAATGTTCTGCCAGTGATCGGTGCAGGCTTCGTGGAATCCTCAGTTTAAACTGCCCGGAATAATCCTCCAGACTGTCCGGTTCATGAATCTCCACACCATCTTCCAATGCAGCTTCAAGCCACGCCTTTTTCGCATCCAGCGCATTCGCCACCGCACTTTCTACAGTTTCACCACAGGTAATGCAGCCAGGCAAATCCGGATAAGAAACCACAAATCCGCCTTCATCTTTATCTTCTACAATTTCCATGCGATAGGACATTGCCATGTAATCATTCAGCGTCTTCATCATTCTTCGCCTCGCTTTCTACAATCTGCCTTACCATTTCCACATATACTTTCTTGATCGGCTCGTGCTTCGGTATTGTGATCGGCATACAACCCTGTTTTCTGAACGTATAATGACTACTTCCGCTTCTCGGTGCATTCATTTCATATCCGTAGCTTTCCAATACCTTTCGCAACTCATCAAACCGGAGGTCTTTCGATAAATTGCATATACGTGCTATCAGTTTATCCCACTTTGACATTCTTTATATCTCTTGATTTTATTTTATGTGGTACCGCATTTGGTGTCAACTTTTTTATTGTATGTCGCCTAAAAATCTGCATAAATATTTCAAATTTAGTGTTGACAAATTGCAACTCATGTTGTATGATATCAAATGTGTCTGGCAGACATGACCGACACAACAATCTATGCGCGAGTGGCTCAGTTGGTGGAGCACGACCTTGCCAAGGTCGGGGCCGCGGGTTCGAGTCCCGTCTCGCGCTCTCTTTTAATAAAAAGGGCATCCGATGGATGTCCTTTTTTGTTAAATCGAGTCCTGCCGGACTCGAACATTCGAGTTTCTTCGCTCCACTCCGGTCGTTGCCTAACAGCGTCCACCGGACGCTGACTTCTTCGCTCCGCTCCGGTCCGCGCAGAACAGATGTCCACTGGACGTCTTGCTTCTCCGTTCCACTCCGGTCGTTGCCTAACAGCGTCCACCGGACGCTGGCAACGTCTCGCGCTTTCCCTCCAAACCAGGTTATTTGAAGTTTTCACTCCGGTCCGGTCCGCGCAGAACAGATAAATTCTATTTGCCCTTGTCTAATGGCATAATGATATTTCGTTAAAAGTTAAATCAAAAAAGACATCAAATTCTACCTGTCAAAGTAGATTGATGTCTATTTTTTGCTGCATATGAAAAAGAAATAAAAAATGGGTACTGCCATATCAGCGGCTGCCACACAGGCAACTTATGTTACATATATTCACACACTAATATGGGCTTACATACCCCTCAAATTTCTATTGGTGTCCTAACATATAGTATGTGAAAATACAAGCGTTTATTCCCGTTCTGCTCCGTATTTTATACCGATATTTTCAACACTATATGTCTTATTTTCCGAACTTTTTATAATGACATTCGGCTTCCGATGGATGTCATTTTTCCATACCGAGTCCTTCTCCTTTACTTGCTGGACTTACAATACAGTTCCGCCCACATCGGCACAAATCCCGCCCCAAGTGCTACTCTCTGCGATGCTATATGTGACATTGAGGTGCCATAAAACGGAAGCTTCCCGCGCTTTAAGATCTCGTTTTTCAAGACCGCAACAAGCATGGAACCTATTCCAAGTCCTTCTGCCTCCGGCATCACATTAATTCCAATCTGCCACATGCTGTCGCTGTCGCTTGTAGCGCCCGCCATGCCAAGAAGGACGCCATCTCTGTAAGCTCCTACCCCAATTTCATCCTTGGGCAGCTCATGAAAGAGAAATGCTTCTCCAAAGCGTTCATCTCCTCTGAATGGCTCCAGTTCTTCTCCCTCAAAGATTCGGATCTCATAATCTTTCGTGTCTACCTCGGACATTTCGGTCGCAATATAAAATGGATGAGCCTGTGCAATCTGGCAGTGAAACATTTTTAAACCTGCTTCCAGCTCATGTAAAGCTTCCACGTCCATGAACCAGGCGCCGCTTCTGTCTTTAAATGTTTCCCTCACCCACGCAATAATATCCTTCTTACCGGATGCAAGAATCTTGCCATTGATACAGGCAATCTTCAGAAAACATTCCCCTTCTTCAAAAATCCTGCGTCCCTGCAGCGGGGTATACACCGTGAAGATATTTTCCCTGCTGGTAACTGCTCCTTCCTCTGTACAGAAATCAATCGCCAGCTGCTTTACCAATATCTCGTTCATACTTTTCCACAATTCTTTTCTCTCTCCGCCATCCAGCGCTCTTTCGTCATTATATTTCGATGTTCGGTACGCACTTCCTTCATTAACGGCACGGATACCTTTTCCCGTGTGTGATGATATACAAAGCCAACCTTTTCCTGCACTCTTTTTGACTTCTGATTACCCTCATAATATCCGCACCATATGGTATTCATGCCGAGATCTTCAAATCCATGACGGATCATTTCTCCTGCCGCCTCCGGCATATAGCCTCTTCCCCAGAAAGGTTTTCCAAGCCAGTACCCCAGCTCACATTCCTCGTCATGATTTTCCGTATCGTTATGTCTGTTTAATATCAGTTCAATCGCACCGATTGCTTTTGGATTTCCCTTTTCACAGATTGCATAGCACTCTCTGCCGTTTAGTACATTCCGGATCACATCCAGGCTTTCCTCTCTTGACCGGTGCGGCGGCCATCCTGCAATCGGACCAACCTCCGGGTCTTTTGCATATTCAAATAAACTGTCCGCGTCTTCCTCTGTCCACTTTCTCAATAGCAGCCGTTCCGTTTCTAACATATCGTATTCCTTTCCACTCCCTGCCTCGTAAACCTGCCCGCTTTCCAAACAGAAACGGTTCTACTCCGCGCACTGTTCTTTTGCTTCGGCATCGGGTCCTAACATTCCCAGCTTAAAATGTCTTCTGCAGAGCGCCACATAGCTGTCGTTTGCTCCTAACATGACCTGCGGGCCAGAGCGCACAATGCCATGCTCGTTGTATCTCGTATTACAGGTAGCTTTTCTGCCGCACCAGCACACCGTCTTTAACTCCTGGATCACATCCGCAATCGCAATCAGGCGCTCGCTCCCCGGGAACAGCAGGTTGCGGAAATCTGCGCGCAGTCCATAACAGACCACCGGCACATCCATAAAATCCACAATATCAGACAGAAAATCCACCTGCTGCGGCGTGGCAAACTGCACCTCGTCTACAATGATGCAGTCATATCCGCGAATCTCCTCCTCCTTCATCTGCTGCAGTTCTTCTAACAGAATGCAGTCATGTTGAAGCCCGATCCTTGAATATACCGTCCGCTCGCCATCTCTGGCATCGATCGCCGGTTTACATAACAGCGCTTTCTGTCCCACTTCCTCATAGTTAAAATGCGTCATCAGCGCATTTGCCGTCTTAGAACTTCCCATTGCACCATAGTAATAATATAATTTTGCCATCAATCCACCCTCTGTCGCTGCCTGCCGCCCACTTCCTGCATACAGTCATTTTCTTATTAAAAAGCGCTGTGCGCCACTTCTATCCATTATACCTGTACTTTTCTGCACCGGCAAGTACCTTTCCATTCTCCCGTGTCCACATTCCATTTCTCCCGTGTCCACATTCCATTCTTCTTGCACACCACCCATTTTTTCGCTATAATATCTTGTGCACGATTTACGAAAGGCATGGGATGATATATGAATAAAAAAGATATCTTGGAGTTAAAAAGACGTTTTAAAAAGGATGCCTGCACCTTCACCAGACTCTGCGGATGCTACGTAGACGCAGACCGCAACAAGGTCACAACCTTCGGGGAGACCTTCTTAAATCTGGAGGATGAGGAATTCTATAAATACCTGGAAATTGCAAAAAAAGTCATGTCCGGCACGATCGGCAACAACATTCTGGAGCTGGAGTTTCCGACCGCCGAGGAGGCACCCGGCGGAAGACAGCAGTTTTTGATGGGGCTGCGCGAGAGCGCCTTAAAAAACGACGATCTGATGGACACATTCTATGATCTTGTCATTGAGAATTACAGTTATGTCGGGAATTATCTGATTCTGGTTTTCCACGACGCTTACGATGTCATGACCAAAACCTCCGACAATAATAAGCTCGACGAATCCGAGGAAGTCTACGAGTATCTGCTGTGTGCGATCTGTCCGGTCACTCTGACCAAGCCGGGGCTTGGCTACCGCGAGGACGAGAACCGTATCGGGCCGCGCATCCGCGACTGGGTGGTCGGCGTTCCGGACACCGGTTTCGTTTTTCCGGCATTTACCGACCGCAGCAGCGATATTCACTCCGTGATGTTCTACACCAGGGATACCAAGACACCGCACGCGGAATTCATGGAATCCGGTCTCGGCTGTGGCACCAAGCTGACCGCCACCGAGAAAAAGCTGACATTCCAGAGCATCGTCAAAGAAGTCATCGGTGAGGATGAGGAAGAGAGCGACGCTGTCTTCGGGGATATCCAGGAAAATCTGAACAATATGATTCCGGTCACGGAGGACGAGACGGTGGAACCGGAACCGGTCATCGTCACCAGATCCGCCATTGCAGATGTCCTTGCAGAAAGCGGTGTCACCGAGGAACAGGCAGCCGTCATTGAGAACACCTATGAAAATGTATTTGGCGAGGAACTTCCGGAAGCCGGACAGTTAGTTGATCCGAAGCTTGTGGAAGCCAACGGAAAGCGCAAAGAAAAGCTGGAGCTGGTAAAGCAGGTGGAAAACTTAAAGCAACAGCTCGAGGAGACGCGCTCCGTTCCGGTCTCGGAGGGAGATGCCGATGGCGAAGATGTCCCTGCCGTCAAGACCTACGATGTCATCCTGCGCGTCAAGCCGGAAAAAGTCGGACAGATTCACTCCCAGGTCATCGACGGGCAGAAATGTCTGGTCATTCCGATGGACGAAGATGAGCACGCCGCTGTCAACGGTGTCAATACCACCGTATAATACGGATCGATGCAATCGATGACGCATGGAATATGTTCCATACCGGCAGAAGCCAGCAGTGACGGCATTCATGCCACCGTATCCTATTTTGCATAAAACCCGTCATGAGATGCTGCCGTTTTCATCGACTGCCGGAGTTGTTACGCCGTTTCACGAGGCGCTGTTCACATCGACCTCCGCCGTTTGCGTTACGGGGCTGGTTGTGCAGGATACGGGCAGTTATTGGTCCGCTTTCGGGCAGACGGTAATACTGCTGCTGATTCAGATAGGCGGGCTTGGTGTTGTGACAGTTGCGGCATTTTTCGCTATGCTGTCCGGCAGAAAAATATCGCTGATGCAGCGAAGTACCATGCAGGACGCCATCTCTGCCCCGAAGGTCGGCGGGATCGTCCGCCTGACCCGCTTTATTGTACGGGGAACTTTTTTGATCGAGCTTATCGGAATGATCGTCATGCTGCCGACATTTTGCGGAAACTTCGGTATTAAGGGAATTTGGATGGCGGCATTTCATTCGATTTCCGCCTTTTGCAACGCCGGCTTTGACATACTTGGCACCGCAGAAAACAAATACCCATCTCTTACGGGATACATCGGAGAGCCTACAATAAACATTGCAATTATGCTTTTAATTATTGTGGGCGGTATTGGATTTTTGACCTGGGACGATATTTACACAAACAAGTGGCATTTCAAAAAATACCGTATGCAAAGTAAGGTCATATTGGTAACAACAACAATCCTCATTATCGCTCCCGCAGTATTCTTTTTCTTCTGCGATTTTACGGGGCTGCCGCTCGCCGAAAGGATTCTTGCCTCGCTTTTTCAGTCTGTCACACCGAGAACCGCCGGATTCAACACCGCCGACCTTACCGCCATGACTGAATCTTCTAAAGCAATTATGATCCTGCTGATGCTTGTCGGCGGCTCGCCCGGCTCCACGGCAGGCGGTATGAAAACGACTACGCTTGCCGTTCTGATTCTGAGTGCATTCTCCGTCTGTCGCAAAAAGGACGATGCCGAAGTCTGCGGCAGGCGCATTGACGGTTCGGCAGTGAAAAACGCCGCAACCGTTGCCGTAATATATTTCCTGCTATTTTTTATCGGCGGCATTATTATCAGCACGGCAGAAAGTATGCCGCTTAGCGCCTGCCTTTACGAAACGGCATCCGCCGTCGGAACGGTCGGGCTTACCCTTGGAATCACACCGCAGCTCGGTGTTCTTTCTCAGCTTATTTTGATCGTCTTGATGTATCTCGGCAGAGTCGGCGGACTTACCCTGATTTACGCGGCGATTTCTAACAAAAATCAGAGCGGAGCAAAACTGCCGCTCGAAAAGATCACAGTCGGATAAAGGAGTTACTGTTATGAAAAACATATTGTTAATAGGTCTCGGCAGATTTGGTAAGCATATTGCTTTGCAACTGAACAAACTCGGACACGAGGTAATGGCGGTAGACAGCAACGAAGAAAGAGTCAATGAGATTCTGCCGATCGTCACCAACGCGCAGATCGGCGACAGCACAAATACGGAGTTTTTAAAGTCGCTCGGCATCGGCAACTTTGATGTATGCATCGTCACCATCGGCGGTAATTTTCAAAACTCACTTGAAACTACTTCTTTGCTGAAAGAACTCGGTGCAAAATTAGTTGTGTCCCGCGCCGAGCGTGATGTACAGGCAAAATTCCTTCTGCGCAACGGAGCGGACGAGGTCGTTTACCCGGAAAAACAGGTGGCAAAATGGGCTTCTATTCGGTATACCGCCGACCATATTCGGGATTACATTGAGGTTGATGATGCTCATGCCATTTTTGAAGTAGAGGTGCCGGAGGAATGGATCGGCAAAACCGTCGGAGAATTGGATATCCGCAGAAAATACAGCATCAATATTATGGCAACCAAGGAGAACGGAAAAATCAATATGGCAGTTTCGCCGGAAACTGTTCTTACAGACAAGATCACACTTTTGGTTCTCGGTGCTTATAAAGAGCTGCAAAAGTGTTTTCGCATTTAATAGAGGTGAATGAGGATGGCTGAGCTATTGCTGATTGTCAGTCTGCTTGGCGTATTTGCTTTCGGATTTTATATCATGTGCAGGCTGGATCGATTTCTTGAAGAAAACAGAAAGGCACTGTTAAAGGAAAACGAACCCCGTGAGCCTTCCGAAATTCTGTTGCCGCAGGGGCTGTCCGAAAGTGAAATATTATGTGCGATCCGCCGTTTTCGTGAAACGCACGGAAATGTCGATATTATTCTTTCCGATGGGCAGAAGAATGATTTTTAGGCTGCGGTAGATTTTTTTACAGTTTTACTGTATAATAATAAAATAAAAATGGCGGTGAAACCGATGAAAGTACAAACCGAACAGCCAAAAAACGGTGCAGACGAGCATATCCTTGTCTGCCTATCTTCTTCGCCGTCCAATGCAAGGATCATACACACCGCCGCAAAGATGGCTAAGGTCCTTCATGCAAGATTTACCGCCATCTATGTGCAGACGGATACGGTCATAAATGATGAGGATCAGTCCCGACTTTCGCAGAACATACAGCTCGCACAAAGGCTCGGCGCCGAGATCGTTATGACGCACGGCGAGGATGTAGCGCTGCAGATCTCGGAATATGTCCGACTTTCCGATGTCACAAAAATCGTGATCGGGCAAAGCAGTGCCAGACGCAGAGGGCTATTCGGAAGACCGACTCTCACCGAAAAGCTGATCGCCTCCGCCCCTGATGTTGACATTCATATTATTCCCGACGCACTGAACTACACAAAGTCGCACAGACGCCGTTTGTTCCTTGGTGCAGAGATACCGTCGCTGCGGGATATTGCCATAACCGTCCTGGCGCTTGCCGTATGCACGGCGATCGGTTTTTTGTTCGATCATCTCGATTTCCCCGACACAAATATCGTTACGGTCTACATTCTCGGCGTACTGATGGTCTCCGTTTTGACCAAAGGATATCTTTGCAGTATGGCAGGCTCGCTTTTAAGTGTTGTATTGTTCGGATTTTTCCTTACCGAACCACAGCTATCATTTAAAACCTATGCTGTAGGCTATCCCGTTACCTTTGCCGTCATGCTGGTAGCTTCCGTTCTCACCGGCACGCTTGCCTCGAAGCTTAAGGATCATGCGAGACTTTCAGCTCGTTCTGCGTTTCGCACGCAGGTGCTGTTTGACACCGACCGTCTGCTGCAAAAAGCGAAAAGCAACGATGATATCTTAAGTGTGACCTGTATGCAGATCTCGCGGCTGCTTGACCGCAGTATTGTTGCCTATACGAAAGGCGAAAACGGAATGTTGTCCGGGCGGCTGTATGCCGAAAAAAAGGATACACACGCTGAAAAGCTGCTAAGCGATGCAGAGCGGCAGACCGCAGAATGGGTGCTTCAAAACGGCCGCCGTGCAGGAGCAACGACAGCACAGTTTGGCAAATCCGAATGTCTTTATCTTGCGATCCGTGCAGGCGGCAGAGTATACGGTGTAATCGGGATACCGATGAGACCTGAAAAGCCCGATTCGTTTGAAAACAGCATCGTGCTGTCAGTCGTAAACGAATGTGCTCTGGCAATGGATAATACACACAACGCTGCTGAAAAAGAACGGGCGGCAGATCTTGCAAAAAGCGAGCAGCTGCGCGCCGACCTTTTGAGGTCGATCTCACACGATCTACGCACGCCTCTTTGCTCGGTTTCAGGCAATGCGGACACACTTTTGCATAACGGAAACTGCTTGGACGAAACAACCAAGCATCAGATATATAAAGATATATATGACGATTCCGAGTGGCTGATTGACGTGGTGGAAAATCTGCTGTATGTTACACGGCTGAATGACGGACGCCTGAAGCTGGAGCTTACCGACCAGCTTGTAGACGAAGTGGTCAACGAAGCCGTTTCGCACTTGAAGAAAAAATCCGTCGGACACAAGGTGACGGTAAGGTGCGACGATTTGATTCTTGCACGCATGGACGCACAACTTATCGTACAGGTCATCGTCAATCTTATCGACAACGCTTTGAAATATACCGAACAAGGCTCGGAGATCTGCGTAAGTGCAGAAAAACAGGGCGGGGATGCCGTGATCCGAGTCACCGATAACGGAAACGGAATTGCAGACGATATGAAACCGCATATTTTTGAAATGTTTTACACCGGGAAAAATACAGTCGCAGACAGCCGCAGAAGCTTCGGGATCGGGCTTACCCTGTGCAAATCGATCGTAGAACTGCACGGCGGAACGCTGACGCTTACGGATAACGTACCGCACGGCTGCATATTTACCTTTACTTTACCGCTTAGCGAGGTGACTCTGAATGAATAAACCGCTTATACTTGTCGTGGAAGACGACCGCCCAGTCCGCAATCTGATCGTAACAACATTAAAGTCGCACGATTACCGTTACCTGACTGCGGAGAACGGACATGGTGCCATTATGGAGGCAACCTCCCATAATCCTGATATCGTTCTGCTGGATCTGGGTCTACCGGATATCGACGGCACGCTGGTAATCGAAAATATTCGCTCATGGTCGAATATGCCCATTATTGTGATCAGTGCGCGTAGCGAGGATAAAGACAAAATCACGGCGCTGGATGCCGGGGCGGACGACTATCTGACAAAGCCCTTTTCCGTAGAGGAACTTTTGGCACGCCTTCGGGTCACGCAAAGACGGCTGCTGCTTCTTCAAGCAAGCGGCGACGCCGACTCACCCGTTTTCCAAAACGGCAAGCTTAAAATTGATTATGCCGCCGGCTGCGCTTATCTAAATGGGGAGGAATTGCACCTGACCCCGATTGAATACAAGCTTTTGTGTCTGCTCTCCCATAATGTTGGAAAGGTTCTGACGCACACCTACATCACACAGCAGATTTGGGGCAGCAGTTGGGAAAACGATATTGCTTCCCTGAGAGTATTTATGGCGACACTGCGCAAAAAGCTGGAGCCGCAAAAGGACAGTCCGCAATACATTCAGACGCATATCGGCGTTGGTTATCGGATGCTGCGGGTAGACTGAGAAAAGCTAGGAAACAAGAAATTGAACCGATATGCAATAGAAAAGGATATGCAAAAACGACCTGATTGCGTTTTGAAAACGAATTTGTGTCGCATCAAAAAAGGACGATTTTGTAAAGAAAACGGTAGCCTTTTGGTCACCTGCCGATACCCTGATGCCGAGCCTTGTGCTTTGGCAAGCTATGGGGCGTTGGGGGAATTTTGTCAATCAAGAGGCATATGGAAACCAAATTACAAATCCTTCGCTCTGCTTTTTCCCTTACGGTGTTTACATAGAAGAAATCGGCCAATGGCGGCAGGCAACCTTTTTCTACGAATCCGCATTAAATTTAGCTTTACTCACCGCCATGCTGATATGCTGACCGCATTTCAGGCGAAAAGGCTATCTTCTTCCGTTTTATATGATCGGGTACGGAACGATACGGCTTTTTGTGGAGGGGCTGCGCTCCGACAGCCTTTATCTCCTTCCGGGTATCCGTGTATCACAGGTGCTGTCCGGCTGCCTGATTATTCTCGGTATCGTTATACTTTTTATCATCCGTAAAAGACAGGCGGTGCGGCAATGAGAAAAGAGTGGACTTTGTTTCTCACCTTTCTTAAAATCGGCGCCTTTACCTTCGGCGGCGGATACGGAATGGTTTCCCTTGTAAGAGAAACAGTCATTTCAAACGGCTGGCTAACGGAAAGCGAATTCTTAAATTTCATTGCCGTTTCGGAATCGACGCCCGGTCCGCTTGCTCCGGATCCTAAATCCATTTTGGTCTTTGCCATTCTGTGGCTGACACATTTCGGATATAAAAGAATCAAAAAAACTGCATCGTCGCCGATTATAATGATACAGAAAAATGAATTTAAGTATGGAACATACAACGAAGAACAAAACTCACGTTTAGCATCAGGACATAATCTAAAGCCTGTTACAACCAATTTCACAGGACGCAAACCAGATGAAATATATGCGGATTTTGTTTTTATAGATGCTGGTAAATATCTCATCAAATGTAAGAATAATTGTGTACCCAAAGAACGTGTTTTTCTAAAAACATGGGTGCGAAAGGGAGTATTTTGGAAATCCGCTGGTTGTACAAAGCAATTACATACA
>VOFE01001075.1_pt1 | contig 20001 bp, 22 predicted proteins | sample 5384071 | NCBI WGS metagenome assembly VOFE01 (sample SAMN12384724, study PRJNA508395) | human gut metagenome | isolation source: healthy gut D | host: Homo sapiens
TACGACATACACTCGAAGATCGGCAACAGTGCCATCGGCGCCAAGATCAACCACAAGATCGAGCCGATCACCACACAGATCAACAGCGGCGACCAGATCGAAATCATCACGGCCGACAATGCCCGTCCCAAGCCCGAATGGCTCGAAATAGTAACCACGACCAAGGCTAAGCAGTCGATCAAGAGTTTCCTCAAGCGCGAGCGGCAGAACAACATCGAGCGGGGCATGCAGATGCTCGAGGAGCGGATGCAGAACTGAATACCAAGCTCAGCGGTCGTGTGCTGCGCAAGATCGTCCCGATTTACGAATCCAACAACAAAGAGGAGCTTTACAGCAAAATCGGGGCGGGGATCGTCGATCTAAAAGACTTGGACAAGGTCCTGAAAGTCAATGCCACCAGCAAGATACTCAAGTTCTGGACCCTTTTTATCAACAAAAAGGAGGACGAGGAGGGCGACGATGCCGAAAATCCGGAACCGAACAGCGCGAAAGCCGAAGAATCGGCAACGGCAGGCGAACCGCAATTCGTCATGGCCGAATGTTGCAAACCGATTCCGGGAGACAGCGTGGTAGGGTATAAAGACCCTGCGTCGCACCGTATCATCGTGCATAAATCCAACTGCAAGGAGCTCGACCGGCTGGCCGCTCAATTCGGACGCAATATCCTCAAGGACGAGATCAAATGGTCGCAACACAAGGCGATGTCGTACCTATCGACCATCGAACTGCGCGGCATAAATTGAACCGATAGGGGAATCGCGGCATACTTCATAAAGACGCCGGTCTTGACCGAAAAACTTCCTTTCCCAGGAACGTTTTCGTTAAGCCAATCGCCCCTCCCCGGTCCTGATCGAATCGTTGGGAACTGTTCGGCTTTTTCCCCGCGACGGCACACCGTCACCCGTACACCCCGGCGCAGGAGCCTCGCACAGAGCACCTTCGTCTTGAAATATCACGTAAACCGACGGTTTCCGCCATGCACGACCTGCATCGGACGACACGATACCGAAAAATTCCGAAGCGGATTTTCGTTTTTTCAGCAAAACAGGGATTTGCTCTTTTCCGAAGATAGGCGGCCCCAAGCTCCCGACATCGACTGAAACCGCTTGCGTGTCCACCGCCACAAACAGCGAAACCGAGCGCAGCGAACGCAAAGCCTCCGGCACCTCCGACCGGAGAACAGCAAAGAATCCAACAGCGCGATCATCTCGATATTCCGCTTTTGCGACACAAACAAATGCGCCGGATCGGGCAGTCCGATAATGAAAAATAAGGCAAACACCCTGTCGGCACCACACCCAAACATCCACAGTCCGACACCCACACCCACACCCACCCTATAAACAACGAGGAGCGACAAACACGCGAATTAAGCAGGAGGGCCTACGTTCGCCAATCGTTCCGGGCGTTTCATGAACGCATGCCTGCCTGTAAACCCTCTACGACAATACGGGTTGGACCACGGTGATCAATATTCGAAAATAAACGGATTCGGCCGGCCGGTCGGAAACATCCGGAGAATCGAACAGCGACGTAGCATTTACACGCTATCAAATATGTAAATATTTGACATCCTTTTTTCCTGTATCCGGTACATCCGAGCATCCCCGCAACGAACCGAATCCGGCGGCGTCAAACCAATAGGGTATTTTCCCCGAATCGAACTCCGCGCGAACAAACCTCCGAAGAAATCAACAGCGCATTTTCGACCTTCGACGACACGACATTGGCAGGCATGATGGTTTCCCAAAACCGTCGGTCGAGCTCCGTCAAAAAAAGGGTAACTCCGAATATCGCTCCATTTTTTCGCATCCAGCGGGAATTCGATCGGAACAGGGCTTGAAGTTTCGCATGCGAAACCATCTTTCAAGAATCAAAATAGGAGCAAACCGCCTGTTCTCTCCGCCTCAAACACCCGAATCAGCGCTGAACGATCGAAAAATCATACGAGCTGAAAAGGTCATGAATGCCTCGGATTACAAAAATATAGATACCTTATAAATGAAAAAATAGATAAGTGGATATGAAAGAATTATCAACAATCTGTTTTTTTAACATAATGTATACAACCGGAAAGGGATGGTAATTTTTAGAGAAGACAAAGAGGCGAGAAATCATAAAAATTGAAAATAGTCACGAAAGGGTAGTATATTTACTTTTGTAAATAATTCCAATAAATCCAACGCCTTCTTTGTTTACTTTTGTAAACACAAATCGGAAAATCAGGTGTTCATAATTCATAATCTGTAAAACAACGTTAAAACACATTCACGATTGACTAGCCTTCGGATTTCACTAAGTGCAAATATTGAATATCGAATTTATATTACAGAATATTAAATGATTATACTATTTATATACACTATAAGATTTTATATATTGGAGTAAAACCAGCGTACGATAAAGGATTCTCATTACAGAAGATTATACAAGTATTAAATTTAAGAAAATCATATATTTACTATATTCTATCTAAACATAATTAGTAAGTAAAAAGGAAATCGCGTTTTTACAGTTTTAATTTGTTTACAATTGTAAACAAATTCTTCCGTTGTTAACTATTTACATTTTTAAATCTCGCTTGTTTTACAAAATAAAAATGTTTATATTTGTAAAAAATCAGGGAATATGGGAGAAAAATTGTTGAGACTGATGAAAAGCGAAGGATTGACTTCAAGCCGCCTAGCGGAAATTCTGGGGACAGGCCTTCCAATATCTCCCATATCATCTCCGGACGCAGCAAACCGGGATACGATCTGCTGCGAAAAATTCTGCTCAGTTTCCCGCAGATCAACCCTGATTGGTTGCTGCTCGACGACGAAACAATGTACCGCTCGGATGAAACTCCGATCAGGGAACAACCCGTTTCGCCCGATCTTTTACGGCAGAATCCGCAACCTCCGAACATCCTTCCGGTTCCCCTTGCGAAACCGATATCGCCGGAAATACGGATACCGTCGACGCAGTCGATCCGCATCGGATCGCTTCCGGAGATTTTAGAAATATGACATCTTCTACCGTGCAACGAATCATCATCGTTTATTCCGATCGCACCTTCGAAAGTTTTACGCCGAAACAGGAATAGGAAACCTGACCGCAGCTCCGTTCTCAAATTTGCCGGACACGGATAATCCGGACTTCAACCGGCGTTCCCATTCGATCATACGTCATCGGTTCGGACGTCTATCCGAACCTATCGAAGCAACGAATCCCGTCCGACACTTCGGACGCAGCCCCATTTCCCTGCCAACGGGTCACGATTCGTTTTTGCCAACTATCTTTTCCTCCCGTAAAATACGGTAGACGGAACCTTACCGGAATTAACATAATATAGACTCCAAAAAACAGGTTCTTAGGAGTATTTTCGGTACCACGGAATTTCTCCAAATTCCTTGGTCGCAATTATTTCTTAATAATGCATCGGCACGGCCAAAAAGAGTCGGCGAATCGCCAGACCTCCGGCGACTTCAAAACAGATCCATAGTGGTCCAGAGAAATATTATAATCCCGCATTTTATAAAACAACAAATAATGGATTAATATTTATATTATGTTAAATTAAATATCGATCCGGCCAAAAGGACCATTCGAACGGTCGGATACAGCTACCCCGACGGCGTATCAATCACTGAAATATTCCACTTTGTAATCCGAAAATGCACGATTCCATCGATTTCCCCACAGGAAAATGCGCAGTGAACCGGATTTTTTCGCTACATTTGTTCTTATTCACCGGAGCGGTTTTGCCGTCCGGAAACGATGATACATAACGACTATGAGAACCGCATATCTATATTTATTATTCCTGTCGCTTTTCGCAACAGGTTGTACGTCAAGCACCCGCCAGACAGACAAGGAGCGACTTTACGTCTCGATCCTGCCGCTGCGTTCGCTCATCGAGCAGATCGTCGGAGACGACTTCAAAGTCGACGTATTGGTTCCGGCGGGCGCCAGCCCCGAAAGTTTCGAACCGACACCGCGCCAGTACGTTGCGCTGAACCGGTCGAAACTGGTCTTCAACGTCGGGCTTATCGACTTCGAACAAAATCTGTTACGCGATTTTCCCGATCGGGAGAAACTGGTCAACCTGAGCCGGGGCATCCGGCTGCTCGAAGGGAGTTGCGCACACGGACATACACACGAACCGACCGGAAAAGCACGCGCGTCCGAAGGGCACGCACACGGCATCGACCCTCACATCTGGACCTCGCCGCGCGCACTGGAAACAGATGGCCGCCAACGCTTACGACGCGCTTCGCACATCGTTTCCCGACTCGGTTCGTTATACGGAAAATTACGAAAAACTGCTCGTCCGCCTCGACTCGCTTGATACGGCCTGTGCCGAAGCGCTGCGGCAGGCGAACGTACACACGATCGTGATCTACCACCCCGCCCTCACCTACTATGCGGCGGACTACGGACTGGAACAGCTCGCCGTCGAACACGACGGAAAGGAGCCGTCGGCCCGTCACCTGGCGCGGCTGATCGAGGAGGCACGCAGGAAAAAGGTACGGCGCGTCTTCTATCAGGCGCAATACCCTGCGTCGACGGTCAAAGTCATCGCCGAAGATATCGGCGCCCGCAGCGTGAAGATCGATCCGCTGCGTGAAGATGTCATCGAAAACATCGGGGAAATCACCCGACAACTTACCTCCGGCAATGAGTAACGTATTGATCTCGGTGAGAGACCTCTCGATCGCATACGAGGGGACGACGGCGCTGGATGAGGTGTCGCTGGATATTTTCGAGGACGATTTCCTGGGGTCATCGGTCCCAACGGCGGAGGAAAGACATCGCTCGTACGTGCGATTCTGGGCAACATTCCCTACCGCGGAACGGTGAACTACGCTGCCGAACTTTTCCGCGGCAAAGAGCGTCTGATCGGGTATCTGCCCCAACAGAACGTTTTCGACAGGGCTTTCCCCATATCGGTTACGGAGACGGTACTGTCGGGCTTGCAGGGACACAAGCGATTCCGGTCGCGCTACACCGCCGAAGACCGCCGACGGGCGCTGGAACTGCTCGAACGCACCGGCATCGCCGAAGTCGCCGGCCGAGCCATCGGCGAAATATCGGGAGGGCAGATGCAGCGGGCGCTTCTGTGCCGGGCGATCATCTCCGAGCCGCGGCTGCTGATTCTGGACGAGCCGGCCAACTTCGTGGACAACAAATTCGAAAACGAACTCTACCGCACGCTGCACGAACTGAACCGCCGCATGGCAATCGTCATGGTGTCGCACGACGTGGGGACGATCTCCTCGGTGGTGAAGAGCATCGTCTGCGTCAACCGTCATGTTCACCGGCACGATTCGAACATCATCGACGAGGAGCAGCTGCGCAATTACGACTGCCCGATCCAGCTCATCTCGCACGGCGACGTACCGCACACCGTGTTGAGCCGCCACTAATCCATCAGCCGCCGCAGCCAGCCGAGCAGCCGCTTGGGATAAGGCGCATAACGCAGCGGCAGGTCGAAGCGTTTCGACCCCAGAAAATAGGAGCGGCAGTTGGAGAAGCACTCGAACGACGCCTCGCCGTGATAGCGTCCCATTCCGCTCGCACCGACCCGCCGAAGGGCAGGCGACGACTCGACACCTGCATCACCACATCGTTGAACGCCACCCCGCCCGACGGCACCCGCTCGCACAGACGGCGGCCTTCGCGTTCGTCGCCGAAATAATAGAGTGCCAGCGGCCGGTCGGCGGCGAGCAGCGCATCGGCCGCCTCCGACAACTCCGCGAAGGTCAGCACGGGCAGCACCGGCGCAAAAATCTCTTCGCGCATAAGACGGCTCTGCGGGTCGGGATTCAGAACGATCGTGGGTGCGACATAGCGCTCCTCTTCGAGCACCTCGCCGCCGCAGACCGTCTCGCCTCCCGCCGTGGAGAGCAACTCCGCCACACGACGCGCATGGGCGCCGTCGACCATTCGGGGATAGTCGACCGCAAAGCGCGGATCGCTCCCCCATTGCCGCTCGACGGCCCGCTGCAACTCCACCAGCAGCCGGTCGCAAACCGATTCGTGCACCAGCAGGAAATCGGGGGCCACGCAGGTCTGGCCGGCATTGAGGGTCTTCCCCACACGATGCGCCGCGCAGCCAGCTTCAAATCGGCCTCCGCCCCCACGACGCAAGGACTTTTCCCGCCCAGTTCGAGCGTGACGGGCGTCAGGCGTTCGGCCGCACGCGCCATGATCTCACGGCCGAAAGTCCCTCCGCCCGTGTAGAAGATATGGTCGAACCGCTGCGTCAGCAACTCTTCCACAGCCTGCGGTGCGTGCGGCACCAGAGCGACCAGCTCCTTCGGAAAGCACTCGCCGACGATCTCCGACAGAACGGCTGCCGTGGCCGGAGCGCCCGGCGAAGGTTTCAGCACCACGCAGTTCCCTGCGGCCAATGCCCCGACGAGCGGCAGCAGCGTCAGTTGCAGCGGGTAATTCCACGGCGCGACGACGAGCACCACGCCCAGCGGTTCGTAGCGCACACGGCTTCGCGCCGGCCAGGCGAAGAGCGGCGTCGGGACGCGGCGAGGCCGCATCCAGCGTTTCAGGTTACGCAATGCGAAACGGATTTCGCCCGCGACGATGCCGATTTCGGTCATGTAACTCTCGACAACCGATTTACCCAGATCGGCGCGCAACGCACTGCACAGCACCTCTTCGTGCCGCCGCACCGACGCCTGCAACGCTTGCAGCGCCCGACGCCGCACCGCGATGTCGCGCGTGGCGCCCGTCTCGAAATAGGCCCGCTGGGCGGCTATCAACTTCGGAATATCCATAACAGTGTGGGATTATCGATTTTCAACCGACTCGATGCCGAGGCCGACGATACACGAAAATACGCCCCCTCGATTGCAAGCGGCACGCCCCGGCGCACCGCGGAGGGATCGGCAGGGATACGAACGGAGGAGACAGTCGCCTGTCGCCTCCCGCAAAATTTACCGAAAAAGGGCACTCCCCTACTTCTTCGCCTCGTTGATCTTGCTCAGCTCCTCGAACAATGCCTCGAACGACCGGACGATATCGGCACGCAGCGCAGCATAGTATTTGCGGACCAGCGATTTGTTGTGCGGTTCGGTGGGATTGCTGACCTTTGCGATCAACTCGTTGCGAAGGGCGACGGCCTTCTGCATCAGCTCGAAAATTTCCTGCTCCTTCGACGGCTGGAAGGCAATGGCCATATCGCAGTCGAAAACCACCTCTTCCAGACGGTAGTCGATCTCCTTCTTCAGGTTTCTTAAATTTGCCATAATAATCCTGATAGTTTGATATTTGGCGTAAAGATAATAAAACCTCCGACAATCGCCACTTCGCCCGATGATTTTTCCGCACGAAACCGCCGGATCCGCCCGCAGGCGATCCGGCGACTCCGTCCGATCGGGGGCTCGGCGTCGACGAGCAAGGGCGGAAAACGCCCGCCTGAAACGGACGGGCTACATCGTGCAGGTGCAATCGAACTCGTCCATATCGATAATCAGACCGTCGGGCTGATCGTCGACAAGGATGTAGGTCGCATGGATGACCGGCTCCACTTCGGGCAGCGGAATGGGCGTGCGCTCGGTGACGACGCTGCTCTTGTCGTAGGTGAAGGCCATCTCTACATGGCGCATCGGCGGCAGGATATGCCGGGCGCATGTAATTCCACGCCGCAGGGAGCCGTTTGAGCCGCATCTCCTTGACCGTCGCCTTGTCGCTGCCGTTCAGGATTTGCAGCACCTCCTGCTTGGAAGGTATCGACGAAGCCTCCACGGCCGGAACCGCCGCCCGCCACTCGTCGACTACGGCCGATACGGTGACCGGATAGCTGGCCGAAAGGCGGTAGCGGGAATCGACGTAGTTCCGGAAATCGGTCGCGCGTTTGTGCGCCAATCGCTCGTTGGGAGCATAGGGCCCGTCGGGCGAAGCATAGCCGGTGATCGTCACGCCCGTCACCCGCAACGACTTATCCTGCGAAACCTTGTCGATAAAAGCCTGCAAATCGTCCAGCTGCCGCGCATTTCCGGCCAGCGTCGACGAGAGCTGCGCCACATCGACCTGATAACGCACCGCATAGTCGGAGTTGCGGTCGGCGTGTTGTTTCACCAGATACTTGCGCACCAGATAGGTACCGTCGACATCGGCCGACAGCAAAACGGTATCGGCCTGCGGACACGATGCCGGAGCCCCGCTTCGCTGCTGGGCATCGGCCGCAGCGCATACCGCAAAGGCACATACGAAAGTGGTAAAGATCCTTTTCACGTCATTAACTCAGGTCGTCGGCGTCAACCACCGTTCCCTCGCGGCTCTTCATCTTGCCGTTAGGCAGCTCCACCATGCCGTAAGAGAAGTGGACAAGCTCCTTGCCCCACTTGAAGCCGAGGCGGTCGAGCAATATTGACAGCACCTGGAAGTGATAGTTCTGCTCGTTGCCCACCACGTAGATCATCTTGTCGATAGGGAAGTCCTTGAAGCGGAGCTCGGCAGTACCGATGTCCTGAGTCATATAAACAGAAGTGCCGTCAGAACGGAGCAGGAGTTTCTGGTCGAGGCCCTCGTCAGAAAGGTCGGCCCATACGCTGTTGTCGTCCTTGCGGAAGAAGAGTCCCTTCTCGAGTCCTTCCTCCACCTTTGCCTTTCCCTTCAGATAAGTCTGCGACTCATAGTATATCTTGTCGAAGCCTACGCCCAGAGCCTTGTAAGTCTCGTCGAATCCGGCGTAAACCCATGAGTTCATCTTCTCCCACAGTGCGCGCACCTCGGGGTCGTTGGCTTCCCATTTCACGAGCATGTCGTGAGCCTCCTTTATCAGCGGAGCCTCGTCCTTGGCCTTCTTCTCGGCCTCCTCGTCGGTCATGCCCTCAGCCTTAAACTTAGCCTCAAGCTCCTTAACCTCCTCGCGGTAGTGCTTGTCGAAGGCCACATAGTAGTCGCCGATGAGGTGGTCGCCCTTCTTGCCGCTTGTCTCGGGTGTCTCGCCGTTGCCCCATTTCAGCCATGCCAGCATCGACTTGCAGATGTGTATTCCGCGGTCGTTCACGATGTTGGTCTTGACAACACGGTTGCCGTTGGCCTCCATAATCTGTGCAAGGCTCCAGCCCAGCAGGTTGTCTCCACCGAGCGGCTCACCGCCTCCGAAATAAAGTGATCGATATTCATTTTCCTCTGATGATTTGTTGATTTAGCCCTGCAAATTTAGCTTTTTTCGGTGAATAATCAATCGCCGGCAACAGATTCCGTACAATTCTCCCCGCAACATTTCCCGCCATCCGAAATATTCATCTCCGGCCGACGTCTTAGTCCCGGACATCCATGACGCTTCTTTGCGCTCGACTTTTCAAACCGACAAGACATTCCGTCTCGGCAGAATCAAACATGCGTTTGCTTCTGCGCTCGACTTTTGATCCAAAATGCGCTTTCCGCAACGGGCGTGTGAACCCGCCCGCGCATCCGGACAACGGCCGACGTACGGAACATACCGCATACATTCAATATGGAAATCGTCATCATCATCCTGCTGATCCTGCTCAACGGCATCTTCGCCATGTCGGAAATCGCACTGATCTCGGCCCGCCGTTCCAACCTCGAACTGCGTGCCCGGCACGGCGCGCGCGCGCGCTGAAACCGGACCAAAGACCCCGACAAGTTCCTTTCGACCGTACAGATCGGCATCACCCTGATCGGCATTCTCACGGGTATTTACTCCGGCGACACGCTGGCTGCGAAATTCGGCGCGAGCTGGCCTCGGCTGGGTATTCCGCTGCGCACGGCGACCGATCACGGCCCAAGTCACTATCGTCATCGCGGTCACCTACCTCACGATCATATTCGGCGAACTGGTCCCAAGCGTATCGGCATGAACACGGCCGAGAAGATCGCCTGCGCCGTCGCGCGGCCGATGCGTGCACTCTCGGTGGCGGCCTCGCCGTTCGTATGGCTGCTTTCGCGCAGCACCGCGGCGATCACCCGACTGCTGGGCCTCAAAGAGTCGGACAACAAGGTGACCGAGGAGGAGATCCGTTCGATCATCCAGGAGAGCGTCGACGACGGCGAAGTGCGCGTGGTCGAACAGCAGATCGTCGGACGCGTCTTTTCGCTCGGCGACCGCGCGGTCGACTCGGTGATGACGCCCCGCAGTGAAATCGTCTGGATCGACATCGCCATGACGACCGACCAGATTCGCGAACGGGTCCCGCAACCCGCACAACCGTCTTTACCCCGTCGGCGACGGGAAGTCTCGACAAACTCTGGGCGTGGTCTACCTCAAAGACCTCTTCCAGCACCTCGCAGAACCCGACTTCAACCTCTGCAAAACGCTCCGGCCGGTCAAGTTCTTCCATGAAAGCTGCGAAGTCTACAACGCCATGGACCAGCTGCGCAGCGAACAGCTGGGCTACGGCATCGTCTGCGACGAGTTCGGTGTCACGCGCGGCATCGTCACCCTCAAAGACATCTTCGAAGCCCTCGTCGGCGAAATTCCCGAAGACCTCGACGAACCCGACATCGTGCGGCGCGAAGACGGGAGCTGCCTGGTGGACGGGCAGTGCTCCTTCTACGATTTTCTGGCCTACTTCAACATGGAGGAGGTCATTCCGCACACCGCTTACAAAACGATCAGCGGGCTGATCCTCGACGAACTGGACCACATTCCCGTCACGGGAGAGAAGCTGGACTGGAACGGCTTCACGTTCGAAATCGTGGACATGGACGGCGCACGCATCGACAAAATCCTCGTCAACCCGATACAATACCCATGAAAATAGCAAATGATCTGGAACTGGGCGACAAGCCGCTGTTTCTGGCGCCGATGGAGGATGTCACCGATCCGTCGTTCCGCTCGATGTGCAAGGAGTTCGGCGCCGATGTGGTCTACACCGAATTCATCTCGTCGGACGGGCTGATCCGCGACGCGGCCAAGTCGCTCAAGAAACTCGAAATAACGGACACGGAACGCCCCGTGGGCATCCAGATCTACGGCCACCTGATCGACCCGATGGTCGAAGCAGCGCGCATGGCCGAGGCCGCCGGCCCCGACGTGATCGACATCAATTTCGGCTGCCCGGTGAAGAAGATCGCCGGCCGCGGCGCCGGTTCGGGGATGATGCGCGACGTGCCGCTCATGGTCGAAATAACGCGCCGCATCGTCCAGGCGGTCGACCACAGCCCGTGACGGTCAAGACCCGTCTCGGCTGGGACGAGGAGTCGCAAGAATATCGAAGAGATAGCCCTGCGGTTGCAGGACGTGGGGATCGCAGCACTCACCATTCACGGGCGCACCCGCGCCCAGATGTACCGCGGCGAAGCCGACTGGACGCTGATCGGCAAGCGTGAAGAACAATCCCGCGATACGTATTCCGATCATCGGCAACGGCGACGTGGATTCGGGTCCGAGCCGCGAGATGTTCGACCGCTACGGAGTCGACGGCGTGATGATCGGCCGGGCCACCTACGGCCGGCCGTGGATCTTCCGCGAAGTCAAGCACTACCTCTCTACGGGCGAAGGTACTCGCCGCAGCCTCGGTCGCGGAACGCGTGGCCATCGCGAAGGAACATTTACAGAAATCGCTCGAAATCAAGGGTGACCATGTCGGAATCCTCGAAATGCGGCGTCACATGACCAACTATTTCAAGGGGCTGCCCGACTTCAATCCACACGGCTGAAACTCGTGACATCTGCTCGACACCGCCGAGCTGTTCGCCACGCTCGACGAGATCGCCTGCCGCTGGGGCGGCTACGATTTGAGCGAAGCGGTTCCGGCACCGCTGTCGCACAACCTGTGAAAAAGCGGGGCCGCAATGTGTGCGGCCCCGCTTTTTCATCGGAATCAGTTACCGGTCCCTACCGACCGTAATGCTGTTGAGCAGGCCGGTGCGGTTCCCGTAGCCGTCCACCCGAAGGCGTAGATTCGGCCCCCTGAAAGCCGGGCGTTTGAAGAATAGCATAAAATAATGCACGATTTCGATTGGCATACAAATATAAATACCAGCCGTTCCGGAGCACCAATATTTGACCAATCGACGACAGTTTTCCGCCAACCGGACCCCTGCGGGGCATTTTGACTAAATCTTGCTTTTTTCTGATCAAAATATGGCAGGTAAAAAATTTTAATTTACGAAATTTGTATTCGTAAATCAGGATTTTAAAACCAACCCAACCATGAAAGCTCCCGTAAACGCCATGTCGCTGCGCCGGATCGCGAACCTGTCGGTATATCTATTTGAGCGACGACGATGGCAATACGGACAACCATCAGATATATGTGCTCGAAAATCCGGAGCAGGACCCCGCAAAGGTCGAAGAGATGACCAAAGCGTATGAAGCCTGGGCAAAGCGCTGCATGGTAGAGCCTTACCCTGTCGGACAGTCCAAGAAGAAGAGACAGTAAACAGCAAACACTATATTCAACCCTCTTATCAATCAATAATGAAAAAAACAATTCTGACAACCGTGGCAGCGCTGAGCGTGCTGTGCACCTTTGCCCAGTGGAAACCCGTGGGCGACAAAATCAAGACGCCATGGGCCGAAAAGGTCGACCCGGCCAATGTGCTTCCCGAATACCCGCGTCCGCAGATGGTACGCTCGCAGTGGGTGAACCTCAACGGCCTGTGGGACTATGCCATCAAACCCGTCGGCGCCATGGAACCGAAAACGATGGACGGAAAGATCCTCGTCCCCTTCGCTGTCGAATCCTCGCTGTCGGGCGTGCAGAAGGGCCTCACCGAGAAGGATGAACTCTGGTACCGCCGCACGTTCAGCGTGCCCGCCGCCTGGAAAGGCAGCAACGTGCTGCTGAACTTCGGCGCGGTGGACTGGAAAGCCGACGTATTCGTGAACGACATCCTTGCAGGCTCGCACACGGGCGGCTTCACGCCCTTTTCGCTCGACATCACCCCCCTATCTCGGCCAAAGGCGGGCAGAAGCTGGTCGTACGCGTGTTCGACGGCACGGACAAGGGATACCAGCCCCGCGGAAAGCAGGTGCTGACCCCCAACGGCATCTGGTACACGCCGGTCAGCGGCATCTGGCAGACCGTGTGGATCGAACCGGTGGCGAAGAGCCACATCTCGGGCATCAAGGCCATTCCCAACCTGGACCAGAAGAACATCGCCGTAACCGTGGCGGCCGAAAACTGCACGACGGGCGATCTGGTGGAGGTGAAGATCCTCGACAAGGGTGAGCTCGTGGCTTCGGCGACGGGACTTCCCGGAAGCCCGCTGCGTCTGTGCATCGCCGAGCCGAAACTCTGGAGCCCCGACTCGCCGTTCCTCTACGACATGGAAGTGTCGCTCAGGCAGGGCGAAAAAACCGTCGACAAGGTCGATTCGTACACCGCCATGCGCAAGATCGGCACCGCCCGCGACAAGGCCGGAATCCTCCGCATGACGCTCAACGACGAACCGCTGTTCCACTACGGTCCCCTCGATCAGGGCTGGTGGCCCGACGGGCTCTTCACCGCACCGACCGACGAAGCGCTGCTGTTCGACATCGTGAAGGCCAAGGAACTGGGCTACAACATGATCCGGAAGCACGTGAAGGTGGAGCCGGCACGCTGGTACTACCACTGCGACCGCGAAGGCATCCTCGTATGGCAGGACATGCCCTCGGGCGACATGGGTAACAAGTGGGAAATGTACATCTACAACGGCGGCACGGACAAACTCCGCACGCAGGAGTCGAAGGACAATTTCAGCAAGGAGTGGAAAGAGATCATGGATTTCTGCATCTCCTCGCCGAGCGTCGTGGTATGGGTTCCCTTCAACGAGGCGTGGGGACAGTTCGACACCGAGCGTATCGTGAACTGGACCATGGAGTACGATCCCTCGCGTCTGGTGAACCCCGCCAGCGGCGGCAACCACCGTCCCTGCGGCCACATGCTCGACCTGCACAACTACCCGGGTCCCGCCATGAAACTCTTCGATCCGCAGCGCGTCAACGTGCTGGGCGAATACGGCGGCATCGGACTGGCCTTGGAGGGACACCTCTGGTGGAACAAGCGCAACTGGGGCTACGTGCAGTTCAAGACCCCGGAGGAGGTGACGGCAGAGTATGAGAAATACGCCAAAAGCCTGATCAAATACGTGCGTCTGGGCTTCTCGGGCGCCGTCTACACCCAGACCACCGACGTGGAGGGCGAAGTGAACGGTCTGTTCACCTACGACCGCAAGGTGATGAAGGTGCTTCCCGAACGGTTCAAGGCCGCCAACAAAGCGGTCATCGAATCCATGCCGCTGGACATGGAGTAAACGCTCCGGATTCCTGCAAAAACAACCTCTGCGTACACTTAATAGCGAAAAAGGGAACGGGCGTGAAATTCACGCCCGTTCCCTTTTCAATCCATCGCCTATTTCAGCACCCGCTCGACATAGGCCTTGTAATCCTTCACGACGGGCCGGTAGTCGTCGTGCTCGTAGAGCGGCGACGAGATCAGGAAATCGGCCGACGAGCGGTTGATCGCCGTCGGGACGTTGTAGAGCGTCGCCAGACGCAACAGCGCCTTCACGTCCACATCGTGCGGCTGCGCCGACATCGGATCCCAAAAGAAGATCAGCGCGCTGATCTTTCCGTCGGCAATCATCGAACCCAGCTGCTGGTCGCCGCCCAGCGGGCCGGATTTGAGCAGCGTGATTTTCAGCTCGAGGTTTCTCCTCCGCTTCGTCCTCGCTCCGTCCCGGTGGTCGCGCAGCGTCTTTTCGACCATCTTGCCGGTCGTACCGGTACAAACCAAATGGTGGCGGCTCAACTTGCGGCTGTTCCAGTCGACCCACTCCGCCAGATCGCGTTTCATGTTGTCGTGGGCAACCAGTGCAACTTTCTTCTTCTCTTTCATCGTCATTTATTTTCAATCATCGCTTCCCGCGCTCGGAAGGATTCCCCGCTTGCGGGAAGCGTCGTTTCCGACAGACGTTCCGGTATCGCGGCTCCGCCCCCTCCCGCCCCGATAAAACAGGGGAATCGGGCATCGGTGCATCGCAACCGGAGACAAAAATAATACAAAAAACGAATCGGCCGGGCCCCCGAATTTTATTTTGATAACAAAAGCCGCCCGCATCGCAGCGGACGGCAGGTACGGACTGCGAACAGGTTCCTCCTCCGTCTCGGGCAGTTTGAATTCGGTGAATCCCGCGCCGAGCAGGATGTTGTACCACATGAAGACCTTCTTCATGTCCGACACATGCACGCGATCGCGGTCGTAGTCGGGCAATACCTCCGCGAAAGCGGCCTTCAACTTCTCGGGAGCCTCCTTGTGGCTGATCGCTCCTTGCCGCCCGTGTGGTTATAAATATTGGTGAACACGTCGGCCAACGGCAGGTCGTCGCCCTCGGTGAAGATGGAGATTTCGGTCAGTGCACTCACCTTCGACGACGCCGAAGCATTCATCCGTTCCCGTCGAGCAGCGATTCGACGATCACGCCGTTCGTCGACTGCGCCACGAATTTATAAACCGGGCTGTCCCGAAATGGCCAGAATCTCTTTCAATTCCATAATTTTTTTAAGTTGTTCGAAAATAATGTTTGAGTTTGGCTTTCTTCCTGTCCGTTCGCCGAACCGTATTTCCCGAACCGTCGCTCGTACCGGAATCGAAAATGTCGGATGGCTCGATGGATATACGCTGTATTGCTGGGCTTCGGTCACGGAAGACAGGAGGCGTTGCTCGTGGTCACGACGATCAGCCAAATACCTTGCGACCGGCCGGCTTTCTGTGCAGGGATGATTGGCCGTAAAAGACCGTCGGTCAAGTCGCCGGTTGAAATAGTAGGCATTGGTCGATTTCTGCTCCGTGTGCTCTACTCCGTTCTTATCGGTCCATTTGACGTCGTATTTCACCTGAGCGTAGAATGCACCAGGCCTGGTTCGACAATTGGTTCGTTGCGTATCTGAACCGTCACGGTCACCCGACCTCCTCTTCGATGGATTTTCCTTCGTCCGTGATGACCGGGAACGTCGTTTGTTCGGGTCCTACTTCTTTCAGTTCGCACGAAGGAATCGCGCAGGCGATGAAAATCAGAAATAAAAACCACTTTTTCATAATGGATGCGGATTGGCTGTGTGTGGTTACTCTTTGGTCAGGTGAACGTCCATCTGCGGGAACGGGAAGTTGATTCCCTTTTCAGGTAATGTTTTGTAATACAGCTCGTTCATTGCGAAGAAAACGTCCCAGTAATCTTCGTTTTTCGTCCAGGCCGCGGTCGAGATTCGCGCTGTCCGAATTTCGGCCAGGGCAGCGATATATACCGCAGGCGCATCCGGGTATGGAGCACCCGTTTTCGGACGGCAGGCCCAGGCGAGCATCGTGCGTTTGGCCACCGCCACGTCGTCGCCGTAGGCGAGCGAGACTTTCCATTCGACACGCATCGTCTCCGAGGTCGAATAGTTGTTGACGATGGCGTTCGAAATCGAAGTAGTTGGGAATGTAGATCCGTTTGTTGTCGGTCGTGGTGACCACCGTCGAGAAGAGACGTATCTCCTTGACCGTACCCGCCTGCCCCTGGGCCTCGATGTAATCGCCTATGCGGTAGGGCTTGAGCAGCAGGATCATCACGCCACCGGCGAAATTCTGCAATGTGCCGCTCAGGGCCATACCGATAGCCAGACCCGGCCGAAGCGAGCAGCGCGACGATCGACGTGGTATTGAAGCCCAACAGCTGAACGATAATCAGCAGCAGCACGAATGGTATAGGCCGCTTTGACCAGGCTGCGCAGGAACGAGCGCAGCGAACTTGTCCACCTTGCGCTTTTCGAAAGCCGTCCATCAGGTGCACCAGCGGTTGATGATCCAACGCCCGGCGGCATAGATCGCCAGGGCGAGGACGATTTTCAGGCCGACCCAGATACTTTCCGAAACCAGATTCGTCAGGACTTTCCAAATCCATATTAGCGATTTTTTCGACCGTTTCCGCGAATTTGGCTTTTTGTATGCTGTCCGGCACGATCAGCGAGGCAGGTTTCTGTGCTGTGATGAAAAGAAATCCCATGAAAGAATTAAATTTGATAGGTTAGAGTTGCAAATTTAATCAAAAAACCGGAAACTTTAATAGTTTTGTCTATAATGTGTTTAACGGATTTTGCTATGGAAAGTAAGATAGAGATAATCCAAATCAATATTTCGGGCGAAGACAAGCCCGGCATGACCTCTTCGCTGACCGATATTCTGGCCCGGTACGACGCGTTCATCCTCGATATCGGCCAGGCGAATATCCACCAGTCGCTGACTTTGGGCATCCTGTTCATGACCACCTCCGACAAATCGGGCGCCATCCTCAAGGAGTTGCTTTTCAAGGCCTCGGAACTGGGCGTGATGATCCGCTTCACCCCCATCACCGAGGAACATTACCAGGCCTGGGTCGGTCGTCAGGGCAAGAACCGCTATATTATCACTCTTTTGGGACGTCAGGTTACGGCGCGCCATATCGCAGGGGTCACCAAAGCGGTCGCCGAACAGGGACTCAACATCGACGCGATCAAGCGACTTACGGGCCGTATGCCGCTCGAGGAGGAGAACCGTGCCACCCGCGCCTGCATCGAGCTTTCGGTGCGCGGTACGCTCGGCGATAAGGCCGTATTGCAGAAACGCTTCATGGAGCTGTCCAACGAGGGGGTCGATATTTCGTTCCAGAAGGACGACATCTTCCGCCGCAGCCGACGCCTGATCTGTTTCGATATGGATTCCACGCTGATCGAAACCGAGGTGATCGACGAGTTGGCCGACCGTGCCGGCGTGGGCCCGAAGTGCGGGCCGTTACCGAGAGCGCCATGCGGGGCGAGATCGACTTTACCGAGAGTTTCACGCGCCGCATCGCCCTGCTTCGGGGACTCGACGTTTCGGTGATGGAGGAGATCGCCCGCAACCTGCCGATCACCGAGGGGTTGGAGCGCCTGATGACCATTCTCAAGCGTGTGGGATACAAGACGGCCATTCTGTCCGGAGGTTTCACTTATTTCGGCAACTACCTGAAACAGAAATACGGCTTCGATTACGTTTATGCCAATGAGCTGGAGGTCGAGGAGGGCCGTTTGACGGGCCGTCACGTCGGCGAGATCGTGGACGGCCGCCGCAAGGCCGAGCTGCTGCGTCTGCTGTGTCAGGTTGAAAATATCAACATCGCTCAGTCGATCGCCGTGGGCGACGGAGCCAATGACCTTCCGATGCTCGCGCTGGCCGGGTTCGGCATCGCGTTCCACGCCAAGCCCAAGGTGAAAGCTACGCCAGCCAATCGATATCCACGATCGGCCTGGACGGCGTACTCTATTTCCTCGGTCTGAAAGATTCCTGGATCGAAATGAGGGAATGAAACGGCCGGTCGTCATCGCGTTGCTCGCCCTGTGCGGCTTGTCGTGCGGATGCCGCGACCGTTTCGACGTGCCCGATACGCCGGCCGACGCTCCGGCGGCGAACATCACGATCGCCTCGCTGCACGCATTTCTCCATGCGGAAACCGTCGTCGTCCGCGAGGAATTGACCGTCAGCGGTACGGTCGTGTCGAGCGACGAAGCGGGTAACTTCTACCGCACGCTGGTGCTCGACGACGGCACGGGCGGAGCCGAACTGCGTATCGCCGAATACAATCTCTACACGATCTGTCCGCCGGGCTGCCGCCTGACCGTTTCGCTGCGGGGCTGTGCGCTCGGCGAGCGGAACGGCGTATTGCAGATCGGACTGCCCGCCCGATGCGTACAGCCCCTACCCGACCGGCTACATCTCCTCGCGCGTGCTGCTCGAACGGCTGCTGCATCCTACGGGCGAACGGCAGGAACCCGTCGCTACACCGTGCGAAATCGCACGACTCGGCACGGCGTCGTGCGGCCGTCTGGTTCGTATCGACGCCCTGCGGTTCCGCCCCGACGCGGAACAGGCCGTCCCGCAAACGTGGGAGGGCTACCGGCTTTTCGAAGACGCCGCGGGGCGGACGATCGCCGTCTATACGAGTGCTTACGCCCGTTTCGCCGATCGGGAGATTCCGGCGGGAGAGTGCTCGCTGACGGGTGTGCTCGAATACGGCACGGCCGGCAGTTACGGCAAACAATTCATCCTCAAACTGCGCGATGAGAACGACTGCACGCATTAGCCTCTGCGCGCCGATGGCGTAAATGCCCGGTACGTTGGTGCGGTACTGTTTATCGACGATGACTTTGTCGCGTTCGGTCTTGATGCCCAACTCTTCCAGGCCGATCCCCTCGATGTTGGATTTGATGCCCACGGCCGAGAGGACGATATCGGCTACCAGCGTTTCCGTGCCCTTCTTGCCTTCCACCTCGACGTCGCATTTGCCTTCGGCATTGACTTTCACCGATTTCACGGTGGTCGAAGTAAGTATGGTCGCTTTCAGCTTGCGGAACGAGCGTTCCATGGTTTTGGCGACCTCTTCGTCTTCGAGGGGCATGATCTGGGGCAGATACTCGACGATGGTGACCTTCACGCCCAGCGCGGCGTAGAACCAAGCGAACTCGCTGCCGATGGCGCCCGAACCCACGACGATCATCGTTTCGGGCAGTTTGGGCAGTACGAGCGCCTGCTTCGAGGAGATCACGTGCTCTCCGTCGATGGGCATGAACGCCATTTCGCGCGGGCGCGCTCCCGTGGCGAGGACGATGTGGTCGGCTTCGTACTCCGTGCCGTCCACGTCGATCCGGCCGTTTCCTTTCAGTTTTGCGAAGCCGTTGATCAGCTCCACGTTGTTCTTTTTGAGCAGGAACAACACGCCTTTGCTCATGGTTTCGGCCACGCCGCGCGAGCGGGCCACGATCTTTTCGAGGTCGGGCCGCACTTCGCCTGCGAAGTCGAGCCCGTAATGTGCGGCCGATTTGCAGTAGGTGTAAACCTGCGCGCTCTTCAGCAGCGCCTTGGTCGGGATGCAGCCCCAGTTGAGGCACACGCCCCCGGCTTCGGCACGCTCTACGACAGCCACTTTCTTACCCAGTTGAGCAGCGCGGATGGCGGCTACGTAACCGCCCGGACCGCTGCCGATCACAATGATATCGTATTTCATATTTTTTGTATGTGTTTATTGAATTACTTTCAGCACTTCACC
>VOFE01001214.1_pt1 | contig 20001 bp, 33 predicted proteins | sample 5384071 | NCBI WGS metagenome assembly VOFE01 (sample SAMN12384724, study PRJNA508395) | human gut metagenome | isolation source: healthy gut D | host: Homo sapiens
AGTTCCAGATAATAATCTTATTAATAATGCTTCATGAGCTATTTCATCACGAATCATCAATTCTGTAGGCATGTTCGTACTACTAATTCCATCTAAACCATCTTCAAATATATACAGATCTTTCTGAACAGAACACATATTATAACTCCTGAGAAATAGCATCTAATAAGTCTGAATAACTATATTGAGAAAATTTAGCAATATTTTCAAAATAATATTTTACCATTCTTCGTCTAGATAAACCAAGTTTTATCTTGGAAACATCAATCGCAGAAAATACATCCTCAAACAGTTCTATTAGATTTTTTAACTCTTCTTTGTCCAATTCACATACTTCAGAAAAACGGTATTCATTGCTGCTGAAAACCCAATAAAGTTATTAGCAATTTTAAACCAACTATTCAAATATTCATCCTCTAACATAGTAGAAATATAGTCAATCACATCCTTAAACTCACCATTTTTTAGATGCTATATTTGAATTCAAAATTTTGTCAGCAATTAATTCATTCATTTTTTCTTCTATTATCTTTTGATTATCAATGTTCACAGAATTACTAATATAAGCCAAATATCCCTTAATCAGGTTTTCTTTGTTCATACTTTCATCTTCACTTTTTCTTCTTGTTTTTTAGCCTTCTCTGTAACACTTAGTATTGGCAACGAATCAAAATCAAATATATTTCCTGCTAATATTTCTATTTGATGGCGCGCAGACATTGGCTTTTGACCATTATTTAGCGTAATCATTCTATAAAGCAATCTATCCATAGAATCGCATACCAGAATATTACAATATAACATTCTTGATAGATCCAACTTAGACCGATCGATTCTGTTTAAAGTAGTCAGCCTTTGGATACCATCTAAAATAAATGCGTTTTTCATATTTTATTGATATACACATCATTTATTTCTTCTTCTTCTGGCATTTTATCGTCAACTTTAATAGCAACAGTGATATTCGGCATAATACATCCCGTTTGAATATCTTCTTCTAACCTTTTATAAAAGAAGCTCTCAAAGGATTTCTTTGAAATTCCAATTTATTAATTAACGGAACTAATTTTTCGATAGCATAATCATAATCTACACCTGTTGTTAAATAAAACTTCTTATCACCTTGTCATACTGTATATCATATAATTTTAAATCCATTACTTTTTCCTTCTTTCTAAAGCATACGTTCTAACTATTATAAGTTTTCATGCAAAGTTTTTCGAATAATTTGATTAGGTGAATTAGGGCTACCCTCAACCTTAATTTTTGACTGTTTTCGCAAACCATTTATTGCATTACGGATGGTTGTAACTTGATAACCTTCACTAGTTAAAGTGTCTCTTAATTTTTTTTCGAGTTATTTGGTCAGTATTTTTCTAATTCTACTAAAATACGCTTGGTACATGGCAGACCTCCCTGGGGTCTGTTTTCTTTTATAGCACCTGCAGGTTTATCACCTGCCAATTTAGATAATATATTATATCCTTTTTTATACTTAGCATCTTTATTTTTGCTGCCGGGATGCATATCTTAGCGTTATTGTCCCCAAAATCATGTCTACCAGAGCATTTTACTGTTTCAGTAGCCAATTTATAACTAATATATCCATAAAGCGAATAACCTGATTGCCTGTTTTTTACGCCACCAGATATATTATCCCACATAACACCTTCTATTTCTGAAATAGGCACTTCACTACAGATATAGTCCGAAGGAGTTCTACTAATCACAACATATAATTCATCATCCATCTTTAATTATCCTTTTCCAAATATTTCTTCACTGCATCTACAAATTTCTCCGCTTTCTCATACTGTTCCACAGCATCATTTCTGGACACTAGAAAGAAATCAGCATAGTCACAGTTGTTTCTGATCTGGAAAGCGCTACTTATGTACTTGGAATATTCTTTATCAAATTTCCCAGTCTTTACATATTCCTTCTGGAAATAAGCTATTACTCCTGCGTGTTTAGAGAAGTCCACTTTATCCAGTGCAAGAATAGCTCTGATCGCCGAAAACATGGCATAGTAAGATCTTCCAATCGAATCTTTATATTCGCCGGCATCAAGCAGGATTTTAGCAGAGTGAAGTTTTTCCTGTGCAGTCTGTAAACGATATTCAACAAGTTCTTTTTTGATAGTCAGGCACTCAGCTTCACTCCTTCCCGTGCAATATTCCTATAATAGGGGGAGTATATCTTTATATGTTTCAAATTCAGTATATGGAATTACAGTTGGAGAAATAATCACCTCATAATCTAATTCCAGATCTGAAACAACGTCCCATATTTTCTTTAACTGATTTTGCAACTCTTGTCTTTCGCCTTTTACGATCGCCACAATATCAATATCTGACTCCGTATTATAATCTCCCCGTGCATATGATCCATACAAGTAGATATCACATAAATTCTGATTATAGATATCGCGGTATATTATAACGATTTTCTTCAATATTTTTCGAGATCGTTCTGTGTACACATATCATCTGATCCCCTTTCAAAAAATAAAAGCTACAAGTTTGTATGTTCGAAATTTCTTATATAATTATTATACCTGCATCTTATATTTTAAACAATTACTTTTCTTTTGGAAGCATAGAATACGTATCAGAATATCTTCTGCAAGATTCCGAAACGTATTCTACACATTGTTTTTTACTGCATAACTCCGGAAGCACTCCCCCCTCATTACGCCATTTCGATTTTCCTCATTGCGCTGCGATAATAATACACATTATCGGACAACTCACTCCCATCAAAATAATCTTTATTATTCTTAGCGACAAATCTCCCTAAATCCACAGGATTTCTTTTTACTCTGTCAGGTACAAGCACTACTTCATTTACAGAGCTTGGCAGTATATAAAAGTCGCATCCAATTCGTCTGGAGAATTTTTCAAGAAGATCTGTGTGTAATATGCCGACAGCTCCGTTGTTGTGATATTTGTTTGTCAGAACATAACTTTCATCATCTAAGGGAGGTTCCCCAGGATACTTTGTAGAGCAGCACTTGAAATACCTGTCGCATTGTCTATATTGCAAATAGTAAAGTTTTCATTCATTAAGTTTTTCAGTGCTTCGCCCCATAGTTCCTGTTCTTCAATTCCCCATCTGAGAAGCATACTTTCATTAACAGCAACTCCTATTGTCCCTGCCTCATTTTTCTTAAAAATTAGTTTGCAATATAGTGCTAAGTCCAGGAATTCTTTATATGGAATGTCTTCAAGATATTCTTGATTCCAATTTTTGTTAATGAGTCTTATTTCAATTTTAGATTTGGTTTGATTCCAATTGGAGAAGTGTTCTTTTAGTTCTACATCTGGTACGGTGTAACATATTTCTAGTGTAAACTCAGCGCATGTGGAAAGACCAGCCCTTCTATGTACTGCTGATAAAGATCTTTCATATAGATCAATGACCTTTCGCCGACATCTTCAATTCTAACCATATCTTCGCTTAAATTATTATCTGATTTTTCTCGTATCAGTCTAAGAAGTTCTTCTCTAAATTCATCATAGTTCATATTGTTCACTTTGAATTTTCCTCCGTCTTTATCCGAAAGCTTCTGCTAACAGTCTGATGCAGAACCGAAAACCACTAACGAATCCCTGTTCCTGACCAATAATACTGGAACTGCACAGCAGCAGCTCCAGTATTTCTTTATCCAGTTCCTCAATCGGTGTTTCTAGAAGCACCGATAAGCGATCACTCATAGCCAGATCATCCGCACCTGTATCCTCCTGCATCTTTGAATAGATTTCTTTATAAATTTTTCGATTAACATAACTCCTCCTAAATTCATGGTTTTGTGAACTCGCTTAATTTACGCGCTCTGTTCTGTGTACTCAATATCAAAGATATCTTCATTATGTATCTCAGCCATATCCTCTGAGATTTCATTTTTAATCGTTCCGTCTGTAGATAAAGCTCTCCTGAAATCAGCTTTGACCGGAGCATATTTCAGAGCCTGCTTGATCACGGTTTTCTTAGCCATTGCCTCATAATTGGTCATCCACGGACTGAATGAAGCATCAAAAGATTTTTGAATACTCTTTCGCATAGGCATCTACCGCCTCTTTACTCATAACCTCAAAGCCAAAGCCTCCGTTGACGAGTTTAAAGAATCCATAGAAAAGCCTTATATCGCCCCGGTCACCAGAGCCGGCCGGTGCTCCAGTTTCGGATTCAGACCAAGATCAATCAGTCCTTTATATCCGATCTGGAACTGCACTCCATAACTCCCTTATTATTAAACGGAATGAGATACGCCTGACCAAGCGGTGTATTCGGCTCTAATCCCAATTGTGCGGCGTTCATCAGCGCCGCAAGAAAACTCATCTGTGTACACTCCTGTAACTTCGGGGTCGTATTTAATGCCGATAACGCCATCCTTGTGAAGCGCTCCGGCGTGATTACTTCCGGCAGAGCCTTCTTTATCTCCGGCGTCATCGCTTTAATCAGATCCGCAATGCTCATGGATTTCTTTAACTTTGTTTCTCCTGCTGTGGTTTCTGCTTTCTTGGCAAGTTCTTCTTTTACGCTGTTTACAGTTCTTGATGCCATAGTCTAGTCCTCCTTCAATAGAATCTTTAGAATCCAATATAAGAATCTTTCTCTGTGCTTCATCCTTGTTCCCATTCCTGTCTGTTATGCTGCTTTTACAGTGAATCTCCGGCTTGTCGTTATCCGGCGGTACTTTTCATAAATCTCCGGCTCTTCCTCTTTCAGCCGTTTCTCATCCAGACTGCTCCTGCTGACGTTCTTCCACGATACTCTGTAATGCTCGTTTTCTGCTGTTTCAGCGTTGCCAAGATAAAGTTTCAGCTCCTGGTCTATCTGCCTCTTTTCCTTTCCATATGCTCCATAACCGTTAAAAGTTCCTGCCTGCGTCTTAACCGTTCATCAAACCCGGACAGCAGGATTGTATTTCTTTGAGCATCCTTAAACCGCTCTGCGATTGCCAGATCCGCTGTCTTTGATCCGTCAGGATCAGGCATTACCTGGGAATTACATTTCCGTTCCAGAACTCCTTTTCAATCCGGATCAGGTTTTCGATCACTTCATCATCTCTTTCAATCCGGTAATACTTAAATTCCCGCCCATAGATCAGAACGGCTATATACCGGGCATCGATTCTGCATACAGCCATATAGTGATAGCACTGAATCTGATAAGAGACAGGGATACTTCCATCTTTCCACTGTTCTGCCATATACGGGCTTGCCGTCTTACATTCCAGACCTGTATTTTCTCCCACGATCATCCGGTCCACATCTGCAAGCATAAACGGATTCTTCTCATCATAGAACATGGCATTTGCCCGCCTGACCTTCTTTCCTGACGCTTCACAGAAACGCCTTGCAACATACTCTTCAAGTTCCCTTCCCTGTCTCATTGCTTCATTGTCGGTCTCTTCAATCTCTTCGGAGGTCTTATCGTAATATACCTGGATAGCGGTGCGGTACGGGTTTAACCCGCACACCGCGCCTGCATCAGAGCCCCTGATCCCATTTTTCTGTATCTGAGCCAACTTTCTTTATCAAGATTTAATGTTGATACAAGTTTCTTCATACTGCCTGTCCCTCCTATGCCGCCATGCTTACAAGCTGATAAGCTTTATCGATCAGCGGGGATTGCCTTCTACCGTTTTAGAGAACAGATTCTCTTTATACTTTGCAGTCTGTCTCAACGGCTTTGCATGGGTCGCAAAGTCTGAGACTGCATTGATGAATCTGTAAGCATTCTTTCCGGTATCTTTCAGATCGGGGAGCATCAAAATATCTGCTCTTCATATCTTCCTGCAGACGTTTCATGTTTCTGACCTGCTGAGGTGTGGAGCCGTCCTCGACCGGAAGCAGGATCTCAATATAGTCCATCACCTCCTGATCAGACAGTTTGTGCATCCTGAGCCGTTCAAACTCTTTCCCAAGTTCATCCATATATCTTTCCGCCTTGAAAGGGTGTCTCTCGCTTCTTTTTCATTTTGCTCTGAATATCTCCGGTATGGATCATAGACCAGGAGCGCTCCGCTGTCCTTAACGCCAGATTCAGCGTGTTATTGCATACGACACGGATTGGAGTCAGCGCCACCTTGATTGCACCTGATCCGTCATGGGTATTAGAGAACAGAAGATAGGGGCTGATCCGCTCGCCGGAGATAATGTATTCATGTGGCATATGTGCCAATAACCATACCTTTCTTCCCTCCTGTAGACTCCCGGCTGTCTCATATCTGACTCCCTGGCCGAGAAGTTCATCTGTAAATGAAAAGGCTTCATGGTTCTGTACTACTTTATAGCGGTCTGTAACCACACCTAACACCTTGCGGTCTGAATCCCGGACATTAGCCTTATAGCCTTTGATCGTCTCATTCTCTGTTGTATAGATCGGTTCCTGAACCACGTTCCAGTTCAGCCCAGCTGCGATCAGGGCTTCTTTTGAATCCGGAGCAGTCATTACCTTAGTTCCTAATCCGTGCCACGGGGTTTCTCTTACATAAAACATGGTTTCTACATTTGCTGACATAATAAAATCCTCCTTTGATTTTTGATTGTTCGTAAATTAGGTTGATACTGTTATTGGTTACAATAATACTTAATCGTCGTCACTAAAGATCTGCTGTACGATTACAGTGGCTACTCCTAACAGCGCAATAATAATCTTATCCATTGGCGCTCCTCCTTCCAGACATAAAAATAGGACAGAACCCGTGTTGATTTCTGCCCTGTATGTAATTTTGTTCACTGTTATAATATACAAGTAACGTGCTCTGTATTTACAATACGTTGCGACTTCTAAATCACTCTGCACAGTTATTCTTTCTTAAATAAACTATCATCGAGCATGCTTGGTGATAAGCATTAATGCTATAGAGGTAAACCATCCTGTTACTGCGCTGTCCAGTCCCAGTAATAATACCCATCCAAATCCATATGTCTGATATGTCGATATGAGCCCGAATATTGCTGAGATCCACGATATGACATTAAAAAATGTTCCTACTGCCTTAAAGCCTTTTGCCGCTTTTGGTAATCTTCTGCCGAACAGAGCAATTGATATACTGTCCATCTCTTTGCAATGCTCTAATACTTCTCCCAGAAACCATCCCAATACAATAATTGCCACAACCCACAGCCAACAGGACGCTAATCCTTTTTACCGGATTATAGAGCGCTACATTAAATAAAATATTTTTGACACCATTATAAGCCACTATAAATGTTATTACTGCTGTTACCACAGTTAGCAGTCCTGCCGTTTTTGATTCAGCTTTGCCAGAACTGCCCTGAGTCCGCTCAGACTTTTTTTCCTTTGTATCATTCACCTGCTTTTTTATCTTTTCTTTCGTCTCATCGTCAATTATCTTAATGTCTTTGTCTTCCATAGGTACTTCTCCTTCATTCAGTCCGCAATACTCTCAGCATATGCTCCGACAAAATAGGAATATCATTATCGCTCAGACCAACAAAATCGGCATACATAAATACATTATCCCTGTTTAATATCTTATCAAAGTCACCATATACTGCTACATAATCCGTATCTATATATCCTGTAAAATATCTGTTTCCATTCTCATCGGTATTCTTTTGACTGTTCTGTAAATAGAAACCATATAACGTCGTATCAGTTGACTCCATCCTTTTTACTGATTCTACGCTGCATGTATCTTGATCTATAAATCTAAAATCAGCCAATATGGTAGATGCATCAAATTCAGCATAACTCCCCGTCGAATAATCCGAGTTTATTATTGCAGTAGCTAAAGTTTTTGGAATACTGTCCGCAACAGGAGTTCCATTAATCTGGTGATCCACCCACCAATTACAAATATAATGTCAGAATAAAATTCTGACATATCCGACGCAATCTGTGTACGTGTGTCGCCAGTGCCAAACGGAACTTCATCGATTACTACAGATGCATTTTCTCTCATTCTATTCGCGACATTGTTTCGCAAATTATCAAGATAGGCATTTCCTGTTGGGATTCACTGGTTCAGGTTCAGTAAATTCAACCTCTTCGTCATAAGTAATCATACCATTTTCATCTATCCAAAAGTGGTCTAAAGTAACATAAGTATCTCCATCCATCATAGCTAATGTAGAATAATCATTTCTTATTACCCAGTCATATTCCTGGAGAACATTACCATCTTTATCCGTAACCTGTCCCTGGTCATTTTCATAGAGCAAACCGTCTTTACATCTTTTCAAATTGTTCCATTGCACTAATTTCTTCTTCCGGCTGCTCTGATGCGGACTCATTTCTTCTTCTGAGTACTTTTTCATTGAGTCTTCTTTTTATCCACAACGTTTTTTCATTAGAATCTCCTTCTTCTTTTTTTATCACTCGCATCCGTTGATCCATTGCCATCATTGATCAGGAAAAATTACTATAGTTGCAATTAATCTTTCCACCAAGCCATCTTTATTTTTTTCATTAAACTTGGTTCATCGGGAACTTTTACTATACACATTTTTCAAAACTAAATCTTTTTTGCTTTTAGCACTGTTTTTCTCTTGTAAATTTCCTTATTCATCCGTACCTTGACAAAATAAGAAATCCCCCCGGCACCACCAGGGAAGGTCTATCTCTTATTTTTTAAGTTTGCTGTAGCAATCAGCTGGCAGGCTGGTGGACCATGGAAGCAGTTCCAACATGGCTTCCTTTTCGGGAACAGACCAAGATCTTTCATCTGCTCCATCACATAGGCGAGATAATTGTAGGGTTTCAGCCCGTTCAGCATGGATGTTTCCGTAATGCTGTATACAGTCGCGCTGGCCTGCGCTCCACGGATGCTCTTTGCAAAAAAGCCAGTTCCGTCTCCCCTGTCGCAAAGTTTTTCAGTGCACGTTCCGCCGCCAGATTATCGATGCGTAAGTGTCCGTCCTCCAGATATCTTTTAGATAAACTTCCTGGTTCAGGGGTGTACAGGGACAGCCTCACCGATCAAAGAAGACCGGTCTACGGAATCCTCCAGTGTATGGAGCCACTCAAAGAAAGCCTCTAAAAGCGGTTTCGCCTGCTTTGACGCTCTTCATACCGTTCTTCCGGTGACTTGTCACGGATCATCTCCTCAATCTTATAGAGCATCCTGATCCGTGCCATTGCCTGATATGCGGTTGTCTCCTTCAGCTGCTCTTTGGTGAAATCCTTTTTTCAGGATCGTCAGGGCTTCATCAAATCTCCGTCTCGCATGGGCCATGCATCCCGTCACAGTGATCCTTTCCGGGAGACTGTGGTATGCCTGGTAACCATCGCAGGTGAAATATCCCTCAAACTGTTCTCAATGAATTCCGCCGGATGGTATCCGGCACGGCCCTTTCGTATTGAAGAGGCCAATCCGCGGAGAGCCGCTGTATTCATCCGTGAGATAGACCCACATCCAGTTCTGGGTGGAACCCTTCTGGTCCGGCTCATCGATCACCTGAATTCTCGTTTCATCTCCGTGTAAAATACCGGCTCCGGAGCAGCTCTTCTTTCATCAGATCATAGAGCGGTTGCAGATACCGGTCGGCGCATTGGATGATCCAGTTCGCCATAGTCTCTTTGTGGACAGGTTCAGGTCATACCGGGCGAATTCACGTTCCTGACGTGCAAGCGGCATCCGTTTACATACTTGGCATTCATGATGCCTGCCACCAGGGATGGAGTTGCCACACTGCCTTTCAGAAGGGAAGGCTCTTTCCGGCCGTTTCATGGCCCCGCATTTCGGACAGCTGTACACAAAGGTCACTTCCTCCACGACCCCTCAAACCGTGCGGGAATGAATTTCAACCTTTTACGGTTTCCTTTGTGACAACCTTGTATTTCGTATTGCAGTCTGGGCAGTAACGGTCTGCCCCCGTCAGTTTGTACTCAATGACTTCGGTTGTCTCAAAGGAGGAAAGGTCTTCCTCCTTTTTGCCGAATCGTTTTTTTCCTCTTGTAGAAGACGGATTACCTCTTCCAGGCCCCGGTTCCGGGGCATTCGGATCTGCTTCCTGCTCTGCCTCGTTAAAAGATTCAGCTGGGTATACCCGTCCGCATATTTTTCACTGGATGCGCCAAAGCGTTTCCTCTGAGCAAGGGTAAGGCGGTCAGAGAGCATTGCGTTCAGGAATTCCAGTTCCTTTGTTTTTCTTCAGGATCTGGATCCTTGATTCCTGCTTCTGCAGCGTTTCTTCCTGCTTTTGACGATGCTCCTGCATGATCTTCAGCAAAGAGAGCATGTCCTCCCTGCTCATCCTATTCAGTTGTTCTTCTGTAAAAACCGGATCCATCGCACAGCCTCATCTTTCTGAAATCTCTATTGACAGTTTACCATAAAAAGGATCCGGTTTCTATTGGAAACCGCCTTCAGGGTAGAGGAAAATCCGCGTAAAATCAAGGAATTTTCGGCTTTTTGCGAATTGACAGGAATCGGGATCAGACTACGATCTTTGGGTGGTGTTCTTCAAAAGCGCCGCTGGGGTTCAGGGATAATCCATCGCACAGCCAGTGGATCTCTTTGAGAGTCACTTTCCGCAGTTCATCCGGTGTGTCCGGCCAATGGAAGGAATTCCGATCCAGACGTTTCATCAGAATCCAGAATCCGGATCCGTCCCACTGGAGGATCTTGATCAATGTGCGTCTGCGATTGCAGAATGCGAACATACAGCGGGAGTACGGGTCGAGATGGAATTTCAGTTTGATGATTGCGGCTAAACCGGTATAGCTCTTGCGGAGATCTGTAACTCCGCACGCCAGATAGACCGTTGTGCTTCCGGAAAAAAAAATCAAGCATAACTCTTCAGGGACTGGAGCAGAGCAGTCAGCAGTCTGGCTGGGCAGTCAGCGCCAATCTCAATCCGGATGTTTTCCGGAAGAAGGATCGTAACAGAATGATTTCCTGTCGGAGCATTAAGCTGCAGTTCCTGTTCCGAAGGCAGCTTTGCGAACACCGGATCGGAGGCAGGTTCTGTACCCGGGGCTTCTGACTGAATCTTCCGGATCCAATAGCCCAAAGTAGACGGCGGGATCTCATTCTGCTGGCACCAGTCTTTTCGGGATAAACCGCTTTCCTGGAAAGCATGGATCCGATCTGCCCAAAGATCAGCTTTTGAGATTACATTATTATTCATATCCATTGGTATTACCTCCATCATTTGAGACTATCTTATCAAATGCGGAAACGAATTTGTAGGTACGGATGATTACCTACTTACCCTTATTCTTCCAAGTGGTATATTACTTCTAATTTCATCACATCCTCCACAAAAAGAAAGCCAGACTGATTCGAGTCAGTCTGGCGTGGTTATTTCTCAATATAATAATATATAATTGTTTCCTGAATATATAACAATATGATTGGTAAAGGAACAATTTAATCCCCCAAAATCCAACTATGATCGCTAATGGTCAGAAAGCGATTTTCATATTGAGTGAAGGGGATTAAATTGGCTCCTTTAGCAGCATATTGTTTTGTTGCATTGCCTCATAAAAATGATAGTTAATAAAAGGATACGCGGGTTTACTCCGTTATAAATTTATAGTATGCTAATGAAACATCTGATTGCAGATACGGTAATTCTGGATTATGGGGGCCTATATTATTTATAGTTATTCGAAAAGAATAATCCCACTTTGAGAAAATGTATTTATTTGATGTATAAGTATCTATAAGTGCTTCGCCTAAAATTGTAGCTGTTTCTCGTTCTACATTCTGAAATAGAATATCAGTTTCAGGACATACGCTTATTGAGATTTCATATTCTGCAAGTAGTCCGAAAGAATACCTATGATTTGTTCTTTATTAAAATCAAAGTATTCACATAGTAAAAGAAAGAAAGTACTAGCATAAATTGGAAATGTAATCTCGGTAAGATAGTTAAGAAGAAATTCATCGTTCAGGGAAGTTGTATGTCCGTTTAACAATAGTTTCAAAATGGTGTAATGTCAGGAACAACTGGTATTTCTAATAAATAGGATAAATTGTTTTCAAAAACATTTCTCTATTTCGTAGGATATAGTTTATTAAAGTTGTATGAAACAAGTTTTCTTTTTGTAATAGTAAAGCAGGTCTAAAGAATTATTATTTTGAGCAGTAGTGTTAGAGAGAGGGCGAAAATTTTTATTAATAATATAAAGACCTTTCACAAATTTTTTAGCTTCTCTTCTAAAAGAATTTTGATCTTCTTTATTTCGTATTAGAGCATCTAACCGTTTGCATATATCAAACCCATCTGACATACAATTTATAATTAAATCATATGTAAACTCATTCAAAAAAGCATTAACATACCGTTGCTTATTCTTCTGTTTCTTTTCCGTTTTTACGACTTGTGTACTGAATAAACAATTAAGGGATTTATTTTGTTCATCTGTTGCTTTTGAATAATAACGATCAAATGCATTCCTTAACTTATTGGCTGATGCTGTATCAGAACCTGTATATCCGTCAAAGCCATAATTTTTATCTGAAGCAGATTCATTTAATGTAATGTATTTCTTTGAAGCGTATTTTTTTGCTACATTGACAAATTCAAGATAAATAGTATTAGTACTGAGGTTAAGTGTATATAATGTTGCAATTACTAAGTATAATTTCATTTGTCTATTGCACGCTGAGATAGTTTGAGTATTATATTTTAAAGAAAGATTAGAATATTTCTTATATGTAACACTTTTCAAGAAATCAATAGAATATCCCCTACATCTTCTTTGGACGATATTGAAAAGTGCATCAATAAAATGAATATTATTCCGTAATGCTTTTCTTTTATTAAATCTTCTCTGATATCATCAAATGATATTAAGAACACACTTTCTAAAAAAGCTTATCTTTAGATATCCGTTTATCGTTAGAATCACACAAATCATACAGCGATAATTTATTCATTTCTTATTACCTCCAATAGAAAAATCTTAGCAAAAACATCAAATCTTGGCAAGAAAATCAAGCAAAGTAGCAGACTCATCTGGTATACGATTTTGTTTATATCCGTTATCATAAAGCTATCATCTAGATGAAAAACAGAGAAAAATAAAAATAAATTAGGAAGGAAGAAAAAAGATGAAAAAATATAACGGCTCCGGATATGTACAGTTTTGTTAAAGAATCTCTTCACATAGGGATACGACAGGGTCGGATATATCTAAAAGAGCACGGACACTGGACAGCAATAATCCCACAAGAATTTGCTATAAAAGCACGCGGATTATACAGCGAAGACGATCGTAAATATATTTCTTCAACTACGATCAAAGAAGTCATGGAGAGACTTATCCAAGAACCATCATTGCAGCTCCATTTTATTGATGAAGAGTATGAGTGTTACCTGAATCTTTTGAATGGGACATACAATATAGAAAGAAACGGGATAGAAGAAATGAACCAAGATTTTTCATATTTCCTTAATTTTGCATATATCAAACATATGGATCGTTCTATGGAAACGTTTAACAATTTTGTCTCATCGGTGTTTCCGGAAGAAACAAAACTTAAACGTACTCTTTTGCTCGAAATTATTGGTTATTGCATCTCAGATTACACCACAGCTAAAGCGGGATTCTTTCTGATAGGAAAATCAAACTCAGGGAAATCAGTAATATTGGAACTGATTTCGCGAGTTCTGCCGACAAATTCTGTAACAGCCATGCCTCTTTACAGACTTGAAAACCGATTTAACTTAGCACGTTTAGCGGAATCTCGGATTAATATCTGCACAGAGATCAACAAAAAGAGCTTGTCAGCGACAGACATATTCAAAATTGTAACGAGTAACGAAGTGGTGACAGCAGAACATAAAGGTGGAAAACCGTTCGAGTTTCGGTTAAAAACAAAATTGCTTAATGCAGGAAATATGATGCCGGATATTGAAGGTGGTGAAGGCGCAGGGCAATTCTGAATAGAATGATTATTTTGTTATTCTCAGTAAGCATCAAACAGGAAGAACAGGACAAAGAGTTAATTGAGAAGCTATGGAAAGAAAGAGACTCTATATTTAGTGAAGCTGTGGATGCTCTGGTTCGATTGAAGGAAAGGAATTTTATTTTTACAGAACCTCAGGATACTTTGCAATTAAAAAAGCATCTCCAAGAACAAGAGGGTGCTATCGACAATTTTATTTTCGATAACTGCATATGTGATCCGAACTCAAAAGAGCATCTTGTCATACTGTATGATGCGTTCAAAGAGTACTGTGCAGACAACCTTCTGGAGATAAAATATAGCAAAGCATGTTTTAGTCAGCTGATAAGTCGTGTTCCAGGGGTTAAAAAGAGGAAAATTCAGGATATGTGGAAGCCGTCCGCTTGCAGGAATATATGGACTGAGATTAAAAAAAAAGCAGAAGAATATAATATGCAAGATTCCGATAGGTATTCCGAGAAAAGTATTTTAAATAAAAATAGCCGGAACACTGGAACAGTGGAACAGGAGGCATAAGTATGGATGGAAAGAAAACAACCGTGAACTTAACCGCAGAGAATCTTCAAAAATACATAAGCTCGCTAAGGAAACCGGAAGAACTCAAACCGCTTTAATCAATCAGGCTATTTCAGAGATCCCAATTGTAGTTCTAGGAAATCAGAAAACTATTGCGACCTTTTTTTGATCTCCGCAAGGCAGTAAATTCGAAAAACACATCTGAAATTCACAAGGAGGTGGAGCTGACATGTCAATTGTTAAATTTGCTAATGGCAAAAATAGAGGAAATGACGCACTCGAAAGGGGAATAAATTACATTCTCGACGCAGAGAAGACATCATCCCGATATATTGCGTCTAATGGCGTTGGAAAACTTCAGCGGTGGAAGATATGAAACCGTTCAACAGCTCTTTGGGTAAAGATACAGGACGACGATATATTCATTTTGTTATATCATTTGATGCAGGAGTATCGTCTCAACTGGCTTTTACTATAGCCTCTGAAAGCGCTGAATATTTTGCCGATGAGTATCAATATATTCTTTCAGTACATAATAACACGGAAAATGTACATGCTCATGTGATATTAAACGCTGTTAACGTTCATACTGGGAAAAATTTTCTCAATCGAAAGCTGAAATGCTTGATTTTCGGGATTATGTGAATACCGTCCTGTTGTCTTATGGTCTGAATCCAGTAGGGAGATCATCTGAAGATGAGGAACTTATCCAGGCCTTTATTTTGAGGAAGAAGACATATTTTATGATTTTGAAGATGCAGATAATTATAAAGAAAACAAATCCTTCTCCGCCTTGTTCAGATACCTATTGATCCAGAAGAAGAGGAACTGATGCGTTTGGCAGAACAATATGAAGCAGACGAAAAACAAATTATACATTTCTTTGAGGGAAAAGAAGCAGACTTTCCTTCGGGTTGGGATTATGAAGATGCACTGACGGTTTATGAACAATGGCGCGATTATGTCGATCAACTCGAAAGGAAGGAGGACTCGAATGCATTTTTTGAAAAACTATCCTGATGTATTAACGGTACAACAGGTGGCAGAGATTCTAAACGTAAGCCGACGGTCTGTCTACAAGTTATTGGAACATAATTTGATGCCATACCGTAAGATTGGACGTATATATCGCATTTCGAAGCAGGGGCTTATAGACTATCTGAAAAATGAAGTAATGCGTATTGTGGGCAGATACGCTATAATATAGCGAGATATCTGCCCGTCACCAAAGGAGGAAAGATAACGACATGACGGGAAGTTTACAGAAAAAGACTCTTTCTGATGGCAAAGAATACTATTACATGGTATTGAATTTCTATGACAAGCATACAGGTAAGAGGAAACCAAAATGGATTCCTACCGGATTATTGGTTAAAGGAAATAAGCGCAAAGCAGAACAGATACTGCATGATACTCTGGCTCAGCATAAAGAGAACAGCTACGATGCAACGGCAGATACCCTTTTCAGTGATTGGGTAAAATGTGGCCGACTCGACAAAAACATATGTTGAAGAAAGTACCTGGGAAGGTTATGCTTTAAATGCAAAACATGTAATCGAATATTTTGGTCAGAAGAAACTGACGTTGGCTAAGTTAAAGCCCAGGCACTTTAAAGACTACTATGATTATATGCTTACATATGGAAAGGTTAATAAAAAGACGCAGAAGAGAAGTGGTCTTGCTATTCGGACAGTCAGAAGTCATAAGTTTGTCATCAATGCAGCGTTAAACGAAGCTGTAGAAGAAGAGGTTATCGTCCGTAATCCTGCTCTGACTATAAAAGTGGCTCATGTAAAAAGAAGTCTCTTGCAAAGAAGATTGTGTTTTTACTTTGAAAGAATCACAGGAGTTCCTTAAATTTGTCTATGATGCAGATGATGTATTAAGCGATCTGATCTATGCGACGCTTCAATATGGATTACGTCGTTCGGAAGTTCTCGGCATTACAGAAGATTCGCTGGATTTCAAGCGACATCTTTTAAAGATTGAACGTACTGTAGTGGTTGTTACATCAGAGCATAAAAAAGAAAGGACAAAGACGCCTGACAGTAATAGGGTTTATTAGGGTTTATTATCTATGGAGATATATACACCTGATATGGACGACCGGATTATGTTTATCACCATTTTAAAAGCTTTCGCAAGTTCGGACGCCAGGATATGACATTCCATGCATTGAGGCATTCTACAGCATCTATGTTATTTGAGCTTGGGTGGCATCCGATTGAGATCCAGGAATGGTTAGGGCACGCTGTTTTCTATACGACAATGAATATCTATACTCATATTCAAGCCCATAATAAAAATTCTGAACGGCTCACAGGAGTCCTGATGCCCCATAATTCAGCTTTGCCGGGGATTTGTTAGAACAGGTGTTAGAACGACCTCAAAAAAGAAGATGATTTTCATGCAAAAGCAGCAGGATAGAAAGTAAAGAAAAACCGCAAAGCCATAATCTCAAAGGCTTAGCGGTATTGCAATAAAAATCGGAGTGACAGGATTTGAACCTGCGACCTCTACGTCCCGAACATGGCGCTCTACCAAGCCTGAGCCACACTCCGATAAAAAGGAAAAATGCTTTTCGCAAATTAACGGAAAAGGACTTGAACCCCCACTAACAAGTCAGAGTCTGCTGTGCTGCCAATTACACCATTCCGCATTGTCGCTTTTCGTAAGCAGGCATCAGACTTTCCGGAAAATCAAGCACTTTTTATTTTCTTTATAATTTTTCCCCGGAAATATTTTGTCTTTCTGTTTTTTACTGGCAATCTCGGTACGATTTTTTTTACTGATTTTCGTAAATACAGGGAGATTTTCCTTGAAAGTAAGATAGTGCTGCTTACAGGGGATTCGTCAGCGGCAACGTCGCAGGCGACGAACAGTGCTGTGTCCTTTTAAGAAAACCGCTGAAGATCAAAATCCAGGATAAGAATTTTTAGTGCAGCCGGGGGTTCCGGCAGGAACAGATGAGCCGACGGATGATCAGAAAGTGGTCTATCTGGGATTTGATGAAAAACGGAACGGATGAGAATACGAAGAGGATCATTGATATCCTGGCGGAGTATGATATCCTGTCAGTGCCAAGGCGACGTTCTTTATCACCGGTTCGAATGAGGAATGCCGTCCTTATATTAAGGAAGCTTATGAAGCCGGCCATACGATCGGCCTCCATACTTATACACATGATTATGCCGGTGTTTACGCATCTGAGGAGGCATATTTTGACGATCTGGAAAAGGTCGGGGAAGTTGCAAAAGAGCAGATCGGATATGTGCCCTGCTTTATCCGGTTCCCGGGCGGATCGTCCAATATGATATCTGCAGAGTACAGCAGCGGGCTTATGACCCGTCTGGTTGAGGCCGTACAGGAGAAGGGTTATCAGTATTATGACTGGAATCTGGACAGCGGCGATGCTGCGGGATGCGGAAAAGAAGAGATTGAGCAGAATTCTACGACAGAAGAGCTTAATCATGTTATGCTTCTCTGCCATGATACGCAGGCGAAGGATGCCACTGTTGAAGCGCTGCCGTATATTCTGAAATATTATACGGAACGCGGATACAAATTCGAGGGAATTGACAGGAGCACTATTACGGCGCATCACGGTGTGCAGAATTAAATGAATTGTCGACTTATACCCCTTTCTGTGCTATGATTATGGGTACGTAATCATGGAACAGAAAGGGGTATTTTCTATGGGAAATACGTCTGAAAATAGTAAGAATAAACATATCTGCCTGGGGCTTGTCGCCCATGTCGATGCAGGGAAGACGACGCTGTCCGAGGGGATGCTCTATTTAAGCGGCGGCATCCGGAGCATGGGCCGGGTGGATCACGGGATGCATTCCTTTGATACCTATGAACTGGAACGGAGCGGGGGATCACGATCTTCTCCAAGCAGGCGGTACTCTCGTGGAAAGATCTGGACATCACGATCCTGGATACGCCGGGGCACGTAGATTTTCAGCGGAGATGGAGCGGGTACTGCAGGTGCTGGACTGCGCGGTGCTGATCATCAGCGGGGCGGACGGGATCCAGGGGCATACGATGACCCTCTGAAACTGCTCGAACGGTATCAGGTGCCGGTCTTTATTTTTTGTAAATAAGAGACCGGGAAGGAACTGACCGGGAAGCGCTGATGCAGCAGCTGAAAGACAGGCTGGGCGAGAACTGTGCGGATTTTACGGACTTCCTGACGCCGGGAACAGCGGCAGTGTCGGGGCGGAACAGGCGGAAGCTATAGCCGTCTGTGATGAAGAACTCTGGAATCCTATCTGGAGACCGGCAGACTCGATACAGCTCTCCTTGGAAAAGCGGTCGCAGAGCGCAGGATCTTCCCCTGCTGGTTTGGATCCGCGCTGAAAGCCGAAGGGATCGGAGAATTCCTGGACGGGATCCGGGCGTATGCTGTATCTCCGGTATATCCGGAAAATTTCGGGGCCAAGGTTTTACAAGATCGCCAGGGATACGCAGGGGGAACCGGCTGACGTATCTCAAAGTGACAGGCGGGGAACTGAAGGTAAAAAGAGACGCTGCCGGACGTGGAAGGCAAGGTAAACCAGATCCGGCTGTATTCCGGAGATAAATACGAACTGCTGCAGGAGGCGCAGGCCGGTATGGTCTGCGCGGTCACCGGACTGGAAGGACATACCCGGGACAGGGGATCGGCGCGAGCCGGATTCGGAACCCCGGTGCTGGAGCCGGTGTTGACGTACCGGGTGGAGCTGCCGGAAGGCTGTGATGTTCACCGGATGGTCCAGAACCTCCGCCAGATCGAGGAGGAGAAATCCGGAGCCCATGTGGTGTGGGTGGAAGAGAAGAAGGAGATCCATATCCAGCTCATGGGGGAGGTGCAGACAAGTCCTGCAGAAAATGGTGAAAGACCGGTTCGGCGTTCTGATCACTTTTGGAAGCCGGGAATATTGTATATAAAGAGACCATCGACAATACAGTTGAAGGGGTGGGCCATTTCGAACCCCTGCGGCATTATGCGGAGGTGCATCTTCTTCTGGAGCCGGGGGAACGCGGCTCGGGCATGCAGTATGCGGCGGACTGCAGCGAGGACATCCTGAATGGAACTGGCAGCGCCTGGTGCTGACGCATCTGGAAGAGAAGCAGCACCGGGGCGTGCTGACCGGTTCGGCGCTGACGGACGTAAAGATCACGCTGAAATCCGGCCGGGCGCATCAGAAGCATACGGAAGGCGGGGATTTCCGACAGGCCACTTACCGCGCGGTACGGCAGGGCCTGCGGAAAGCGCATGGTGTGCTGCTGGAACCCTATTACGAATTCCGGATGGAACTGCCCATGGAAAATGTGGGACGGGCCATGACGGACATCCAGCGGATGTACGGCAGCTTCAACCGCCGGAGACGGAAGGAGATATGGCGGTTCTGACCGGGACGGCCCTGTATCGGAAATGCGGGATTATCAGAAGGAGTTCGCGGCGTACACCGGCGGCTTCGGACGTCTGTCCTGTACGCTGAAAGGATATGATATCTGCCACAACGCAGAAGAGGTGGTCGCCTCGCATTGGTTATGACCCGGATGCCGATGTGGAAACTCTGCAGATTCTGTATTCTGTTCCC
>VOFE01001234.1_pt1 | contig 20001 bp, 29 predicted proteins | sample 5384071 | NCBI WGS metagenome assembly VOFE01 (sample SAMN12384724, study PRJNA508395) | human gut metagenome | isolation source: healthy gut D | host: Homo sapiens
CGGTTTACAATTTCGATCGCACGGTTTACCCCAAAACAGAAGCCGGCGGTTTTCGCTACTGTAATGTCAGCCATTTACACTCTCCCTTTTAAATATCCTGCTGCCGCAAAGCGCTGATCAACTCCATGATTTTACGGCTCGCTTCCCGGAATTGAGGGCCGGTCCCCTCAGTAATTCCCAATTCCTCCGGGGTCACTGTTTGACCACAGCTGATAGTCACCCGATGAAACAGCTTTAGCAACCCGCCGCCCTTAGTGGAAATGGAAACCGGCATAATCGGAACCTGGGCTTTATAAGCAAGCATCGCGGCTCCGGATTTGGGTTTTAACAAATTTCCATCCTTGGACCGGGTTCCCTCAATAAAAATCCCCACTACAGCGCCTTGCTTCAGATATTCCTCCGCCAAATTGATAGCGCCCTCATCATGCTTTCCCCTTTGAATGGGAAACGCCCCCAGCGCAGAGATGATCTTTGACACAAATTTATTCTGAAACAATTCGCTTTTTGCCATATACCGGATCATACGCTTTTGGGCAAGTCCCAAAAAGACAGGATCCTTCATAGAAATATGGTTACAGCATACCACGCATCCTTGTCCTTGCGGCAGACTGTTTTTATTTTTGACCTTATAGAAATAGAGAGGCTTAAAAATAATAGGCAGCAGGCCTTTGGCAAAGTTATAAAACGGCGTGTTTTTTGTCAGGTCACCCACAGGAAATTCTCTCCTTTATCAATTCAGTTACCTTGTCGACCGATTGCTCTAAATTTAAATCCGAGGTATCCACATAAACGGCGTCTTCGGCCGGCTTGAGAGGAGCGATTTCCCGATGGGAATCCTGATAGTCACGCTGCTTGATTTCCGCCAGCACCTGATTATAATCTGTAGCCGGGTCTTTCGCAATAAGCTCGCGGAATCTTCTTCTGGCCCTTTCCTCAGGGGAAGCGGTCAGGAATATTTTTAACTGGGCGTGAGGCAGTACCACGGTACCGATATCACGGCCGTCCATCACCACATTGTGAAGCTTTGCCAGAGATTGCTGTAAGTCGAATAGAAACTCCCGAACGGCAGGAACCGCGGAAACCTTAGAGGCCATCATAGAAACCTCAGGCGTACGGATCAAATCTGAAACGTCGCTGCCGTTTAACAGGACATGCTGCTCCCCATTTCGAAATTCCAGATTTATTTTTGTATCCAAAAGAAAAGCTTTCAGCCTTTTGGAATCTTTCAGGTCAATTTTGTATTCCATTGCGGAAAGACCGACCGCCCGGTAAAGAGCGCCGGTATCCACATAAATAAATCCCACATTTTTCGCGGCACACCTTGAAATTGTGCTTTTCCCGGCTCCTGCGGGACCGTCAATAGCAACTGAAAACATCTGGTTACCCCCAAATAGAATTTCCGGCTAAATAGCCGGTAGAAAAAGCGATCTGAAGATTAAATCCGCCGGTGTAGCCGTCAACATCCAGCACCTCGCCCGCAAAAAAAAGCCCCTTCACCAGCTTGCTTTCCATCGTTTTGGGTGAGAGCTCATGGACCGATACGCCTCCCGCCGTAACAATGGCCTCCTCAATAGGGCGAAATCCGGAAATTGTCACCGGCAGAGATTTCAGCAGCCTGCCAAAATTCATTCTTTCCTGGCGGGAAATTTGATGGCATTTCTTTTCTCCAGGGATTCGGACAGGTTCACCGCTACCGGAATAAGTTTTTAGGCAGAAGCTCCTGCAGAGAATTACTAAAATCCCGGTTTTGGAATTTCTGAAAATCCCTCTGAAGCCGCAAATCCAATTGTTCAAAGTTCAAGCCTGGCTTTAAGTCGATGTGGATTTCATACCGTTCCGGAGACAAATCCCTCATATGAGCGCTGGCGCTTAATATGACCGGGCCGCTGACGCCAAAGTGAGTAAAAAGCATTTCTCCGAAATCCCGGTAAATTTCTTTTCCTTGTTTCCGATCTATCACCTGAACCGCAATATTCCGCAAGGAAAGGCCTTGTAGCTCCTGGCACCAATTTTCCCGGCAAACCAAAGGCACTAGGGAGGGCCGGGGCGGAACGATCGTATGCCCAGCCTGCCTCGCTAACCGATATCCGTCTCCTGTTGAGCCGGTTCCAGGATAGGACAGCCCGCCGCAGGCTACGATAACGCTGTCCGACTGTATTCTTTTTCCGGAAGCTGCTTTCACACCCTTCACGGCTCCATCTTTTATTATAAGAGCTTTTATGTCTTCCTGCAATACATGAACGCCGGAAGCTTCCACATCTTCTTTCATCGCATCCACAATATCGGCAGCCCGGTCGCTGACAGGAAACACCCGGTTTCCCCGTTCTGTTTTCAGCGGCACATGCAGTCCTTCAAAATAATCCATGGTATCCAAGGGGGAAAACCGGTTGACCGCACTGTACAAAAAACGCCCGTTTCCCGGTATCGCACCTATAAACGACTGAACATCACATTGATTACAGACATTGCACCGGCCTTTGCCGGTTATCATCAGCTTTCTGCCCAGCTTCGCGTTCTTTTCCAACAGCACCGTCCGGGCGCCCAGCTTCGCGGCGCTGGCGGCCGCCATCATTCCCGCCGGACCTCCGCCTACTACAGCCACATCAAACTCAAGCTTCAACCGGATCCTCCTCAACCTTTTCATAAACCTCGTACTCATCCCAAATCTCTTCCAGGTTTTGGAAGGTCTTTGAAACCTCATCCTTTTTCTTTAAAGCCGTAGCCACGATCATTGCGTTAATCAAGCTTAACGGGGCCACCAGGCTGTCCACAACAGAGGCCATGTCGCTTCTGGCCAGCAATACAAAATCCGCCTGCTGTGCCAGCGGAGACAAAAGGCTGTCTGTCAAAGCAATCCCTCTGGCGCCTTTTCTTTTGGCGAAATTCATCGCGCTGACCGCCTGCTTGGAATACCGCGGGAAGCTGATGCCGATAAACACATCCTCTTCATTAATGCGGAACATCTTTTCGTAAATCTCCGTTTTACTGGTTGTAGTTACCAGCTCGACCTTATCGAAAATCAGGCTGAAGTAATAGTTCAGGAAAAGCCCCAGAGCGGAAGCGCTCCGGGCAGCTAAAATATAAATCTTTCTGGCCGAAACGATAGCGTCCACCGCCTCGTAAAAATCCTTATGGGAGGTTTCCTCCAGAGTTCTGCGAATCTTATCGATATCCTGGTTCAGCACGCTGTCCAGAACATCCGCGTCGCCGATCCGGTTGCTGGTAACCTCAATCCGCTGCACTGAAGTCAGCTTGTTCCGAATCATTTCCTGCATCGCCTTCTGAAGCTGCGGATAGCCTTCGTAGCCCACCTCGGTGGCAAAACGCACCACTGTGGATTCACTGACTCCAACGGTAGCGCCCAGCTTGGATGCGGTCATAAACGCGGCCTTGTCATAATGGTCTTCAATATATTGAGCGATGCGCCGTTGGCCCTTAGAAAAGCCCGGCATCATTTTCTCGATACGGGACAGCAAATGTTTCACGCCTGGTCCACTCCTTATTGCTATTTTCCAGCCAGCAGTTTTTAGTTTATTTTCATTCTGTTGTAAGCATTTCGAATCTTTAGATTCTTAATCCTAACATTCATAGTAAAACTTAATCCTGCAAAAATCAAGTGAAAAATAGGGAATTCAGTGTTTTTTCCTCATTGTTTTGCAAGTTTATTCTCTAAAAACGCAAAAACACACCCGAAAGTAAAGCGTGTCTTTATCATTCGGGCGTGTTTATTTTAAAGTTTTGTTACTCTATGATGCAGCTTTTCAACATAAGTAGCCACTAAGCCAGACAAGGCGATGTCGTAAATCAGGAACACAGCATTGCCAAGAATCAAAAAGACCCACGGCAAATAAATGCCAAATACAGTAAACGAATCCTCCGGAAGCTGCAAAAAGTTAACAGCTAAAAAGAAGCAGGCCACCACAGCCACGTTGAACACCGCAAATTTGCTGATCCAGGAAAGGACTTTATTGGAGATCCGTTCTAAAAAAGATTTTAAAACCGGATAATACCCAAAGAACAATACGAACAAGAGCGCCGCCTCTTTATCCGCGGCAAACAGCAGCGACAGCACTGCAACCGCGGCATAGATCATCCACGCCCATTTCGCCCCTATTTCGATCACCGCCACAATCAAAAGCACTCCAGCGATAGCAGGCAGCGCATAGGTGCCGATCGGTATTAGTCCAGTGAGGAACATCAGCACTACTCCCAGCGCCGTCAGCAGACCTCCCAGGGCTATTTTTCCACTTTTACTCAAAAGGAAAGCCTCCCTTTTATGGTTAACAGCAGGAAATCAAGTCCCCGCCCATACATTCGCAGCAACAGTCGGCGCAAATCAGGGATGAGCACATATCACAGGCGTTGCAGCCGCCGGCAGCGGGAGCCGTGCGGTTATATCCGCCATAAGCGCCGTTCCTCTGATTCTGACATTGGTTCATCGCCGCCCGGTACTCCATATTGCCGGGATCCATGTTACAAGCGGTGGAGAAATTGTTGTAGGCTTCCTCCATCCATCCTTTTTTATACAAGCAGGTTCCCTTCAGGAAATACCATTCTCCGCCTCTGCGGGTAAGCAGGAACCCCATCTAAAATCTGCTCCGCATCCGCAATTCTCCCGTTCATCAGCAGATTGCGGACATCGCTGTATTCTGTGCTTCTTCCATAGGAAGCGCCCGACTGGTAGCCGCCCTGATACCCGCCGTAGCCGTTCTGCTGATACCCGCCGTTATTAGCGCGGGCCTTTCGGTCGTTCATAATGGTATCATAGGCCTCGTTGATCTCTTTCATCTTTTCGGACGCGAGATCCGCCAACGGGCTTTCCGCGTAATTATCCGGATGATATTTTTTCGCCAGCTCCCGATACGCGGTTTTAATTTCATCATCGGTAGCGTTTGGCGATACTCCTAATACTTTGTACGGATCTGACATTGTTACCTCCAATGGGTTTGCCCCATAAAAATTGAGAGTGCGCTTTTAAACTTTTTCCCTTTTCGCTTTCCTGTCATATAGAACCAATTTTTGCATGGCCGGAAGGCCCTGGGTTAAAATATTTGAAATCACTGTGTCAAAATGACGCAGCGACAACAGTTGATAGGACAAAATAATTTGAGAAAGGGTTTGATTTAACACACCGTTGCAATAATCCGCCAAGGCTTCCCCTTCCAAAGGCTTCTCCCTTTCACGGATTAATTTTTTAACAAAAGGATTGAAGTTGTTTTTCTTTTGATCCTTTTCTATATCATCCGCCGCATCAATCAAATAAATCCACCGACCCAAAAAATAACCTAATTGGAGGAAAATGGCTTCCCGTATTTGATCCCCCGCTTTGCTACCGGCATCAAAACCTTACGCAGCATAACCGCGGTAGGCTCTGCGGCGGCGTCAATGCCTGTTTGAGGATCCTGTTCCACCTTTGACTGTGCTTGTATATATTCATAAACAATAGAGTCTAACTTTGGATATCTTTTTTCTCGCTTTGTGATAGCCTCGTACGGCAAAGGGCAAAAGACAGACAGAACGGAGCTTTCCCCAAAATCCGGAGTCCTTAATATCATCCTTAATCTTATAGTAGGCGGTCAAAACCGAAACCGCGCCAGCATAGGCATAGCTTTCCTCGTGGCCAGTACAGTAAGTGCATCGTTTTGCCGGGTTTGCCACACATCGTCCCGCTTCAAAGCCCGGGCAATCATCCGGAGCGCCATGGAGAGCATTGCCAAAAACGTGCCGTCATAGCTTAACGCAAGACGGGAAAGCCTGCCGTAGTCCTTGCCCATCCGTTTGCATAAGCCGCAATAAGCGCTTTTATATAGGTCGTATTCCTTGACCAACAGCTCGGGCTTATTGGGCCGGATGTAACCAAACACAGCGATAACTCCATTTCCACAGCGTCGTCTCTTTAAAATAACAACTGTATTTTACACTATTTTCCCACGGGGTGCATTAACTAATTGTAAACTTTTTATTTGTAAGAAATATGATTTTTATCTTGATAACCTGTTATGGTTTCATGCGCGAAAGCCGATAGAAGCCGGCCCTCATGAAGCCGATAAAGCTCGCATCGCTTAAGTCGATGAAAAAAAGCCGCCTGTTTTTTCAGACGGCTTTCTGCTCACAGCATTTTCTTTAAATAACGTCCTGTATAGGAGCTCTCTACTTTTGCGATTTCCTCCGGAGTTCCTTCCGCGACGATAAAGCCGCCCTTATCTCCCCCCTCCGGACCTAAATCGATAATGTGATCAGCGGTTTTAATTAAATCCAAATTATGCTCGATCACCACAACGGTATTACCGGCGTCTACCAGCTTTTGCAGTACGTCAATCAAACGATGCACGTCGGCAATGTGCAAGCCAGTGGTCGGCTCATCCAAAATATAGATGGTCTTTCCGGTAGAACGCTTAGAAAGCTCTGTGGCCAGCTTTACTCTCTGGGCCTCTCCTCCGGAAAGCGTAGTGGAGGATTGTCCGATCTTCACATATCCCAAGCCTACATCCTGAAGCGTCTGTATAGGTGGCGGGATTGGAACGAGGCGTTCTGCCGATGGGCGATTCTGGTTGATGTCGATGACCTTGTCAGCATATTCCAGCCCCTTCCATCGCGCGTGTGCTTGCCGGGCACGATGCGCGCGCCGTTCAGCTTGTCCGCAAGCACCGGATAAAGGATCTGGTTGACCAGCGTGGATTTGCCGGAACCGGACACGCCCGTCACGCAGGTGAACACGCCCAGCGGGAAATTGACGTTCAGGTTCTTGAGGTTGTTCTCGCGGGCTCCGACCACGCGCAGCTGCTTGGTCTTATGCGTCTTGCGGCGTGCGGCGGGCACTTCGATCTTCCGTCGGCCGGCGATGTAGTCGCCGGTGATGGAGCGTGGCGCTTCGGTGATTTTTCTGGCGGGGCCGGAATACACGACCTCGCCGCCATGTTCGCCGGCGCCCGGACCGATGTCGATGACCCAGTCCGCGTTTCTGATGGTGTCCTCGTCATGTTCGACGACGATCAGCGTGTTGCCGAGGTCGCGCAAATGATGCAATGTGCCGATCAGCCGTTCGTTGTCACGCTGATGCAGGCCGATGGATGGTTCGTCCAGCACATACATGACGCCCACCAGGCCGGAGCCGATCTGGGTGGCCTATTCCAGCCCTACGCTCTGCAAAAACCCCAGGCGCTCGGTGATCTCCTTTAAAATCGCGGTCGCCAATCATGTGCTCCCTGTCTGTCAGCTGGGTAATGCCGTCTAAAAACGTCAGCAGCGTCCCCGAAACAGATTTTCACAGAAATCGCTGATATTTTGATCCCGCCCACCGTTGACGGCCAAAGACTCCGGTTCAGGCGGTGCCGTGGCATTCGGGACATGGCTCCTCACTCATACAGGACTCAATTTCATCCGGGCATCCAGTCACTGTTCGTCTCACGGTAGCGGCGCTCCAGATTGGTGATAATCCCCTTCAAAAGCGGCCTGGTAGGTTGCCCTGTCCATACTCATTTTTCCCTTGACGATTTTGATTTTTTCCCCCGTCTGTGCCGTACAGCAGCAAATGAACAATTTTCTTGTCCAGGTTTTTCACCGGCGTGTCCAGCGAAAAATTGTATTTTTTTGCCAGCGCCTCAAAATACATCATGGCAATGGTGGTGCCCCCACCGACCAGCCGCTGGCCTTGATGGCGCCCTGCATGATGGACAGGTTTTTGTTGGGGATGACCAGTTCCGGGTCAATTTTCTTAAAGGTGCCCAGCCCTGTACATTTGGGGCATGCACCGTAGGGGTTATTGAAGGAAAACATCCGGGGCGTCAGCTCTTCGATGCTGACGCCGTGCTCAGGGCAGGCGTAATTTTGGGAAAACATCATCTCTCCCCGTCCACGACGTCCACAATGACAAGGCCGCCGGACAGCTCCGTCGCCGTCTCCAACCGAGTCGGCAAGGCGGGAGCGGATGCTCTCGCTTACCACCAGGCGGTCCACCACAATTTCAATGCTGTGCTTAAAATTTTTTCTCCAATTTAATGTTTCGGACAGGTCGTAAAGGTTGCCGTCCACCCGCACCCGGGCATAGCCTGCGCGCCGGGCGGCCTCAAACTCTTTTACGTGCTCGCCCTTGCGCTGGCGCACCACCGGCGCCAAAACCTGAATACGGGTTTTTCTGGCAGGGACAGCACCTGGTCCACAATCTGGTCCACCGTCTGCTGCTTAATCTCCTTGCCGCACACCGGACAGTGCGGAATCCCGATACGCTGGCATACATCAGCCTGAGATAGTCATAAATTTCCGTCACCGTCCCCACGGTTGAACGCGGATTCCTGGAGGTAGTTTTCTGATCGATAGAAATGGCGGGAGACAGGCCGTCGATGCGTCCACATCCGGCTTGTCCATCTGCCCCAAAACTGCCGGGCATAGGAGGACAGGCTTTCCACATACCGCCGCTGGCCGTCCGCATAAATGGTATCAAACGCCAAGGGACGATTTTCCGGAACCGGACAATCCGGTAAAGCACAACCAGCTTGTCCCGCGGAATGTCCAAATTGATATTTTTCAGATTGTGCTCTCTGGCACCCTGAATTTTAATGATTTCCTTTGGCAAAAAGGGCCTACTTCCTTCCTTTCAACTTGTTTTTTCCCTGCAGCTTTAATACGGTCGCGCAGATAGGCGGCGTGTTCGAACTCCAGCAGTTTGGCAGCGCCTCCTTCATCTCTTTCTGCAGCTGAGCAATCAGTTCTTCCCGCTCCCTCTTCGTCAGGCCTTCTCCCTTCCAGGCCGCCCGTCTTATCCTTCTTGGAGATTTCAATAATATCACGCACACCCTTATGAATCGTGGTGGGGACAATGCCGTGCTCCTCGTTATACGCCATTTGGATATCGCGGCCGGTTCGTCTCCGAATCGCGCGTTCCATGGAGGGGGTAACGCTGTCTGCGTACATGATCACCCCCGTCCGCATTACGTGCGGCACGTCCGATTGTCTGGATCATAGAACGGTTTCACTTCGCAGGAACCCCTCCTTATCTGCGTCCAGAATGGCTACAAGAGTGATCTCGGAATATCCAACCCCTCTCTGCAGCAGGTTAATGCCCAATTAACATCAAATGGCACCAAACGCAGGTCGCGGATGATCTCCATACGCTCCATGGTATCGATGTCGTGATGCATATACCGCACTTTGACGCCCAGTTTCCCTCAAAGTAATCCGTGAGATTTTCCGCCATTTTTTTGTCAGCGTGGTAACCAGCACCCGTTCCTTGCCGCCGGTACCCGCTTGTTGATTTCCCGAGATCAAATCGTCGATCTGCCCCTCCACCGGGCGCAACGAAATTTCCGGATCCAGCAGGCCGGTGGGACGGATAATCTGCTCCACGATTTGGGTGCTGTGCTCCCGTTCAAAGGGGCCCGGCGTGGCGGACTGACAAAGACCGCCTGATTTAGTTTGTTATAAAACTCGTCAAAATTCAGCGGACGGTTATCAAAGGCGCTGGGCAGGCCGGAAGCCGTAGTCCACCAAGGTTTTCTTCCGGGCATAGTCGCCGCCGTACATGCCGCGCACCTGGGGCAGGGTGACATGGGACTCATCCACGAACAACAGGAAATCTTCAGGGAAAATAGTCCAGCAGGGTAAAGGGATACTGCCGGCCGGACGGCCCGCCAGCACGCGGGAATAGTTTTCAATTCCCTTGCACACGCCGATTTCTGCCAGCAGCTCCATATCGTAACGGGTGCGCTGCTCAATCCGCTGCGCCTCCAAAAGCTGGCCGCGCTCCTTAAAGTAACGGATACGCTCCTCCAGCTCCCGTTCCAGCTCCGCCAGGGCGGGCTTCATCTGTTCCTGCGGAAAGATGTAGTGCGAAGCCGGGATAGATGGCCACATGCTGGCGCGTGGAAAGCAGCTCCCCGTGGTGGTGTTGATGTCGAGATGCGGTCGATTTCATCGCCGAACAGCTCAATGCGAATGGCATTTTCCCCGGAGTAGGCGGGGAATACCTCAATCACGTCACCGCGCACACGAAATTTGTTGCGGATGAAGTTCATATCGTTGCGCTCGTACTGCAGTTCCACCAGCTTGGCAAGCAGTTCGTCCCGGGGCTTCTCCATTCCCACGCGCAGCGACAAAATCATGTTTTTGTAGTCGATTGGGTTACCGAGGGAGTAAATGCAGGCTGACGCTGGAGACCACAATGACGTCCCTGCGCTCTGCCAGGGATGAGGTGGCTGAATGGCGCAGCTTATCGATTTCGTCATTAATCTGGCTGTCCTTTTCAATGTAGGTGTCCGTTCGTGGGATATACGCCTCCGGCTGGTAATAATCGTAGTAAGAGATGAAATACTCGACCGCGCTGTCCGGGAAGAACTCGCGGAACTCCGAACAGAGCTGCGCGGCAAGCGTTTTGTTGTGCGCGAGCACGAGCGTCGGGCGGTTGGCCTGTGCGATCACATTCGCCATCGTAAACGTCTTGCCGGAGCCGGTAACGCCAAGCAGCGTCTGCTCCTTATCACCGCGGGCAATGCCCGCAACCAATTTTTCAATTGCTTGGATGTGTCCGTTCCTTTGTTATTGCCAGACCGATTCTGTTAAAGCCGCAAAGTGCTCACGCATCGTTCCTGTTTTCCGGCAATAAGTTCGTCATACTGCGCAGACTGATTCCAAGGGTGGACAGATTATGAAGTAGCGCCGAGACGGTAGGCTGAATCACTCCCGCCACACCGCTTAGGATCAACATGAGGTTGAAAGCGACAATAAAGCGGTAGTTGCGATCGATCCGGGCCATCAATGCCTCGCTGAGCCGGCGCAGAACGACCAGCTCATACAGATCCTCAGAGGAAATGGTGATATCGGCAATCTCTTTTGCTATGGCTGCGCCGGTGTTGATAGCGATTCCCGCATCCGCCTCCGAAAGCGCCGGGGAATCGTTCACCCGTCGCCAAGCATAATGACGCAATGTCCGGCCTTCCGTTCATCGCGGATAAAGTTTGCTTTATCTTCCGGTAGCACCTCGGCGCGGTATTCGTCCACACCTACCGCCTTTGCTACAACCGCGGCAGTTCTCTCATTGTCTCCGGTCATCATGACGATCTTACGAATACCGCAGGCATGGAGCGCCCGAACAGCGTCTTTTGCCTCTTGCCGCAGAGGATCGGAAATACAAATCACCGCCGCAAGAACGCCGGATACGGCAAGATAAAGGTAAGAGTGCGCGCCGGACAGAGCAGCGAATTTGTCTTCTTCCCCCTCGGGAATACGGCAGCCTTCGTCCTCAAATACGAAATGAGCGCTTCCGATGACCACCTTTTCCTTTTCCACCATACTGGAGATTCCGTGCGCTACAACATATTCCACATGGGAATGACATTCCTCATGACGAAGCCCGCGCAGCTTGGCTTCCTCCACGACGGCGTTTGCCAGTGAATGCGGATAGTGCTCCTCCAAACAAGCGGCAAGCCGTAACATCTCGTTTTCCGAGCGCCCTCGAAGGTAATGATTTTGAAACCTTCGAGACGCATGGGTGAGCGTGCCGGTCTTGTCGAATACCACCGTATCCGCCTTTGCGACGGCCCTCAAGAAAACGCCCGCCCTTCACAGAAATGTTGTACAGGCTGCATTCCCGCATGGCGGAAAGTACCGCGATGGGCATAGACAGCTTCAACGCACAGGAAAAGTCCACCATCAGCACTGCGAGCATTTTGGTGACATTGCGCGTCAACAGATACATGAGCACCGTACCGCCCAGAGTATAAGGCACCAAGCGGTCGGCAAGCTGTGAAGCGCGATCCTCCGCTGTGGATTTCAGTTTTCCGATTCCTCGATCATATGAACGATACGATCGTACCGTCCGCCGCCATAGGGGGCTTTTCAACACGGACGACGCACTCGCCGTCCTCTACAACAGTTCCCGCATAAACATAGCTGCCCGCTTCTTTTCTGACCGGCATCGATTCGCCGGTCATGGACGCCTGATTGACCATGGCCGTACCGCCCGAGACTTTCCCATCCAGGGGGATCATATTACCGGTTCGAACAATAATCTCATCTCCCTGACCGATCTCGCCGATTGGCACCAAAATCTCCTGTTCTTCCGTTTTCAGCCATACGCTTTCCACGTTTAGCGCCATGGCCCCCCGCAAGATCGGCAACGGACTTTTGTGTGTCCAATCCTCCAGAATTTCGCCAAGATTCAGCATGAACATGACGGACGCCGCCGTATTGAAGTCGCCGCGCAGCAAAGAAACCGTGATCGCCGCCGCATCCAGAACAGAAACGGTAAGCCTGCCGCGTATAAGCGCACGCAATCCTTCCCGTATGTATTTTATGGAACGGAACACAGCGATGGCAGAGCGAACTGGCACCGGAAGAAATATTTTGAGGCCAGCTGCTTTAGTATTTGTAAACACCAGCGTATCCTCAAATTCCCTGATTGAGTTTTTTCGCTGTGTGTTCCGGCACCAGAGTCATGTCCGCAGAAGAAAACGAGAAAGCGGACAACGCTTTTATCACCGCTTTCCGGTCCGACCGGTACAGAATAACCACATCCTGTGTGCGATCATAGACTTTTTACATCCGTTACGCCATCCACTGCCCGCAAATAATATTCCAAAATGTCCGCTTCATCCAGCGTCATGCGATCGACAAACAGATGCACGCGCAGCCGTCCGCGGACTCATGCAATATCTTACACTTCATAAACAGCCTCCAAAGAAAACGGAAACCGCAAAAACGGCTTCCGTCATGGATTTATTCCTGATCCGAATCCGATCCGGATGGTTCCTCTTCTGCGGTTTCTTCACAGGCGGAGTCCTCAATGATCTCTTCCTCTGCGGCGGCACGCTTTTCGTTGATTCCCTTAGCATCGGCCAGGATGTCGTCTGCGTTTTCCCGGATCGTCGTGACTGTCGCCATGACGCTTTCCTTAGCACGCAGCGCAGCGGCTGTTGTGTGCGTATAAACCTTTTCGCGTCCTTACTGCTGAGGATTTTGATGCCGGCAGTGCCGAACAAAACACCTCCGGCAAAAATGCCTAAATTTTTTTAATACAGATTTCATCATCAAAACCTCCGTCTTTATTTGCGCTTGTATCCACTTATGATGGTCAGCAAAAGAATATCACCGTAAAGCCATGCGAACGCTTTATGTGCTTTCATAATATCGCCGTCCTTATCTTTGATACTGTAGTGTATCACAAAATACGACGTTTTTCAAATATTTTTCGCTGCTACAGGATTTGTAGATTGTCGGCGTACCATACCGGTTCGGGATATGCGCCGCCGAAGCCCTGAACCGGGCATGGCGGAGCTGCGTTTATTCCCGTTCTCCTATCCATTTTGATGCAGGCTATCTGACAGGTTCCGTTTATTTTTTCCGCGTGTAAAGCAAGCAAACCCCTCACCGCTCTTGTGAAGGCGGCGGCTCCACCAGCTCAAAATAACGGCGCTGAAAAACGCAGCACCCCTTCCTTCTGAAGCTTGGACAGTTCATGAGACATGGCGCTGCGGTCCACCGCCAGATAGTCGGCCAACTGCTGGCGGTCGTAGGGAATCGTAAAACAGGCGCTTTGCTGCCGGGCCGATTCCGCAGACAGATAGGACAGCAGCTTTTCCCGGGTGGTACGCTGAGCCATATGGGTGACCTTTTCATTCAGGTGTCGGTTCTTTTTGCCATCTCGGCCAGCAGATTGCACAGCATACGCCTGTGGAACGCACACGCGGAGCCGCAGGGACTCAGGAGCCGACGGACATTCAGGAACAGGACCTCCGAAGCAGTCCGGCCCTTACGTCCACAGTCAACACCGTACCCGGAAGGCAGGCAAAAACCTCCGCAAACAGCTGGCCGGGCTGAATAATGGCCAGAATACCCGGTTTCCCCAAAATCCTCCTGCACAAGGGACGCATGGCCGGTCAGCAGCAGCCCCAGAGCCGCCGTCGATTCCCCTGCCCGCAGAATGATATCCTCCTTGGCATAAACGGCGGTGCGGGCCTCCAGGCATTGCAAAATGGCGGGAATATCGGCTGGTTCGATACCTGAGAATAGCGGACAGCATTGTAATAAAGAAATTTTGTCTTGCATATGTCCTTCTTTCGTTGGATATCCAACAGACTTATTTTCTCCAGTGTAGTAGAATACCACCACAACGTCAAGGAGGTACCGACGATGATACGGAAAATCATTCAGATCGATGAGGATACCTGCAACGGATGCGGACTATGCGCCAAAGCCTGCCACGAGGGAGCGATCGGCGTGGTGGACGGCAAGGCAAAGTTGCTGCGGGACGATTACTGCGACGGTCTGGGGGATTGTCTGCCCGCTTGTCCCACGGAGCGATCACTTTTACAGAGCGTGAGGCCGCCGCTTATGATCAGGAAGCTGTGCTGGCAAACAAACAGCAGGCGTTGACTTTGCCCTGCGGCTGTCCCGGCTCCGCCGTCAGAGCGCTGCCCCGCAAGGAATCGGCCCCGGCGGAATCCCCCGTCACCGGCTCTCAGCTGCGTCAATGGCCGGTACAGATCAAGCTGGCCCCGTGCGCGCTCCCTATTTTGACGGCGCCCATCTGCTGGTCGCAGCAGACTGTTCCGCTTATGCATATGGAAACTTTCACCGCGATTTCATTCGCAACAAAATCACCCTGATCGGCTGCCCCCAAGCTGGATATGGTCGATTATACGGAAAAGCTGACGGAGATCCTTCGTCAGAATACAATCCAAAGCGTAACGGTAGTCCGCATGGAGGTGCCCTGCTGCGGCGGAATCGAATCGGCGGTAAAGCAGGCGCTGCAAACCAGCGGAAAATTTCTTCCCTGGCAGACCGTCACCCTTTCCACCGACGGCCGGATACTGAACTGAGCGTATTCCCTTTTATTATTCCTAAAACTACGCGCCGCCGTCTCATGGGAAACGGCGGCGCGTAGTTTTCAAAAGTAAAAGCTCAGCGCGTACAATAAACGCACGGTCATCGTTCAGCTTTTCCCTGATGGGCCGCTTTCCGCATTTTTTCGGCAACCTTGCCGGGATCGCCCAGGAAGGCTTTTCCCCACACGGTAAAATCTTCTCCGAATTCGTATACCCAAGGGATCCCGGTGGGAAGATTGACCCGCCTAATCTTCTCGGATCCAATTTTTCAAAATACATCACCAAAGCGGGCAGGGGAATTTCCATGGGCGGCGATCAGAACCCGCTCCCCCACTCCATAAAAGGACGGACGTCTTCTTCAAAATAAGGAACCACCGTCGCTATGGTATCCTTGAGGCTCTCTGTCAACGTCCTTTCTATGCGCTTTTGTGTGTTTGGCGCCATAAGGGTCTTGTATTTTACCGCCTAAAGAGGTATACTATACCCGGTAAGCAAATCCCACTATACGGTGGATTTTTTCTATAGGAAAAGAAAAGATAAAGGAGGAACTCCCATGCTCAACGAAAAGGTAGCACAGCTGATTAACACGCAGGTCAACAAGGAATTCTATTCCGCCTATTTGTATTTGACCTTTGCCAATTATTATGTGGAGCAGGGGCTCAACGGGTTTGCCAATTGGTACCAGGTACAGGCGCAGGAGGAACGGGATCATGCCATGCTGTTTGTCCAATATCTGCAAAATAACGGGGCCCCTGTAACCTATGACGCTATCGACAAGCCGGAGGCATCCTCGCCAGCCACATGGACCCCCTGAAGGCCGGTCTCGCCCATGAGCAGAAAGTCACCAGCCTGATCCATGAAATTTACGGCGCGGCTTACGAAGCAAAGGACTACCGTACCATGCAGTTCCTCGACTGGTGGTTTGTCAAGGAGCAGGGCGAAGAGGAAACCAACGCCAGCGATTTGATTAAAAAATGGAGCTTTTCGGCACGGACCCCAAGGGGCTCTATATGCTGGACCAGGAGCTGGCGGCGCGTACCTACACCGCTCCGTCACTGACGCTGTAAGCGGCTGCCCGGCAGTTGCCCGGCAGTTGCCACCCGCTCCCCGCTGCGATTCGCGGCGGGGAGCCTTTTTGTCGCCGGATATGCTTCTCTCCGTTATCCGCCGATACGCTGCTTTACTGTACAGCCAATTCCTGTATCCCCGTAACTGAGTAACCGGCTCGTTGGACGATCTGCCGGAGCTCCGGTTCCGGCACCGGTGTTTTCATGTATACGACGGCGCAATGCTCCTTCAAATGGACCTGCGCATAAAAAGCCTTCCTCTTTCATGGAAGGCGTTCTCCACCCGCAAAGCACAATTTTTACAGGTCATGCCGTCGATGCCGATCCGACAGGAATAAGGATAATGCTCCGCTTCTTTGTCGGCAGGCCGGATGCGCTTCACCGCGTCGCGCCCCCGCGCCGCAGCAGCCGTTTTTCAGCTTTTTACAATAGCTCCCGCACGGCGATAACGCAGATAACGATCAGAACGATACAAATAATAGCGGTAGGCATATTCTCACCTTCCAATTAGCTTTGACTAACTATAAATAGTGTAGCACCGCCCTTCCCCTCTTGTCAAATCCTCCGGAAGAAGGACGCCCCCTGTGGACTTTCCCATGTCGAAAGATCCACAGGGGTACACCATCCTTATGACCTTTTATCCTTTAGGCGAGCGCTTTGCCCAGCGCGGCGCAGGCGAGCTCCGCCTCTTCGTCCGGAGCCTCGTTGCAAATCACACTGTCACAGGCGAGAACCGCGCCGTCATCCTTGCAGCGCTGCTCCCAGGTGCGCATCCACTCGCCGTCACCCCAACCATAGGAGCCGAAAAGAGCGATCCTTTTGCCCGTCAGCTTGGGCTCACAGGCGGAAAACATCGGTTCAAATTCGCTGTCCTCCAATTCCTCGCAGCCCATAGAGGGACATCCAAAGGCCACCGTATCGAACTCTTCCATGTTATCTGAGCCGAAATCCGCGGCGGAAAACAAAAGGCCTCCGCCCCGGCGTCTTTGGCGCCCTCCAGTACTTTATTGGCCATGGCCTCCGTATTCCCGGTACCGCTCCAATAGACCACTGCTACTTTACTCATATTTCCAAGCTCCCTTCTGCAATCAATAGAATTCTTTATCGGCAATCAGGCCGCTACCGTGAGCTGCCAGACCGATCTCCCTTGATTCCACAAACGCACATAGATATCGCGGCATTTACGAAATTTTGCAAAAGTTTTTACCGCCTCGCATTCGTTGCCGTATACCTTCCAGCAGCCGGTACATTTGCAGTTTTTTCCCGCATGATGAATAAACCCCCGTACATCCCCCCCAGCGGATACCCCAGGAACAGGCCAATCTCATGGGGAAAATCATCCCCCGCACGCCAACCGCTCCTTCAAGCGGTTGAGGGCGTATGCCGTATCGGTGCATTCATACCCATATTCAGCCAAAAACCGAGCCACTCCCGGCCTTTTCAGATCGGAACGCAGATGAGATTTCCGGCAAACGTATATCAGCGCCTTTGAATTCCGGCGGCGCAGGATCAACAAAGCAATCCCTTTTTTCCCAATTGATCGTTCCACTGCCTCAGCTGCTCTTCCAGCTCCTGTTCCGAACGAAACGTCAGGCTGAACAAGCTGGCGGTTTTAAGGACGCCAGGGTCGGAGAGCAATGCTCAATTAAGTATTTTTCCAAGGACATCGGACCGCCTCCTTTCGGGATCATCTGTCTTGTTCAGACTCGCTGTGGGAGCAGAAAACCGCTTTTCATCAGATAAGCTTTCAAGGCGGCAAAGCTCTCCGCGCTGATCGCGTGCTCCATACGACACGCATCGTGCAGGGCCGTCTCCCGATCCACCCCAAGGCGCAAAGCCACTCGGAAAATACCAGATGCCGCTCATACACCCTTTTCGCTATTTCCTCTCCGGAATCCGTCAACGTGATCGTACGTTGGCGATCCATGAGGATATAGCCGCCCCTGAGTAAATTCTGCATGGCTGTGCATACGCTTGATTTGGATACCCCTAACTCGTTGGCCACATCCACCGACCGCACGGAACCCTGACGATTGCGGATCATCAAAATGGTTTCCAAATAATCTTCTCCGATTCCATGACCTTCAAATCCTCACCTCCCCTTCTATTCCGGCACACCGGAACAACGGTTACTCGTCCGTGGCTTTTCAAGTAGGCAGTTAGTTATTACTAACTTCGGCGTAAAAAGAAAAGGGATATTCGCCCTTTCAACCAAGCGTTAGTTTTGACTAACCATTGCCACTATACACTATATTTCTCCTGCGGTCAAGAAAAAATTTTTTGCTCAACCATATTTTTCATTTGAAAGGTAGAGGGAACCGGACCGAAGGGACAGCTCCAGGCCCAGCGCCCCAGGGCCTGAACGTCAGATACTATAACCCTGGGGTTGGAGAATTCTTCCGAATTCTCCCTTTACCTCGCTCATGGAGGCCCTGGGCCTTCGTTAAATCGGTTTATTAGGGGCTACTCTTTGGGAAAGAGTCCAATCTGAGGTTTCTGTCCACGCTTTGATAAAGCTGTCCAGAGGCTGACCAAACGGCAGGAGTATCACCGCCAACAGAACCAGCAAAAGCAAAGCCAAAAGAACGGCTATCCACAGCCAGTGGACCGACCGATTCAGCAGACGGGAAAAACGGCCCCGTCCAGACCTCCCGGTATTCTGAAGGGAATCCCCGGCATTGGCCTGTTCCTCCGCCCACCCCCGCACGGTTTCCTTTATCGCTTTAGCCGCAATAAGCAAGCAAATTGAAAGGGAACAGTGAAAATATACCCACAAGGAGTAACCGGCCACCTGGACGATCCATAATACGCAAAGAGCCGCCCCCAGATACATGGCCGCGATACAAGACACCGCGATCAAGGGCCTGAGCGCCTGCACCGGTATCAACCGTATCACGGCATAACCAATCATCGCTAAACAAAAACCAGAATAATCGTCGGAAACGCCTCGGTAAACACCGGCACATGAGTCCCGCCGGGATACCACCAGTCATGCCAAAAAATAGAGGATATATTCAGCAGTCCCAGAGAGAGGACGCTTCCTCCACTACGGTAAGGACTTCCAGCCTTCTGCCCTCCCGGATGATTCGAGGGGTATGGCCCGGATAAAGGAGATAAAACAGGTTACAAGCCGTCAAAATCAGAGGATGAATCAATAAAAAGAAACCCAAAGCAAGAAAAAGGGTTTTCCACATTTTCAATGCCAAAAGGAGCACACCAATGCAGCAGGGGCGATGTCAATAACCATATTCCAAAGGAGAACCCCACCAAATGGGACGCTGCCCAGGTGCATCCGTTTATCAGCTTCTGCGAACGGCGGCTCATACGGCACCCTTCTTATCGTGCGGACATAAAGGAAATCCTCCGCCATCAAGGACAGTATACCGCGCTCTTCACCAATCCGCCAGAGTTTTTCAGTTTGTCGTTTATCTTTCACAATTCTACAGCAAAAGGGGCCAGGAGAAATCCCGGCCCCTTTGCCCTATTTTTTATTCCGCCGTACAGCTCACCGGCGTGTATCCCGCCTCGGACACCGCGTCCATCAAAAGCTGATCGGCCACCTCTTTGAAAGCGAAACCGTGGCCTGCTTATTCTCCAAATCCACCACCGCCTCCTGTACGCCGTCCACAGCGGCCAATGCCTTCTGGACATGCATTTGGCAATGAGCGCACATCATACCGTCAACCTTCAAAACCTTTTTCATTTCCATCGTTCCTTTCTGATCGATTTCCAGACGATCCTGTTCCGGCCGATCACCGGATTCCGCCATTTCCTGTTTACCAACAAGGGACGCTTTTCTTTTGAAGAAACGCAGCCGCAAGGCGTTGGTGACCACGCATACTGAGCTCAAGCTCATAGCCGCAGAGCCGATCATAGGGCTGAGGCGCAGACCCAGGGCAGGAAAAAGCGCCCCCGCCGCCACCGGTATCCCCAGAATATTGTAGAAAAAAGCCCAGAACAGGTTCATATGAATATTCCGGACGACCGCTTTACTCAGATCGATAGCCGTCGCTACATCCTCCAGGGAATCCTTCATCAGCACCACATCCGCGGAATCAATGGCGATATCTGTTCCCGCGCCGATAGCGATGCCAATGTCCGCCCGGGTCAGGGCGGGG
>VOFE01001288.1_pt1 | contig 20001 bp, 34 predicted proteins | sample 5384071 | NCBI WGS metagenome assembly VOFE01 (sample SAMN12384724, study PRJNA508395) | human gut metagenome | isolation source: healthy gut D | host: Homo sapiens
GACGAGATGCTGCGGCGCATTGAGCCGGAAAAAATCATCTGTTACAATACACCGTTTTCAGGGTACTCCGATTTTTATTGTTAATTGGAAAGCGGAGCCGATTGCTCTGGCCATCGGCGTGGATGCCAAAGACCCGCTCCGGCATCCTGGACCACACCAAGGCCAGCTTCCCCTTGGACACCTACGCCAACGTCACCGACGATATACAGCGGCAGGCGGCCCAGGTGATGGACACCTTCATGACCGAGATCTTCGGAAAGGGGCTGATACCATGGCAAAGCGGCGAAAGCCCGGCAGCGGCAATCAGATCGGCGACCACCTCTGGGAAGGGCGGTATTCACCCGGAGGGCCGGACGGCAAGCAGAGCTCCCGGAATGTCTGCGGCCATACCCCGGAAGAGTGCGAGGAGAAGCTGAGAGTTCTGATTGCCGCCATGAAAGCGAAAAAAGAAACTCCCGCGGATGCGGGAGTTTTTCCTGTCTGTGGTATTTCTGTAGTCAATCAAAAACACCAAAAAATCGGGCACTGCAAATACGCAAAAAGCAAAGAAAAGAACCTGATTTCTCGTGAAATCAGGTTCTTTTTGGCAAAGACTACTGGACTCGAACCAGCGAGCTTCTGCGTGTGAATCGTACGCTTTTTCAGTTGAACTGTATGGCTATATTGGTCGCTTTTTGCTGAAGAAGTTGCATGGGATGAATTTTTTAGATGTTTGATTCTGAGGGGGAACCCGAAAATCGGACGAGAAATTGGAAAGGACAACCGGGCCTACGATGGAAGTCCATATAGATGCGAAGATAAACTAGGTGCGGAAAGAACGGGTTGTCCTGTCCTTTTCGCTCTATTTGTTGTTTTTAGCTGTTAACGAGGGTAATTATCATCCGATCTACTCCACTGCCTCTATCTGCGTTTTTTTTTCCTGTTAGGGGCCGATGCTTGGGGCAAGTTCCCATCGCAGCGGATTTGAAGCTGCCATGCTCGGCACGGTCTGTATCTCAAAAAATTGGTTACCTTATCGGACCTCGATATGTCCCAGCGATTCCGCCATGGCCTTGTCAGAAAGCTCCTGCCCTAGGCCAGGCAGATCCGGCACAGTCAAATAACCGTTTTCCGGTACGTAAGCGTACTTTCCGTAGGACACACAGTCAGGATGCGCTGCCATATGGTAGGTTTCGTGGATGTAAAATTGGGGATGGCGGCTTCCAGCTGAATGGCAGCGGCCTCCGCGATAGGAGTTCCGGCTACATGGCACTGGACGCGGACATCATAAATGTGTGCCAGGTCGCAGATCTTCTTGGCCTCGGATAGGCCTCCGCAGTTGGTGATATCCGGCTGAATCACAGAAATAGCTCCCTGTTTGAGCAGCTGTTCAAAGCCCCAGCGGGTGTGGAAACGCTCACCAGTGGCCAACGGTGTCTCGACTCTCCGGGCGATCTCTCCGTAAAGGGCGGGATTGAAGTTAGAGGTGGCCTCTTCGATCATCAGCACGCCGTACTTGCGGGCGATCCGCTCCAGCTGCACGGCCGCGGTCACATCGGTCCCGCAGAGATTTTCCAGGATGATGCCCAGCTGGTCACCGCACCGCTCCCGCACTGCTGCCAGGCGGGATTCTGCAAGATCCAAAATCGTTTTCTCCAAGGGACCGGTGGTCATCTCCCGGGGCAGGGGCTTTGCCTGCTCGTCAAAAAAGCCACGGCATTGAATTTGACGGCAGGATACCCGTCCTTCTGGATCTTGGCGCAGGTATCGGCCAGCTGCTGTATAGTGGCCTGTAGGCGGTAATCATCCAGATAACCCAAATGGCACTGGGAGAGATAACACTTGAGTTTGTCACGATGCTTGCCGCCCAGCAGAACACATAGATGGGGACCCCCAGCTTTTTGCCCTTGATATCCATCATGGCGGTGTCCAAGGCACTCATGGCGGAGTAGACCGTCACACCGCCTCCCGCTGAGGTGTCCCGGAGCACATTATGGATGTCCTCCCAGATGACCTCGTTGTTCATGGGGTCCTTCCCCAAGACCAGCTGAGAGGTCCTTGAGCATATAGGCCACGCCGTTTTTCACCGGTTCCTACGGAAATGCCGGCTTCACCATACCCGCAGATCCCTCGTCCGTATTGACACGGCACACCGCCGGACGAAAAGGGAAGGGGAAAACTCCTCACCGACATGGCGCAGGAGGAAAATGTCGACGCTTGTAATCTTCATGGTTCAATCCTTTCTTGGAGTGCCAAAAATTTATCCCTCCGGTTTTGTGCGTGGGCCCCCATCACATTTTTGGCAGATACCGCGTCATGCGCACAAAAGGCCTGTATCAGTCGCTCATGGTATGGAATACCTTCCTCCGCGCCCAGGGTCACATAGGTGCGATGCATGACCGGCTGGAGAAACTCCAGTAAAAGCGCGTAAGTCTGAACCACCAGGGAATTCTGCGTGATCATCGCGATTTTCGAGTGAAATTCCACGTCCACATTGGTCAGCGCCTCCAGATCGTTTTGATCCTTGGCGGCAATCAGGCGCTTATGGATCGCTTGCAGTTCCGCCAGCTCCTCCTGGGTGCAGCGCTGGACAGCCATGGCTGCCACACTGTCCTCAATGAGGCATAGAAAATCCAGCACTTCCACAATATCTTCAAACTGCAAATCGCCGATAGGCACGATATTGAGCATGTAATTGCCGGAAATCTGCCGCTTGACATAGGTTCCGGTGCCATTTCGGGTCTCTACCATCCCATAATCAGCCAGTGTACGGATGGCCTGGCGGACAGAGCTCCGACTGACGCCTAACGTTTCAGTCAACTCCTGTTCAGAGGGCGAGCTTTTCGCCTTCCTTCCAGGTCCCCTGGAGGATCTGGTCCCGCAGCTGTTCAAAAACCTTCTCTGCAATATTCACTCGCGTAATCTGTTTGAGAGCCATAAAGTCCACCGTACCTTTTGTCAAAGTTTGGTATGTATGGAAAATGCATACAATCCTTTACAAAATTATCCTAACAAATACAAGCATTGTCAAGGCTGGGTTTCGCCCAAAATCCAGAGTCTTCTGCACAGGACCAAGGAAATCGATTCACAGCTCTCTGAACACTCTGCCTCATATTCTCTTTCTGCTGTCCAGAGAAGACCAATCCGGAAACAGTGCGATCCGCACCGCCAGTCTCATCACCGGCTCCGGCTCATCGGTCAGGTGGGACAGTAGCCAAACATTCGGGGCCAAAATGATTTTGAAAGAGGCAGGGGGCTTTTCACACCCCTGCCCTCTCTATATTGCTTATTCCGCAACGGAAGCAGTTTCCACCTGTGCCAGCAGGCTGTCCACCAGATCGGTGCCGATTTGTTCGCGGACCAGATCGTAGACGTTGGCGGAGACATCAGCCATCTCCTGAATCATGGCGGGCTCCAGAGTGATGATCTCCAGGCCGGCATCCTGAATGGTGGACTTCTGTCCTTCGATGCGCTCGTCGGCCATTTGACGGGCATACTGATGGGCCTCAGCAGCGCACTCACTGACCAACTGCTGGATATCAGCGGGCAGGGCGTCATAGGTGGCCTTGCTGCCCACCATGTTCAGAGTGTGCAGCAGATGATTGGTCTCAATGACATAGGCCTGGGGCTCATACAGCTTGTTGGCCACGATCAGGTCATAGGGGTTCTCCTGAGGCGTCCAGAGTACCTTGCTCCAGGGACATATACAACTCGCTGAAGTCAGCGGGAGTGGGGTTGGCGCCCAGAGCCTGCCAGTAGGCGATGTGGTTGGGATTCTCCATGGTACGGATCTTGATGCCGGAGAAATCAGACATCTGGCGGACCGCCTTGCTTTGCTGGTCATGACGCGGAAACCGGAATCGGCATAGCCGAACAGCTTCAGTCCGCCGGCTTCATAGGCGGCCTGCAGCTCCGCCAGAATGGGGCCGTCCAGCACTTCCCGGGCGGTTTCAGGTCGGGGAACACGTTGGGCAGGTCGAACAGGGCGGCCTCAGGGATATAGTTCACCAGAGAGCCGGTCATGCCCACGATGAAGTCCACGGAACCGGCAATGCAGGACTCCGTCAGCTCCCGCGTCGCCGCCCAGGGCGCCGTTTTCATACAGTGTCACGGTGACAGCACCATCAGAGCGATCTTCGATCAACTCCTTAAACTTGGCTGCCAGCAAATGGTTGACGGAATCCTCCGCAGTGTTGGTGCCTACAGAGAAGCTGTAAGTTTCCCCGGCGGCATCCCCGCCAGGCTCCTGCTGTGCAGTCTCTCCGCCGCGGCAGGCGGCCAGAGACAATGCCATTGCCAGGGATAAAAGCAGAGCCAATAACTTCTTCATGGGAATATCCTCCTTAAAAATAATTAGAACTATGAACGGGCAGCTGCCCGGAGCTCTTACTGCAGCAAGAACATGCTGATCTGGGGCACGAAAGTGATCAGCAGCAAGGCGATCAGGAACGCCAGGATAAAGGGAACTGCCTTTCTGGCGATATCGAACACAGATACTTTTGAGAGGTTGCTGGCCACAAACAGGTTCATGCCCATGGGCGGGGTCACAAAGCCGATGGCCAAGTTCACGCACATGATGATGCCGAAGTGGATGGGATCGACCCCGATGGCCTCCGCCACCGGCAGCAAAGCACGGGGTAAACACCAGGATTGCCGGACCGGTATCCATGATCATGCCCACAAACAGCAACAGTACGTTGATCAGCAGCAGGATAACCACCTTGGAGGAGATGGCACTGAGCACCGCCTCGCTGACGATGGTGGCTACATTCATCAGCGTGATTACACGGGCAAAGGCCACGGCCGCGGATAGAATGATGAGGATAGGGGCATAGGAATGAATGCCTTCCAGCATGATTTTCGGAAGATCCCGGATCTTGATGGTGCGATAGATAAACAAGCTGACGATCAGAGAGTAGAAGATGGAGATGGTAGCCGCCTCTGTGGGGAGCAGATGCCGCCGTAGATGCCGCCAAGAACGATGACGGGGACATCAGCGCCCAGAAGCCCCTCTTTGAGCACTGTGCCCAGGCCTTTTGCCCGCAGTTCCATGCATTTGGCGTTGAGCTTGTCCTTATCCTCTCCATGGATCTTACAGTAGATGTAAGAATAGACCATCAGGCACAGGGCGATCAGCACACCAGGCAGGAAACCGGCCAGGAACAGCTCGGAAATGGAGGCGCCGGAGGCGTTGCAGTACATGATGTAGGGGATACTGGGGGGAATGATGATGCCCAGACTGCCGGACACGGCCACCAGTGCGGTGGCAAAGGTCAGGTCATAGCCCACACTGGTCAGCAGGGGGATGCACATAGAACCCACGGCCGCGGTAGTAGCGGGGCCGGAACCGGAGATGGCACCGTAGAACAGGCATGTAATGGTCACCGCGCAGGGGAGACCCGCTGTTCTGTTGCCGACAAAATACGAGAACACATTGAACAGCCGCTCAGAAATCTGCCCCTTCGCCATGATCACGCCAGCGATGATAAACAGGGGAATCGCAAGCAGGGGAAGTTGTTTAAACCACTCACCATGGAGCGGACCGCAGCGTCCGCCGTATAGAAACTGGCGTCCACAATGGAGGGAAGCAACGTCACAAACGCGAAAGATACACAGATGGGTACCGTCAGTACCAGCAGAAGGACCAATACTCCGAAAAACAACGCCAGAGACATTTAGGGCGCCTCCTTTCCGATTACGATTTTGGTTTCCGCCACGATCCGGCCCAAAGACCGGAAAATGGAGAGAGTCAGACCCAACAGGGGACCCGCATAGACGATCGCCAGGGGTAATCCCAGAGCAGGGCTGGTCTGTCCGGCGGAGGACGTCACCATGTGCCAGGCGTTGACCGACAGCATAGCAAACACCACGGAGCAGAACAGGTACACCACCATATTCAATCCCGCCCGAACGCGCCGCGGCATCCACAATACGAAAGCGTCAATGGAGATGATGGAGCGGCACTTGATGGAAAGACTCAGTGTGAGAAAGCCCGTCCACACAAATAAATATCTGCTCACTTCTTCGCTCCAGGTCAGGGAGTTGTTGAACAAATAACGGCAAACTACCTGCAATCCTGATACTAGCGTGATGACCGTAATGATGATGCACAGCAGAACTTCCTCAAAATTGTCCCAAGTCCATCGAAGTTTTTTCATATTGCCCTCCTTAAAAAGTTCTCCCTAATAACTAATAGATAGGACGTCATCTGTCTGACAGCTGATAGTTAAATAATAAATTTCATTTTATCTTTTGTCAATAATTTTACCTTTTGTTTCTCTGATTTGGCTGACTAACCAAAAAACGGAGAGATCTTTTGTCTCTTATACCAGTCGACCTGGATATAGACCCTATTCGATCTGGGGCGGCAGTTGGTTGCAGGGCTCTTTGATCTCAAAGAGGTTAGAATAAACATGCAGTTTTCTTCATACGTAAGCCTGTATTTGAGAAAACTCTCAGGAAGGAAACCTATGAGCAAGGAGGCAACTGGTGAAAACGGCGCTGTTCTGGGGAGCGGTGAATATTGGAACCGCGTAAACCGCGCCGCTTTTTTTGGCACGCTGATGCAAAGACCGTCAGAAACGAATTACCACGAAACATTACGGGAGATGGGGAACCGTGCCGGCGCCGCAGTGGAAGAGATCTACGACGACTTGCAGGAACACATAAACGTCATTCGCAATATATCCTCTGATCGAAGGAGCGCACTTGCCAAGCAGGTACAATCACTAATATGATGTATGCAGGATGTCCCGCAGTTTTTGCAGCCATAGCAGTGACTGCATAGAAATCCTGAATCTATCCTCTTTTTATCTCCCAGGCAGTTCTTTTCGTGATGATCGGGCTATCCAAACAGCAATTCAAAAAATTAAGAGCGGTTCGGACTTCTTTACCAGTGAGTGTCTTGATTTACTTCAAAAGGCTGTGGATTGGAGTATTTCCTTTGCGGCGGGAGGGATGCAAGAAAGACTGCATTTCCGCAGGATATTTCACAGGGAAAGGATAAAGAATTCTTACGGGATGTACTGAACACATACCGCAGCAACAATAAATCGGCAGATCTGCGGGGGCGTTGTGGGTATTCCATTGGCAGTAGAGAATATCTGAACTATGCGGAACGGAAAGTCCCTTTGCAGGATCTTCCTGCCATATGCAGCGATGACTACGATGGAGGCATAAAGGGCTCCTTGGAAGATATCGTGCGCCAATTACAGCGGGATTTATCGCAAAACGAACGAGAGAACAACTATATCACAGACGATACAGCCCGCAACCTGCATGCCGCTGTTAGCGAACTGGAACACTGCGGGATCAGCACAGGCATTTCTGACAGCATGATCGAGCGGCTGGCATGGTTTGTGGGTGGCAATGCAGCAAGAACTCGACGAATTGAATTTAGGCGAGCGGCTGCTGGAGGACGGAGTTTGCGGAAAAAAGACTGACGGTGCTCGTGAGAGCTTTCTGGCTGAATTAGCGCGAGGCACCTTTCCAACTCTGGCATGGCTTGACCCGCTCCAAAGCAGTTGGACGAGGATTCTGGCTGCAACAAAAATCGCACGGAATGGACGGGATTTTCCATATTTTGTATTCTTTGGAAGTAATATGCCGCTTTTCGGTGCCGATTTGCACTCCCATAGAGGGAATACAAGCTATTACCTTATCAATGTGGATCCTCTCACAAATGCTTCGGCGTGGCAGAAAAGGCTTCCATCCGGACTGGATCATACCGAGATTTCCAAAGTAGTCAGGATCGCAGGGAGAGTGCTGTTGGTCGCGGGTGCAAAGCACTGGATGCTTTGGGGCTATGTGATGTCATTGACGGAGATCTGCATGACGCCCATCAGAAAATTGGCAAAAGACTTATAGTACAGCTGCAAGTATTGGCGGCAGTTGGGCAGGAGGTGCACTCGGCGCCAAAGGCGGCGCTCTGGCAGGTGCTGCAATCGGTACGGCAATTTTGCCGGGACTTGGCACTGCTGTGGGCGGGATTGCCGGCGGATTGCTCCTTGGTGTTGCAGGTTCCTCTTTGAGAAAATGGGTAATTGATATCACAGATGTGGGAGAGTAACTATGGTTTTCCGAAAACGAAAAGAAAGAACTGACAGGTTGCTTAACGAACTGCACCTAGGGGAGTTTTGGCTGATGCCCGGAGCGTTCCGGGCAGAGGAAGCAACTGCCGGTATGATGGGATCATACGGACTACCCGGAGGATATGGGGCGCTGGCGGCCTCGGCCGAACAGGAGGAAGCACTGCGCCCCTTCCATACGATTGTACAGCCACTGTGGAAGAGGTCAGTGCCGGGCTACCTGTGGCGCTGACCGTGTCGGACTATACCGGACATACCTGTGCCCTGTGGGAGGCGCGCTTTCCAGAACTGCGCCAAATGGCGTTGGAACAGTGCCGTTGGTTCAAAGAAAGAGGAGGTGGGCAAAGGGGAAAGGCATATATTTCTCTTTGACCGGCTGCCGGCTGCCCAAAGGATTGTATACATCGCTCTATCAGTGTATCCAACCAGAGATTCCCCGGGCGGATGTCTATCTGAATTGTTCTATTCTGAAAAAAAGAGTTTCCTCTTCATTTTGATGAAGGTTCGACTCGGAGAAGAGCGCTCTTCTAAACCTGCATGTGGATTGGGGACATTTGGTACTCATTATACAAACCGCACCAGACTTTCCGATCAAAAAGCTCGCCAAAGAGCTTGCAGACGCGTGTGAGATGGAAGGCCGGATTTTTTCTGGCCATACAAAAGACTGTAACCATTACGGCAGCACCGGGCAGGGATTTCCTGCCCGACACTGTCCAGCTCTATCAGATACTATCGCCGTATTGGTCGGAGAAGAAGCTAAAAGTTTAAGCATGTTTTTGAGACGAATAAAAGAAAAGTCCCTGATTTTACATAAATCAGGAACTTTTCGACGGAGACTACTGGACTCGAACCAGTAACCTCCTGCGTGTGAACAGCTTTATGAAACTTTTTTGATTGTTTCCGGCGGTTTTTAATCATTTCTGCTCCATTTCAATTGTTTCCCGGGCGTGATTTACTGTGCAAAATCCGCTTGTTCCACAAACTCCTGTGGTACAAGCTGTGGTCTGACTCTGTTATGTCGGCTAAAGTTCCGATTACTTATTAGTGAAAAAAGAACATCCCAATCCCCAGGGGCAAGCGGACAAAAAGATGGACTGGAAAAAGGCGGAAGAGATGTATTCTTACGAAGAAAGGAAAAGCAATGGTACAGTTTAGTCCGGAAGAAAAAGCGGAGGTATCATTTCTATATGGGTGAGATCTGCTCAGCCGTGGAAAATACCCTTTGGCGGGATTTTCATGCGGGCTTGCTCATCGTCAAATGGGTTATTGACATTAGGAGTTCCTTATCCCCGCTGGCTGAGAAGCGGCGAGTATCCGATCGCCAGTTTAGACTGGGAAGGGCGTTACCGCTGGTAGGGCTAAATTCAAAGCTTGGAGCAGGCTGAACTCACTTGCTCCATGTCTCAAAGGAGGTCACTTCCCCGACAATGCAGTCTGCGTAGGAAGGACGGTTGAAGAACGAGCTGTTTTACGGGAGTTTCTAGGAAAGCACATCTGTTTTCTAGTTCATTAGCAGTGTAGATCCCTGCATGAATATGGTATAACGATGGCAGAATCAAGCTATCCTTGGGGGCGATGAGATCTGCCACATACAGGCGCACCTTGAAACTCCCCATTTAGGTCCAACTTCTTGTTCGCATCTCCCTGGGCTCCAATACTCAAAATTTGTACCGCAGTAAAGTGTATAGGAGGTGAGTAAACCAACTGGAGTGGGCTTTTATCTTTGCTCGGGATTGTTATAAAGCCTATATCTAACCCACGCGGTACGCAAGACTGTCAGGAAAAGCTGTTCATATCTGAAATTCCCAGATTTCAATACAAGGCCTAGTTCCAGCTGTTCGATGGGCTACAGTTCCAGCACGCCAGGAGCGATATCTTGCCACGCCTGATTTTTTGCCGCCAACTACTGCAATGTCTACCATAAACTTCCATACGGCTTATTAACCCTTGGATATACGTTCCGCGCCAGATCGCTGGCAGTCACTTAATTCAACAGGATTTACAGCGGAATGCCTCCTGTTTGCAGATTTTATAGCTTCTTGCAGTACGGTTTCCGTCTGTTCACCAGACAGCAGTTGTTCGGGATCAATACGAACGGCACTTACTCTGCTTTCCAGGTAAGCCTACACTTACCTTTGTACCATGGCGGAATAGCTTCCAGAGAGAATTAGGTGAGGTAAAGTCTCATTAGCCGCCAGTTCTTTCAGATTCAGCTTGCTTTTCGCACCTTTTCTGATGAGGCATCTAAGATATACCAGTAGTCCGGAACCACCAGTCAGCAGCGGTAAATGTCAAAATTTTCTACAGTCTGTGCCCCGTTTCCATAGTGCGCCCATTGACCAGCTATGACGGATACAACACCGTACACCAGCTGCTGGTCAGTTCCAGCGCTACTTTTCCGTTTCCAGTACCATCCAACAAAAAGCCTGTAGTCCGGCTTTGCAAAATGACGCGGCTTTACTGCCGGTAAAATTATTGGCAATGCAAAACCTATCCAGAGCTGGTTGTCATCCCAAGCCGCAATTTTCCTTTAGTAATGGTGTCGCCAGCGACTTTAAGCCGGCAGCTGCACGCCCGTATTTAAGCATGGAGCTTACGCCAAATCGTATTTCTGCTAATTCCCAGCCGCCTTGCCGCAGCGGACTGGTTCATGTTTTCCTCCATCAGTACATGCTGAATAATATCCCGCTCAATTTCCTCCAGCGGTTTTGTGATATCAATTCCACTGTAATTCAAGTATTCCGTCTCCTCCGGGGAATAGTATTGTCATTTTAAAAGCAGGGTCTGTGCCTCTTTCAGAGTAATCTGTGCTCCCTGTGCGGTCAACACTAATTGCTGAATAAACGTTTTTAACTGGGATAAATTGGTATTCCAATGCTGCTGTTCCAGCAGAGCCACGACCCCTTCTTCAAATCCCCGGATACTCTTTTTGATATTCTTGATTTGCCGCAGTTAAAAAAAAATCTGTGAGAAGTCCGTAATGGAATCAGGAAATTCCCGTAGAGGTGCCAGGATTACATGGAGAGACGAAATCTTCTGGTACAACGGATACAAGAACTGGTCATTGGACAGAAGATGGTGGATCCTATTCGTTGCCGAAGCGATAATAAAGTGCCGCTGATCCGCAGCAGAATCAACTATGTAGGCGCTCAACTCCTGCTGCAGTTCTATTGGAAGTAAGTGAATGTTCTCCAGATATAATGTGCATCCGTTTTCATTCAAAGGTGATGCAGTTTTATCCAAAAATGCATTCCAGCGTTTCCTGGTCAGTAGGTTGCAGCGCACAAAGATGAACGGAGCCATTGGCTCCTTTGCGCAGGCCATGCAAATAATAGGCCAGACTGCTTTTTCCGGTACCATATTCTCCCAAAATCAACACAGGCGGCGGAGACACGGATGCGGTGACAATCTCCGCCACCGCTTGTACCCGTGGGTTATTCTTTGAAGAGTATTGATAAATTCCGGGGACAGTGTCACTGAAAGCGGTTTTTCGATGGTAATGTCTGCCTGGGAGGCATATCCCTTTATGCATCAGTGAAATGAAGAACAGGAAGCAGTCCTGATTGCGATAAGAAACCCTTTTGCCGATAATTTCGATTCCCTGTGTTCCGATTTTTTTACAGCCCCTATCGGTGGACTGCTGCAAAAGCACCGGAATAAATAGCAACAACTCTTTTTTAAAGGTTTGATGATCGGTAATCTCAAACGCGCGATTGTCAACAATTACGTTGCCTATCTGGTCCATCAGGATAATCCGGAATTTTAAATTATCAATAACTGTCTGAAAATCTGAGTGATCTCCTGCCCCTTTTCCATCAACTCCGAATAATAGATGGCTGCAATAACGGACTGGCGGATACAATCCTCTGATGACAGAATTAGGAGTCCCCGAAGTCCGTTTGCCATAGCAGCATTTACGGAAGGCACATCCCCAATAATCAAAGAAAATCCCCGGTCAGCCAGTTCCGCCACCCGTTCCTTAACTTCTGCGTAGCGCACCTCGTAAATCTCCGTGTTTTTCAGTTGAAGCACTTCAAATACTTTTTTGACGGAATTAATAATGCTGGAATATCCGACCACCGCCCACGCTGATCGCTGAATCCCGGTTGGTTAATAGCCCGCAGGATATCCAATAAGGATACATCCACTTCCACCACCGGCACAGAGGTAAACTGCCGAAGAATCGCCGCAATTGCACCACGAGTAATGATTGCGTCAAAGGCGTTAGGTGGATAGGAGTTAAAAATAGAGATTGCCGTAAACTCATCTCCGGTATGCATCTCAAAATCCACCGTAGGAAACTCTTGGATGACGGGCGCGGCAGTCTCTTGGAAGGACAAATATGGGGCAATGATTAATATACGGAATCGTTTCATGGGCCTCCTCCCTCCATTTTTATTCGATTCAAATTGTAGCATATAGCAGGTTTTGTGGCAAGTAAAATCTTATTTGAGTTAATATTGCTACAAAATATAGCATTATTTTGCAACACATACCTTGATGAATGCTATTTCTCTCTGTAAAATTACGGTATAAAGCAATCTGCGCAGCATCATTTTTGTGCATTTTGCTCACTCTGAATACAATGCCATTTAAAAAATGGAGGAGGGCCAAGATGGACTTGAGCTGTGATTATCTGAAAATGAAACACCCGATCGCCCAAAAGGCGCTATATGCGCTGCTGGAAGTCAAGGATTCGGACCTTCGTTTGGATACGGTATATCAGGGAAACCACGCTGTAGACCAGGGAATCCACATCGGTGGCACCTTCTCTGAACTGATTCCACTGATCGCGCTTTTTTTACGGAGGTTTCATTCATGTAAATGTGGAAGACCCCACTGCTCGTGAAAGTGACATCTACGTACAGAGCAAAGGGACACGGTATAGCCGGTATGGCATCGGTCTTTTCGGATTTTGGTTTCTTTGACAGAGCGCTTTTGGAGAATTCCCCGGAAGTGACAGCGATCTGAATGGACATCCTGGCCCTATCCTGCCAGGAGTACATATCGCGACGGGACCTTTAGGGCAGGGCATCAGTGCCGCTGTCGGCTTTGCCATGGCGCAGAAAATAGAGGGTGTTGGGCGGACATTCTGCCTGATGGGAGACGGGGAACTGCAGGAGGGCATTCCATGGGAGGCATTCATGTTTGCCTCTGCCAAAAATCTGAACAATCTGTGCATTCTCATTGATCACAACTATGGACAAAACGATGACTCTCACCGTCTCATGCTTTCCATGGGTAGCTTTGCGAAAAAATTGGAGAGCTTTGGTTTTGATGTTTTGGATGTCAACGGTCAGAGTACGAGCCGATTTACCATGCGTTGGAGCACTTCCAGCATCGGATCGACAGCCGCCCCATGGCCATCATCTCTGAATGCCGCAAGGGGTGAAGGTGGTTTCTCCAAAGCCACCGAGAGTCACAAGACCACCGTGGGGCAGGATCTGGCGGAATGGGAAATCCATCAGCAGACGCCCGCAGGGAAACCCGCATTAAAAACTTGTGTCATTTTCTACAGGCTGCAAAGGTGCGTGCGCCGGAGGAATATGAGCAACTCCTGCACTGGGCTTCCAAGATGGGGATTGATGTACAGCAGGATGAAAATGGCCCTGTGGGTGTTATACGCCGCTATTCTCAACGCCGCACCAAACGGGCTGCTCCCCGAGACAAGACTCTGCATTCCCAGGAGCGCGGCCTACCCGATCCCAAAATCGGAGATAAGCTGCAGTGCACAAAATTGCCGCGGATATGGTAGCGCCTTTTCCAGAGACCCGAAAAATGATTACTTTGGACGCGGATATGGGCCTGATCTCTGGTCTTCAGCCCGGTATGCTGAAACATGCTGGAAACCGCGGCATCAATGTAGGCATTGCTGAATCCAACATGAGTGGCATCGCCGAGGCCTTTGCCGCAAAAGGCTATAACGTCTGGCACTCCACTTTTGGCGTCTTTTTTGACTGGCGAGTTTTGCGCCGGATTACGGTCAGTCAGCAAGAGCGAATGGAATCAATTTCAAAAGTGACGGCTGGCTGTCCGAGGGCCATCAGCTGGATATTACATTGTTCTCTACCGCTAGCAACATTGACACCGGTGTTAACGGCGCCACCCATATGAGCATCGACGATGTTACCGCGCTTATGCTGCCTCACTTGCGGGTAATCGATGTAGCCTGTCCCCGAATGATGGTGGCGGTCATGAAATGGATTGCCAAGGGTAGCAAGGGCTGGTGCTACTTCGGCTCACACGAGCCGCTTCTGAAACCATTTACCCTGAATCCCTGCAATTTGAATACGGAAAGGGCTATGTCCACGGAGATCCTCATGCGGACACCGTCATCATCACTAGTGGCCGAGGCATTTATGAGGGACTCAACGCCCAGAAGGCGTTACGGGAACAGGGACGCGAGATCGCCGTGGTGGACATGCCTTCCTTTGATGCAGATCGGTCTGGCGCGCAGCTGACCCAACAAGGCAAACGAATCCTATTTGCCGAACAGAATAACGGTTTCCTGTTTGCCTCTTATCTGGACGAAATGTACCGGCGAGGAATCGCTTGGTCGCCGGAAAAGATTACCACCCTCAGCACCCGCACCAGAGAGCGAAAAGCACGGCATCTGCACTCCGGAACCTATACACAGCTGGCAAAACTCTGTGGCCTGTCTGCAGAGGATCTTGTAAATACGATCACATTTGAAATGTAAAGGAGGGCGCATATGGGCTTTGACATGAATGCTTTTTCCCTGGCAGGGAAAAAAGCCATTGTTACAGGTGGCGCAAAAAAGACCGGCCTGTGTTATGGTATGGCTGTCGCACTTCATGACGCCGGTGCAGAGATTGTCATTCTGGACGCAAATTCACAGGTTGAAAACACGGTGGCAGAATTGGGTGGCGCCAAATCTGGATACCACGCCGTGGTAGCAAATCTATTGGACCTCAACGATCTCAGCAACGGGTTTCAGCAAGCGATTTCAGCTCTGGGTGGACGGCTGGATATTCTGGTCAACGGTGCCGGACTTCAGTATCGCTGCCCCGCCGAGGAGTTCCCCGAGGACGCTTGGGATCGCATTATGGGGTCAACATCAAGGGCGTTTTTTTATGAGCCAGCTGGCTGGCAAGGTGATGCTGAAACAGGGCAAGGGAAAAATTATCAACATCGCCTCCACCAATTCTTTCATCGGCCTGCGGAACATGCCGGCGTATGTCTCCAGCAAGGGCGGCGTCAAACAATTGACCATGGCGCTCTCCTCTGAGTGGAGCGGTCGCGGCATCAATGTCAACGCCATTGCTCCCGGCTACATGGACACCGAAATGAGCAAGGATCTGCAGCAGATGGAACAGGGCAAACAGCTCACTAAGCGGATCCCTATGGGAAGATGGGGGCATCCCGAGGATCTGATGGGTACTGTCGTATTTCTGGCCTCATCTGCTTCCGACTACATTAGTGGTGTGACGCTCCCGGTGGACGGAGGTCATTTGGCAAGTTAAGGAGGTGGGTAAATGGCCATTCGTAAGCGCAACGATTTCATTTTAAGCATTCTCTCTTTTGCAATTGGATTGTTCCTGTTCGCATCAGAATCAACTGTTAGTGGTGTCATGCTGTTTGTCGGACTTCCCTTTCTGGCGGAACCCCGCACCTTTATTCAAGGCATCGGTATTCTGCTGATGGTATTCAGCATCCCTCTGTTTCTCAAATCAATCAGTCTGAAGGGTGAGCGGGACTCTGGCAAATTCAGGTTGAAAAAGGAAACGATCATTACTCTGATTGCGCTGCTCCTTTTCGTTCCCGCCTATGAACTAATCGGTTTTCCCATTGCTTCTTTCCTGCTCACTTTCTGTCTGAGCGTTGTGTATGGTCTTTGTGAAGAATCGCAGCGGGAGGAGCATGAACGTACCAGCAAAAAAAAGTTCTATCTTATCCGGTTTGTCTATTCTCTTGTTGTCGTAACCGTTCTGGTCCTCGTATTTACACAGATCCTGCATGTCAAGTTCTTCTGAGTCCGTTCTTTCCTACATTTCGTTATTTTGCTTAGGAGGAAAATTATATGAAAAAGAAAAATATCTTGGCACTGGCCTGCGTATTTCTTATGATGATCGGCATTCTGTCGGGCTGCGGTGGCGGTGAAGAAGCCGCTTACCCGGCGGAAGACATCTCGTGTCTGGTCCCCTACGCCGCTGGCGGCGGCACCGACAACATCGCCCGTGCTGTGGCGGCCAACATTGATCTACCTGTGTCCATCGCCTGCTCCGTTATGACCGGTGCCGGCGGTTATACCGGTTCACAAGAATTTTCCACACAGCCCGGCGACGGCTATCACATTATGTCTCAGAGTCCCCTGGACCTGATTTGCTACTATCTGACCGGTGTCAGTGAGGAAAAACTCTGGGAGAAGATGGAGCCGCTTCCCTGCATGGTAATCGATCCCGGCATCGTGGTTACCAATCCCAACAGCGGGATCAACAGTGTGGAGGATTAAAAAAGCAATGGATCCCGCTGAACTGACTTGGGATTCATCGGTGCCCGTCAGCAGATGGTCACCATCCAACTGCTCCAGGGGCTCGGCCTGGAAGGTGCCACCCAGGTTCCCTACGACAGCGGGTGCTGACGCCATTACTGCCATCATGGGCAACCATGTTGATGTCAGTTTCATGCAGGTGGGCGATCTGGGCTCCGCCGTGGAATCCGGCAATGTGAAACCCTGCTGATTGTGGACGAAAAGCGCTGTGAAATTTATCCCGATATTCCCTGCACAGAGGAACTGGGAATTGAAGCCACCGGCGCCCAGTATCGTGCCTTCTTCGCCACCAAGGATACCACTCCCGAGCAGATTCAGTATCTGAACGATAAGATGGCAGACCTTCAAGATGACCCCGATTATCTGGAGGCTCTGGAAGGCTTTGGCTTCCTGCCTGGCTTTATCCCGGCCGATGAGATGGGGGCGAAAATTGAAGAGTGGTACAACATCTTTGCTCCGATTTATGAGGAGTACCTCAAGTGACTCGCTTCTCACCCGCGCAAAGCAACGTCAAATCGCTCTCGCTGCTTGAAATATAGGAGGTGTCGTGAATGCAGCTATTTGCAGAGGGCTGGGCTTACCTCATGGCGAACCCAATGTCGTTTGTCTATATGACTGGAGGCATCCTGATGGGTATCATCTTTGGATGCATCCCTGGCTTGACGGCTGTTTTAGGCGTTACGTTGATGATTCCTTTTACCTACGCCATGTCTGCTGCGGAAGGCCTTTCCACTCTTATCGGCATTTATGTTGGCGGCATCAGCGGCGGCCTAATCTCTGCGTGCCTGCTGAAAATTCCCGGGACCTCAGCATCTCTTGTCACCACCTGGGACGGCTATCCCATGGTCAAGCGTGGCAAGCCGGAGGCTGCACTGTCTCTTGGTGTGTTTGCCTCCTTGATTGGTGGCACATTTTCTGCTATTGTCCTGGCGACCATAGCGCCGCGCCTATCCAAGGTCACATTAAAGTTCGGGCATTGGGAGTATTTTGCACTGATTTTTTCAGTATCTGCGTAGTGCTCTCCATGGTCAGTTCTAGCGGAGCCAAAGGCGGAATCGGATTGTTTTTCGGCATGGCTATCGGCTCTGTGGGAATTGACCAGGTCACCGGCGTAAACCGGTTGATGTTTGGCCAGTGGCAGCTCAGTTCCGGCATTGGCCTGACCGCTTTTCTGATGGGGCTGTTTGCCATCAGTGAGGTTCTCAGCCAATCCGGTGAATTGTCCGGACTGCGGATAACAACCCGGGTGCGGCGTGTCCCCTTTTCCCCCCAAAGGATGAGCGGGATGAAATGTGGAAAGGCATCACCATCGGCTCTCTGTTAGGTACCTTCACCGGTATTTTACCGGCCGTGGGTCAGGATACTGCCACAGTGCTGGCCTATAACCAAACCAAAACCATGTCCAAGCACCCGGAAAAATTCGGAACCGGATATCTTTGCCGGTATCGCAGCATCTGAGAGCTCAATAACGCTGTCAACGGCGGAGCCCCTGATCCCCTTGTGCTGCCTGGGGATCCCAGGCGACAACGTGACAGCTGCTCTGATTGGCGGTCTTATGATCCACGGTCTGCAGCCTGGACCCATGCTGGCGGTGGACGCCCCGAGGTGATTGGATGCATTATGCTGGTGTATTTTCTGGCAAATATTGTAATGTATCTGATGGAAACCGGCCTGATGAACATTTTTGTTCAAATGATCCGGATTCCCAAGTCCCTTCTTTTTCCTGCTATTTTGGTCTGCTGTGTTTTGGGCGTCTACGCCATCAACAACCGCATTTTTGAAGTGTTGGTAATGGTAGTTTCTGGAATCGTTGCCTATTTTCTGTTGAACTATTTCAAACTGGATCTGATTGCAATTCTGCTGGGATACCTGTTGGGGCCACTTCTGGAAACCTACTTGCGGACAGCCATGATCGCCGACCAGGAAACTTGTTGGCTTTCACACAGCACCCCATTGCGCTGGGTCTCATTGTTGCGGCTGTTATTGTCTTAGCGGGACAGGCCTTCTTCCGAAAGTCCCGTAGAAAAAAGCTGTTGCGTTAGCAGGCAATACCTCCGCGCAGGAATAAGGCAACAGGCCGGCCCGTCTTTCCGGCGGGCCGGTCCTTCCTTTCATCTGACATTCAATTTGAAAGGAGCATATTTGACATGAAAGCAGCTGTTCTAACAGCACCGTATGAGATTACCGTTGAGAAGCGGGGAATGCCTCAAATTCAGGGGCCACAGGACGTTTTATTTAAGATTTTGCAAACTGGTATCTGCGGCTCTGATATGTTGGCATTCCGTGGAGGGCATAAAACCGTGCAATATCCCCGAGTCCTGGGGCACGAGTGTGTAGGTGAAGTTGTCGCAGTTGGCTACGAGGCGGAAAAGAAATTTCTCCCCGGCGATCTCGTTACAGTACAGCCTCAGTTGATCTGCGGTACCTGCTATCCGTGCCGGCACGGCAGAATCAACGTCTGCACCCACAAGAAATTTATGGGTATTAACGAAGACGGTTTTTTCACGGAATATTATAAATGTAACCAATTTAACATCGTGAAAGCTGCCGCAGGGTAACCCATGACATGGGTATGCTGGTAGAACCCTTTGCCGTAGGAGCTAATGCAGCGGAACGGGCCGGAGCTGAACAGGGGAAAAATATTGTAATCGTGGGCGCAGGTACCATCGGCAACTGCACAGCACAAAAATAGCTGTGGCTAGAGGCGCTAACGTTTTAATTACAGACATTAAAGACGGACGGCTTCAATACGCACAGGACTGCGGCATAAAAAACTGCTGCAACACCAATCGGGTTTCTCTTGCGCAAGCCATCGATGGGGCATTTGGTTCTGCAGGAGCAGATGTATTGATTGACTGCTGCGGAATCCCAGAAATGCTGCAAAACATGGTGTGTTGCGCACAAAATGCTTCTCGCATTGTTTTGGTAGGCACATATGGGCGGGATATTCTGATGAATATGACACACCTGCAACGAGGAGAAATCGACAATGACCACCCTGAACGAAGGAAACTTCCATGAAGGTCTTCAGTATTTGGCGCTGTGCCGGCAGCGCGGGTGTGTACTTTTCCGTTGAGAGCGGAAAGGACATGAATGAACGACACAGTCGTTGTGATCTATAATGGGGAGCCAGTATCAGTGCCAAAGGAGGTCGCAGACTTCCTGGAGCAGGATCGGAAACGGGAACAGGCGCAGGAAAAGCAGGACGAAAGGCATCTGAGTAAAAGTGAGTTTGAAACGGTGCTGTTCTGTTCGGAATGCGTCAGGCGTCCCGTGGAAGATGAAGCGCTCCGGAACCTCCGGCTTGAAAATCTGCGGAAAGCCGTCAAGGATCTGGGTGAACAAAGCCGTGAACTCATCGACCTTCGATATGGCAGGGAACTGACCATGGAAGAGATCGGCAAGGTCTACGGCATCTCAAAA
>VOFE01001632.1_pt1 | contig 20001 bp, 24 predicted proteins | sample 5384071 | NCBI WGS metagenome assembly VOFE01 (sample SAMN12384724, study PRJNA508395) | human gut metagenome | isolation source: healthy gut D | host: Homo sapiens
TTGAAGGCAAGAATGAAATGCAGTTGGTGGGCATTCTTGGCATAGCCCAACTTCAATGCATCGTGATAGCGACCGGCCACATTCCAGTCCAGCCCTCCCAAAATACGTTCGTCGTCATAAGACAAGGTCTGGCGCCCCAGTTGTGCAAAGAAACCGGCACCAAAGTTGAGTTTTGCCCATGCTTCGTTCATAATGAAACGCCCGTTAGTGTCTATCTGCGGGTCCTGCCCCCATACGCCTACATGTTGGGCCGAAATCTTCATACTCAAATCCGAACGTTTATACTCCATGGAAAGACGTGCACGGTTGTTGATAAATGAAGCAGCCTTGTCTCCCTCGAAACGTGGTAACTGTGCTCCGTTACGGTATTCTGCACGGGGTCTGATTTGCATCGACATGGTGAATTCGTTCTCTTTCTCCGAACCTTGTGCCCACAACATTCCGGGCAACAGCAATAAGCCTAATGCCAAATAAACTGTTTTCATAAGTATTTTAATTTAAGTTATACGTATGTACACTCACTCCTTGTGCCGAGGGCAAGTAATTGATGCCATACCAACACATTTGCAACAACAGAAAAGATACAAGCAAGCCAAACAGTGCCTTACGATAGGCCGCGGGGCATCCCAATCGGAAATGGATATATGCCAGATAGGAGAACCAGGTAGCCGCCGCCCAAGTCTCCTTGGGATCCCATGCCCAATAGTGTCCCCAAGCAGCTTTCGCCCAGACAGCACCGGACAGCATACCCAGTGTCATGAAGGCAAGTCCTACATAAGTCAGATTATCGCACAAAGCCATCTCATGCCGTTCAATTCCTTTTTTCTTGAACCACAGCAGGTAGACAGCCATCACCGTAGCGGCACCCAGCATGGCATAGGCAAACATATAGACAATGACATGAGGAGTGAACCACGGACTCTGCAAAGCGGGCATCAACGTCTTGTTGTGTATTTCGGGCCTAAAAATATTGATGCAGACAAACACCAAGGACAAGACGGAACTGAAACCGAGAATCCATTTGTACCTCCAACGACTGTAAGTGATGATTCCTGCCAATGGAAGAAAGAATGAATACCACAAACGCGTCTCCCCCATCGTCCGCATCGGAGGACGCTCCAAAGAAATCCACATGCCGACAATGAAGCTGAAAAAGACAGCCAAGCCCAGACAAGTCAAAGTGTATACCACTACCGGACGTTTACCACGCCATGCAGCGACAGCTCCCAATCCCCAGAAAAGTAAAGCGACAATGGCAAACAGAGCAAAATAATCCCAACTCATACCGTCTCCTCCTTTCTTTCTTCTGTTCCTTTCGGTGCATTGACAAACAAGCAGACTGCCCCCAGTACCATCATTATGATGCCGGCATATACAGCCGGAAGCCAGGGATCGCGTACCAGTTCAAAAACACTGACATCACTCCACCGTCCTTTCGTTTCGTCATAGCTTAATTGATAAATGTTCCATCCGAATATCTTCAAAGGACGGTTCACTTCGATTGTGTCTTCCACTACCTCTCCTGACTGCGTATAAACCGTTACAGCAGAAACAAATCGCTGCGGCTCACGTTCGGGCATCACCAGACTGGTCTGTTCCGACAAGCGCAATGCCTTATAAGGAAACATGAAACTACCGCAACTCACCCATCCCTCCTTCGACTGTCCGGAGGTAGCATTCACCGCCTTCAGATAAACAGCATAGGTAGCTCCCATCGAATGGAATTCGGTAAACTTCAAGGTATCTTCCGCAGCTACAGAGGCAGCCATCGGAATGGATTGAAGGATAGAGATGTCCCAATCCAGCAACCTCCCCCGTTCTACCTTCTCTTCCAACAGCAAATGTTCCGGCACATCCTTCGGCAGTGCCTGCCCGGTCTCATTATTTATCAGCATCAGCTTGGGAGGGTATTCATGTATGGTGAATTCTTTCAGTTCAATGGCAAGCGGAAGCTCCGTCAGCTTGCCATCCTCATTCGTGGCACGCCATTCAGTCTTGCCCAATTGGGTAATCATTCTCAGTCGTTGCATATCTGCATTGCCCAGCGTTGCCGTCAAGAGGGCGACAAACAAGCCGACATGATTCAGCAGAAAAGGAATCTTACGCAATTTTAAAGGAATACATACACGGAGAATGGTCAGTCCCAAGACAGTAACCAGCCAGATATAAAGCAACACGAACGGCCAGAAAGAAAGCATCTTCGAAAAGCCGATGACATCTGCCGAAGGCTGGGTAGAAGGAACCTGCCGCACCAATCCCATAACGACAGTGACAACCGCCACACATACCAGGGAAGAAACTGCAGCCGTATAATGACTGAGCCATCCGAAACAGTACACCCGTCTACGAAATCCATGCATGCATGCCAACAATAGCAGGAACAACACCAGAACGATGACATTGACCGGCCACGCAAACAAGCCCCAACGAATATCTCCAACGCTCCACTGCAACAGCAAGCCCGTGACGAACAGTCCTGCCCCACAGATAAAACCTTCCTTATACCTCCACGGTTTCTTCCACATCTTCTGATTTACGATTTGACGATGTACGATGTACGATTGGAGTTAGATTGTTGATAGAGTCAATCCGGGATGTACATATCGGGGAGTAATCCCAATCGTACATCGTAAATCGTCAAATCGTAAATAAATTTATTTTAGTGCTAACCGGTTGTTGGCTTTGGCTTTTTCCAACCAAGCCGGTACGGTAGTCTTCAAGAATTTGTCCTTTGCAGCTCTTTCGGCATCCATATCGAGGCCGATATATTCCTGCGCCTTGTCTTTGGTAGAGATATCCGGCATGGGAACATTGTCCGTATATCCATGCTTTGCCAGCACTTTGGAGACAGCCAAACGCGCCTGCATAGCTCTATCCAAGCCGTGAGACAAGACACGCTGGATTTCCTGTGGTGCATGGAAAGCACCTCCGTGAGATGCCACACCGAAGTCCCAACGCCATTGCGCCTGGCGAATCAGTGCCAGCACTTCTTTCATCTGCTCTTCCGTAGCTCCCTTGTCCCAGGCAAATTTAGCTTCGATATGAGCTTTGGCAAGTTCCTGTTCAAGGCGGTTGCGGATTTCATTGGCCTTGCGCTGGCGTTCGTAGACATTGTTGCACAAAGTCTCCTCACTTTCGCGATGGCAGGTTTGGCAGGTACGGTCTATCATAGCCAACGGACTTTGTATATGGTGGTCGCTGAACTTCACGCCACCTTCACTCTTATAGGGCATGTGGCAGTCCGCACACGATACGCCACGCTGACCGTGAATGCCCATCCGGGCTATTTCAAAATCGGGGTGCTGCGCTTTCAGGATAGGGGTACGGCTCAACTTATGTATATAGTCGTAGAAACCGGCCTCATCATAATAGGCTTCCATGTCTTCCACCGTAAAACCTTTGTCCCAGGGGAAAGTCAGGTACTTGCCGTCACCCTTGAAGTAATATTCCACGTGGCACTGTGCACATACCAGCGAGCGCATCTCCTGCGGAGTGGCCTCGGTAATATCCTTGCCCTGACGTTCAAAAGCTTCTATCAGAGCCGGACGGCTGATATGCAGATTCATATTTTCCGGTTCGTGGCAGTCCGCACAACCAATCGGATTTACAATTTCACCACCCAAAGCGCCCCACTTATTATTATAGAAAGCATCCACACCGATGGCTTCCATCATACGGGGGACATCGGGACTCTTGCAAGTCCAGCAAGTGGACGGTTGCGGACCATCTGCATCAGTGGCAGGCGCACCGGTACGCAGGGTTGCCGTAATATCCTCGATAGCATGCATATGTCCGCGCGGAGTGGAATAATCTTTCGAGAAAGCATATCCCGCCCAAAGTATTACCATATTAGGACGTTGTTCCAGTACATCACAGCAACATTTCCATTAAACTCACTCTGGAAGTCGGTCTTGGCGGTTTCAGTCCACGTCTGATACTCACGTGGAAAGTCACTCTTGAAGACTTCGTTGCGTGCCTCAATTCCTTTCAATCACAGTTTTGCGGTTATTGAATACACTTGCCAGCTCGGCCCTGCGCTCCATCAACGCAGAAACGCATAATCCCAAAACAAAAACAACAACCATTGAGCCTCCGAACAACAGCCATCCTTGCCATGATTGGTGAGAAACGCAGCTACGTGCTTCATTCCGTCCATCCTTTGAATGTCCACTTCTTTACCGCGTTTTCATGCGGCACATGACAGTCATTACAAGTGGCATCCGGGCATGCGAACTATGGAACCAGGTTGCATAGTAAGGAGACATAATGTGGCAATTCACGCATGCAGCCGGGTCATCTCCAAGATAGGTATGCGCCCGGAGCATATACATAAACAGTGCTCCTCCGCCCACGATAACACCGCCAATGATGACAGCTATTATCTTCGATTTATACGAAGGAAAGAGTCGATTTATTATTGGCAACTTTATCATAGGAAAAAGTATTTTTCACAAAAGTAAAGGATTGGAAACAAAAAAGGTGTAATAGATATTACACCTTTCGAAAGAAAAAATACTCATTACGTAAAAAACAGATTTTGAACCTGTCAAACGTCCATTTTTGACAATGCATTCTTTCTTATATTGTCTTATTCTAATCATGGTGATGATCTTCGTCTTCTACATCATTACTCAATTTAATATTGCGTGCGATATAAGATTCGTTACCTGCGGCATCCGTGCAATAAACCATCAAATGATAATCTCCTGCAGTCGCATTGGCTGGTATTACAATATCGTGATGATGAATATGGGCGGTTTTCTGTCCGGACACATCATAGGATCTGTTGAAACTAAAATCTACTGTTTTCCTGTGCCCCCTGCTATTTTTCCATGTGAATGGTGGTCGAAATTACTATGAATTTCAATCTTGTAGGATTTCAACATGACATCATCCGATAAGTCCATCTCAAAATGAACTCCATGTTCGTTTCCGATCTCCAATGCCTGACCTTCTTCCGGTTCATGAAGTTCAATCAAAGGTTTGATCGTATCGCTAGTCATCATTATCACAAGAGATGAAAACATGAAAGTAACTGTTGCCAAAAGGCTAACCATTGGGAGATAAAATTTATTTTTCATTTCAGTAATTTTTTAAATGGAACTTTGATTAATATCTGGAAGTTACGTCCCGGTTCGGGAATCTCAACTTTCCTGTAAAAACTAAGATGATTGTAATATCGGGTATTGAATATATTCCGGGCGGTCAGGGTAATTTCAATTTCATTATTTCCACCTATCGGAATGTTTAAAGATCCGCCCAAATGGAAGAGATTTGCTCCGGCTGTACGGTCTTCGTTACGGTCCACTCTATTTTGCCGAGCAATGCTCTGCCATTCTGCATACAACATATACCGGTTCTTTTGCCAGGTTAATGTATTGCGCATAACAGGAGGTGGCGAGAAACTCAATGGAATATGTTCATCACAATTATAGGTGTAAACGTATTCAGCGGAAATCCGATAATTGAAGTTGCGTAGAAAATCAACATCTACGGTAGCTTCAGTTCCTGCGAATAGTGCTTCCGCTCCGGTATAGCGATAGATTTGTCCGGCATGAGGCAATACAGACCACTCTCCGGTAGGACGCAGAAAGATGTAATTGCTGAACCAACTGACAAATGGAGAGACGGAGAAAGAAATTCCCCGGTACTTCAGATGATAAGAAGCGTCTAGTTGCCAGCCTTGTTCGGACTTTAGGTTTGCATCTCCCTGTTCATGGCGGAAAGTGCCGTGATGTACTCCGTTGGCAGCCAACTCATTCGCACCGGGCAGGCGGAAACTACGCCCGATATTCACCTTTACCAGATGCTTGTCGGAGGGAGTCCATACCAATCCCAGAGAAAGAGAATAATCACCATAGTGTTTTTTCACCTAGTGACTGTTCCACTTGTAGAAGGTCTATCTGTTCCGGATCATAGCCCTGTTTCCGAAGATAATCGGCAAGGTAAGTATCTTCATGCGAAGAGATATTCATATATCCGTAGTCATATCGCACTCCTCCGCTGACTGAAAACACATTGTTGGGTCTGTATGTCGTAAGCCAGAGCATTCCGGTAGTGGAACGGCGATATTCAGGCAGTAAAAACGAATAGCCGGCAATGTCATTCCGTTGATGCTGTCCATCCCACCCCAATGTATGTTCCCATGAAGAAGATCCGATAAAACGAGCTTTCACTGAAGCACTGAAGGTGTTCAGATTAAATGCGAGTTCTTTGTCGGGGTCTTTCTCTGGTGCGGGTTGCGAGCCATAGTGAGTATGGAAAGCACTCCACTCTTCACGGTGATTGTTCTGGAAACCCAAATCACCTGACAAGATCAGTTTCTCCCATGCATATTGCTGGTGGGTGGTCACTTTCAGGTGATTCACTTTACTGAATGGCAATTCAATATTACGGCTGTCTCCATCATCTTCCACACGTGACGCATCGGGTATGCCATGTGCCCCCGGAAAGAATCCCGTCTTTTGATATACATTACTCACAGCATAATTCGCTTTATAGGCTCTTCGTTGATATTGGGTAAAAAGTCCGATATTGCGTTCAATGCCTGCTGTATTCTTCAGTTTACGCCCATAGATGGGGATTCTCTGTGTCAGGTAGACAATAGAATCCGTAGGAATATGATAGTCGCCGAAGTGCTGTTCCGAATAACGAATGTGAGAGTACCAGGCATTTTTTTTGATTCCCAGCATCAGTGATCCTCCGATGGTTCCATTGACTGATTTACCCAGCAGTGTGACATCTCCGAATACACGATTATCAGCAGGAACAGCCGACGGAACAACATCAATCACTCCTCCCATTGCATCACTGCCATAGAGCAGTGAAGAGGGTCCTTTCAATACATTGACTGCTCCGATATTGAAAGCATCCAGTTCTAGTCCGTGATCGGCTCCCCATTGTTGTCCTTCCTGTTTGATTCCGTTTTCCAATACAGCAATCCGGTTGAATCCCATTCCGCGAATCATCGGTTTGGAGAAGCCCGAACCAATATCCATTGCCTGTACTCCGGGAATATTCTCCATCGCCTGCATGAAGTTTCCTGTAAAATGTTTGCGCAAAAAATCCTGATCGGCTACATCAACCGTAAGGGCAGACTTTTTTCGCTTGACGTTGCTGGTACGTTTCGGTTACCACAACATCAGGCAAAAGCATGCTCTTGATTGAATCGGATTTGTGCATGGACGGATAAGGTTACAAATAGCCCTATTACGCCCGAAATAATTCCGATACGCATCAATTACAATCTTTTATTTAATGTGTAAAATGAATGTAAGGATAGATTGAAAGCCAATCTATCTCCATTGAAAATATGAGTATGTAATCATGCGACCGGAGGCCCGCGTAAATGATGCGAATAAGTTCGTTTGCAGACAACCTTATCCTGATAAATAATCGGCTCGTAAGGAACGAGCGTTAATGTGCAATGATATTCTATCGGTTGAGGTTCAGTAAAGAAAGAAAGGGAGTATTGGCAGATCGCACAATCATCAGATGATTGGTGAGAATGCTTTGCATGGGAACACGACTTTTCATCCTCACTTCCATGATAGTGAAAGGTTTTCACTACAAAGAAGGGAATGAATGTTATGAATAACATCCATGCTATATATACTCTTATATTTTTCTTTTGATACATTCTCCCTCTATTGATTAATAGAATAGCGGGACAAATATAACAGTATGAAAAATAATCAGCAAGTTATACATCTTAATATGTGTTACCGTGAATGACAAAAAACACAAAGCTGTCAGTAACAGCACGAGGATTTTTAGTTGATTATCATTCTTCCTGTTGCCAGACATAAACACGGTTCTTCCAGCTCCACGTTTACGAAGAATCCCTTTCTCAATGAAAGTATTCAAATCATCTATTGCTTTCAGTCGGGAAAGTCCGGTCAGGCTACTATATTCCAATCGGGTAATACCACCATTTTTTCTTTAGAAATTCCTGTAAAAGCTGTTGGCGTTGCTCCATAGAAAATTCCACTTTTTGAGAAGAGTGTTTGGATTTATCCACACGTTCCAACTCTATTTCACGCTTAATCTTCCTTTTGAACTCTTTGGAAGTGCGCAAATGCACATTATCAAAACAGATTGATTCGGCACGAATCTCACGTTTAGTCATTACTTTATGCGTACATTTCAAAGAGATGCTAAAATGCCCGAGTTCGCCAAGTTCTACGATATATCCCTCTGCTAACGCATTATATTTTTACTATATTCTCGTTTGTAATTTTCCTTACTATATTGTTGGTTATTAACATATTATCATTTGCTAATGTCGATTATTTTCCCTATCTTTATAAGATATATTAAAACATAAACTAACATGAAAATTGGCATAATTGACCTTTGTAAACAAATAGAAGATCCTAGGATGAACCGCAAAAAAGTACATAAAATGGAAACTATTATCTATATATCCATTGCTGCTGTAATCTGTGGCGCCCAGTCCTGGAATGAGATTGAGGAATTTGGCAATGCGAAAATTGCTTTTTTCAAAAGTCGCATACCTGGTCTGGAGTTCATCCCTAGTCATGATACTTTTAATAGATTCTTCAGTATAATAAAGCCCGAGTATTTTGAGTTGATCTTCCGTAATTGGGTAAAACAAGTCTGTCAGGAGGTGAAAGGCGTTGTTGCTATAGATGGCAAGCTCATGCGTGGTCCAAGCCAATGTGACGGAGAACATACTACGGGAAAAGAAGGATTCAAATTATGGATGGTTTCCGCCTGGTCTGCCGTTAATGGAATTTCTTTAGGTCAGGTAAAAGTAGATGATAAAAGCAATGAAATCACAGCTATTCCATTGTTGATTAACTCTTTGGAACTAAGTGGTTGTATTGTTACAATTGACGCGATGGGATGCCAGAAAGATATAACCCAGACCATTATTGAGCGTGATGCAAATTATATTATAGCTATAAAGGAGAATAAGAAAAAAAATTATCAACTAGCTAAACAAATTATTGACGATTATCAGGATAGAGATGAAATAATCAATAGAGTCACCAGGCATGTGTCGGAAAATACCGGACATGGAAGAGTTGAGAAAAGAACCTGTACTGTAGTCAGTTATGGTTCTATAATGGAGAAAATGTTTAAGAAGAAACTTGTGGGGTTGAAGTCTATTGTAGGGATAAAGTCGGAGAGAACAATAGTAGCAACAGGAGAATATACTCAAGAGGTCAGATACTATGTAACTTCACTTGATAATACCAAACCGGAGGAGATTGCATCTGCCATCAGACAGCATTGGTCTATTGAGAATAATCTTCATTGGCAATTGGATGTTACCTTTCGAGAAGACTACAGTAAAAAGGTGAAAAATGCAGCCAGAAACTTTTCGGTGGCAACAAAGATGGCACTTACCATACTAAAGAATGAGAAAACAACAAAAGGAAGCATGAATCTGAAAAGACTAAAAGCCGGATGGGATGAAAAATATTTGTCACAACTTTTACAGGAAAATAATTTTTAATGCGTCTGCCCTGCAGCTGTCAGACGATTAATCTATCGCATACAAAGGTATAACTTTATGCGATACGACCTTTAAATCTTAGGAGGAAAAAGACAATTCCTCCCAAGAATTTAATCACCCAACAGTAATTTAGTCACAGCGGCAGTATTCAATGCCCATTCACGAGTATATATCTCGTCCGCTTCCGGAATATCAACTAACTTCAATCCCTGTGCCTGTGCTTTGACAGCTAACAGTTCACCAACAGTTGTTTTCGCTTCCAGCTTATCCAGATACTTTTCAATGGTCTGTGTATCCAAAGAAAGAATCGTCTGTCCACCAAAAGGTATTTCCAGCCAAACGATTTCCCGTTCTTTCACTTTCAGGACTCCGAAAACAAGCCCTTTCTGCAAACTTTGGGAAATACGTACCTGATGTTGTACGCAAGAAGGATCGTAAGCTACTCCTGTTCTTTCCGATATCTTCATTGGATAGGCAGAGTTCATCCAACCTACCACCAGATTAGGAGAGATAGTCCCGTTGCTATATGCATTGCAAGTGAAAGCGACATATTCCGCACCTACACGGTTCAGTTCATTCAAATCCAGCTCGATATATTCAGCAGTACCTTTCTTATTAGGAATACTTCGGATATCCCCGCTATGTTTAGCGCCAATAGCTTGCAAGTTGAAGAAGGAACAAACTTCTGTTGTGGAAGGCAAAGTGATATGACAACTCAAGTCCATGTCAAGATGCTGTGCCGGAAGTCCTTTTCCCCACTGCATAAACAATCGCACTTTATCCCTTCCACCGGGAAACGTGTACCCTGCAAGGCACAGGAAGTATCCTGAATTGTTTCGCTACGATCGCCGATAGCCAACGGAATATGGAACAACATAGGGTCAATATACATACTTTTGTTTTCACTTTCGACAGTTGCACTGGCGAAACGGGCAGCTACGACTTCCTTACACAAATCCTGTACATCCTTCACCATCGCTTTTAGCTGATCCTCCATATACAGACCCACCAAATAATGTGGTTCTATCAAAAGAGCATTCCCCTAAAGGTTTCACCATTCTCTTATGTCCTTGCTCAAAGTAACTCTCCGCATACATACCCAAAGTGACCACCAAACGAGCCGGCAACAAATGAACGACTTCTTTAAATGCCGTCAACGTCTCTTCCGGACCGAACCAAAGCATATTGGCAAACAAGGAACGTGCAAACATACCCGGACGTTGCTTCAACAAAGCAAATGTCTGTTCCGCATCCGCCTTCAAACGGTTGCGCTCCACTTCTCCCTGCCAAACTGTATATGCCTGACAGTAGAATACGTCCATCAATTCCTTCAAATTTCCGAATCCCGGTTTACGAGCATATTCCGCCAAACGCAATGCACGTATCATACGTACCCACATTTCCCTTTTCGGATGCATCATTTCACAAGACTTCTCCGGTGTCATCGCCAAATTGTTCAACCAAAGAGCCACCATTTTACACTCGCGACGCGTATATTTCAACTTCAACTCCTCACGCTTCGCTTGAGCTGCCGAACGACTTTTTATCCAAAACTCCACATATATGTGTGTTGTTTCTACCTGTTTTACGGATAATAGTCTTAGGCTCTATGATTTGCAGGAATCCGGTTTTCTTATACCACAGATAACGCAATATATCATTCGGAGTAGAGAAATAGATTTGCGCTTCCTGCGCTCTATCCTGTTCCACCAATGTATCTATCACCAACATCAATGTCTCCTTCATTTTGATTTCGACTGCCGGTAACGGAAGTTCAGCCAGCAAGATTTTCAAGCTGTCCGCTTGTGTTGCATCAAGGGCCGTACGCGATTCAAGCAAGTCACAGAAAAAAAGCATTCAGCTCTTTTTCCTGCCAAAGTTCCAACACTTTCAGTTTACTGGCTTGTCCGAAATATTCTGTAGATGCCGTTTCAAACGGAGTTCCGCAGAACGGGCAACCGTTGTATCGTTCCATAGGAAATGTATTATCAGGGATCACGTGTCCGCAAGGTAGTTTAAGGCCTTTCTGGCTATTAAACAGGTTAGCGATCCATGTAACCAGATGATCCAAACGTGTTTCTCCGGTAGGTGTATCCCAGCCTTTCACCAATGGAGCCCAGTTGAGTGACACACCCAATACTTCTTTCATCACCTGAAGAATCTCCACCTGTTGTGCCGGATACAACTGATTGACAGCATGCAGCAACTCTTCGGATAAGCTATATCCCACTTTTCGGAGTTGGGCTACCAATGCAATGGTAGTCGAAGTCAACTCTTCCTGCTTTTTCTCTTCTTCTATCAAAGGCAAATAGATTGCATTCTGCCTGATAGACACTTTCAACAAATCTTTATTCATAACTTTGTTTTTTTAAGTAAGGTAATCGGAAGACTGTGAATCAATGGAGCATTCCTGCGGTTTTTGAAGTAAGTCTTCCTTGACCTTAGTTGATAAAAAGAGGTAGAACAGGCCGGATTCGAACCAGCGTTATCCACCGTTAAGAAGTAAGCCCCGGTTGACCTCATTTCAGATAATCCCGAAGCTGCTGTCCTACCTCTATATTTATTTTTGTGGAGCAGGCCGGAGTCGAACCGACGACCGTCACAGGAGAAGTAAATCTTAATTGACCTTTTTTCATCAGGATAATCTCAATATTATGTATGGTGCTCTACCCACTGAGCTACTGCCACTTTACGAAACAGGAAAACAGATAATCGTATGAGTGATTTCCATACCTTAAATGAGTTGTTGAAGTAACCCGTACTTGACCTGTTTTCTTGTTTCTTCGACAAAGATAGATGCAGTGGTACGCAGCCTTTTTGCGCAACTAGAACTTTTTTGCTCTTTTGAAGAAAAAATAAATTCCAATACCTACACCGTTTAAATAGAAATCAGCGATTTGCCTTACGATTCTTCACTTCTTCTACAAGTTTTGTAAAGGATTTCTCCTTTTTACGTTTCTCATGTTCGGAAGCTGAAAAGTGCCACGCTTCCCGGCGAAGTTTCAGATAGCTCGCATAAACTTTATAATCTAATACACCACTGTTGACTGCTTCTAAAACAGCACATCCGGGCTCGTTGATATGTTTGCAATCTTTAAAGCGACACAATTCAGCATAGTCAGAGATTTCAAGTACTTCGGCCAGTGAGTCTGGATTGTCGATAACCAAGCCAAATTCACGCACACCCGGAGTATCGATTAAAACACCCGAATCATTCATCAATACCATTTCCCGACGGGTTGATGTATGCCGGCCTTTTCCTGTGGACAGGCTTATATCGGAGGTAAGCAACACAGATTTTTCACAGAGTGCATTTACCAGAGAACTTTTCCCGACACCCGAAGAACCGACAAACACAACAGTTTCTCCCTCTGATATGGATTCCCGCAACCGGAAAATCGTTTGGGGTTGATGAATGCTCGTAAAAAATACGGGTATCTGATTGGAGATATGATTTATTTGTTCTTCAACACTCTGCCTGTCAAAATCTAAATCGGATTTATTAAGTACCAATACAGGCTTGATGTTTTCTTCTAATACCTGAACCATAAAGCGTTCTACCCTGCGGACATTGAAATTATCGTCAAGACTCTGCACAATAAATGCCTTATCGACATAAGAAGCAATGGCCTGCTTATCAGCAACTGTACCATTTTTCTTGCGATACAATGTCCGCTCACGGGGTAGCATATAGACAATAATCCCTTTATTCTCATCAAATGGTTGAAAAAGCACCCAATCACCTGTACAAGGTAATTCATCATCCGATTTTCCATACATCATATTTCCCGTGAGTTCACACTGAAACAATCCGTTTTCGGAAATTACCTCGTAGCAGGTACGATGTACTATGGATATACGTCCATGAGGAAGAGTGCTGTAGAGTGATTCTTGTTTTAGTTGGCTTAGTTTATCATTCCAGCCATACCAGTTTAAATTAAAGTCGAATTTGTGAATTGTTTGATTTTCGTTATTCATGATCTTAATGTATACAGCGTACACGTTACAAAAGCACCACGATGCTTTTAGCACCCTTGTACGCAAGTTAAAAATTGAAATTATAAAGACATAAAGAGTACTCCCGGAAGGAATCATCCGAGAGCAAACGAAAGGACAATCTGTATCAGAAACACAGATTGTTTATTAAACCAAATCCGATTTATTATCTTGTCATGCGACAAAGATATACTATTTTTATTTAATGGCAAAACGGCCGTCATTTCATACCGTAGCTTGATAACCTGGTACTGCTCGGTAGCTGCCGCACCCATGCTTACATTGCTCTGCGCTTCGAAAGGAAGATAACGGCTTATGTTATTATCGGCAGGTTCGATGATACGAATCACTTCACCCAACTGCTGCCCCATCGCTTCCACCAAGTAAGATGCTTTTTCACGGGCAGCTTTCAATGCTTCAATCTTACCTTGCTTCCGATACATTGGCAAATCCTTATGCTTCAATTCTCCGATGCGCATGGACTCAATTCCCCATGTGTTGACAGAACGGATAATGGAATTGATCTGCTCAAAATCGGTCAACCGGATACCCAATTGCTTACCTATCAGAAATTCCTTTCCTTTCTGGCGCCAATAATCCCCTATTTCCTGTGTACGGATAGCATCATCCGCTATTCCGATTTTGCGCAAACTCCGACGCAAATCTTTTCAATCATAGCCAATGGCACTTTCGTCCGAAAATCTTCTTCTTTTTTTGATTTACCTGTGTACTCTTCCTGCCAATACTCCTTAATCTGAATCAGAAAATGTATTTCATCCGGAACAACTTCAATCTCCGAAGAACCTGTCACCTCAACGTATCGTCCATCACTTTCCTGTGCATTCACAACGATACTCCAAGTAAACAAAACAAAAGCTAATAAACATACCTTTTTCATATCTTCAATTTAATAGTACAACCTCTTTTACAGAATGCGAATTATCATTTCACAAAGCTATTAAAAAAAACTGTAAAACCGATTTTATCCCAACAGAAATCAATCAGCAAATATTTTTCGATCCATCAAAATAGTATCGCCATTCTTTACCTTACACTTGGAAGATGTTTTGCCGGAAAGTAAAGAAATATACCCTTTTTCAAACAGCAGCTTCAAAGCGGGTACTGGAAAGAGGCAGACATCTTTTTATCAATGAGGATAATTTAAGCTCAAGTCGAAATCACACTTGACTTGGATACTTATGATCTCACTACTCATATTCAGGATGTCTTCTAAAGAGACGGTATTTATCACCTCATATTCAACACTGTCATAGTCTATTTGAAGATTGTTCTTACTTGCCATTCCGGCTGAAAAAGCATACTGCCAGGCCACTTCCCTGTCATTCATAGAAAAGCTGTGAAAGAGCTTTTTTATCAATCAAGTCCGGTTTGGTACGTGACAGCAAAGTCATATTACAAGTGTTATCGCACTTCACACATCTATATATCAGCCAGACATCAATGTTCTTCTTCTGCGCATTCATTCTAAATTTATCACTACAATAAAAGCGGTCACTATCGCAATGACTGCATTTCTTAATTAATAAGGGGCAATTCTTCACCCTTATCTCCCATGTAAATGTTGTATCCATAATTATACAAAAGCGATTATCTTTCTTTGTGAATCAATTATATTTCTCCGCAAAGTTGGATATTAGCCATTTGTATAATTCACAAGATGTCACAAGACGCCCTGAAATTTATCCGTCAAGCTCGTCCATCATCTTTTGTATTTTATCCTTCAACTTATCCAGAAATTGTGTTCTGCTCTTCTTCCGGTTTCTGATTTCCAGGAAGATACGATAAAAATCACCTATCTCGATATTAAACAGTGTTTCGCAACAGAAAGCAATGTCCTTCAGACTGGTATTTCCATTATTAAAGCATTTCCCTGCATACAGTGCATAGATAAACTCAACCAAAGCCACTTTACTGTCCGTCCATTGCAGCAACTTACTGTCTACTATGGAGATGAATTTAAACTGTAATTTTTCCGATAGCGAATCTATTTCACCCGATATATATTCTATCAAATGCTGATTTGCCAGAATCATCGCGACACTTGAATCGTGCAAAGTGGTAAAAAAGGAATCCCTGTCCAGCAAATGATAATGAATGTCAGAAAGAATATCATAATTCGCACGGATAAAATATTGGTTGTCAAGTACAGTCTGACCGGCACGGTAATAATCATAAAAGCTATTATTCAAAAAGACTTCTGTATATTTTCCAGCTCCATCTTTAAATATTTGCATTAGCCGACAGAGACTTGCCGATACGGTTCTTTTCAATCTGATATAAACGGATATAAAACATCAGCAGCCCGGAAATCTGCGGTTTCCAGACCTTAAAGAAAAGAATCTCTTCTTCAGGATTTTGAAATTGATATCCGATAACGGCCGTTTTCAGCAAAGCAAGCGAAACCTGTATGACATCGATGATCTTCTTTATCTTATCAAGAGTTTCAATCGGCTGTTGCTCTATCCTTTTTATTTCTTCTTCTATGTTCAGCTTAGTATTTCTTACGAAATTTTCCATTCATTCTCAATGTATCCGCAGCTTTCTGACCGTCAAAAGGAATCTGACTAAAAGCCTGAATACCCAATTGCATCAGTTGTAAAAACGATGCAGTGAATAATAAAAATGATAAAATGAAAAACCTGTTCAAGTATAGAACTACTCAAACGAAAGAAATTAGCCTGTGGTTTATGAGGCTAATATTAAGCTATAACAAATTTAAGAATTGTGCCCAAAATCAGCTGCTTTTAGAATTCAGATGCAAATATAACCGTTTTTTTTGATTATGTGAAGTTTATATGAAATTTTGAAAACAGCCTGTTGGAAGCTACAGAAAAATTGTATCTTTGCCTTCGGTTCTTCATAGACACAGTGATGAAACCGTTCTTTTTAATTATATAAATAACAAAAAGACTATGATCAGATTAAATGTTTTTGTTCGTGTAAACGAATCCAACCGCGAAGAAGCAATAAAAGCGGCAAAAGAACTGACAGCCTGTTCTTTAAAACAAGAAGGATGCATTGCTTATGATACTTTCGAAAGCAGCACGCGTCCTGACGTTTTCATGATTTGCGAAACTTGGCAGAATGCCGAAGTATTGGCAGCTCATGAGAAATCCGCTCATTTTGCCCAATACGTAGGTATCATTCAGGAATTAGCTGAAATGAACTGGAAAAGTTTGAATTCTAAATGAGTTTCAGGCTGACGAAATAAATCATTCAGTCCAAACATAAAAGAGAAGAACAATCCGTCTGTAAGAGGATCTGTTTTTCTCTTTTTTCTCATACAAGTGTACCGATACTCATCAAGTCCGGTATTTCACAATCACTCTACAACAAGATTAATTAAGCTTTTTATGAATAAAAGTACCTTCAATCCAGTAAGTCGCGTGATTGGCTGTGAATTTCAGCAATACATACCCCGGATCTGTAGGACCACCGAGAAAATGTTCGATAAACCAGTCCTGCCAGAGTTCCTTCTTTAACTTCTCGTCCGTTACGACTTCCACCTCTCCCATCAATGCCACACTGTCCCCCTTTTCCTGAAAGCATAATCCGGCTTTCGGATTTGACAAGAAATCAATCGTCTTTAATGAATCTGCTCCGATAGACATCCAGATAGCAGAAATCCCTTCCGCTGCGATTTTACTCATTGGTACAGGACGCGGATAACCTTCTTTATTCACAGAAGACAGCACTACAATTTCACATTTCTGCAATAATTCCGCAGCTTTCTCTTTCATCGTTTTTGTTGACATACTCTTATTGTATTTATATTATTTCGCTACAAAGATAAGAGTACATGAGACCGTTCTGTTGTAAAAAATCGACTTTCACTCATTGGGATCTACGGCTCGATATATGTCAGCGTTCTATCTTCCGGAACCGTAAGCGAGAGAAACGATGAAGGTGTATTGCCCGACAATGACTTGATCTCTTTTGAGAAATGCGCCAAATCATAATACCCGGCATCAATAGCAGTAGTCAGTAAATTGACTGATGTCGTATTCCTCAGTAATTCCACTGCATTTCTGAACTTAACAATGCGGCTATATTCTTTAGGGGTAAACCCGGTGTAGTACTTAAATTTCCGTTCAAAATGACGTTGGCACAAGCATTACCTCATTCATCAGACTGCGAACCGTACGTTTTCCACCGGATTGATTGATCATATCCACCGCTACAGCAACCTGAGAGTCAACAGGCTGGTAATTATGTGCAAGATACGTCAAGAGATATTCTTCAACGACCTGAATCCTGCCTTGCACGTGGTTTTGCTCACACAACCTTTCAATAAAGGTAATATCGAAAACTGCCTGCATCTCATTCGTACTGATTCTGTGGTTCGCAAATTCATGCAAAGGTAACTTTGTAAAACAGGATAATCCGCAAGGCAGAAAACGGACACCGAACTGATGTACAGATTCGGCATAAGTGACAAGCTCCGAATATTTCGTCATCGGACCCACAAAGTAAGAACGATAAGGCTGCATGACCAGCGTTTCTTCTTTTACCTTACTCACTGCTTCTCCCAACGTAAAAATAAAATCGGTACAACCATCCGGCAAAATATGGATACGCATACCATATTCCGGTTTTCCCTTAAATTCCCAATAATTATCGATATAGGGAGCAAGTAAGTAAGAGGGCTGATATTCTGTGTACATCGGTCTATTTTATACGCAAATATAAAGAGAATAAATGCTAATTTGTATATTTACAATTAAAAACATCGGAAATAATGGAAAACTTCGCAGCTATCAACTTTGAAACGGCCAACGGTAAACTTACCAGTGTATATAGCATTGGGGTAGTCATTGTCAGAGGAGGGAAAATTGTAGATAAGATATACCGAATGATTCGTCCGGCTCCCAATTATTATATTCAGTGGATGACAAAAATCCATGGATTGACATATAAAAAGATTCGATGGAAACAGAGTTTTCAATCTATTAAAACATACCCAAATAGATATAGAGCATGTTGTGATTTACTTTCAAAATTAGTATCTTTTCTCTAAGAAAACGAATTTAAGTCAAGATCACGCCTGTCTTTATGCCTCCCGCTTGTCTTTTCTTCTTCTTTGAGGCACATGGAGTTTCTTGGGCACCTTTAGCAGGGTAGTCTTGTTGCTTTTTATTCTTCGTTTTCCTCTTCGGGCTCTCACGTCCCAGCACTGGCATCCTAAGCCGCAAAGCATCAGTCTATTTACAAGACGGTGTCAAAAAACTACCACAAAGATACTGGCCTTACAATAAGCGGTATATTATGAGTAGCCTATTGTATCAGGCTTCTTATAATCGATATAAGGCTTGCTTTCTGATAATACATACCAAATAGCCATTTACATTTTTCTAGCGACAGCCACTTTGACTTTCATAGCATTTTTTCTTTCTGATAACAGTTTGTGTATAACTAAATTTCGAGAAGAAACAGTTCTGGGTTTTGCTGCACCCCATGCACATTCAATCATTATCTTTCGAATATATTTATTACCATGCGGATTCTACGCGATTTGATTTCTCCTACACTCTCTTCATTTCGAGGTTTGAAGCCGCACCATGACACTAGGGATGATGCGGTAAACATTTTCATGTCCGCTCCTATTTCTGCTAATATGGAGGCGGCGGAACGTTCCTTGACTCCCGGGATAGTCTGGAGATTTTCAAACTCTTTGGGAAATTCATTCTGGCACATTTGAGTCAGCTTCTCTTGCTTATGCCTCTGAAAAAGATCTATTTCTTCCAGATACTGACCAATTAAATCAATGTCAACTTCCGATATGGCGCACGTCAATTAGTTGATAATAACATCTTTACCCACACGGTTTACTGTGCGCCCATGAATAACACAGGAAAGATAATTGGCATCGTTGATAGCTTCTGAAATAAGACGGACTACTTCTTTGTAGTTTTGCTATCGGTCGAGGAAACATAGTTACTTATGCGAATGTTACAATATTGAAGAACAGCGACCAATTTAGTAAGCTTGTAAACGATTTCTTTATTTAAGTAAAATATACGACGGTTATATTGCCGCATACGCTGAACAATAGTGCCGGAAACAAAACTTCCACGGATCAAATCCTTCATGGTACATTCCGCAATCCAAGCCGCATCACGGACATCACTCTTCCTACCTTTGAACCATTGGAAACAGTCGTTGTAACATTTCTTTAAATGAACCATTATTACTGTTGTGATTTGCTTTCATTTGCTTATCTTTGAACCATTGGAAACAGCCCAAATTTACACAGATACACGTTATCTAGTTGTGATTTGCTTTCATTTTAGTATCTTTGAACCATTGGAAACAGTATTAGTTCAAGAGTTGTGAGCCTTTCATTTTAGTATCTTTGTTGTGATTTGCTTTCATTTTAGTATCTTTGAACCATTGGAAACAGTATTATCGAACTGTTTGATTTGCTTTCATTTTAGTATCTTTGAACCAGTTGCGATTTGCTTTCATTTTTTGATTTATTTGTGATTTCATTTTAGTATCTT
>VOFE01001802.1_pt1 | contig 20001 bp, 32 predicted proteins | sample 5384071 | NCBI WGS metagenome assembly VOFE01 (sample SAMN12384724, study PRJNA508395) | human gut metagenome | isolation source: healthy gut D | host: Homo sapiens
TTAGCGATTTTGATCAAATTCAGGGCTTCTTTCTAAACACGAGTATGCTGGTCATCAATGCCCTGTCGGCTGCGGATCATGTACTCATCCCGGTGCAGGCGGACTATCTGGCAGCCGAGGACATGACGGAGCTTGTGGGCACGGTGCATAGCATCCGGCAGCAGATCAACCCCAAGCTGAAAATCGGCGGCGTATTCCTGACGATGGCGAATGACACGAACTTCCGCAAAGACATTGTGGCCGGGGTAAAAGAAAACTTCGGCAAGCACCTGCCCGTACTGGATGCCGTCATTCCCGCTACGGTGCGGCTGGCGGAGATCAGCACGGCAGACAAGAGTATCTTCCGGCATGAACCGCGCGGACGGGCTGCCGCAGCCTACGGTGCGCTGGTAAAGGAGGTGGAACGCATTGGCGAAAAGCAACGCATCCGAGATGCTGACATCACTCGATAGCCTGTTTACCACGCAGGAGCAGCGGGACGAAGCCAAGCGCGACAGCGTGCAGGACATACCGATTTCCCAAATCAGCGATTTTCCTGAGCATCCCTTCAAGGTAAAGCAGGACGAGGCCATGTTGGAAATGGCGGAGAGCGTGCGGCAGTACGGCGTCTTGGTGCCGGGGCTTGTGCGGCAGCTGGAGGACGGCAGCTATCAGATGGTGTCGGGACACCGGCGCAAGCTGGCCAGCGAACTGGCAGGGCGGGACACGATCCCCTGCATCGTGCGCGACCTCACAGACGATGAAGCCGTTATTATCATGGTGGACAGCAATCTCCAGCGCGAGCGCGTATTGCCGTCGGAAAAGGCTTTTGCGTACAAAATGAAGCTGGATGCCATGCGAAGGCAGGCGGGTAGACCGAGTAAAGAAAATGGTGTCCCACTGGGACACCATTTTCAGCAAGGAAAGTCAAGAGAGATTTTGGCAGACAATTCACCGGACAGTAATACACAAATCCAGCGCTATATCCGCCTCACCAACCTCATCCCGGAAATTCTGGACATGAAGGCTTTGGAGCTGTACCGCAAGCGGCAGCGGGAAATGGAGCGCTGAATCTTCCGCCCAGGGGAAAGTCTGCCCTTTTACGGCCACTAGTATGCCTGCCGCTCCCCCCTCTCACACTCTCCCCCGAAACCTGCTGTACCAGCTGAAAAGAAAGGCTTTGTCTATCCTTTTTCAGCCGGTAAAAACCTTTGGAGAACAGCGCGCAAGAAAACCGAACACAGGTATTGTCGGACCTCATGGCGTGCCATGAGGATTTTTTTGCCCAAAATCAAAAACATGGAGGTAGTTTTTTATGAAGCGGAAACCCCTGACCCACGCGGCCCGGCTGCTGTGCGCCCTAGCTCTTTCCATGAGCCTGACCACAGCCGCCTTTGCCGCCGATCCGCCTGAACCCGCCCAACCGTCACCCTGCTACCCCACCGCTGTCACCCGGAGCGAGGACGGGGGCGAGATCAGGAAGATGTACGACCTGGGGCCGGAGGACGACCCCGCTGGCATCCCCGTTCCAACTTTGAGCAGGAGGGCTACCACTACACCCTCACGGACCTGCTGAAACAGGAACTCCCCGCCAACGAGAGCCGCCAGCACACGGAAACGGTGTCCGTGACCAGCCAGAGCAAGGACATGGGCGCGGTGCTGGCCCTTCTCCCGCAGACAAAGGAGTTCATCACAGAGGATGGCCTGTCCGGGGTGCTGACCCTGAAACTGGATACGGTGAACGTGGAGGCGGCTGGGTATGGCAGCTCCACCAAAACCGTGACCGCCACCCGCACCTACCCCGGCCTTGCCAACCAGGACACGCAGTATATCCCCAAGACTATTCAGGACGGCGGAAATTCCATGACCCTCCAGGCTGTGGACTGGCAGACCGAGGGAGACGGTCACTTTACCGCTATGGCCTCCTACTCCGGCTCCGCCACCAGCAGCTATGTCAAGGGCTACACCGTCACCGCCGACTATGCGGGCGCGGTGAGCCGTATCAACCTGAATAAAATCCGCTATGTGGCGATCTTCGAGGGCACAGCATGGAACCCATAGACTCAACCCCTGAAGATATTTCCGACCCCAACCCACCCCCGCCGACCAGACTGATTCCACCGGGCAGGAGACCCAGACCGAGAGAAGAACAGAGTTCTGCCGGTTGTGGCCGTTGTCGCGGCGGTATTGCTTGGCGGCGGGGCGTTCTACTTCATCAAGCGACGGAGGTAATACGATATGGAGAAACTGACCATGCTTTTGTCTCTGCTGTGCCTAACTGCGGCCCTGGCTGTTCCCGCCAGCGCGTTAGAGTACGACATCGCCGCCCCCGGCGACCCGGAGTATGGCAAGCCTACTTCGGTGGAGCCTGTTGCCACGGCGGACCGTGGGGAGCTTTCCAATGTGGATGTGAGCAAAAACACGGCTCTGGTCCCGCCAGCCTTTGGCAGCCCCACCGCCTACACCCCGAATACCGGCACTCCGCTGACCCCCAATCTGGCCCCCGGCTATATGCTGGGCGATGGTGCCGTTATCAACGGCAGCGCCGGCACCACCGTCGCTCCGCCCGATTATTCCGGCTTCCCCAGCGGCGGCACATCCAGCGTCCTCCCCCACCATCGGCTTCACGGAGGTCACATCAGACCTCTACTATCAGGGCGGCTACCTCGCCACCTTAAAAATCCCCAGCATTGATGTCAATGTGAAGGTCTATGAGGGGACGGGAAGCGCCGTGCTGAGAAAGGGTGCGGGCCATTTTGAGGACACCAGCGTTTGGGCCGGAAACATCTGCGTGGCTGCCCATAACAGGGGCGTGAACGCCCACTTTGGGGAGATCCATACGCTGGATGTAGGAGATGAGATCATCCTGACCACCAAGCTGGGCAAGCGCACCTACGCCGTGACCAGTGTGAACAAAATCAGCGAACTGGACAACTCCCTGCTGTCCCCACTGCGGAGAACTGTATCACCCTCTTTACCTGTGTCCGCAACCAGAGCGCCTACCGTTGGGCGGTCCGAGCCGTGGAGGTGCCATAACCACCCGCTGAAAAGAAAATTGCACCTTAGACAGTTTTTGCCCTCTTATGGTACAGTTGGGACAGCGGCATCCCAATCTATCACGAGGAGGTCATTCCATGATGAAAAACAGTCTGAAACGCTTTACCGCAGTCCTTGCCTGCACAGCCCTGACCGCTGCCCTGGCTCTCCCCGCGCGGGCGGCGGAGGATCAGCCCATCCGGGTAGGCAGCTACAAGGGCACCATGCTGGAGGTGGGAGAGCGCAGCGGCTTGGTGATTGGTCCTGGCGGGTCGGCGTGCACCGTGACTTCCAGCGACCCGGACACGGTGGAGGTGGAACAGGTGATGAACTTCTGGACAGCCGTTGCCAAAGCGGAGGGGAGCGCGGAGATCACCGTCTCCAACCAGACCGGGGAAACCGCCACCCTGACGCTGACCGTTGGCTCCCATGCCCGCAGGCTCCCACCGTCGAGTAGCCCCGACCAACGGAGAGGCGTCGGATGTGCGGCCGGAGCTGGTACGGCTGGTCAATGAGGTGCGCCGGGAGAACGGTGTGGCGGAACTGCCTGTCAGTGAGGCCCTGATGAGCGCCGCCCAAACCATTTCCGATACAGAAGTACACCTGGCACCACACCAAGGAGGAATGCGAGGTGGCCCTGGCCTGCGGCTATCCCTATGGCTTCGGCGTAAATCTGACTGTGTTTACCGGCGTTTCCACGGAGGACACCGCTCAACACGCCCTGGACAACTGGCTCAACTCCTCCCGGCCATTTTGAAACTATGATTAAGCCGGACTGTGACAGCATCGGCGTGGGCGTGACAGAGAGCGGCAGCGTGACCTATTGCTACCTGTTCGTGGGTCGCCCAAACACCCACAATCCCTACGAATAATTGAGAACTGAACACGGACACGGAGAGGTCTTTCAGCCCCAGGCTGGAGGGCCTTTTCTTATGCCCAAAAACGGAAAGGAGTTTTTCACTGATGAAGAAAAACCGTTTTCTCACCGCCGTATGACGGCCCTCTGCTCGTGCTGGTGTGTATGCTGGGCCTGCTGCCCACCGCGGCGTTGGCGGCGGACGCCCCCAGCTCTATTAAGCTGGAGGACTGCACCCACAATGGCGTCCACTATGAATCTCCCAGCCTGGGGACCTGCTGGCTCCATCAGATGACCTTCGATTACAACCAGAAAAGCACTATCGGCTTCTGTGCCGAGCACAGGGAAAGGCATGGGCTGGTCCTCTGGAGGGCCAGACCTGGGGCAACCCCAAGCCCATCACCGACCCTACCGTGCAGACCATGATGGCCTACTACTATGCCCATACCACCGGCGTGTTTACCGACCAAGCTCATGCCCTGGGCGTAGACGAGGTGTGGGGCAGCGATTATTCCTGGACTATGAATGCTTGGGTGCAGGCTATCATCTGGCGCTATCAGGCTGGCCTGCTGACGGACCCGGCCACCGCCTGCGCCGAGGAGTTGGTCTGCGTTTATAATAACCTGCACCACGGCAATTACAGCGGTGTAGATGACCTGCTGGATGGGATGTCCTTCCGCGACCGTGCCCAATATATCCTAGACCTGGGCAAACAGGGCGTATGGGGCGATTGTACCGTCCATAAGTACGCCTATACCGGCTCCAGCACCAGCTCCCATCAGGCCAAGGATGTGCAGGCCATTATGATCGGGGAGCTGAATGTTATCCGCGAGAAATACGATCTGACCGTGAAAAAGGTGGACGCCGCCAACCCCAACAAGGGTCTGCCCGGAGCGCGGTTCATCGTGCGCTCGGAAAACGGGACCTACGAGAAGGAGGTCGTGACCGGGAGCGATGGGACCTACACCCTGTCCGGTCTGGACGCCTCCACATATTCCGTCGTTGAACTGGCTGCCCCGGAGGGCTATGAGATCGACAACGCGGGGCCGCAGTATGTTGGCTTTGCCCAATGGCGGCATGGGCAATACCGTGACCGTCACCTTCCTGGACAGCCCGGAGATCACCAGCGAAGGCAGCATCCGTAAGGTGGATGCGGATAATCCTACCAAGGGCTTGGCCGGAGCAGTCATCAAGATTGAAGGCACCGACAACAGCTTTGTGGGCACTTATACCACCGGGGCGGGGGCTATCTGGAGGATGTGCCCTGGGACGCCCTGCCCATCGGTAGCTTTACCGCGACGGAGGTCACGCCCCCGGAGGGGTACTCCCTCAGCCCGGACCCGGATAAGGTCAAGCAGGAGTTTTACTGGGACGGAAAGAATGATGTGGCCTTGGTGTTTGAGAACGACGCCAGGGTAAAAAGGTCAAACTGGTCAAGTACGACGACAGCGGCGACCCCTCCCCGGTGCAGTATTCAACATCGTCAGGGACGGCCAGATCATCGGCACCGAGGCCACCCAAGCGGACGGCTCCATCAGCGTCCCTAATGTGACCGAGGGGATGTACGCCTTTGTGGAGGTTTCGGCCCCTGCGCCTTTCGCCTGCCTGACTGATCCGGTCATTGTCCATGTGGATCAGGCCACTGTGGAGGGAGGCGGCACCATCACCGTGGAGGCGGCAGACAAGAAGCTGCCCAGCCTTTCCATTCTCAAGCGGGATGAGCAGACCAAAGAGGTCATTCCCGGTACGGTCTTTGAAGTCAAGGGCATCCATTCCGGCTACCATACCGATGTGACCACCGGAGAGGATGGCAGGGCCACCCTCTCTCAATATCCCTGTGGACAGCTATGAGGTCATTGAGAAGTCCGTCCCCGACCCTTATGTGGTGGGTGATGAACCCACGCAGACCATCTACCTCGCCCCCGGCGAGGATCGGGAGCTGATTTTTGACAACCTGAAACAGCCTCTTTTGACCATCGCTCAAGGTGGACGCCGCCGACTCCACCACCCCCATCCCCGGCACCACCTTTACTATTGAAGGTATTGACAGCGACTATCGAAACGATGTGACCACCGGCGAGACGGTACGGTGTCCCTGCGGGTGGCCCCCGGCAGTTATAAGGTGATCGAACAGTCCGTTCCCCCCCTACTATTTGCCGGACAAGGACGCGGACCGGGAGCAGACGGTCAGCCTGAACGCCGGGGATGAAAAGCGGCTGGTATTTGAGAACCACAAGGCTCCGGAACTGACTATCTATAAGGAGGACAGCGTAGCCGGCGCTCCCGTGGAGGGGGCAGCGTTTTCATGTGACCTATACCAGCAACGGCGAGGCGTCGGACGCGCCCGCCACCATCGACTACGGAGAAATTCTGACAGACGCCAACGGCGAAATCAAGCTCCATGAGCAGGGGAAAGCGGCTCTATCCGGGCGAGTTTACCATTACAGAAGTGGAACCGGCCCCGGCTTCCAAATGAAAGAGCCGACCACGCAGACCATCATCCTCCATGGAGGCGAGAGCAAGACCGTCACATTCCAGAACGAACCGCTCAACGCGATTGTGGTGGAGAAGTACGACAGCGTGACCCACGAGGCCCTACCCGGCTGTACCTTCCAACTGAAGTATCTGGGTGGGGTCAGCGGCACAGGCGGCACAGTCATCGGTCAGAAAGTGACCGGGAAGAACGGCACCGCCATTTGGACAGGGCTGAAAAGCGGGGCCTATGTCGTGGAGGAGGTAGACCCTGCGGACGGGTATTCCATTATCAACGCATCTGAAACGGTATATTTGGCGGACAGCGGGGAGCAGAGCGTTGTCACCGTCCGTTTTGACAACGCGCCGGACGGCATCCTGCTGATCCGCAAGGTCTGCGCCACCAACCCCAGCGTGACCCTGCCCAACGCCGAGTTCAAGGTCATGTATGCCGGATGGGACCCTGATTGGGGACAGCAACGGCGTCTACCGCACCGACGAGAACGGCGAGATCCGCATCCCCGGTCTGAAACCCGGCAAGAGCGTGGTGGTGACGGAAACCCGCGCCCCGGACGGTTTCATCCTGGACACCCAGAGCCAGACCGTCCAGATCAAGGAGGGCCGCACCGTTTCCCTCACCTTTAAGAATCAGCCAAAGGGCGCTCTCATTATCCAGAAGCGGGACAGCGCCACCGGCCAGCCCCTTCCCGGCGCGGAGTTCGGGTAACGACAGCGGCGGGCTGTGAGGTAGGGCTGGACGGCGTGATTGGTGACAGCACCCTCACCCAGAACGGCATCTTTACCACGGACGCCCAGGGCGAGATCAAGATCACCAACCTGGCCCCCGGCGCGTATGTGCTGACGGAGATCAAGGCCCCGGATGGCGGGTATGTCATTGTACAGCCCCTCCACCAATGTGGTCATTCGGGGAGGGCGGCGACACCCAGACCGTCATTGTGAAAAACTCCAAGGCCGGAACGCTGGTCATCGACAAGCGGGACTCCCTCACCGGCGAGCCGCTGGAGGGCGTCACTTTCAAAGTGACTACTTCCACGGGGAGTTTGTACCGGATGAAAACGGGCAGATCAGCAGCAACGGCCTGTACTTCACTGACAAGGACGGCAAAATCACCATCAATGGCGTGGTGGGGACGCTGGTGGTGACGGAAACGGCCACCATTCCGGGCTATACCATTGATGAGGCCACACGGACTCAGACCGTGGTGGTGAACCCTAACGACACCCAGACGCTCCATTGTACCAACACCCCAGCACCACCCTGGTCATTTGAGAAGTATATTGAGGGCACCACGACCCCGTTGAAAGGCGTCACATTCCTTGTCACGTGACAGCAGACGGTTCAGTGGTTGGCCCTAATTCCAACGGCCGAGTTTATCACCGACGAAAATGGAACCGTCATTGTCATCATGACCTGACCCCTGGCACCACCATCACCGCACGGGAGGTCAAGACGGTGGAGGGCTATGTCCTGGACACCACGCCCAAGTCCATCGATCAAAGCCGGCGAGGTCGCAAACCCTCCGCTTCTACAACAACGAGCCGGCGGCCTTTGATTATCCGCAAACGAGGAAACCGGGAATGCGCTTTAGCGGCGTCAAAGTTGGAGGTCCGCGGCAGTCGGCCCGGACGATCATGGAACCTATTACCACCGACAAGGCGGGTCATCCGCCTGCCGGAATCGGAACCCGGGCTGGTATCAGGTGGTGGAGATGAAAACCGCCGAGGGCTACCGTGCTGGACGGAACCCCGCAGGATATTCTTATAAAGGACGGGAAGACCGCCACTTTCTGGAATCACCAACCGGCAGACCGGTAGCGCCTGGTCATTCACAAGATCGACAGCGTGACCGGCGCTCTGATCCCCGGCGCACAGTTCCAACTCACCTATGCGGCTGGTGGCTTTGTGGACAATGACAACGGCCATTTGTCCAGCAACGGTCTTTACACGACGGATGATAAGGGCGAAATCCGTATTTCCGGCGTGACGGGTACGATTGTCACCAAGGAGGTCAAGGCGGCTCCCGGCTATGTGATCGACCAGTCCACGCAGACACAGACTGTCACCGTCAACCCGGAGGACACCCAAACCCTGACGTTCCTGAATGAACCCCTGTGCAGCCTGACCCTGACCAAGCTGGACAGCGTGACCGGCAAGCCCGTCCCGGAACCGAGTTCACCGTGAAGGATGGCAACGGGAGTGTGTTGGGCCGCTACACCACCGGCAAGGATGGCACGGTAACTGTCACCGGGATTATTCCGGGCAGCACCGTTGTGGTCAATGAGAGCAAAGTCCCCAGCGGCTATGTTCTTGATACGACACCCAAGACCATCATTGTGAAGAATGGGGCCAACACTCTGACCAGCGGCGGCAATAACACCGGCAACACCGGGAACACCGGGAACAATGGCGGCGGTAACGATTTGACCTTTGAGAATGACCCCAAGACCACGTTGGTCATTGAGAAGTACGTTGAAGGAACCACGAACCCGCTGAAAGGGAGTAACTTTCCTGGTCACAGACTCCAGCGGTCAGATCGTGGGCAGTTCCAACGGCGAGTATATCACCGACGAGAATGGCCGCATCGTGATTGAGGGCCTGGAACCCGGCGTGACCATCACCGCCAAGGAGATCAAGACGCTGGAGGGCTATGTCCTCGACACCACTCCGAAATCCATCAAGATCAAGGTGGGTGAAGTTCAGACCCTCCGTTTTTACAACCAGAAGCAGGGCACCATCGTGATCCGCAAGCTGGACAAGCAGACCAATGAGCCGCTGGCCGGGGTGGAGTTCCAGATCACCTACTCGGACGGCAGTTATCTGGACGATGACTACGGCCACCTGTCCAGCAAGGGACTGTATAAGACGGACGCCAACGGCGAAATCCGAATTTCCGGCGTAGTGGGCACTTTGGTCATTACGGAAACCAAGCCTTTGCCCGGTTATGTGATGGACGAGGGCACCAAGACGCAGGCCGTCAAGGTGAACCCCACCGACACGCAGACTATCACCGTGTATAACACGAAGGTGGGCGGGCTTACCATCATCAAGAAGGACGAGGAAACCGGGGAGCGCATCAAAGGGCGTCCAGTTCGAGGTCCGCAAGCTGAATGGAGAGATCATCGGCACCTACACCACTGACAAGAGCGGCGTCATCCGCCTGCCCGAAGCGGAAAAGGGCTGGTATCAGGTGGTGGAGCTGAAGGCCGCCGAGGGCTACCGTCTGGACGATACCCCCCACCAGATTGAGATAAAGGACGGCCAGACCGCCACTTTGGAAATCACCAACCGGCAGACCGGAGCGCCCTCATTCACAAGATCGACAGCGTGACCGGCAAGGGTATCTACGGCGTGAAATTCCTCTTGTCCGACGCCAGGGGCAACCCCATTGGCACCTATGAGAGCGACAACGAGGGCTATGTCTATATTGACCACGAGTTGGAGGATGGCCGGTACACCATCCAGGAGATCGAGTGCGCGGAGGGCTACCTTTTGGACACCCAGCCCAAGACCGTCTATGTGAAGTACGGCGGCTGCACCACCATCACCTGGGAGAATACCGCCGTCACCGGCCAAATCCAGGTGACTAAGACCAGCGCCGATTATAACTCCATGAACGGCTGGCCCGCCGGCACCCCCATCCCCGGCACCGTATTTGAGGTCTACCACTACCGCACCGGCAATCTGGTGGACACCATCCGCACCGATAAGAACGGTGTGGCGGTGTCCAAGCCCCTGCCTTTGGGCCGGTACAAAATCGTGGAGTCCCAGGCCGGACTTCTATGCTTTGGACAAGACGCCCATTGAGGTGGAGATCGAACACGAGGGCCAGATCGTCAAGGCGGCCATGACCAACAAGAGCCTCTACACCAATGTAGCCATCCAGAAAACCGGCTATGCCGAGGTCATGTCCGGCCAGAATATCCGCTACACCATCTCCGGCATCGCCAACAACTCCACGACTTCTCTCACATCGTTCTACTGGCGCGATACCCTGCCCGTGGAGGCGGTGCGGCTGGCGAAGATCACCACTGGCACCTACAATGCTGCTGGAAGCTATAAGATCGTCTACAAGACCAATCTCAGCGGGAGCGAGTACCGTGTGCTGGCGGACAGCCTGAACACGCAGCAGAACTATGTGCTGGAAGCCTCCCCGTGGCCCTGCGGCTGGGGTCCAACGAGTATGTCACAGAGGTGATGTTCGTGTTTGGCGTCGTGCCCTCCAACTTCCGGCAGGTGGAAACCCCCTTAACCGCCTGCCCGTGGTGTCCTGGGTCAAAGGCGGCAGCCAATTCGTCAATCAGGCGAATGTGGGCGGCGTCTATGACGGTCAGTGGATCATGGCTACCTCCCGGTGGGTGACGAAGGTCTACGCCCCCTCCAAGCCCCTGCCCCGGACGGGGTATTGAGCATTTCCCCGTGGCCCGCTTTGCGGGCCACTTACATAAGGGCCGTTCGCACATTTGAAACCGTTTTTTTTTCTTGTACTATGGTGGTGAAGAAAGGAGCTGTTTCAAATGTTCAAACGGGAAAAGCGGGTATTTCTCCAACTGACTGATGATGAATACCGTCTTGTCCGCAAGTGCCTGATGGACTGGCGGAACAAGCTGACCAAGCAGGGCAATTGCGCCGACCCGGTAAATGAACTTCTGGCAAAGCTGATGGCCTGATAAAACCGAGTTCCTCCATATATACCGTACATACACCGCTCTTTGCCCACCAGGGCATAGGGCGGTGTAAATTTTTGGACAAGGAGGAACCGGCATGGAACAAATATCTTTTGCGTATGGCGGACTGCACTTTATCCCGGAGCGGTGTTTTGAGCCTGCGGGCCAGCACCACAGCCGAATACCGCTGTCCCGCATGGGACAGAAATCGGCAAATTTATTCCCCAGCGGGTTTGCCTACTCCCACGGGGAGTTTTATGCGGCGTCCACGGCGAAAGACTGCGACATCTTCCGCTGCGCGGAAAGCGGGCGGCTGTACGTCCCCTGTGAGGACGGTTTGCGGCTCTATGAGGAACCGCTCAACCGGGAGAGGGGCATGAACATGGACGCTAATATGGAAAGGGACAGCTATCACGCAGTCTCCCTTTCAGGTGGTAAGGACTCGACGGCTATGCTCCTGCTGATGATTGAACGGGATATGCCCATTGACGTGGTGCTGACCGCCGACACCGGCATGGAATTTCCGGAAATGTATGAGCATCTGCAAAAGCTGGACGATCTGCTCTGCCGTGAGCGTGGCATCCATATCACTACCCTGCGGCACCCCAAAGGCTTTGAATGGCTCATGTTTGAGGAACCAAAGATGAGGCAATCCAGCATTGAAAACCGGCAATGGCTTGGTGTATCTCTATACGGAAACGGCTGGCCCGGCCCCCGTGTGCGCTGGTATACGGGGCAGCTGAAAACACATCTTATCCGTAAGGAAATGAACCGTCTGAAAAAAGAGCGGAACGCCATGCACTATGTCGGGATCGCCGCAGATGAACCAAACCGTATCAAGGGGGAACAATATCCTCTGGTGGATTGGGGTATTACCGAAGCCCAGGCGTTGCAGATCAGCTATGACCGGGGCTTTGATTGGGGCGGGCTGTATCAGATTTACCACCGCTGCTCCTGCTGGTGCTGTCCCCTCCAGAGGATCGGGGAACTGAAAAACTGCGGCGGCATCACCCGGAATTATGGACGCGGCTCCAAGAGATGGACAAGCAGGCCATCGCACAGTTTGGGCATAACCCGCTGGGGCAGTTTACAAAAAATTGGACAGTAGAACAGTTAGAACGGAGATTTGCCAACGAGGACAGGCAAATCTCCGTTTCTGATAGAGGGAGCGATAACAAATGACGGATAAGGAAAAGAACCTGGACGGGGAGCTGTCCGAGATGCTGCGGGGTGTACCTCCCAAAACATTCTGATTTCTTTTGGTGATAAGCCTGCCAAATCGCTGGCGGATCATGTAAAAGACCAGCAAATGAAGCAGAAAAAGCGCAAGCCCAGGGATGACAGGGAGAGGTGATACAAATGCCAGATGAAAGAGGATGATAGATCAATTTGAGATCATCCACTCGCTCCAGATTGGGGCGCGTGAGTTAGTAGTCGGCGTCAGCCCGGAACAGGAGTTTATGTGCTGTTTCTGCACACGGGACAGTATGCGCGAGTATTACTCCGAGGCGATGGGCAGCGACGATTATCTGGAGGTCATGGAACTTTATGCGGACAGGCTGAAAGGGCAAGTCGCAGCGATGCAGGCCCAGCGCAAGACCCTCCACATTCCATTGAATATGCTGGGAGAGGAACACTGTTTCCCGCTGTTGGGCAGTGACGACATCACCGGCAAGGTAGTGGCGGTCAAGCCGAGTTCCTCCGCTTTGAGTACCGGCGGGCAGACTGCCAGCTTATCCTTGTTACAAATGGCAGCGGAGCGCGGGGATATTCTCGCGGCACCTCGGTCTATGGCGTCAACGTGTTCACAGGCCGCAGGGATGGACGGTGGGAGCGTATGGACATTATGGGCGAGGTCAGGCCGGCGTGCCTGCCGCAGTGGGCAAAAGACCGCTTGCCAGTCATTCAGCGGGAACAGACGCTTGAAAAGGGGCGTGACAGCAGATGAAACTTCTGCTGGGTGGCTCCCCCTGCACCCATTGGAGTATCGCGCAGACCCGGAACCGGGAAACCCAGCCGGAGGGCCTGGGCTGGGAATTGTTTCGCAATCACCTGATTGCCAGGGAACGCTACGGGCCGGCCTTCTACCTTTACGAGAACAACAAGAGCATGGCCCCGGCGATCCGGGCACAGATTACGGCGGAGTTGGGCGTGGAACCGCTCTTGATAAACTCCGCCCTTTGTTTCCGCCCAAAGCCGCCAGCGGCTCTACTGGACGAATATCCCCGGCGTAGAACAGCCGAAAGACCGGGGCCTTATCCTGCTGGACGTGCTGGACAGCGGCCTGCCCTGCGGGAAAAAGGCTATACGCTGAAAGCAGATTACTCCAAGGCCAGCGCAGCTAACGCCCTGGACGGCGGACACTTCCCGCACCAATGGCAATAGAGCCGGTGAATATCACCGCTGATGGCAAGGCCCAATGCCTGCGGGCCACCTATTATAAAGACGGCATCCGCAATATGGTGGGCAACACCATCGACCGCAAGACCTGTGTTGCCGAACAAGTTCGCATCAAGCGGCTGGGAGGGCTTTACGGCCAGTGTACCCGCTGGGGGATATTCGATTTAACAGGGAAAGCGCCGTGCCTGACCGCATCGGCGGGCATGGGCGGCGGTCATGTGCCCATGTACCCTATCCGCGTGGGCACCATAGAGAGCGGCACCGGCTCCGGGGCAGGGCCACCGGGTATATTCTGCGGACGGGAAAAGCAAGACCCTGTGCGGGAACGGCGGCGGGGCCGGGGCAAAAACCGGGCTTTACACCGTGCCCACCGACTGCCCCGCCCTGCGGGTGGCGGAAGCCACCGCAAAGGGCTACACCGACATTCTGCCCGGTGAGTTTGTGTGGACTTGACCATGCCCAACAGCAAGACCCGCAGGGGCCGCGCCATGCAGGGAAAAGGCGAATTGCCTGACTACCTCCTGCCAGTATTATCAGTATTGCGGGACACTGGACAAGCCCATTTACGAGGTAAAAACGGCCAAATCACGATAAAGGGCCAGCAGTACCCCATCAAACTGATGGACGGCTACTATATCATTCGCAAGCTGACGGTGCTGGAATGTATGCGCCTTCAGACGGTGCCGGAGGGTTTTCGTTCCCAGTGAGCGACACCCAGGCATACAAGATGCTGGGCAACGGCTGGACGGTGGATGTGATCGCCCACATTCTCTCCTACTGCCCCGGCATTACCACGGAACCGCTGGAGGTACTGTCCATGTACGACGGCATGAGCTGCGGGCACCTGGCCTTGGATAAGCTGGGGGCAACTGTTCTCCGATATTACGCAACCGAAATCGACAAATACGCCATAAAGACCACCCAAACAAACTTCCCCTGACACCATCCAATTAGGCGATGCTTTCCAGGTGCGGGAAGATGATTGGTGGTCTTTTTTATGGACTGAAAGGAAGTGTGACATTTATGGAGTTGACCATGCGTACCGCCACCCCTGCGGAGCGTCTTTACACCTCCGGCCAGAGTACGCAGATAGCGGGCCAGACCGGGTGCATCGGCCACCTGCGGGCCGACATGGGCGATGATGGAAAGGGCTTTTTCAAGACCTGGGTAGACCACCGGCAGAACCTGGGCACCGAGGAATTTCACGCCGAGTTTGAGAGCGTCCTGAACGCCCTGGTGGGCGATGAGCAGTACGGCGGCTTTCTGAAAAGCCGGGACGCGATGCGGGACTTCTGCCAGGAGCGCCCGGAGAGCGGCTTTAATGAGGGGCTTCTTTGCCTTTGGTTTTCGTGCGGACACGGCGCAGTATTCTTATCTGATCCGCCTGAACCCCTACAAGGGGGAGGAAAATCTGTTTATCTACTGCTACCGCCGCGACTGGCTGGATCGCCACATGAAACAGGCCGGAAAAGGCATCCGTTTCATTACCCCAGGCTACAAGGAGAAATTCAGGATCGAGGACGGCGACATGGTGCGGATCAGGCGATATGATGGGACTTCCATTGACCGCGTGTGCCGCTATATTGACGAATACCATCTGGAGGTGGGCGACGGCTGGGACAGCCTGTTTCACATCTGCCAGTTTGCCGAGATGATGGAGCGGTGCCAAATTTTGATCCCCTCCGACGCCGCCCCTGCCGGAGAAGTGCTTTACCGGCAGCCGTGCCGGAAAACGGGCCAGCTGATGTTAGAGCGGGCTTTGCCGGGTATCAGGTGTCCCCGGCCCATTTAACGAAAGGCCGAAAACGCCCAAAAGACGGTTGACGAGCTGAACAGCGAGATGGGCGTGACAAAGGCGCAGGCGATGGCGATGCAGGGCGGGCTGACGATGGGCTGGGACTTCCTGCCGCCGACCCGAAAACTACAATGAGCAGGGCCGGCCCATCAAACCCCGGCACCGGGACAGGGGTGATGCACGGTGACAGATCAAAAACACCTTATCTGGAGCGACCTTGACCTGGCCTATGAGGACTGGCGGGCCGACCTGGAGGAAGATCATCCGGAGTTGTCCGAGTATGAGCGCATGCCCTGATGCACGAGATCAATAACGGCCATTATTTGGACGATGAAAGGGCCAATTTGAACATCCAGCTTGACCAGCCCATTCTTCGCTATCGCCGACCTGGGCCTTTGGAATGGGCGGCGTACAAGCTATCAAGGAAATCTCCAGCGGCAACATCCGGGACTGCCTTTACAGTGGCCGGGATATTGAATATACCACATGGTATGTGGACAAGCTGGGCGACCTGCGCTGCGACGCCATCCACCATGACGGCACCAATCACCTGCTTTACCGCACCTACAAGCCCGGAGTGCGGGAATCGCAAATCGACCTGCTGAAAGAAAAACTGTATTACGGCACAGCGACCCGCGCCGATGTGACCCGCATTACCCGCAGGTTGGGAGACGAGATCGGCAAAGTCTACGGCTGGGACTTTCCCCCAGCGTGGGCGGCAGGCTGTGTCCGTGGAAAGGTAGGAGCATGATGGCACAATTACCGAATGTCAAATTGAAGGTACACCCCTCCACGTTCGACCGGCTGATGGCCGTTCTGGAGGACAACGCGGCCAGCGCCGCCGATGAGCGCGACCGCATGGATGCCAGGGACTTGATGGAGAAACGGATGCGTTTCTCCCGGCTCTATCCCGGTAGGGACGGCCAGGAGTACGCCAGCGTCCAGATGTACGAGAGCGAAGCCGCCGAGATGATCTGGCAGCTTTTGATTGCCTGCGGCGGGATGTACCAGCCGAAAAAGTTGAAGGTAGCAAGGAACTGAAACACGGCGGTGGGACGATGGTGGATAAGGCCCTGTGCGAACACCTGAAAAGTACCACCGGGGACAGGAGAGCGCGGCTTCCAGCAAGGAGCTGGAGGCCGCGTTTCATGTCGGGGACGGAACTGCGGCGGGTGGTCAACCGCCGGCGCTGTGACGGCCACCCCATTTGCAGCAACGAAAAACGGCTATTTCTACGCCGCACGGCAGTCCGAGATCAGGGCCACCGTCGCCCAGCTTACCGGGCGCATCTCTAAAATCGCCGCGCCAAAAACGGACTGCTCAAATTTTACGAGGAAAAGGAGGGATAGAGCGTGGCGAAAACCTGAACCCATCGTCCGGCTTGCGGTGCAGACCGACCCGCCAGATCGCCGCCAACAGTGGGAATTATATGGCGTTCCTGAACACCGCCGCCCACAACTTCAAGTACAATTTCCGCGACCAGCTTTTGATTTATGCCCAAAAGCCGGACGCCACTGCCTGCGCCCAGACCGACTTCTGGAACACGCATGGCCGCTGGGTGAACCGTGGCACCACGGGGATCGCCCTGCTGGTGGACACCAGCAAGGGCTACCGTCTGCGCCATGTCTTTGATATGTCCGATACCAATAGCCGTCAGGGGCGCACTATCCCCATCTGGAAGATGGAGCCGCGGTATGAGGAACGGTGATCGAGGCGCTGGAGAACAGCTATGGCGAGTTCCCGGACCTCTCTGGTCTTTGCTGCCTGCCTGCTGGAAACGGCCAAGGTCATCGTGGAAGATAACCTTGGCGACTACTACACGGAACTGCGGGTGTCAGCGGGCAGCCTGCTGGAAGAACTGGACGACCTCAGTACCGAAGCATGGTTTAAGGGCCTGCTGGAGAGCAGCGTGGCTTTTATGCTGCTGACCCGGTGCGGCATTGACCCCAATGAATACTTCTCCGGCGAGGATTTCAGCCCATGTTATGACTTTGACACCCCGGAGACCCTTGCCGTTTTGGGCGGCCAGCAGCGATATTGCGGAGATGCCCTGCGGGAGATCGCCACTACCGTCCTCGATCTGTACCGGGAGGAACAAAAGCAAAATCGCACATTTGCCCAGCGGTCTGAAACTCGGTATAATGACGGCAGAACAAAACCTGAAAGGAGCGTTGAGCATGGAACTGACCTATCGGACGGAAGGCGACTACCGCCTGCCCAACCTGGAAGCGCCAGGAGTCCCCGAAGGTAGGAAAATATGGGATGCTGCGGCGCAGCTACCTGGCGAATGCCACAAGCACGGATTTACGTCGGGATGCTGCTGACCGGGGAACTGAACGGCCATCTGGAGGAAATCGACCGGCAGGCCACGGAGATGGTGGAACAGTTGACGGCGCGGATGGCGGCGGAGCAGGGCGTGACGGAGAGCCTGAAAGCGTCCGATCAGATGAAGTGGGTGGGCCTGATGAACAACTTCAAGGCAGCGGCGGAGGAAGTGGCGATGAGGGAGCTGGTGTACGCCTAAACGAACCGCTCCCTACCGAGGAAGAACAGCGTCAGGCCATAGAGGAAGCGGAGGATGAACAGTCCTCCGCTTTTGTTATTTCCCAGGAGGATATTGACGCTGTTCTCCTGCGGCATGACACACCGGGCAAGTTCCGTATCTATGAGCAATTCCTGAAAAAGAAAGTGCCGATAAAAAAACGCTCTTTTCCTCAAAGATGAATATGGCACCGGGGGTTATTCCATCAGCGCCAGCAAAAGCTGGATGTTTGGTACGAAAGCAGGGGGCATTAAGATCACCGCCGAGCCGGATATAAAAATAGTTCTGTCCTGGAAAAAGCCGCAAAACGTGAGTGAACTGCTTGCCGCCGACCGCTATCTGTCACCGGCTGAAATGGTGAAGTACCCCGCTTACCGGGAGCAGCGGGCTTTAATTGCCGCCCGCACCGAGATCAGCGAGGAATTTCGCTCCATTATTAACGACTATAAGGACTATGTGAAGCAACTCGGGCGCCCGATAAGACGGTAGACAGATGGTATCTGGTGTCAAGCTGTGCGGGCGCGTTCAGCGCAGGCCAGAAAAGATGCACGCCCGCACCAGCGAGGGCGACTTCATTCTGCCCATGATGCGGGATGCCATGCAGACTATCATTGGGGAGAACACTCACCTGACGGAACGCTGTGAAAATGTGCTTGCTGGGCTGAACGGCCCGCTGGCCGCGCCGATGGAGCCGTCCTACGATGAACTGACCCCGCCGCCCCAGCCGAAGAAAGAGTACCGCTTTACCCTGGGCGATACGGTGCATCTCGGTACGCAGGAGTATCAACTGCTGGCCTTTGATGAGCAGACCGTCCGGCTCTTTGACCCGGCGTTTCCCATCATCAACAAGGAACTGCCCGCGACGAGTTTGACCGCCTGCTGGCGGAGAACCCGCTGAATGACCATTTTCTGCAAGTGGTGGACGCCCAGCCAGAGGTTGATGCCCCGAAGTATGACCTGGGCTATGGGCATTTGGGCAACGGCCTGACTGTTTGGAACCGCCTGGAAGAAGAACACGGCGACTATAAGACCATCGCCCATATTGCCCCCGACCGAACTGTAAAATTTTTATGTGGACGATCTGCCGGAGGACGTGCGGACGCAAATCGAAGAAGTTGCCGCAACCTCCACCATGACGATCTCCGCCACCCAGGACGCTCCTGTGTTCTCTACCCCGCCGCTGGTGCGGGAGCCTGACGCAATTTCCACTGACACCAATGAACCCGCCTACCCTCCCCGTGACGTTCCCTATATTTTCTGCGAGTGGGCGAAAGCGTTGTTTTTTCAAGATAAGACGGCCTACTCCCTCCATGAGTTTGACCGGCTGATGAAACAGGCAGACGATGAACACACCAAGCAAAAAGCCGCTATGACCAAGTATGGGACGTGGCAGAAATGGTATGACGCCAACGACCCGGAATTTCAAGCCTATTTAGGCTATGATAAAGTCAAGTTCACCGTTGTCATGCCGGATGGCAGGATATTCACCGAGCGTCAGGATATTGGGGACGGTGACGGCGGTGTGCTGGACTTCCTCTCTCAATATGACAAATACCATGAAATCGTCCCCATTTTGCGGGAAACCGCCAGCAAAGAGGACACAGCATCGCAGAGCATCCCGCCCCACAGCCTGGGCCTGCCAGCGGCAGATTTTGGGACAGCTACAATGCGATCAAGGAGCGCAGCCCGGATAGTATAGTGCTGTATCAGGTGGGGGACTTCTTTGAATTGTACGGCGGCAAGGGCAGGGACGCGACCAAGGCGGCGACCGCTCTTGACCTCACCTTGACCATGCGAAACCATCCCCGATATAGGCCGTGTACCCATGTGCGGTTTCCCTGCCCACAAGCTGGAGGACTATGTATCACAACTGAACAGCAAGGGCTTTGACGTGATTGTGGCGGCGCTGGAGGGCAACCGGCACGTTACCTCAACCTTCCCCGCATACCCCCGAGAGAAAGTCAAGCCGACCACAGAAAAAGAAGATGATTTTTTCCGACATTGATCCCGCCGCTGTCCGGGCCGCTCTTGCGGAGCGTGGTATTGTGGACGGGCAAGTTGTTGACCCGGCCAAGCTGGACGCTGACCCTTTTATTCAGCAGGTCATGGCCGATGTGGAGCAGATCGCCGCCGAAGAACTTCCGTCCTATGAACGCTTTTCCGTCATTGAAACGGACAATGGGTATGCCGTGTGGGACGATGCCCGGAACGAGATTTACGCAGACGATGAAGGAGTC
>VOFE01001834.1_pt1 | contig 20001 bp, 26 predicted proteins | sample 5384071 | NCBI WGS metagenome assembly VOFE01 (sample SAMN12384724, study PRJNA508395) | human gut metagenome | isolation source: healthy gut D | host: Homo sapiens
CGGCGATTCCGTCAAAGCGCAACTCTAATTGTTGGGTTCCATTTCGAGTTCTGCGGTATCCTGTAGCGTATACAGTGTCGTGTTCCTGCAATTTTGCCTGGTGCCGTTTTGGAACAAGCCGCAAAGCATCGTCTTTATCAAACGGCACGCCATCCTCGACAATATCTTTGAGCGACACCATTCGGCGAGAAGGTTTTTCTGTGTGCCACCACACCCAGCCTGGCAGTTCTTGGCCCAGTTGCATAGCGGCTTTGTTGTGCAGCCAGCAAGGTCCGGTTCCGACCAGTTCCTCTGGAATAGAGCAGCTTTCGTGTACGGCGATAATAAATACCCTGGGCCTGGATTGGGGGACAAAATGGGAGGCGTTTAGCAAAATGGCCCCGCAATGATACCCGCGATCAACGAGCGCCATATGGAGAACACGGTAGTTATTTCCACCATTTGTAGAGAGTAGCCCCGCCACATTTTCTAACAAAAGAATTTTAGGCTTATTATCCATCTCGTCTAGTACACGAAGCCATTCCCAAACCAACCCGCTGCGCGACGCGTGGATTCCGCCAATGGAACCGGCCAGAGATAAATCCTGACAAGGGAAACTGGCCCACGAAAGGTGAGCGAACGGTAAGTCACGTCCCTTGATGTTCTTGATGTCGTCAAGAATAAACCGCTCGAACCCGAAATTGGCTTCATAGACAGCGGCTTTCTGTTCGCTGATGTCATTCGCCCAAACAGGCATAAACATTCCTTTTAGACCATACGCAACGAGACCGCTGCCGGCAAAAAATTCGTGCATCGTCCAAGGAGCGGAAGATAAATTAATATCCATCTCGATAAGCTGGTTTCTTGCTGTTATGCCTTTTGCCGCTGTGTCCTGAAAATAAATCCGTATCAAATCTATCAGCTTAGGAAAATTCCTGTGTTCCAACAGGCGGTTGAGGATTTGCACATCAACAGCGCCCGTCACAAGCCCCCTTACGGCTCCCTCTGACAAGCCTAATTCAGAAATATCGTAGCTTTTACGGACGCTCACGGTGGACAAGCCCAGTATGTAGTCTGTCGATACCTTAAATTCCTTTGCCACACCTATGAGAATATCACTGCTGACCGTTCTCGTTTCGCCGCTGACAATGCGGCTCAACTGGGAAGCGGAAACGCCTATCTTCTCCGCAAGTTCCTTTTGTGTGATGTGGTTCCCGTTGCATAAATCGGAAATCCGCTGTCCGGGTGTTCCGGGTAAAGCCATAGACACGCACCTCCTCCGCATACTTCCATTATACAGAATGATTGCAAAAATGCAATTTCCAAAGTGTAAACTTCATCAAAATGCAATTCTCGCAAAATTCCGGGAATTGCATTTTTTTCGTGTAGACTTAGGGTAGTTCATCGATGGACAGCACCTTGAAAACAGAATGACCGTCCGAAAAGGAATACCCCGGCTGGGGAAGCACCGCAAGGAGCCGGACTTCGGGACAAAATGTCCCGAAGCTGCGGGGAGCGTGCCAACGCCGGAACACGCCGCAGGAATGGGGCAGGAAACCTTTTCGGGGAGAACGGCAACGGAAAGCAAAATGGAGGGAACGCATGAGAGAAATAACCCCTATAAAGACTTGCCGCCGCTGGAACGCAGGCCGGACGGTTCCCTTTACCGCATGACACCGGCGCAGAGAAAACAGGCGGCCAGCCTGATACGCCGGGAGTGCTGTTGCTGTGAGGACGGCAACTGCATTGTCCTTGACGATGGGGACACCTGCACCTGCCCGCAGACGGTTTCTTTCTCGGTCTGCTGTAAGTGGTTCCGCTGGGCGGTCTTGCCGCTGGACGGGACGCTGGAAGCGGAGATTTTCCGGGATAAGGACTTGAAACGCTGTGTGGTCTGCGGCGGCGTGTTCGTCCCCAAATCCAACCGGGCAAAATACTGCCCCGGCTGTGCCGCCAGAGTTCACAGGCGGCAGAAAACAGAAAGTGAACGGAAAAGGAGGTCTGCTGTGGACAGTTAGGAGCGAAAAAAGCCTTGATTTATTAGGCTCCGCAAGCCCCAAACCGGGGCGGGTGGTATAAAGTATCGCCCGCCCCGGAAAACGGGCTTCTAACCGTCCACAAAACACGCTATGACAAACACGATTTACATTCATCAGCCGGAACAGGCGTTCAGCTTCACCCGGCTCCCCAATTTCCTCTTTGAAGCCCCTACATTCCAGCCCCTGTCCAACGAGGCAAAGCTGCTGTATGCCTTTATCCTGCGCCGGACGGAGTTGTCCCGCAAGAATGGGTGGGCGGATGACTGCGGACGGATTTTCCTGTATTACCCTATCTGTGAAGTGGTTGACCTGCTTCACTGTGGGCGGCAGAAAGCGGTGAACACCCTGCGGGAACTGCAATACGCCGGGCTGGTGGAAATCCAGAAGCAGGGCTGTGGAAAACCCAACCGCATTTTTCCAAAATCCTATGAAGCGGTTCCAAACACCGACTTCAAGAAATCCCGTTCTGGTACGCCGGAGGACTGAAAACCGTACCCTTGAAGTACGGAAACCGCCCCCTCTTGAAGTACGAAAACCGGACGGTATATAGAAATACAAAGATTAAAATGATTTATTTATATCCATTCCATTCCTATCGTATCAGAGATAATTCCGGCGGGATTTTCCCTGTGGAAAACCCCGGAAAGGAATGGAACGGGGAAAGGAGCAGAATGGCACAACACGCAATTTTACGGTTTGAGAAGCACAAGGGCAACCCGGCAAGGCCGCTGGAAGCCCATCACGAACGGCAGAAAGAACAATACGCCAGCAATCCCGACATTGACACCAGCCGTAGTAAGTATAACTTTCATATCGTCAAGCCAGAGGGCAGGTACTATCATTTCATTCAAAACCGCATTGAACAGGCCGGTTGCAGGACAAGGCAAGGACAGCACCCGGTTTGTCGATACGCTGATAACCGCCAGCCCGGAGTTTTTCAAAGGGGAAATCCCCAAAGGAGATACAGGCGTTCTTCCAAAGGGCGGCAGCTTTCCTCATTGGCCGTGTAGGACGGGAAAATATCGTGTCGGCGGTGGTACACATGGACGAGAAAACGCCCCACCTGCATTTGACCTTTGTTCCGCTGACAAAGGACAACCGCCTGTGCGCAAAGAGATTATCGGCAACCGGGCAAACCTGACGAAGTGGCAGGACGATTTTCACGCCTATATGGTGGTGAAATATCCCGACTTGGAGCGTGGGGAGAGTGCCAGCAAGACAGGCCGGAAGCATATCCCCACCCGGCTTTTCAAACAGGCGGTTTCCCTCTCCAAACAGGCCAGAGCCATTGAAGCCGCCCTTGACGGCATTAACCCGCTGAACGCCGGAAAGAAAAAAGAGGAAGCCCTCTTCATGCTGAAAAAGTGGTTCCCGCAGATGGAGAACTTCTCCGGGCAACTGAAAAAGTACAAGGTCACAATCAATGACCTGCTGGAAGAAAACAAGAAGCTGGAAGCAAGGGCAAAGGCCAGTGAGCAAGGCAAGATGAAAGACCGCATGGAACGGGCAACGCTGGAAAGCGAACTGGACAATTTACAGCGGCTGGTTGACCGTATCCCGCCATGTAACAGAACGTTTTGATTTTTAACAGAGAGGTTTTGCTATGAACATCGCCGCTTACTGCCGTGTTTCCACCGACAAAGAGGATCAACTCAACAGCCTGGAAGCGCAAAAAGAATTCTTCTCCGAGTATATCAAACGCACCGGGGACAACCTAGTGCGCCTATATGCGGACGAGGGTATTTCCGGGACAAAAATCAAGAACCGGAAAGAGTTTCTGCATATGATGGCAGACGCGGAACATGGCCTCTTTGATATGGTCGTAGTCAAAGACATTTCCCGCTTTGCCCGGAACACGGTTGACCTCTTGCAAAATGTCCGCAAACTGAAAGCATTGGGAATCGAAACACAGTTTCTGACGGCGAACATGACCAGCATGGGAAACAGTGAATTTGTTCTGACAATTTTCGGAGCATTGGCGCAGGAAGAAAGTGCCAATACTTCGAAGCGTGTGAAATTCGGCAAGAAAATGAACGCGGAAAAAGGCCGTGTCCCCAACATTGTCTACGGGTATGATAAAACCATCGGGGATTACTTCAACCTTACGATCAATGAGGAAGAAGCGGAGGTTGTCCGCCAAATTTACCAGTGGTACATCAAGGACGGCTACGGGGCGGCAAAAATCTCCATCTTCCTCAACGAGCGCGGCTTGCGGACAAAACGGAACTGCCAATGGAGCCAGAACGGTGTCTGCCGCATCCTGACCAATGAACTCTATACCGGGAAAATCATCAACGGCAAGCAGGAGGTCACCGACTTTCTGACCGGCCAGCGGGCGGACAAGGACGCTTCGGAGTGGATGGTGGTTGACCGCCCGGATTTGCGGATCATCGACCCGGAAACCTTTGAACAGGCACAGCAGATTATGAAATTCCGTGGCAAGGCATTCAAGGTGGACAAAGGAACGCCAGAGCAACAAATACCTGTTTTCCACCCTCATTAAATGCAAAGAGTGCGGCTGGTCCTTCCGGCGTACCGTCCGCACCTATAAAAACACCTATGTCCGGTGGGTCTGCTCCGGCCACAACGGGCGCGGGGCGGACAACTGCCCCAACGCCGTGACAGTAGACGAGGAGGAACTGATCGAGGTTTTGCAGGAATATTTTCGCCGGGTTACTGAAAGAAAAGAAGAATGTCATCCGCTATGTGGTGGGAGAATTCCAGCGGGTCTATAAGGCAAAGGATGAAAACCTGAATTATGAAAAGGAACTGACCGCCCAGCTTGCCAAACTGCAAAAGACGCGGCAGAAATACATGGATATGTATGCTGATGATTTGATCAGCCGTGAGGAGCTGAACGATAAGATCGGTGGGATGCGGAAAGAGATCGACGGCTGGAAAACGAGCTGAAAATGGTGTCCTACCACCTGACAAAGGGCGAGCAGTTGGAAAGCGTCCTGCAGCAGACTTTCAAGGAGATCGAGGACATTGCCGATGTGCATCAGATGACCAATGCCCAGCTCAAGCGGATCATTCAGAAGATCGAAGTGGACAAGGATGGAATGTGGACATTTACCTCCGGATGCTTGGCAATCTGGGCTTGGATGAAACCGTTCTAATTCGTAACGACGAAACATAAAGATGTATCGGAGCGGCTGAAAAAAACAAACCCAAAGCTTTACCGGCAGGTCAAAGAGTTGATGGATACCAATAAACAGGAGCGGCACATCCGGGGTGGAATGGCTACGAAAAATAAATATGCAAGAGAAAAAACAGATAGAAAAAAGCGCCACAATGGCGCTTTTTTATTTTCACGGAACCTATTGGCGCCTAAATATCCTTTTTACCATACTGTTTTTTTGACGGACAAAAAGCTTTTTTTGTTCCAGCGTAAAAATCTTGTGCTATTTTTTTGATGCGATGACATCCCGTTAAAAAATTGCTGCGAACCTGGTTTTTATCTCCTTTCGCTTTCGCCCTTTGGGATTTTCTTTGGATACAGCTGGAAGGAGGCTCTGTGTATTTTCCTTTGGAAAGCGACAGGTGGCTTTGTCAGATGTTGTTCAAGCTATCATTTATCACAATATGCCTCTTTGACCTGTATCAGTGCCGGCAGGGCGAATCCACTGGGTTTGGGCTGCACCAAAGCCCCGGCCATATATATTCTAAAATCTGAAGTGTCTGCCTGCGGTGTGCGGCACTAGACCGGTCAGCGATATTCCTTGTTTAGAGAAAAATCCGCGTCCCCGCACTTCTTTTACTGCGCTGACCACCACAAAAGCCGCCGGATCGATTTCGCTTACCAGCCGGGTCAGCCGGGGCAGTTCCCGATTGGAAACCACCGACAGAATCATCGGCAGTTCTGTCCGGCAGTAACCGGTCTGCGCGTGAATCAAAGTAGATCCGCGGTCCAGCCGGCGAATGATCTGCTCATTGATCTGTTCATACTTTTCACTGATAATTTTTACCTGTGTCCGGGATTGCCCATCAAAAGCACCTTATCCAATACCAGCGTGTAGATCATGACCAGCAAAATTCCATAAAGGACCTGCTCTTTATCGGAGAAAAGAATTTGTAAAAGCAAAATCGTAAAGTCAAAGGCATACATGGTAGCCGAGACAGAAAGCCCCAGTTTTTTGTTGAGAACCAACGGCGGAATGTCCATACCGCCGGTAGAAGCTCCCGCACGAATGACAATGCCAATCGAAAAGCCAATCATCAACCCGGCATAAACAGCGCACAGCAGCCGGTCATCCGTCATCTGAGTCAGAATAGGAATTTTTGGAATACCCCCAGAATAAACGGGTAAAGAAGGTACTGACCAGTGTGGTCAGTGCAAATTTTTTCCCCAGAATCCAAAGCCCCAGCAGGAACATGGCAACGTTAAAAACCGAGACAAAAGCGGTTACCGGCAGCCCAAACTGGTGAAAGAAAAACAATGCTAAACCGGTGGTGCCGCCGGTGATCAGACCAGCGGGTAAGATGAACATGGTCACGGCCAAAGCATAAATGGCGTTTCCCAATAGAATCAGCGCTAGGTTCATCAGATTTTTGCCAGAGCGTGGTTGCTTTTCATAATCAAGACCCTTTCTTTTGCTGTTTTCTTACCGTATTATTCTGCTAAAGGGCAAAAGAAAAAGCAGACCGGAAACGGTCTGCTTTTTGTTTAAAACGTTTCAATGGAAACGGCATTTTTTCATTCGATCAACCCTTTGCATAGTTGCCGCGCGGACAAACCCGCTGCGGCTTCTATGTTAACAGCACAGAAAGAGAAAGTCAAGCCTTAGTCGTCCGATTCGTAAAGCCCATCCGGTCCAGCGGTCCACCCGCACGCCATCTTCAAACAATTCGAAATGCAAATGCGGTTCCAAGGCAGTTTCCGCCAGATTAGTATCTCCTACCCGGCCAATCTCATCGGCGATAGAAACCGCCTGTCCTTCCACCACAGAAAGTTCCTCGTCAAGACCGCAGTACCGGCTGACCAGATCATCTGCGTGCGTAATTTCCACAACCGTGCCCCACATGGGGTCCTCTTTCACAGCGGAAACAACGCCATCGGCTACTGCCCGGACGGGAGCGCCCAATTCCGCTTTGATGTCGATACCGTTATGGGTGTGCCATTTGTCCAATGTTTCATCCTTGACCAGCTCTGTACCGGAAAAGAGGTTAAAAACCGTATCCTCAACGGGAAGCATAAAGGAGGATACGCCGTAGTTTGGAGAAATGGTATCCTGTGCGGATTCTTCGGAAACCGCGGAAGACGCTTCCGGCGCCGAAGAGGAGGAAGGCGCACTGGAGGAGGAAGAGGATGGCCGCGATACATTGGAGACTTTCTGCTCCACCTGCTGTTCTTTTGAGATGCCGGCGCGCTGGAAGCGGTGTTTTGCAGGGTTGTACCGGAGACCGCCGGCGGCTGGCCGGTAAAAGAATCTATGGTTTTGTCCACAATCACCCAGGCGGCTGCGCCCGCGCCCAATACACAGACCGCTAACGCGGCGTAAAAGCCTTTCCCCAGAAGGAATTTTCCCACTGGGCTTTCGGAAAAAGATTTTTCATAGGATTTCCCTCAATTCATACAAAAATTTATGTTACCAAAAGTATGGCTTTTCCGCACGTGATTTATGCACGGTGTTTTTGCAGGATTGCAAATCAAAGAAAAAATCTCCGGGTTTTGCCGCAGGATGGGCAAAAATACATAAAATCGATCTGACCAGAGAAAATAGCGGTAAATGATTTTTTAGAAGGAAAGGATGATTTCATGTCTCCTACACCACAGGAATACAATAAAATGAGCCAAAAGGCAGCCCCGAACTCCAAACTCTGGCGCAATATGCTGGTCGCGTTTTTAATCGGCGGATTTATCTGTACCGTCGGCCAAGGGGTTATGAGCTGGATGCAATCCCTGGGACTGGGCCGGGAAGATGGTGGAGCAGTTACCTCTATTTCTTTGATTTTTTAAGCGCGCTGCTTACGGGGTTAAACTGCTATGATGATATCGCCAAACATGCAGGTGCAGGAACTCTGGTCCCTATCACCGGCTTTGCCAATGCTATGGTCAGCCCCGCTCTGGAATTTAAGAGGGAGGGATTGATCCTGGGTGTGGGAGCAAAGATGTTTTCCATTGCGGGACCTGTGATTCTATACGGAAGCGTTGCTTCGGTGATCTACGGTCTGATTTTGGCGATTTTCGGTTAGGGGGAAGGAGAAAATGGCAGTTAAAACAGGGAATTATACCTATCTGCTGGAGAATACGCCTTCGGTACTCTCCTTTGGCGCAGTGGGGTCCAAAAAAGAGTCGGAAGGGCCGCTTGGGCAATATTTTGATGTGATCAACCCGGACTCCTCTTTTGGGGAGAGCAGCTGGGAAAAAGCCGAGAGCAAAATGGTGCAGATCAGCGTGGGACAGGCTATGTCAAAAGGAAATTTTGAAGCACCAAATCGATATGGCCTTTGCCGGAGATCTGTTAAATCAGTGCATCGGTTCGGTATACGGCCTGCGGGATTTGGGAATCCCCTTTGTGGGGCTGTACGGCGCCTGTTCCACGATGGCGGAGTCGCTGGCGCTGGCAGCTTTGTTTGTCGATACGTCCATTGCCAAAAAAGCGCTGGCAGTGACCTCTTCTCATTTCTGCTCGGCAGAACGGCAGTTTCGTTTCCCGCTGGAATACGGCGGCCAGCGACCGCCTACTGCTCAGTGACCGTTACCGGCTCTGGCGCCTGCGTGGTAGGCGAGTCGGACGCTGCGCCTTTTGTGCGGGCGGTGACGCTTGGCTGTATTGAAGATCTGGGTATTAAGGACGCCAACAACATGGGCGCCGCCATGGCTCCGGCTGCCGCCAAAACCATTTCCCGCTATTTGGCGGATACCCGTACGAAACCGGAAGATTATGACATGATCCTTACTGGAGATTTGGGGCAAGTGGGATCGGCGCTGTTAGAACAGCTGCTGGAACAGGAGAAAATCCATCTGCAGGGGGGCGGCATCAGGACTGCGGCCTGTTGATCTATGACCGGCAGCAGCAGGATGTCCACGCCGGTGGATCTGGGTGCGGTTGTGCCGCATCAGTTCTGTGCTCTTTTATCCTGCCCAAAATCCGGTAGGGAACACTGGGGGATGTGCTGTTTGTGGCTACCGGCGCTCTGATGAGTCCTACTTCCAGTATGCAGGGAGAGAGCATTCCCGGCATTGCGCATCTAGTGCATCTGTCCTCCAGCCGCCGGCGCAAGGGGGTGGAATAATGGAGCTTTTGATTACTTTGGGCAAGGCTTTTCTGGTCGGTGGCCTGTTTTGCGCCGTGCGGCCAGGTCTTGATTGATAAAACCAAGCTGACCCCCGCACGGATTTTGGTGGGCTATGTGGTGGCTGGTGTGCTTTTGTCCGCGCTGGGTTTATACCAGCCGCTCGTGGAGTTTGCAGGGGCAGGCGCAACTGTACCGCTGACCGGGTTTGGCCATCTGTTGGCAACCGGCGTGCAGAAAGCGGTGGCGGAAAAAGGGCATTTTAGGCGCGCTTACCGGCGGGCTCACTGCCTCTGCTGCCGGAATTACCGCAGCGATGATTTTTGGACTGCTGGTGGCGTTGATCTTTAACCCCGGCGATAAGTCCTGACAGGAACTCCCTGTAAGCACCTTGCCTGTTTTACAGTTTTTCCTGTGGCAATTCCGCCTTTAAAGTATTTCGCCGCCTGTACCGGACAATAGGTACAGGCGGCGAAACATTCTGATCGGATTGTCCCTATAAGGGAACCTTTTCAAAACAAAAGCCGGATACTAACGTATCCGGCTGCCGTTTGTGCAAAATGAAAAATTAAGCGTTGGCTTTGTTTACATGCAAAGCCAGTTTGGATTTCTTTCTGGAAGCGGTATTCTTTTTTCAGAATGCCTTTGGCGCAAGCCTGATCGATTTTTTTCACCGCCAGTTTCACCGCCGCATCTTTGTCCGCTGCGTTGGTTTCGATCGCAGCTTCCGCTTTTTTCAGAACGGTTTTCAGGTTGGTTTTGAGTCTTTTATTTTCCTCAGTTTTTGCCTGATTGACCAGAATTCTTTTTTTCGCAGATTTGATGTTTGCCAATATTGACACCTCCTTGACCACACAATACAAAATTAGTTTATCATTTTAAAGACAAGTTTGCAAGGCCTTCCGCAAAAAAACGGAAAACCAGTAAAAAATATTCCGAAGGAGAGGCAACAAAATGAATTTCAGAACCGATTTAGCAATCGAACTGGCGCAGCAGCTGCAAGATACGGTCTCGCAGGATTACCAGACAGTCCAAAAAAGAAGAGGACGGCGCAGTAGTTTTCCATACCAAAATCCTGACCCCGGCAGGGGAAAGGCAGTTTGAAAACCAGCCGGCGATTACATCACCGTAGAGGTTGTTCCGTTTTCTGATTCTGTCACCGATTCGGCCCGGGAGGCCGAAGTCATTGCCCGGCAGATTAAAAGCCTTTTGCCCGGCCAGGATGGGTTGGTCCTGGTGGTTGGGCTGGGGAATTTATCCATTACGCCGGACGCGCTGGGCCCCAAAGTAATTGACGGATTTTAGCAACCCGCCATCTTGCCGGAGAATGGGAAAAAGCCGCCCAAAAGGATCAGCTTCGTCCAGTTGCGGCCATTGCACCCGGCGTTTTGGGGCAGACAGGAATTGAGACAAGTGAAATTATAGCATGTCTTTGCGAAAAAATAAAGCCCTCCTGCGTAATTATCATCGATGCGCTGGCAGCGCGCAGTTTAAAGAGGCTGGGCCGGACGGTACAGCTTTCCAACACAGGTATTTCTCCCGGCTCCGGCGCTATGAACCGCCGCCGGGAACTAAGCCGTCAAACGTTGGGTGTCCCGGTAATCTCTATGGGAGTGCCCACGGTGGCAGACGGCGTGACAGTAGGGTGTGATCTGCTGGCGGTAGAAGGAGTCGACGACGAAGAGGCAGCCCGGGCACTTTTTGCACCAGAAGGGCAATCGATGCTGGTAACACCGAAAGAGGTGGATCTTCTCATCGGACGTGCATCTAAAATTCTGGCTATGGCAATCAACCGGGCGCTTCAGCCAGGACTTAGTCAGGAAGATTTGACCTATTTTATCAACTGAAAATCGAGAGTATTTCAGCAAAAATGAAGGAAAAAGCGCCGTTTTCACTCCAAAACAGCGCCTTTTACCACATAAATGGTTGGGTAAAAACGGGAAAAAAAGAGGATCCTACGCTATCCTGTATAAGCGGACAGAATATAGTCGGAAAAGTATGGACGGGGCGCATAGCTGTCAGATAGGGAATGACTGGCAATGACGGTTACTAGCTCCAGCTGCGGCACCACAAAGATAAACTGTCCATGTGCGCCAAAGGCGTAAAAGGTGTCATAGCCCTGAAAGGAGCGAATCCACCATTGGTAGCCGTAGGAACCGGTACCATCGCCAGCGCCATTGTTTTTCGCGGTAGTAGATTGCTCCACCCATTGAGCAGGGATCAGCTGTTCACCGTTCCATTGCCCGCCCTGCAAATACAGCTGTCCAAACCGGGCTGCATCCTGAACGGTCATAGCGATTCCATTTCCGCCGTCGGCAACGCCTTGGGGATCCATACCCCAAACGACACTGTTCATACCCAGCGTGTCAAATAGATTTTTTTGTGGGCAAATTCCAATTCGCCCATACCGGTGGCGTTTTCCAACGCAGCGGCCAGCAGATGGCTATTGCCGGTGCTGTAAGCAAAAGAGCTGCCCGGTGTGGAGATCAGATTCCGATTGAGAATATAATCAACCCAATTTTCAGAAGTGCGGAATTCCTGCCAGTTGCTGCGTCCCGCCCACTCATACCATTCCAGCCCGGAGGTGTGAGTCAGCAGATGGCGCAGGGTAATCTGCTGCTTTCCGGAATCTTCTAGGTCAAGCACCTGCGGCAGATAATCGGAAAGAGGGTCATCCACACCGCCGAGATATCCCTGTTCTATGGCAATGCCGATCAATGCGCCGGTAAAGGATTTGGTACAGGAGTTCAACTGGAAAACGCTGTTTTCGTCATAGCCATCCTGATAAAACTCGTCGATGATGACGCCGTCTTTTACAGTGACCATAGCATAAACGTCAGAACTTTCCAAATCCGTATGCAGCTGAGAAAAAACAGCCGGATCCCTCTGATGATTTTCGGGTAAATCTGTCCGCCAGGGAACGGTGTCAGTTTTCTGGTTTTGCGAAGCGAGGGAAGAGGCCGTTTCACCCGCCACGGTGTTGGAAGCCAAAAGCGCAACACTGCTTTCCAAAGGAGTCTCTTGGCTTTGCGCGGCGTTTTCCTGCACGGACGCACCTGAATCGAAAAGAGGCAGAACAGGCAGTAAGAAACAACATTCCGGACAACAAAAGGCAATATATTTTTCACAAGACCAGTCCTTTCTTTTCTGTTTTTCATCTTACGATTGAGAGTGGACTCCAAGTCAAGTGAATTTTTTGTGAAGATGGTGGGAGCATAGATAAACAAAAAATAACTACTTATAGTATATTTGAATTTAATTATTCGGATACGCAATAAAAATAGGCGGCATCGTGATATTATGCCGCCTCAAAAGATATGAATCAGCTGCACAAATAAGCAGTAGGTGCCAGTTTATACGAACCGGCGGCGGTCGCATGCACTAAAGCGCTTCGGCTTGGGCAAGCCAGATTTTTGCACAGGCGTCGCTGGGCATCCGCCAGTCGCCCGGGGGAAAGACTGACCGAACCGACTTTAGGTCCGTCCGGCAGGCAAGAGCGTTTAAACTGCTGGGCGAAAAACGCCGGTAAAAGCTGACCAGCCATTTTTTTGATCTCGTCGGGATCATAGGCGCTGCCAAACGCATAACAAGCCAATCGATGGATTTTGGCAGGCGCAAACGCCCAGCGTACAACGTAATACAAAAAGAAATCGTGCAGGGCATAAGGTCCCACCAGATCTTCGGTTTTCTGGGAGATTTCGCCGTTGTCGGCAGGCAAAAGCTCCGGACTGACCGGCGTTGCCAGAATATCTTCCAGTGTGCGCTGCAGCGGGGTCGCCGCAAGCGGCAGCTTCGTAAGCGACGATGTGACGGATCCAGCGTTTTCGGGACCGAAGCGTTGACGCCGTACATGGACATATGATCGCCATTATAGGTAGCCCACCCGGGGCCAATTCCGACAGATCGCCAGTGCCGAGGACCAATTGCCGCCGTTTTGATTGGCCAAATCCATCAGGACTTGGGTACGTTCCCGAGCTTGACAATTTTCATAGGTCACGTCCAGTTTCTGCGGGTCCTGGCCGATATCAGAGAAGTGCTGGGTTACCGCGGCGGTGATGTCCACCTCGCGAAAAGAGGTGCCGTAAGCCTCGGCCAGGCGCTGGGCGTTGCTTTTTTGGTACGGCGGGTGGTGCCAAAGCAGGGCATGGTTACCGCCAGAATATCGCCAGCTGGGCGGCAAAGCTTTTTTCATAGCCCGCACCGCTACCAACAGTGCGAGGGTGGAGTCCAGCCCGCCGGACAGACCGATTACCGCAGATTTCGCATGGGTATGTGCCAAACGCCGGGCCAGGCCGGCTGCCTGCATGGTGAGGATTTCCTCGCAGCGTTCCCGGCGGTCGTCGGCGGAGGAGGGATAAACGGATAAGGATGGACAGGACGGGTCAGTTGGGTGGGAGACAGGCGCAAAGAGAAGGAGATTTTTTGATATTCCTCATCTTTGGCCGGAGGAAAACTGGTCATCCGGCGCCGTTCAAAGGCTAGGCGATCCAGATCAATTTCAGTAATGGCCATTTCGTTTTGAAACAGTCGGCTTTCTGCCAGCAGCGCACCGTTTTCGCAGATTAGGTTGTGGCCGGCAAACACCAGATCGGTGGTGGATTCGCCGTCGCCGGCATCAGCATACAAATAGGCGCAGCAAAGGCGGGACTGGGCGCTGACCAAGCTGCGGCGGTGCTGAGCCTTGCCGATGATCTCGTCGGAGCAGGAGGGATTGACGATCACAGTTGCACCGGCAATGGCGTGTTTGGTAGAAGGCGGATCTGCCGCCCAGAGGTCTTCACAGATTTCGGCGGCAATACACAGCCCGGGAAGCTGCTCGCAGCGCAGTAAAATACGGGTGCCAAAAGGGCAGTGATTCTTCCCCAATAGAGATTTTGCCGTTTTGACCGGAGCGGGAGTAAACCAACGCAACTCGTAAAATTCACCATAATTGGGTAGATAAGTTTTGGGTATGGCGGCAAGATATCGGCCATTTTGTATAAAAATAGCACAATTATACAATTTGTTCTCAAAAATGAGCGGTGCGCCGACAACAGCAATCAAATCCGAGCCATGGCTGCCAACGCGGATTTGTTCCAATGCTGCCTGGGCTTGTCCGAGCAGGGCAGACTGCAGAAACAGATCGCCGCAGGTGTATCCGGTGACACACAATTCCGGCAGCACTAACAATTTTGCGCCTTTTTGGTGGGCCTGTTCCATACAAAGGAGAATCTGTTTGGCGTTATAAGCGCAGTCGGCCAGTCGGATTGCCGGTGTGGCGGCCGCCGTTTTCAAAAAACCATCTTTCAAAGGAAAGACACCTCCCGTTTCAAATTCAGAAGAGCGCACCCGTAAGGCGCGGCAGAATGCCGCCGGGATCGGCGGTCATTGGCGGGGTATGGGGAAACAGCAAAAGCATCCGCACCACCCAAACGACTGCAAATAAAAAAGACAAGCGATCAGACCTCGGCGGACCCATCGGCGGCGTGCACCGAAAAAAATCAGGGCAAGGGCAATGAGCGGAACGGTCCAGAACAGCGGATGCCAGAAAAAGGCGCCGGCAAAATCCAGCCGAAGAGCGCACAGCCAGGCACGGCTCATGCCGCAGGTCAGGCAGGGCAGGCCGGTGACCCGGCGAAACATACACCAGCCGCCGATAACGCCGAACAACAGATAGCACAGCGCAGCCACCGCCAGGGCAAGGGCACAGCGTTTGGCAAACCAGACGAGCTTTTGTTTTTTCTCCATAGGGCACCGACTCCTAACATGCTCATTATAGGCCAAAATGAAACGGCGCGCAAGAAAAATGAATGACAGGGGAAAGCTTTTATGGTATTCTGGAAATAATATGTCCAACAGCAGAGTTTTCTTTTACAGAAGGTTGCGCCGTGAAAAAGCAGGGCGGAAAGTTTCCTTTGAGAAAACTGCTTTCCAAAGAGCGAAGGAGAGAAAATATGGTGGAAAAAGCACTGGAATTATATCGAAAGTATCGGGAAATGATTTTGTATTTGGTGTTCGGCGGTTTGACGACGCTGGTCAATATCTTCAGCTATTTTGTGCTGACCGATGTGGGGGAAATTCAATATTTAGTGAGCACCGCCATTGCATGGGTGTTGTCGGTATTGTTTGCTTATTTTACCAATCGGGTTTGGGTGTTTCAAAGCACAGCCTCCGGCACAAAGGCAATTTGCGGGAAATTGGCTCCTTTTTTCGGATGCAGGTTGCTGTCTGGTGCAATCGATATGGGGATTATGTTTTTGTGCGTTTCGGTACTGGGTTTGCCAGATAAGCTGATTAAAATTCTGGCCAATGTGGTGGTGATTATTCTCAACTACCTGTTCAGCAAGCTTTTTATTTTAAAAAGGATAAGCCGGTCGAACAGTAAGAAGATTTGATGATAAAATGTAGACAATAAAAGGTGAAAAAAATGGACAAAATTCAAAAAAATGATTACGGTAGTTTATGTACCGAAATGTACGAGATTCTCCATGAAAAGGCGCCGGAGAAAGAATTGGCGTTCTATCTTTCCTATGCGGAAAAAGGGCAACGAATTTTGGAACCCATGTGCGGAGCGGTCGGTTTTTGATCCCGTTTTCGGAAAAGGGTTTTGACATAAGCGGAATGGACCGATCTGGTGAAATGCTGGAAAGATGCAGGCAGAAACTGCCGGGCGCAAAGCTTGTTCAGGCCGATTTGGAGACGTATCGACCGCAGGAGAAGTTCGATTATATTTTCGTTACCTCCGGTTCCATGTCTTTGTTTACCGATTTTTCCACATGCGAGAGGGCGCTGTAGCAAATAAGAAATCTGCTTGCCCCGGGAGGGAAATTTGTTTTTTTCGGCAGAAACCATGGCGGCTTCGTTGCCCGGACGACGAGGAGGAAACAATCTCCGCTCAGGTAAAGACTTCAAAGGGGTTTGATTTGATTTTAAAAACGAAAAATACCTACGATGAAAAAAGCGGAACGCAATTTTCACCGGGAAATTATGAATTGTACGATAAGGGCGCCTGATCCGGCGGGAGTTTATGGATTTTCAGACGCATTTGTATCGGCTGGGTGAGATGGAGCAGCTTTTGACACGCGTAGGGTTTCAAGAGATAAAAGTTTATTCCGATTTTGATAAAGAGATTGCCCGAGATGATCAATCAGAGATGTTCTTATATGAATGTACCCTTTGAAAAAGTCTTTTTGTGGTCGAACAAAGCAAAGCCCTGCCCGCCGCTTAAAAGCGGCAGGCAGGGCTTTGACAGTAGACGGGGGAAAATAGCTTTCCCGGCACGTAAAAAGGGCAATCCGATTCATCGCCCAGAAAGAACTCCGGCTCTTTGCGGCTGTCGCCACACATGGCGGAAAGCTTTTTCAACCATGGTTTCCAAAAATCCACCGGGGACAATCCGAGCCGATTTGGGACATTTTTTGGCGCAAGCCTGGCATTTAATGCAGAGGCTTACGTCCTGAATGGCCGGGCTCTTGGAGGAAATGGCACCAGTGGGGCAAACTTCGGCACAGTGCAGACAAAAAATACAATCGCTGCTGCTTTGGTGGGCAATGCCGGATTGGGCGCCGCGGGCACGGTAGGGATAATGGCCGGGTACTTTCAGCGAGAAGTCGCCAACAGTGGAGTTTTGAAGCCAGAAAGCGATTTGACGGCCGAAGTCGGCGCATTTGGCCAGATCCTGCGCATCGGGCCGGCCGGCGGCGATGACATTACCGAAGGAATGTTCCCCGATGAAAGCGCCTGCCGCCGCTGGAATAAAGCCCTGGCAGGACAGCAGATCCCGCAGCTCCAGCAGCGCGTCTTCATAAGCGCGGTTGCCGTATACGGCGGCCAACACCACCGGCGTACAGCTGCCATGGATATGGCGAATGGCTTCTTCCTCTACCAGCGGGATGCGCCCGCCGTACACCGGAGCGCCGATGACCAGAAGATCCTCCGGCCAAAGTGGTACTTTGGGCCTCTCTAGCGGAGGGCAGAGTCAGATCCAGAATGTTAATGACCGGGCGAATGCCGCGGGCGATGGCCTCTACCGTTTTTTTAGTCGTATCAGTAGGGCTGAAGTAACAGGCGGTTACAGTACGGATTTCCATTGCAAATTCCCTCTTTCTCATTCCGGTTTGGATGATATTACCACTATTATACGACAAAAAACGCCGCCGGTAAAGAACTTGCAATTTCTCCTTCTCTGTGGAAGATAAAAAGAAAAGCAGGCCGCGCCTTTTTTCTTTCGAAAGGCGCGGCCTGCTCCATATTTTTTCCGGAATTACTCCACGGTGACTGATTTAGCCAGATTGCGGGGTTTATCCACATCGCAGCCGCGGGCAACCGCCGTATGGTAAGCCATCAGCTGCAACGGGATTACGCCTAAAATCGGGGCGAACAAATCGTCCAGATCCGGCAGGCGGATGATATGGTCGTACACGTCTTCACCGATTTCATCGCTTTGCTTGCAAAGTAGAATCACCTGAGCGCCGCGGGCGCGGGTCTCTTTAATATTACTGATGGTTTTGGGCAGCAGTGCCGACTGGGTAGCTACCGCAACAACCGGCACACCGTCGGTAATCAAGGAAATGGTGCCGTGTTTAAGCTCCTCCGGCCTCGTAGGCTTCGCTGTGGATATAAGAAATCTCCTTGAGCTTTTAAGGAGCCTTCCCGGCACAAAGGAAAGTTCGGCGCCGCGGCCGATAAAGAACAAATCCTCCATATCCTTGAGGATGGCAGACAGCTCTTTGGCTTTTTCGTCGGCTTTCAAAGCTTCATGGGTCAGCTCGATGGCTTCTTGCAGCCGATCTACGTAAAAGCTGCCTGTTCCTCGCTGATGCGGCCTTTTTCCATAGCGATTCGGATGGCCAGCAGGTACAACACGCCAGTTTGCACCGAGTAGGCTTTGGTGCTGGCTACGGCGATCTCCGGTAGCCGGCATAGGTATACAGGACAATGTCCGCTTCCCGGGCGATGGTGGAACCGGCCACATTGACAATGGCAAGCGTTTTGACACCCTGCTTTTTTTGGCTAGCCGCAGCGCTGCCAAAGTATCCGCCGTTTCGCCGGATTGGGAGATGACCACCACCAGCTGAGTGGGATCGAGGATGGGATCCCGGTAACGGAATTCGAAGCAATATCCACTTCTGCCGGTACCCGGGCCAGCTTTTCGATGACGTTTTTGCCTACAAATCCCGCATAACTGGCGGTACCGCAAGCAACCATCTGGATGCGGGTAACATCCCGGAAAAAGCCTGGGGCAATTCCGTCATGGGTAAAATCCGGCAGACCTTTTGCAATACGGGGATGAACGGTGTTGTAAAGCGCGGTGGGCTGTTCGAAAATTTCTTTGCGCATAAAATGCTCGTAGCCGTTTTTCTGAGCCTGCTCCACGCCCATTGGGCAGTGAGCATCTCCTTCTGCACCGGTTCGCCATCCATGGTGCAAATAGAGATGGTACCGTCCGGCGAAATGGTTACGATTTCGCCGTGATCCAGCGTATAATACTGCTTGGTATACTGCAAAACCGCTGAAATATCCGACGCGAGAAAGCCCCTCGCCCTCACCGACGGCAGCCAACAGAGGGCTGTTCAGCCGAGTGCCGTAAACTTCACCGGGGCCGGTCGGCAAATAGGATGCCGAAAGCGTAGGAACCTCCATCTTTGCACAGGCAGTTCGGATGGCCTCGATGGGATCGCCTTGATAGCAGCTGTCCAGCAGTTTAGCGGCGACCTCTGTATCTGTCTGCGTTTCAAAGGTATAGCCTTGGGCGGATAGCTCCATTTTGAGTTCCGCGTAGTTTTCGATAATGCCATTGTGAACCAGACTCAGCCGCGCCGTTCCGTGCGGATGGGCGTTGGCGTCGGAAGGTTCGCCGTGCGTAGCCCAGCGGGTATGGCCGATTCCGCAGCATCCCGGCAGAGGATGGGATGCCAGCCGTTCGGCCACCACCGCCAGGCGGCCGGCGGATTTCACGGTCTGAAGGCCGTTTTCAGTAAATACAGAAACCCCCGCGGAATCATAACCGCGGTATTCCAGGGCGCTGAGCCCTTCCAGCAGGACACGAACGGCGTTTCTTGCGCCGGAGTAACCTACAATACCACACATCTTCTATTCTCCTGTCTATGTAAAAAGTAGTATTTCTAAAAAAGTCAGATCACCCGATAACCGGCTTGGGAAAGAACGGACAGGGCGGCAGAAAAATTTCTTCTTTGGAAAGAATATCGGTATGAAAAGTGGATACGGCAAAGATGCTGATTCCGTTTTCCGTCAAAAGGGCGGAAAGTTTGGCAAGAATCCCTGCCAGAGAAAAATCCGGGATACCCTAAATGCGAAAAGCTTTCCGGCCGTTTTCCTGTGCAGCCACGTCAGAAGGAACCTCTGCCGTTGGACAGACCAAAGACGGTTCCTCATCGGTTTTGCTGAGAAAGCAAAATGTACGTCTCCCATTCATTTGGGGAAAGATCGGATATTTCGCACACAGAAAAAACGGTGTCGATCTGTTTTATTTCCATGTTGATGTTCCTGATAAAAATCATGGTTCCCAGAATACCGTGTTGTGCCGTCAGTTACCTGCGGTTTTGCCGGATTCTATCACAGGGGAGCGCTGCGGGGAGGCATCCGCCGAGTTTTCGATACTCCTCCCGCCTCGTCGACCGTACCTTTGTGCGGCTGTGGCGCTTTTGAACCTGTTATGCGTTTTTACTCACCCTCCTTTTGCTGATTTTGAAAAACGACCCCTTTCCGTTTGCCCGATACTCATCCTATGCAGCAAGCTGCAACA